>Ga0134123_10001908_pt1 | contig 13606 bp, 14 predicted proteins | sample KB303_FD_96460 | JGI IMG/M metagenome (GOLD analysis project Ga0134123, IMG submission 96460) | Terrestrial soil microbial communities without Nitrogen fertilizer from Kellogg Biological Station, Michigan, USA - KB3-0-3 | ecosystem: Environmental > Terrestrial > Soil > Unclassified ...
GACGCTGCTGCGCCGAAGCCGGTCACCGACGAGTTCCTCAAGCTGCTGGACGACTCGTTCGGGAGCGATTGGCGCCGCCCGCGCACCTGGCCGTGGGGGCGAATCGGGTGGGCCTACGGCTTTGCGTTCATGGGAGCCTCCGTGGCGTTCGCCCTGGGCCTGGCCGTGTCCGCGACGATCTCGTCGTCCCGTCCTGCGCAGGTGCCGACGGTTCATGTCGAGACGTCCGAGCGCTTCAGGGCGATCCGGTAGGCAGCACGAGGCGCGTCCTGTTGTTCAGCGCGAGCGAATCACCTTGCCGCCCTTCATGACGAACTGCACGCGCTGCAGCTCGGTGATGTCGGCGAGCGGATCGCCGGCCACGGCCACGAGGTCCGCGAACTTGCCGGCCGCGATCGAGCCGATGTCCTTCTGCCATCCCATCATGACGGCGTTGGCGATCGTCCCGGACTGAATGGCCCGCGCGGGCGCCATGCCGCCCAGCTTGACCAGCCTCTCGAACTCGATCGCCTGCGTGCCGTGCACGAAGAAGGTGCCGTCCACGCCGCTGCCGAACAGGACGGCGAGCTTCGGCGTCGCGATGGCCGTCTTCATGGCGCGTTCGAAGATCGGCACGATGCGGAACTTCCCCCCCGTGCTCTTCGCGTCGTTGTCGTCCATGTACGGCGAGCTGTAGCGCGCGAACGTCACGTCGTAGGCAATGCCCTTGGCGGCCATCTGATCGAGCTGGGGCTGGGTCAGCCCGTAGCCGTGCTCGATCGTGTCGCAGCCGGCGGTGATGGAGTTCTGCAGCCCCTCGCCGCCGAACACGTGGCACCCCGCCTTTCGTCCGCTCTTGTGCGTTTCGTCGATGATCGCCTGCAGCACCGCCAGCGGGTAGTTCGTCTGGTACCGATCCTCGCCCGTCGGCGTGAACGAGTACGCCCCGCCGGGGTACAGCTTGATCAGGTCGACGCCCTTCGCGACGTGCTCGCGAACGGCCGCGCGTCCTTCTTCGGGCGACCGGACGACGATCGCCGCCCGCGGGTTCGGCGTGGCGCCGGGCTGCGGCGGCTGCGCGCCCCAGACGATGCCGCGGCCCGCCACCTGGAACCTGGGGCCGTCGAGTTCCCCGTCGTTGATCGCGTTGCGGATGTCGACGTCGGCGTAGCCGTTGCTGTGCGACGCCATGTCGCGGGCCGACGTGATGCCGGCGGCCAGGTCGGCCTGCATGTTCGTGACGGCCATGAGCGTCATCCGCTCGGGCGACCACCCCTCGACCGGGTCGTTGAACATGTGCGTGTGGGCGTCGATGAGTCCGGGCAGGACCGTCGCGCGGCTCAGGTCGATGACGCGCGCCCCGGCGGGAATCTTCACCTGCGCCGCCGGACCGACCTCGGCAATCCGCTCACCGCGAATGACGACGACCTGGTTGGTCAGCATGCGACCGGACTCGCTGTCGAAGAGACGGCCGGCACGCACGGCCGTCACGCCGGGCGCGGGAGGACACTGCGCGAACCCGCTGCCGGGACGCACGCAGGGCCGCGCGCCGGTCCGGCGCCAGGGCTCAGGCGCCAGCGGCCGCTCCGGCGTCGCCGGCGGCGCCTGCGCGTAGAGTGCGGCTCCGGCAAGAACTGCGGCCACGGCCGCAAAGAATCGACGTGTCATGGGAGTGGCTCCTGGCTACGGCTTGCGTCCCGCATCCGGCGGTGCGGCCTTGCGGTTGAGGATGTAGTTGTCACCGCGGTGGATTTCCTCGACGCGGATAACCGCCCCCTTGTCGTCCTTGACGAACTTGTATGTCACGCCTTCGGTCGTGGTAAACAAGGAATCCGACTCGGGAATCAGCTCGACCGTCCCCGGCAGCAGCAGCGCGGTCACCCGCAGCTTTCCGCCCTCGAGTGTGACCGTCACGTTGCGAAGGTTGGCTCGCCAGTATCCTGAATAGAAGCCGACGTAGCTCTTCAGGATGTCTTGCGACACGGGGACCGCGGACTTCCGGAGATCCGAAATGCTGCCCGTCCAGAACTCAGTTTTGTCCTCGCACACTTCTTCCAGCATCTCGGTGTCCACCTGGAGGCGCATGGCCAAGGTGAAGTGCAGCGGCTTGTTGTACGCGTCGGGATCGTCGAACGTGACGTCGATGCTCAGTCGCCCGAGGTCCGGCCGCCGGTAGCGTTCCGTCACGCGGAGCTTCTCGGTGTGCGGAAGGCCGACGTTGTTGAGCCACGTGCGGTCGTGGAACCCGTTGCTCTCCACGACGAGCGTGTCGCCTTCCCATCGGCCGACCGAATAGCCCTGCCAGATGGGGAATGGATTCTTCTCGAGCGTGCGGCCATCGAGATGGATCTGCCGGTAGGTCATGTCCGGCATCAGAATGGCGAGCATCGCGGGCGTCTGCAGAATGCGCCTCGGCTTCTCGAAGGACTCGGCTTCGGGTCCGCTCGGGCGGCACTGAAACGCCGGCCGGCTCTTGAAGAAGTCTTCCTCGCGCTTGCGTTGCTCGTCGCGGGCCCACGGCTTCATGTCGGCTTCGTCGACGCGCAGCGTCTCGAGGCCCGCCAACTCCCCCTGGCCACCGGCCGGGACCCACACGCCGGTGAAGTCCGGCTTGCCGTCGGCCGTGCGCGGCGCCGGCGCCGACAGGTTCACCTTGCCGTCCGCCTTCCGCGGCAGCGCGGGCGTCTTGCGATCCAGCCATTGCGCGCCGGCCGGAGCTGCCAGCAACACCACACAGACGACGCAGATTGCTCTCACCCTGCCCTCCCGGTTACCGACCGTCACAGCCGCCACTCTCGGTCTGCGCCGCAATTGTCCCGGACCGCAGAACAACCGTCAACTGGCGCGTTGCCACCGAGTAGGGCTTAGGGCTTAGGGCTAAGGGCTGAGGGCTGAGTGGGGCCGGCGCGAAAGCGCCGGCCCTTTTTTGCCTACGGAAGAGAAGCGCCGGCGGCGGCGCTCTGCACGGCCCCCTTCTGACTGCCGGTCAGGAGGCCCGCCTTTTTTAGATCGTTCAGAAGTTCCGCGACGCCGCTCACGAACGCGCCGTGGTTTTTTGCCCCGACGGCTTCCCCCGCCACAAGGTCGGCAATCGTGCAGCCGTTGTGGGGACCGTCGACGAAGAACCCGTTCGGGACCCCCGTGTCCGCACCGCCGACGAAAATCGTCGCGCGCAGATCGCTGCCGGGACACGCGTCGACTTCGTCGCTCACGAAATCGAGATCCCCATCGGGATACCAGCCGATGTCGCGAAGCAATGGCAGCGTCAGATCGAGGCCGTGCGTCAGGTCGTCGTTGATGAACGGCTCCATCAGCAGATTCGGCGTCGCGATCGTGTCCCAGTGCGACACCGACGATCCGGCGACGAAGGGATCCGGCGTATAGATCAACGCCCGGCCGGCGTCGTCGGCGCCCGCGCGGACGGCGAGATCGAGCCCGAGGACCGCCGAGACGCCGCCTGCCAACTGACTCTTGATCGCGATGCCGTCGGACTGCGTCACGCGGACCGCCGGAATGGTGATGGTCGGATCGGCGCCGCCAAGGCCGGCCGGCGGGCTGCCCGCGGCGTTGTCGGCGATGACGACAGCGACGGCGCCCGCGTTCTGAGCGTTCTTCACTTTGACGATGAAGCCGCAGGTCCCGCGGTCGAGCATCGCGATTTTTCCGGCCACCGCCCCGGCGTTCGTCAAGGGTGAACAGCCGTCCGTCGTGCTCGGTCCCGCGGCGTCAGCCGGGTCGAGACCAGGTACGACCTGGCCAAAGACGCCCGTCGCGTCCAACGGAGCACCAAACGCCGCCGTGCCGACGGGATAGGCGCCGGCGAGCCCGGCGGGACTCAGAATGCGAAGCAGCGGCGTGCCGGACTGCAGGTTGCTGGGCACTGCGGCCGTCACGTGCGGTCCCGTCACGACGACGCGGCGTCCGTTTCTGGCCGATGCCGCACGTTCCGCGTTCGTCATGGTCTCCCACGACTTTCCGGTCGTGTTGTCGGCGATGAGATGCAGATACGCGTCGCTGTAGCCCGCCAGCAGCGCCCCGGTTGACGTGTTCGCAAATGTCTGGAAGCCGAGTCCGTGCGCGAATTCGTGCTGGAGAACGGTCACCAGATCAATGTTCGCGCCGTGGTTGTTGTCGAACCCGAGATAAAACCTCGTGCCCGTCAGGCAGTCGGTGTTTCCGAGATTGCTGTTGAAGCGCGCCCGAATGTGCGATCCGGACAGGCCGCCAGGCACGAGAGGATCCGCTCCGTAGAGCTTGCCCGTCAGCGCAGCGCTGTACAACGTGTGTGGAAGCAGCGCTCCTGGGAAGTCGGCGAACACGAACGTGGCGCCGGCCGAACCGAGCGTCGCCGCCGTCGCGGTGCACGTGAGCGGTTCGAACGTGGCGAAGATCCGGATCTCGGCTGCGCTGTCGAGCGTGGCGCCCCAGATGTCGGCGGCGTGTCGGAAGGCCAGCAGACGCTGCTGGCCGAGTGTCGTGCCGGGGTTGCCGCCAACCGGCGCCGCCGGCGTCGGGTCGTTGAAGCCGACTCCGGGAACGTTGCCGTTGACGATGACGATATGGGAACTCGCGGCCGCGGTCGACGGAAGAGCAAGCGCGAGCGCCGCGACGAGGGCAAGGAGCGATCGTTTGATCATGATGGGCTGCTCCTACTTCTCTTCCAGCGCCGTGGCAGGTTTGGTCGTGGCGGTGTTTGGCGATGCAGCCTTCACGGCCTCCGTCGCGTTCGCCAGGCCTGTGAGATGCGAAAACTTCAGCGATCCATCGTCGGCAATGGTGACGGTGATCGCCTCCTGGAAGGACTCGTCGAGTTCCAGTCGAACCCCGCCGTTCGCGAACGGCGTCAGGACGACGCCGCTCTCGTTCTTGCCGAAGAGGCGCTGCAGCAGTTCCTGATCGGCGGGCGTCAGCTCATCGGACGCGTCGCCGGTTCCGTGGTCGGCCGTCTGTTTCGGTGCCGTTTGTTTCTTGGCTTGACCTGGCGGGATTTGTGGCGGCTGGGCGTGGGCGGCGGCGGCGATTCCGAGCGCGACGAACGCGCTTACGGCGGAAACGAGTGTGCGCATGACGGACCCTCCTGGACTTGTTGCGTGCGGTGGCGGGACGCGGATACGAGGGCGGGAGGATACTGCATCAAGAAGACGATGAACCGCTCTTCAGGCGGGCGTACTGAAAATCCCGTGCAAGTTCCTGATGAGCTTGCGCCGGATTATTTTTTTCTGGCGGGTGTTTTCGGCGCGGGCGTCGGCGGCGGCGGGCGGTACTCGATCATCACGTTGCTGATGACCGCGACCGGGCGGCCGGGCGACGAATAGGTCGCGGTGCCGTCCAGGCGTTCGACGGTCAGCTTCTCGCCGAGAATGCTGACCGACATCTCGTCTTCCGGAATCAGCATCGAAATCGACTCGGTCCCGGTCGGGCCGACAGCTTTCACGCCCGCGGGGCCTGCGCCTCCGCTGATCCGATCGACGAAGTCCGTCACCTTCCGGAACTCGCTCTGCACGACCGCGCGCTGCACGAGCGTGTTGTCCATCGTGAGGACGCCGACGGTCGCCGTGTAGCGCGCGAACGCGCGGTTCGCCTTTACTTGTTCCTCGGAGTACGTGTGCCGGTTGTGGAGATCGAACGACAGCGTGACCGGACCTTTATGTTCCGGGATCCGGACGATGACCCCGGCCGTCACGTCGCGCTCGCTCATCACGTCGCAGAACTCGAGCTTCGTCATCACGCCGATGCCGAGCGGCGTCGGACAGATGATGGCGGCCGCTTCTTTGATCGGCGGCGCGGGCGCCGCGGGCCTGCGCGCCGGCGGCCGGCGGGCGGGCGTCTGCGCCGCAACAGAAGCCGCCACCAGCACGGCCACGGCCGCCGCGGCTAATCGTTGACGCATTCCAGCCCCAGGCCGGCCGACGGGGTCAACTCGCGCGAGGCGATCGCGCCGGCGCGCAGCTTGATCAACTCGAGGAACTCGGACCGCGTGCGCGGGTCCGAACGGAACGTGCCCAGCATCGCGCTCGTCACGGCAAAGGAGTTCTGTTTCTCGACGCCGCGCATCGACATGCACAGGTGCGACGCTTCCATCACGACCGCCACGCCCATCGGCTTGATCGTCTCGAGGATCACGTTGGCGATCTGGTTCGTCAGACGCTCCTGCACCTGCAGCCGGCGGCTGTAGACGTCGATCAACCGCGGAATCTTGCTGAGCCCGATGACCTTGGTCGTCGGGATGTACGCGACATGGCATTTCCCGAAAAACGGAAGCAGATGGTGTTCGCAAAGGCTGTAGAAGTCCACGTCCTTGACGATCACCATCTCGCTGTAGTCGACGGTAAACAGCGCCCCGTTGAGCACGTCGTCGATGTTGGCATCGTAGCCGCTTGTGAGGAATTTCAGCGCTTTTTCCACCCTTTTTGGGGTGTTGATGAGCCCTTCGCGCGTCGGATCTTCCCCCAGTTCGGCAAGCAGCTGGCGAATCAGTTCCTGCATCCTCCTATTGTAGAGGAATGGCTGCAACCGGTTAGCGGCGTCAACCATCATATGGATGTGGCAGGAATCCTCAGCAAAAACAACGGTCCCCGATGGCACGTTTTCTGAATTATCCGGGGGTAGCAGAGGACACGATGCAAAAAGTGGTCATCGTCAACGGCACGGCAGACTTACTCGACATGGTGCAGCCGGTACTCATGGCCGGGCACTACGACGTGGTGTTCGTCGAGTCGAACGCGCACGCCTGGTCGCACATCAAGCACGAGAAGCCGTCGCTCATCATCCTCTGTCTCGACATGCACGAGCGCGAGGGCTTCCAGGTGCTGTCGATGCTCAAGCTCGACGACGAGACGCGCGCGATTCCACTTCTCACCTGCCTGAGCGAGTACGAATTACCCGCGCAGGCCACGACGTTTGCCGATCGCGGTCTGATGGAAGACTCGGAAGACCTCGACGACGAAGACGCGATGCTCGGCCCGGTGCCCGCGGCGTCCATGAATTAGATGATATAGTCCCGCTCGATGTCGGGACCGGAAGACAAGCGCGACACCGAACGCATCGAAATCCTCGGAGAACTGAACGGCGAAGTCATGGTGTTTCAGCCCATGACGATCAAGGAAATCAGTCACGGCGGCGCCCAGGTGGAGACCGCCTTCCCGCTTCATCTCGATTCCCTGCACGAGTTCCGGCTGACGCTCGGCGACCGGTCGATCGTCATCAAAGGCCGCGTCGTGCACTGCAGCATCAGCGACGTCGAACAGGAAGGCGTGTACTACCGATCGGGAATCGAGTTCATCGAGCCCAGCGAGCGCGTCGCTGCGGTCATCATCGATTTCATCGACGCCATCAGAACAGGACGGCGGGCGCTGTAGCTATTTCGTCTTCACGTCGCCGGCATCCACCGACGTGGACCCCGGAGCGATGTACGGGGACACGAGGCTCTCGTGGCCCGCGGCGTCGACGGCCGCGACGCCGAACACCAGATCGTCAATCAGCGTGTCGGGCAGCGTCACCTCGGTCACGTTTCCGACGAGCATCTCATGCTGCCAGTCGGGCCCCCACGCCTCACGCCAGAAGATGCGGTACGCGGACGCGCCTGGCGCGGCCTTCCACTGCAGATGCGCGTCGTAGCCTGACGGCGCGCGGTTGATCGTCGCCACGTTCCGCTCGTTGACGACGACAGGCTGCGGCGGCGCAAGTGCGAGCGAGGCTGCGGCGGCGGCGTTCACGCGCGCGTTCTGTGCGAGATACGCCGGTGACACGCCCTCGAACGTGTCTCGCGCGTCGTGCTGGCGCGTGAAGTTCTCGCGCGACTCGCGAAAACCGACGGCCGCAAATCCGTACATGGTGTACGCCGTGTGATCGCCGCCACGCGAGAACCGGTCGGGCCGCGACAGCAGGCGGACCCGGTGCGACGGCACGTAACGCGCCCCCCATCGCTGGACGAACCGGGCCAGCTCGCGCGACGGCGAGTCGTCCGGCCCCTCCGAGTACACGCGAATCGAAGTGCCGTCCACGATGCCGTTGCCGCCGCGGTCGTTGCCGACGATGTCGTTGTTGAGGATGGCCTGGATGGGCGTGCCGTTCGTCTTCGCTTTCTGCGCGTGGAGCTTCGCGCCCATCAGGCCCTGCTCTTCGGCGACGTGGCACATGAAGACCAGCGTCGCGTCGAACTCGATTCCGCTCTGGCTGAAGATTCTCGCCAGCTCCAGCGTCAGCGCCACGCCGCTCCCGTCGTCGTTCACGCCGGGCGCGGTGACGTCGGGATCCGCGCGCCGCACGGTGCCGCCGGGGGCCGCGTTGGCGCCGCCCTGCCCGCCTTCGATGGCGACCGTGTCGTAATGGCCGCTGACGTAGATCCGCCGCGGACTGCGCCCCGGCAGGAGGGCCATGACGTTGCGCGCTTCGGTGTCGCGCGTGATTCGGCCCTGCGTGGCGATGACGTACGTGTCGTAGCTGACCTGGAGCTTCGGCGAGTAGCTCTTGAGCTCGTCGAACAGCCACTGCCGCGCCGCGCCGATGCCCCGGGTCGGGCTGTCGGTCGACGACATCGTGTTGCGTGTCCCGAAGGTCTCGAGCTTCTTGAGCGTCGCGGTGAGACGATCCTGAGAGACCTGGCCCACGAGTCTGGCGACCTTCGGATCGAGATCGGGCACGGACTGCGCGAACGCAGGACGTCCGGCGCTCGCGACAACCGCGAGCGTCAGGAGCACACGCGCAGCACGCATCATCGTTTCACTCTGAGGTAGTCGAGGTAGTCGCCGGATTCGATCCGCGGCGCGCTGCCGAGCGGGGCGTTGTAGAAGTAGGTCCAGGCGGTATCGGTGCGGCCGTCGGTGAGGGTCACCGGCGTCTCGAGCCGTGTGTACAGGCTCACGTCGGGCGTTTCAGGACGGAACCCTTCGATCTCGTCGAGCTCGCGCAGGACGGCCTCCGCGTCGGTCATGCGATGAATCTCGCCCTGAACCAGGGCGTCGGAGGCGGGGATGGCGGCGGGATACAGGCCGACGTCGAACAGCGCCGCGTGAATCGAGCCGCGGCCGACGGGAGTAAGGCTGGCGTCCAGACGCTCGCGGCCCGGGCGCTTGAAGCCGCTCATGAGGGTGCCGTAGAAGAAAACCAGATCGGTCACGGCAGCTGAGGATTCTACCCCAGGCCGCTTACTGCGGTTGCGGCTTCGGAAGGGCGGCGCCCAGCAGGTCGAAAACCTGCGCCGGGACCTCCACCTGGAGCGACACGGTCTTGCCGGTGCCGCCCAGCTGAAGGGACTGCACGAAACGCTGGAACTCGGGTTTGGAGCTGGTCTGAAGTTTGGCGAGAGCGAGGAAGCCGCGGACGACGTCGCGCAGCTGGTTGGCCGATTCGTCGTCTTTGGCTTCGGCCGTGATGCGGGCCTGAACGCCGCCGTCGACGTGGCCGCGGACGCTGAACCAGGTAATCGGCGGAATCTGGTTCGCGATGACCTCGGGAATCTGGGCCCGCTCGCGAAGGGCGTCGACGCGTCCGACGACCCAGGCGTTGCCGCCTTCGAGGCTGCGGATGTGCGCGACGAGCTCGTCGTTCGTCGCAGCGCTGCTGCCCCCGCCCGTGTGAAGGTCGATCGCATGCTTCACGAGCGCCGTGCTGCCGAAGCCGACCAGGCCGGGCTCGATGAACGCCAGGCCCATTTCCGCCTTGCGACGTACGTTCTCGGCGGTGGCAGGATCGAACTCCTTGTGGTCGAAGCTGGCGACGACGATCAGCCGCGTGCCCTTGTAGTCCTGGACGTCGGCGCCGTGCTCGCGCATCAGCGCTTCGATCTTCACCGGGTCGAACACGCCGCGGGCCAGCGCGAGCGCGTTGTCGCCGGCGCCCGACTGCGAGTCGAAAGCGGCGACGATCCGTTCGATGTCCGTTTCGAAGTTGATGCCGGTGAGTTCCTGGAATTCGCGGCGGTGGTTGTCCTGCTCTTCACCGTTGAACTGCTGGCGGAGGCGCTGCCGGAGATCCGACGCCATGATCTCCCTGACCTCGACGGCGGCGACGACGGATGCGGTGCTGGGAATGTATTGAAGCTCTTTGGGGCCGTCGCCGTTGAAGAACGCCGTGGCGGGGAACCCGACGTAGTAGGCGACAAGGCCGGTCCCTAGTCCGACCGTCATGACCAGAAGCGAAACAATGACGAAATAGCGGGTTTTTGCAGTCATCGTCTGACCTACGACCTTATACGAGGGCGCCGGAACTATTGTTCGAGCACATATTCTCTTTTTTCGACGGCCCGCCCCCCGAGCCACAAGCCTAACACTGTAATGGCAGTTAGGCCCGCCAGACTGACCCAGACCGGGGGGGTCTCCTGGAATATGGACAGCAGCGAGCTGATGGATGAGTCCGCGGGCATACCGTGCGGCACCAGGGCCTGGAGGTAGTAGGCCACGCTCAGCCGCTTGAGATAGCCGGGGACCACGAGGACCGTCGACTCCCAGCCGAAGGCGAAGACCAGCCCGACAATGAGGGGCCGTTTCAGCGCCGCGCCGACGAACGCAAACAGCGCCCCGTAGGTCGTGAGGCCGGCCACGAGCATCCCGAGGTCCGCGGCGAGCTGCGGGAACGACTGGCCGATGTTTCCGCCAATCGGCACGATCAGGAAATAGACCACGACCACCGCCGGCAGCACCAGCAGCAGCACGCAGGCCAGATACGCCAGGAACTTCCCGATCAGAATCGACGCGCGCGGCACGGGACGGGTAAACAGGTACGTGATGGTCTTGTCGTCGACTTCGTCGGCGATGAGCGACGTCCCGTAGTACACGCCGAGAACAGGGACAACGAAGCGCACGAAGAGAACCCAGATCAGCAGGCCGAACACCGTCGGGCCGTTGAGGCCTGCGCCGTTGATCACCGGCAGGCCCGCGGTCATCGCAACCATCCGGACGATGACGGCGATCACCACCGGCGCGCCGACGAGCAGGCCGAGAAAGACCGATCGGCGCGACCACAGCATCTGGCCGAACGAGAAGTCGAACACGCGGAGCGCGGACGGCAGCAGGCCGGGGGTGTTCTTCACGATTTCACCAGATACTGAAAGACGGCCTGGAGGTTGTCGTCGGGCGAGGTGACCTCGTGGATCGCGCCCAGCTCGCCCGACGCGGCGAGATCCGTCAGCCTCGCGTAGAACACGTCGGGGCGGCCCGTCTGCACGACCACGCCCCCGTCCTCGAACCTCAGGCTCAGCACGTCGTCGTCGGCCAGGAACGACCGCGCGAGCTCGCGCGTGCGCTCCGCGCGGATGAAGATCGTGTGCGGGTGTTCGTCGATCAGATCGCGGATCTGGTGGACGTTGCCTTCGGCGATGATGCGGCCCTGATTGATGAGGAGGATGTTCGACGTCATCGACTCGATCTCGTGCAGGATGTGGCTCGAGACGATGATGTGCTTGCCGGCTCTCCCCCACTCCTTGATCATCCGGATCGTCTTGCGCCGGACGAGCGGGTCCATACCCGAGAGCGGCTCGTCGAGAATCAGCAACTCGGGATCGTGCACGAGCGCCTGCGCGAGCTTGATGCGCTGGCGCATGCCTTTGCTGTAAGCCGCGATCTTCTTGTCGGCGACGTCGTCGAGGCCGACGGTTTCGATCGCGCGGGCCACCATGTCTTTCGCGGCCGTTTCGCTGACGCCGTTGAGGCTGACGAGCGCCGTCACCCACTCGCGTCCGGTCATGCGCTCGTAGAACTTGTCCTGCTCCGGACAGAACCCGATGTGAAAGTACGCCGCAGGGTTGCCCCAGATCGGCTCGCCGAGCACGGTGACACGGCCCTTGCTCGGCTTCAGCTGTCCGGTCATCAGCTTCATGAACGTCGACTTGCCGGCGCCGTTCGGTCCCAGCAGCCCGGTGATCCCGCGAGGCACGCTGAGCGAGACGTCGTTGAGGCCGATGACCTGGCCGTACCACTTGGAGAGATGCTCCGCGACGACGACGGAGGCTGGCGGCGTGCTCACGCGACGATCTCCACGCCCCGGATCCGGCGTTCGAGGATGAGCGCCGACGCGCCGATCAGGCCGAGCACGATCGCCAGCGACACCGCCCACGGCATCTCGTAGCGGGGCTGGACTCGGAAGATGACGTCGCCGACCTGCGCGAGGTTGTTGCTGAACGCCACCCACGCGAGCGACGTGCCGCCGGTGATGCCACGCAGCACGCCGGCCACGGCGTCGCTGAAGAAGATGAGCGCGGTGAACAGAATCCCGACGAACCGGCTGTTGGTCGACAGCGACGACAGCGCGAGGATGCACATCGACACCATCAGCGCCTCAATCAGCGCGAAGACGGTGATGGCGGGGACGAGGAAGAGGTTGTTGACGAAGAACGTGAAGTTGCCCGCGAACGCAATCTCGACGATCAGCAGCAGGATGGCCGGCGCCCAGGTGATGAAGAGAATGACCGCCATGAGCACCGACAGTTTGCCGGCGATGTACTCGAGCCGCGTGAGCGGCTTCGACAGGTAAATCTGCAGCGCGTTGGCGCGGCGATCCTCGGCAATCGACACCGCCCCGAGCGTCACCGTGACGAGAAAGACGAAGATGCTCTGGTAGTCGAAGAAATCCCGGAACGTCTGCGCGGTCGGCGCGGCGATGGCGGCCTGGGAGAAGTTCGCCGCGAAATAGAACTGCACGGCGCGGACGATGAACTGAATCCAGGACGCGATCATCAGCACGATCCAGCGGCGGTTCGAGAACATGCCGAGCACGCCGGTCCTGAACATCACGAGCCACGCGCCGCCGCGTGCTTTCGCGCCTTCGTAGTGCCGGTAGCCTTGATCGTGAATCGGCATCAGTCTTCGCCCACCGCGTGCGCGAAGACGTCTTCGAGCGTCGGCACGCTCGGCCGCAGATGGCGCACCTGCACGCCCTCGGCCGACGCCAGCGCGAAGAGCCGCTGCGCCCCGCCGTCTCCCGGCACGAACACCCGCACGACGTCGTCGTCTGTCGAGTGGCACTCGAGGCCGGCCGCCGTCAGCCGCGCGAAGAACGTCTCGAGGTCCCCGTGCGTCTTCACGCGCAGTTCGTACACGCGTCCGCGCGGCTGCTTCATCGCGTCGATCGGCCCGGACGCCGCGATGCGTCCCTTGTCCATCACGACCACCTGATCGCAGACGAACTCGACGTCAGGCAGCACGTGCGACGACAGAATCAGGTTCACGTTCTTGTTCTGCGCCAGGTCGCGGACGAGCTCGAGCATCTCGTCGCGTCCTTTCGGGTCCATGCCGTTGGTCGGTTCGTCGAGGAACACGAGGTCGGGATCGTGCACGAGCGCCTGGGCCAGCTTGATCCGCTGCTTCATGCCCGTGGAATACGTCTCGATCTTCCGGTAGCGCGCTTCGCCGAGGCCGACGTAATAGAGGACTTCGTGCGCCCGCTGGGTGGCGTCCGCGCGCGGCAGGCCGGCGAGCTCGCCGCAGTACGAGACAAATTGCACCGCGGTCAGCCCGGGGATGTGTCCGTCGTTTTCAGGCATGTAGCCGATGCGGGCGCGGATTTCGACCGGAGAGGTGGCGACGTCCAATCCGAGGACGCGCATCCGGCCCTGCAACGGCGTGATGAACCCGAGCAGCGCCTTGATCATCGTGCTCTTGCCGGCGCCGTTGGGGCCGAGCAGGCCGACGGC
>Ga0134123_10001911_pt1 | contig 13602 bp, 17 predicted proteins | sample KB303_FD_96460 | JGI IMG/M metagenome (GOLD analysis project Ga0134123, IMG submission 96460) | Terrestrial soil microbial communities without Nitrogen fertilizer from Kellogg Biological Station, Michigan, USA - KB3-0-3 | ecosystem: Environmental > Terrestrial > Soil > Unclassified ...
AGCACCACCAGCTCGGACGCGATGTACTGGTCGCCGCGCTTCTGCGCCTCCTTGTCGGCCACGTTGAGGAGTTGCGCCAGCTCGCGCGAGACGTGCACCTCGCCCGGCGTGCCTTCCACTTTCGGCAGGCGCGAGACCGCTTCGGCGAGGCTCTTCTTGATTGCCTGCGGGTTGCCGCCCGCCTTGGCGACAAGGCCCGCCACGCCTTCGTCATCGAGCAGCGCCATCAGCAAGTGCTGCGGCTCGATGTACTGGTGGTCCTGGCCTACCGCGGCGCTTTGCGCCCCGGCGAAGGCCTCCTGGAGCTTGGTGGTGAACTTTTCAAACCGCATCTCGTTGATCCGTCAGCATTGGGCAGAATACCCGTGATCTTCAAATGGGGGCTGTTACGGCGCAATCAAGCAGTTTCGGGAACGGGGTGCTGGCCGTCGGGCTGATGGCGGCCTGGGTCATCCTGGGTCTGATCGGCCACGAGCCGTGGAAGCCCGACGAGGCGTACACCTTCGGCCTGGTCTGGCACATCCTGGAAACCGGCCAGTGGCTGGTGCCGACCCTCGGCGGCGAGCCGTTCGTCGAGAAGCCGCCGCTGTTCTTCTGGACCGCCGCCCTTTTCGCCAAGGCATTCGCCTGGGCTCTGCCGGTCCACGACGCGGCGCGGCTCGCGTCCGGTTTTTTCGTCGCAGTGGCGCTCGGGTTCACCTGGCTCGCCAGCGGAAAACGCATCGCCGCCGCTTTGCTTCTCGCCGGCTCGCTCGGCTACCTGCAGCACTCGCACCAACTCATCACCGACAACGCCCTCCTGGCCGGGATCGCTGTCGGCGTTTGCGGGCTTGCGCGCAGCAGCGGCCTGCTGCTCGGCCTCGGCGCCGGTATCGCCTTTCTTTCCAAGGGCCTGCTCGGTCCGGGGATGCTCGCGCTGTCGGCGCTCGCGCTGTTTGCCTTCCCGGCGTGGCGCACCCGCCAATACGTGACCTCGCTCGGCTGGGCCACCCTCGCCTTCGCGCCCTGGGCGCTCATCTGGCCGGTACTGCTCTATATGCGCTCCAAGGCGCTGTTCGACGAGTGGTTCTGGGTGAACAACTTCGGCCGCTTCAGCGGCAGCGCCGGCCTGGGCGGCGTGCTGGACCACTGGCTCTACCTCAAGGCGCTGCCCTGGTTCGCGCTGCCTGCCCTGCCGATCGCGGCCTGGACGCTCTGGCGCGCGGTGCGCACCCGGACCGAGCTTGGCAACCCTGCCTTGCAGATGCCGCTCGCCGTCTTCGTCGTCATGCTAGCAGTCCTGAGCACCGCGTCCTCGGCGCGCACGCTCTACGCGCTGCCGATGCTCGTGCCGCTCGCATTGCTCGGCGCGCAGTCCCTCGATTCGCTACCCGAGCGGCTGCGCAGCAGCCTCGAGCACACCGGCTTCTGGGGCGGGATCGCGATGGTGGTCGTGCTCTGGGGTGCCTGGCTGTTCCTGCTTCTCGGCTGGCCGGCTGCGCTTGCGGCGCGACTCGCGGCGTTCAGCCCCGGCCATGTCCCGCATGTCGCTGCCGTGCCGTTCCTGTTCGCGGTCGCGACGACGGCGGGGTGGCTGTTCGTCCTGCTCGTCGTATCCGGAGACCCGCTGCGCATGCCGATCGTCTGGCTCGCGGCAATCACCGCCGGCTGGGGATTGGCGATGACGCTCTGGCTACCGTTCCTCGACGACGCGAAGAGCTATCGCGCAGTCGCGTCGGCAATGCAGCAGAACGTTCCACCCGACGCGTGTGTCAGCGGCCGCAACCTCACCGAGCCGCAGCGCGCGGTGTTTCACTACTACAGCGGCGTGATCGCCGGAAAAGAATGCCCACTGCTGCTGGTGCACACCGACAAGCCGTCGGCGCCGGAGCTGGGCCGGGAATGGACGCTCGTCTGGCGCGGTACGCGCCCCGGCGACGAAAAGGAGTTCTTCTGGCTGTTCTCGGCTAGGTAAGCGCTCGCCAGGTGGCGAACCCCGCCATCGTGGCGACGATCGAGCCAAAGAGGTGCGTCGCGGAGTGCAGCGCCGCGGCGCCGTAGCGCGAGGCCTGCAGGAGCTGGACTGACTCCGCGGAAAAGGTCGAAAAAGTCGTCAGCGCGCCGAGAAATCCCGTGATGCAGGCGAGGCGCCACTCCGGAGAAAGCGACGGATTGGCGTCGAAGTAGGCGACCGCGAGGCCCACCGCATAGCCGCCGCCGATGTTCACCGCCAGCGTGCCCATCGGCAACGCGGGCACGGCAGGATTGAGCCAGACCGACAGGCCCCAGCGCAGCCACGCGCCGAGCAGCGCGCCGACGCCGACGGCGACGAAGCCGCTCAACTCGCTTTCCTCGCGGGCGGCTCCCAGCGTCCGGCCGCGGCGTCGTCGGAGGCTTTCGCCTCGACCCACGCGGCTCCGTCGGCGCGATGCTCCTTCTTCCAGAACGGCGCCTGCGTCTTCAGGTAGTCCATGATGAACTCGCAGGCGGCGAACGCGTCGGCGCGGTGCGCGCTCGCAACCGCGACCAGCACGATCTGGTCGTGCGGCGCCAGCTCGCCGTGGCGGTGGATGACGGTGCAGTCCATCACCTTCCAGCGCGCCGCGGCGTCCTCGGCAATCTTGCGCAGCGCGTTTTCCGTCATCCCGGGATAGTGCTCGAGCGTCATGCGGACATCGCGCACGATGCCGACGAAGCTCGCGACGGCCCCTACGCCCTCACTCTTCGAAAGATTTCTGGTTTCGAGAGAAAGATCGAAATCCTCGCGCTGGACGGAGATCTTCACGTCAGCCTCCGGTCACCGGCGGAAAAAACGCGATTTCATCTCCGGCGCGGATCGGCGCGCCGGGCTTGGCCATGTCCTGGTTGACCGCGGCGCGCACGTTCTTTTTCTCCGCCAGCGCGCCCTCCCACGGCCCGCCGCGGCGGGCGAGGTGGCCGCGCAGCGCCGCGACCGTGGCGACGCCGGCCGGCAATTCGATTTCCTCGCCGGCGGTGCCGAGCTGTTCGCGCAGCGAAGCGAAGAACAGGACCTTGACCTTCACCAATAGAGCTCCGAGTACGGCAGGAAGCGCACCGGCTCGCCCTTGCGGATCGCCCGGCCGGCGGGATTGTCGACCAGGCCGTCGGCCCAGGCGGTGGACGTCAGCACCGCCGAATCCTGCGTCGGGTAGATCTCGAGCCCGCCCTGCGCGTTCCATTTTACGCGCAGGAATTCGCGCCGCGCGTCGGGCCTGGGCCACTCGAAGTCGGCGCGCGCCTGAATGGATTTCGGCCCCACGTCGGCCACGCCCTGCGCTCTGAGGATGAACGGCCGCACGAAGATCAAGAAGGTGACGAAGCTCGACACCGGGTTGCCTGGCAAGCCGATAAAGAACGATTTTTTTACCTGACCGAAGGCAAGCGGCCTTCCCGGCTTCATGGCGATGCGCCACATCAGCAGCGAACCTTCGGCTTCGACGGCGGGCTTGACGTAGTCGGCTTCGCCGACCGAGACGCCGCCCGAGGTGACGATCAGGTCGCATTCCGCCGCCGCGCGGCGCAGCGCTTCGCGCGTCGCTTCCAGCGTGTCGGGCACGATGCCGTAGTCGCGCAGCTCGCAGCCGAAGACTTCCGCCAGCCCGCGCAGCGTGAAGCGGTTGGAGTTGTAGATGCGACCGGGCGCGAGCGGCTCGCCGGGCATCGCCAGCTCGTCGCCGGTGAAGAACAAGCCGAGCTTGAGCTTGCGGAAGACCGGCAGCGTCTTGAGGCCGACCGACGCGGCGAGGCCGGTGTCCTGCGGCAGGAGGCGCTTGCCGGCGGGCAGGATCTCGCCGCCCTTTTTCACGTCGCTGCCGACAAACCGGATCCATTCATGCTTTTCCGGCACTTTCTTGAACGTCACGGAGTCGCCTTCGACCGCGGCGAATTCCTGCATGACGATCGCGTCGGCGCCGGGCGGAATCGGCGCGCCGGTGAAGATGCGCGCCGCGGTGCCGGGTTCCAGCGGCCTGCCCACGCTGCCGGCCATGATTTTCTGAGCCACCTTGAATTTCTTTCCAGCAGCGACCTCGTCTCGCCGGACCGCAAACCCATCCATGGCCGTGTTGTCCATGGACGGCACGTCCATCGTCGCGCGCTGGACGCGCGCCAGCACGCGCTTGGTCGCCTCGAGGGTCGGCACTTCCTCCACCTCGGCAACCGGCTTGGCGCTGGCGAGCAGCTTCGCCAGCGCGTCGTCGACGGAAAGGAGTCCCTGGTTCAAGCGAGCTTGAGGTGCTTGACGATGAAGGTCTCGATCGCCGCGTGATCGTTCAGGTCGAGCAGCGGCAGCTTCGTTTCGACCTTGGCGTCGCTCGCGACCGCGACGATGTGGGGATCCTTCGGATGCAGCAGCGGCTCGCCGGTCTCGGCGCGCCAGACTTCGAGCTTCGGGATCGGCGCGAACTTGAAGCCCTCGACGAACAGCACGTCGCATGGCGAGAGACGGCGGATCTGCTCCTCGAACGACGGCTCGGGCGAACCGCGCAGCTCGTGCATCAGCACCCAGCGCCGCGAGGACGTCACCAGGATCTCGCTCGCGCCGGCGTGGCGGTGGCGGTAGGAGTCCTTCCCCGGCTGGTCGACGTCGAAGGTGTGGTGCGCGTGCTTGATGAGCGAGACGCGCAGCCCGCGCGCGACGAGGCGCGGGATGAGCTTCTCGATGAGCGTGGTCTTGCCGCTGCCCGACCAGCCGGCGAAGCCGAAGATCTTCATGCGAGCTTGCGGCGCAGCGCGGCGACTTCCTTGGCGACGCTGCGCTGCGCTGCTTCTTCAAGCACGCGGTACCTTGCGAGCACCTCGGCCCCGAGCGCGGTCAGCGACGCGCCGCCACGGGCCGCCCCGCCCTTGACGCGCGTCACAAGCGGCAAGCGAAACTCGCGGTTCATGGCGCCGACCAGCTGCCAGGCGCGCGAATAGCTCATGCCGAGGCTGCGACCGGCGGCGGCGATCGAGCCGGTGTCGCGGATCGCTTGCAGCAGATCCGCCTTGCCGGGCCCGAAGGCGACCCCCTTGCGAAGCACGACGCGCAATCTTACGTCCCGGCCGAATTGTCGAGCAGTTGCCATCCCGATATAGTTAGGCAAGTATATCGGAATGCGAACAGCCTCACTGATTGCGCTGGCACTGGCGGTCGGCAACGCAGCGGCCGCCGACGTCCATGTGGCGGTCGCGGCCAATTTCGCGGCGCCGGCGAAGAGTCTCGCAGCCATTTTCGAGAAGCAGAGTGGCCATCAGACCGTGCTTAGCACCGGCTCGACCGGAAAGTTCTACGCCCAGATCACGACGGGAGCGCCGTTCGATGTGCTTCTGTCCGCGGACACCGAAACGCCAGGCCGCCTGGAAACGGAGAAGCTCGCGGTCGTGGGGCAGCGCTTCACCTATGCCTTGGGGAAGCTCGTCCTCTGGAGCCCGGGGACCATGGTTGACGGGCGGGGCGACGTCCTGCGCAGCCAGGCGTTTCGCCGTCTCTCGATAGCCAATCCGAGGCTCGCACCCTATGGCGCAGCCGCGCAGCAGGTCATGGAGCAGCTTGGAATCTGGAACAGCTCCCAGGGGCGCCTGGTCTTGGGCGAAAACATCGCCCAGGCCTACCAGTTCGTCTCGACGGGAAATGCGGAGCTCGGTTTCATCGCCTACTCCCAGATTCGCGATCCGGGCAAGGCAACCTCCGGCTCCTTCTGGCTCGTGCCGCAAGCGCTGTATGCCCCCATCCGGCAGGATGCCGCGCTGCTCGCTCGCGCGCGGGACAACCAGGCGGCGCACCGGTTTCTGGCGTTCCTGCGCAGCGCGTCCGCGCGCGAGGTAATCCAGGCATTCGGCTACGACTTGCCGTGAGCGACATGGCCGCTGTCTGGCTGACGTTGCGTCTCGCCGCGGTCGCCACTTTCTTATTGCTGCTTTCCGGTACGCCGCTCGCCTGGTGGCTGGCCCGCACGCGATCGAGGCTCAAGGGTCCGGTGGGCGCCATCGTTGCACTACCGCTCGTCCTTCCGCCCACGGTCCTCGGCTTCTACCTGCTCGTGACCATGGGACCGTCGGGACCGGTAGGAATGGCGACGCAGTCCATCGGCCTAGGGCTCCTCCCATTTACCTTCGCCGGGCTCGTTGTCGGCTCGGTGTTCTATTCGCTGCCATTCGTCGTCCAGCCGCTGCAGGCAGCATTTGAAGCGGTAGGCGACCGGCCGATCGAGGCCGCGGCGACGTTGCGTGCTGGACCATGGGACCGATTCTTCACGGTCGTCGTGCCGCTCGCGCGCCAAGGTTTCGTGGGAGCGGCGGTGCTCGGATTTGCTCACACAATCGGTGAATTCGGCGTGGTGCTGATGATCGGCGGCAACATTCCAGGCGCGACCAGAGTCCTCTCGGTGGCCCTGTACGACCACGTCGAAGCGCTGGACTACGTCAACGCGCACATTCTGGCTGGCGGCATGCTGGTCTTCTCTTTCGTGGTGCTGCTCGCCGTCTACGGGCGCGCCCGCCTGCCAAGCCCCGAGCGATGAGCGTCATCCAGGCAAGCTTCCGCATGCGGCTGGGCGAGTTCTCTCTCAACGCGGAGCTGTCCGTGCCGGCGCAGGGAGTGACCGCCGTCTTTGGCGCCTCCGGGTCCGGGAAAACGACCCTCCTGCGTTGCATGGCTGGGCTCGCGCGCGCACCTGAAGGGCTTTTCACCATCGAGGGGGAAACCTGGCAGGACGAGGCGCGCGGCCGCTTCGTGCCGCCGCATCACCGCGCCTGCGGCTACGTCTTCCAGGAAGCGAGCCTGTTTCCGCACCTCTCAGTGGGCGAGAACCTGAGATACGGGTACCGCCGAGTTCCGGAATCCCTGCGAAAGGTCGCATTCGATGAGGTCGTGCGCACCCTGGACTTGGGCCCGATGACAGGCCGCAGCCCGCAAGTCTTGTCCGGGGGCGAGCGTCAGCGAGTCGCGATCGGCCGTGCCGTGCTCTCCAGTCCCCGTCTGCTGCTCATGGACGAGCCGATTGCGTCGCTCGACTCGGCGCGCAAGGGCGAGGTGCTCTATTACATCGAGCGCCTGCGCGACCAGCTCCGCATCCCGATCGTCTATGTCAGCCACGCGATCGACGAAGTCGTGCGCCTGGCGGACACGATGGCGGTGATGTCCGAGGGCAAGGTGATCGCCTGCGGTAGCGTCACAGCGCTTGCATCGCGACTCGACCTGCGCCCTTACCTGGGCCGCTTCGAGGCAGGAACGGTCGTTGAGGCTGTCGTGGCGGCGCACGATCTCGAGCACGGCCTGGCGACGCTTCGCTTCGACGGAGGCGAGTTGCAGGCGGCGGACGTGGAATCGCTGGTCGGGGAAAAGCTCAGAGTGCGCATTCGCGCGCGCGACGTGTCGCTCGCGCTTTCCGCCCCGCGCGATGCCAGCTTCCTGAATATCCTGTCGGGTACCGTGAAAGAGATCGGCGGCGGCCAGGGATCCGGCGTCGATGTGGCCGTGATGGTCGGCAGCTCGATCGTCGTCGCGAGAATCACTCGGAAATCCGCTGGCCTGCTCGGCCTGGCGCCCGGCAAGCCTGTGTATGCGCTGGTGAAGTCGGTCGCCATCGACCGCCACAGCGTCGGCTACGCCTAGTCCGCGATCCGCCGCACCTCGATGCGCGCCAGCCACTTCACGTGACGCGTACCGGGCCGCTCGTCGGCAAGCGAGACCAACGTGATCTGTCCCTCGCCATCGCGCAGCGGCGCACTGTCCCGCTCGAAGGCGACCAGAACGCCCCGCCCGACCGACGTGTTGTAAAGCTCACCCCACGAGAAGACGGCTTGAAAGCCGTCGGTGGCGGTAGCGACGACATAGGTCCGGCGCAACGCGTGGCGCGCATCCTGCCGGATATCGGCTTCCTGCAGCAGGTCGACGAGACGCACGCCGCCGTAGCCTCGTTCCCGCACCACCGTCCGATGGCGGAGGTCCTCGACGCGTAGCGTCAACTCGCGCTGAACCTCACCCGAGACCCCCACTTGCGTCGACGTCTGCGCAACCCCAGGAATCGCGACCGACAGGAGCAGCGCGGCAAGCCACGATTTCATTCTGCGTTGGGAAAAAAGAGCTGCTCGCCGTTGATCTTGTAGCTGGCGATCGTGTTCTGGCCCTCGGGAGAGACGACCCAGTCGATGAACGCTTGCCCGAATTCACGCTTTACGCTCGGGTGCTTCGCCGGATTGACCAGCATGATCCCGTACTGGTTGAAGAGCCGCTTGTCGCCCTCGACCAGGATGGCAAGCTCGGCGCGGTTCTTGAAGGAGAGCCAGGTACCGCGATCGGCGAGGATGTACGCGTTCATGCCGGCGGCGGTGTTGAGCGCCGGGCCCATGCCCTGTCCGGTGTCGCGATACCAGGACCCCTTGTCCTTGGCGATGTCGATGCCGGCGGCCTTCCAGATCTCCAGCTCGGCGAAGTGTGTGCCGCTGCGATCGCCGCGCGAGACGAACGGCGACTGCGCCGCACGGATCTTGCGGAAGGCTTCCAGCGCGTCCTTGGCGTAGCCGACCTTCGCCGGATCGGCTTTCGGGCCGATCAGGACGAAGTCGTTGTACATCACGTCCTGTCGCTTCACGCCAAAGCCCTCGGAGAGGAATTTCTCCTCCAGGGGCTTCGCGTGAACAAACACGACATCGGCGTCGCCGCGACGGCCCATGTCCAGAGCCTGCCCCGTGCCGAGCGCCACCACGCGCACCTGGATTCCTGTCTTCCTTTCGAAAATCGGCAGCAGATGCTTGAAAAGGCCCGACTGCTCGGTCGACGTCGTCGACGCGACGGTGATGAAGCGAGGTTGCGCCGACGCGGGGCCAGCGAGCGAGAGTGCGAGCAGCAGCCGAAAGATCAGACCCATGGGAGCTCTCCTTTGATGAAAGCAGCCGCTTCCGTGGAAGCGGGACGCGAAAAGAACTGCTCGACCGGCGCGCGTTCCACCAGTCGGCCCTGATGCAGGAACAGCACCTCGTCGCCAAGGCGTCGCGCCTGCCCGAGGTTGTGGGTTGCCATGATGATCTTGGTGCCGGCCGCGTCGAATGCCTGGATGACCCGCTCGATCTCGCGCGTCGCAGTCGGGTCGAGGCTCGCCGTAGGCTCGTCTAGAAACAGCACTTCGGGATGCAGGGCCCATGCCCGTGCCAGCGCCAGCCGCTGCTGCTCACCGCCGGAAAGCACCCTCGCCGGTCGGTTCGCAAGAGCTGCCAGGCCAACGCTATCCAGCGCCTCGAGCGCCAGGCCCTCGCGGTCGGTTCGCGGCACGCGCGCCAGCTTAAGCGCGTAGGTCACATTGGCGAGCACGCTGCGCCGGAGAAGGACGGGCCGCTGGAAGACCATGGCCTGCCTGCGCCGTGCGTTGTCGCCGCTCCAGACGACGGTTCCGGAAGAGGGAGCAAGCAACCCGTGCATCAGGCGCATTAGGACGCTCTTGCCCGCGCCGTTCGCGCCCAGGATCACCGTGCTCGGGCCGGCGGCGATCTCGAGTGATAGGGGCGTGATCAGGGCGCGTCCGCCTGCGACGAACGTCAGGTCCCGCACTCTCAGAGGCAGGATCATCCGTGGCGGCGCTGCGCCGCGCCTTTCACGTAGGCCGCCGCCGCGTTCAAGGCGATCACGAGGGCGATCAACAGGATGCCCAGCGCGAGGGCCAGCGGCAGGTCGCCCTTCGAGGTCTCGAGCGCAATGGTGGTCGTCATGACGCGCGTGACGCCGTCGATGTTGCCGCCGACGATCATCACCGCGCCGACTTCCGCCGAGGCACGCCCTAGACCCGCGAGCACGGCGGTGACCAGCGAAAACCGGGTGTCCCACACGAGCGTCAGCGCCGCCGAGAATCGGCTCGCACCGAGCGAGCGCAGCTGCTCCTCGTACTCCGCCCACGCATCCTCGACGGCCTGCCGGCAAAGCGCGGCAATGATCGGCAGAACGAGGATCGTCTGCGCAACAACCATCGCTGGCGGTGTGAACAGCAGCCCTAGCTCGCCCAGCGGCCCGGCGCGCGAGAGGAGCAGGTAGACGAGCAGGCCCACGACCACCGGCGGCAGGCCCATCAGCGCATTGAGCAGCACGACCAGCGCCCGTCGCCCGGGGAACCGGCCGACGGCGAGCGCAGCGCCGAGCGGCAGGCCTAGCAGCGTCGCCAGCGCCACCGCCGACAGGCTCACCGCCAGGCTCAGCAGGACGATGCCTGCCAGCGTCGCGTCGCCGGTGGTGACCAGCCGCAGCGCCTGCGAGAGCGCCTCCATTATGTTTCTGTTTGCATATATATCGTCGTTCGGATTACTCTATTCGAACCGAATAGCTCGCACCAATAGGCATGAGCGTTCATATTGGACTGGAGTTCGACCTCGAGACGCAATGGCTGGCAGGCGACGGCCTGCCACCCCGTCACGGCCGGGACCTGCTGCGCCTGCTAGACGCGCTGAGCCGGGCCGCCTCGCTGCGCGAAGCCGCCCGGACAACGGGACTCTCCTACCGCCACGCCTGGGGGCTGCTCGGCGCAGGCGCCCGCGCCCTCGGCACGCCGCTGGTGGACATGCAGCGCGGACGCGGCGCCCAGCTCACCGCGTTCGGTCGCAGATTGCTCGATGCCGACGCTCACGTGCGCGCCGCGCTCAGCGGCCAGCTCGAGCGCCTTCGTCGCGACGTGCGCGGAATGCTGTCCGCAGAGGTCTCGGGGCGGCGGCGGCGCATCGTGCTGCGCGCGAGCCATGACCTCGCCCTGCCCCTGCTCGCTCGGCTGAGCGCGCCAAGGATTGATCTCGACGTGTCGTTCCACGGCGCAGACGAGTGCCTCGCCGGGCTGGCGCGGGGCGAGTGCGAACTCGCGGGCTTCCATGTCGCCAACGCCCTGCCGCGGGCCGCGGCGGCCGCGGCGGCGGTTGGACGCTGGCTCGATCCGCGCAAGCATCAGCTCGTTCACTTCGTGTCGCGCGAGCAGGGCATCATCGTGCGCCCGGGCATCCGCGTGCGTGGCATCCATGACCTGGCGCGCCCCGGAGTGCGCTTTCTCAATCGGCCGCCTGGCACGCATGACAACATCGACCTCGCAGTCGCCGCGGCGGTCGCCGATGGCCGGGCCGACGCCGGATTCGGCCTGCGGGCCGCGGCGGCACGATACGCCTTGGAATTCGTCCCACTCGCTACCGAGCGCTACTACCTCGCCTCGGCACGCAAATCGCTGCGCGAACCACCGTTCCAGGCCCTGCTCGCAACATTGCGCAGCAGCGAATTCGCCGCTGCCGTTGCCGCCCTCCCCGGTTACGATATCGCCATGGCGGGCAACCGCGAGACGCTCACCGCGGCCCTCGCGTGGCTTGAGCCGCCACAATCCAGGAGAAAGCATGCGTAGACGATCCTTTCTGCAAGCAGGCGCTGCCGTTGCCGTGCTCAACGTGATGCCCAGGACGGCGCACGCGCAACAGGTGCCGTTCGACCCGAAACCCGCCGGCTGGCGCACATTCGAGATCACGACCCGCGTCGAGATCCTCAAGCCCCAGGGCGCGTCGCGCGCCTGGATACCCCTGCCCTCGGTCGAAAGCGACTATCAGAAACTGATCGGCAACAGCTGGTCGGGCAACGCCGCCGTGCGCAAGGCCGCCGACCCGAAATACGGTGCCGGCATCGCTGTCGCAGAATGGAGCGCCGGCGAAAAGACTCCGGTCGTCGAGGTGACGAGCACCTTCGCGACCCGCAACCGCGCAGTGGACTTCAGCAAGCGGAACCCCGCCATCAAGCTCGACGCGGCGACCGCCAAGTTCAGCACCGCCGCCACCGACCTGATTCCCACCGACGGCATCGTGCGCAAAACCGCCTACGAGGTCACCCGCGGCAAGAGCTCGGACATCGACAAGGCGCGTGCCATCTACGAGTGGATCGTCGACAACACGCAGAGGAATCCGAAGACCCGCGGCTGCGGCGTCGGCGACATCAAGGCGATGCTGGAGAGCGGCGACCTGACGGGCAAATGCGCGGACCTGAACGCGCTGTTCGTCGGCCTGGCGCGCTCCGTCAATATCCCGGCACGCGACGTGTACGGCCTGCGCGTGGCGAAGAGCGAGTTCGGCTATCGCAGCCTCGGTGCCGGCACCGCCAACGTCACCCGGGCGCAGCACTGCCGCGCCGAGGTCTTCCTCGTCGGTTACGGATGGGTGCCGGTCGACCCGGCGGACGTGCGCAAGGTCGTGCTCGAGGAACAGCCGCAGCCGACTACGCTCGCCGATCCGATCGTACCGCCGGTGCGCGCCAAACTGTTCGGCGCCTGGGAGATGAACTGGCTCGCGTACAACGAGGCGCACGACGTCAGGCTGCCCGGCTCGAGCGGGCCCGCGGTCGGCTTCCTGATGTACCCGCAGGGCGAGAACGGCAAGGAACGACTCGACCCGCTCGATCCGGACAACTTCAAGTACACGATCACGGCGCGGGAGATCAAGGCGTAGCACGCGATACCATGGGTTTCCTGTTTTCAACGAGAAACCCATGGACAGCTACTACAAGCCCGAGCACCTGGCGAAGTTCGGCAACATCGGCGAAGGCAACAAGAAGCTCGCCGACAAGTTCTTCGACTACTACGCCGAGGTCTTCAAGGCGGGTGCCCTGTCGGCGCGCGAGAAGGCGCTGATCGCGCTGGCGGTGTCGCATGCCGTGCAGTGCCCTTACTGCATCGACGCCTACTCCAAGGAGTCGCTGCAGCAGGGCGCGGACCTCGAGCAGATGACCGAGGCGCTGCACGTCGCCGCCGCCATCCGCGGCGGCGCGTCCCTCGTTCACGGCGTGCAGATGCTCGAGCACGTGCACAAGCAGGTGATGGCCTAGCCTTGGGCGCAATCGAAAAGCTAATCGGGCCTCGCGCGACGACTTCGCTCGTCTCGCGCGACTCGCCGCTCGCCTCGGCCGCGCGCCAGCTGGCAACCCTGGAGCAGCTGCCCATCCGGGATTTCAGGGACCCGCTGAAGCCGGCCGGGATCGATATCTTCCAGATCAACGTCGGCAAGCTCTGCAACATGACCTGCCGGCACTGCCATGTCGACGCCGGTCCGGATCGCAGCGACGAAATGATGAGTCGCGAGACGGTCGACGCGTGCCTCGCCGCCCTCGACCGGATCGAGGCGAAGATCGTGGACATTACGGGCGGCGCGCCCGAGCTCAATCCGTACTTCCGCTACCTGGTGGATCAGTGCGTGGCGCGCGGCAAGCACATCATGGACCGCTGCAACCTGACCGTGCTGCTGACCGGTCCGTGCCGAGACCTCCCCGGCTGGTTCGCCGAGCGCGGCGTAGAGATCGTCTGCTCGCTGCCGCACTACCGCAAGCGCAACACCGACCTGCAGCGTGGCGACGGCACGTTCGAGAAATCGATCGAGGCGCTGACGCGGCTGAATGCGGTGGGCTATGGCAGGGGCGATCCGCGCCTGCGCCTCACCCTGATGCACAACCCGGTCGGTGCGTTCCTCGCCGGCGACCAGGCCTCGATGGAGAAGGAGTGGAAAGACGGGTTGAAAGCGAACCACGGCGTGACCTTCGACGCCCTCATCTCGCTCAACAACATGCCGATCTCGCGCTTCCTCGAATGGCTCGAGACGTCCGGCAACCTGCAGGCCTACATGGATCTGCTG
>Ga0134123_10001915_pt1 | contig 13596 bp, 7 predicted proteins | sample KB303_FD_96460 | JGI IMG/M metagenome (GOLD analysis project Ga0134123, IMG submission 96460) | Terrestrial soil microbial communities without Nitrogen fertilizer from Kellogg Biological Station, Michigan, USA - KB3-0-3 | ecosystem: Environmental > Terrestrial > Soil > Unclassified ...
ACCACGTCGCCGCCGCGGGTGAAGAAGGTATCGATCGCCTGCTTCGCCTTGTATTTTTCCTCGCGCGTGGTCGGCAGCCAGATCAGCTGCCGCGCCGTGTTCATGATCGAATAGTCGGTGGCGTTCTCCGCCGTCTTGACCCAGCGCACGATCGCGAAGCCGGCGCCGGCGGCAATCAGCGAGTAGCCGCCGAGCGCGATCAGCGGCAGCGCGAGCAGCGCGCCGCGCAGCCCGAAGTACTTCACCAGCCTCGAGGCGACGAACGCCTGCAGCACCAGCGCGACGACGTTGACCCAGAACTGATAGCTGCCGACATAGGCGCCGATGTAGGCCTGGGTGTTGAAGCCGGGGGTCGCCGCCGCCAGCGCCGCCGCATGGCTGGAGAGCAGCCGAGCGATCAAGTACTCGCCGGTCGTGTTGACGACGTTGAGCAGCACGATCAGGAGGGCGACGAGCCGCAGGTACGGGCTGCGGAAGACCAGCTCGAAGCCGCCGGCGGCGGCGAGCGGCGCCTTCGGCGCCGCCTTGCGGCGCGTTTCGCGCCGGTTGACGACGAGATAGAGGCCGAGCGTCGCCAGCAGCAGCGCCGCAGAGATCTGCAGGATCAGCTGCGGGGTGAAGCCGAGGCCGAAGAGCTCGCCGGCAATCAGCGAGCCGAGCGGCGCGCCGGCGGTCATGCCGATCATGATCGTCGGGAACAGGCGATCGCCCGCTTCCTTGGTGTAGATGTCGTTGGCAAACGACCAGAACTGCGCGATCAGGGAGATGTTGAAGATCCCGACCCAGATGAAGAACGCGACGCCGACGTACGGCACGCGGGCGGCGACGGCGAGCGCGAACAGCTCGATGTTGATGACGAAGAACAGGGTCACCCCGACCAGCAGCCGGATGCGATCGACGCGCGAGGCAAACCAGCCGTAGAAAGGGACGAATCCCATCAACACCAGCGCCTGGCCGGCGGCCGTGTAGGAGCGGACTTCGGCGCCGCCGCCCAGCAGGATCAGCGGCTCGCGGACGATCTTGATGATCGAGTAGCAGACCAGCAGCAGGAAGATGTTGACGAGCATCAGCACGGCGGTGGTCGCCTCGCCGGCGTGCACATCGGTGAAGAGCGACAGCAGCCGGTCGAGCCACGACTTGTCGTCGCTCCGTTGCAGCGCCACGGCGGCGTCGGTCATCGGTTGATCCTCACTCCTGAATCAGCACGGCGCGGGTGATGTCTTCGGGGCGCGGCTCGGCCAGCGTCAGCGGGCCGGTCAACTCCATCAGGTGCGTCTCCCACCAGGTCCTGGCCATCTGATTGGTCCACACGTCGACGGTGCAGCAGCCGCACGCCAGGTCGAACAGCTGCTCGGCGTCCTGCGGCCGGCGGTTCGGATCCTTCTCGAGGCACGACATCACCAGCTGCTCGAGGTCGCGCGGGATCGGCAGCTCGGTGCGCTGCGAGGGCGGCGTCGGCGGCGTCTGCACGTGATGCAGGAACATCTGCATCGGCGTCTCGGCCTCGAACACCAGCTGGCCGGTGAGGAGGTAATAGGCGACGCAGCCGAGCGCGTAGACGTCGGCGCGCCGGTCGACGTCGTTCTGCCCGAGGATGATCTCGGGCGCCATGAAGGCCGGCGTGCCGGTGGTGGTGTGGGTGGCGGTGAGCATCGTTTCCTGCGTGCCGGGCCTGCCCGCGCGGCTGTTCACCTTCACCAGGCCGAAGTCGAGCACCTTGACGAAGTCGTACTCGAGCCCCATCCGGCAGACGTAGATATTCGCCGGCTTGACGTCGCGGTGCACCAGGCCGCGGGCGTGCGCGTCGGCGAGCGAATGCGCCGCCTGGCGCAGCAGGTGGATCGCGCGGTTGGCCGGCACCGGCCCGAACTCGCGCACCATCGATTCGAGATCGCGCCCGGCCAGCAGCTCCATCACGTAGTAGAACGTGCCTTCGCGGGTGATGCCGAAGTCGAAGATGCGGATCGTGTGCGGCGAGCTGAGCGCCGCCGTCGCCTGCGCCTCGCGCTCGAAGCGCTTCATCAGCACCCGGCCTTCGGCGCCGCCGCCGGCGCCGAGCACCTCGGGGCGGATCAGCTTGATCGCGGCGCCGCGCGCCAGCAGCCGGTGCTGCGCGCGCCACACCTCGCCCATGCCGCCGCGCCCGAGCAGCTCCACCAGCTGGTAGCTGCCCAGCTCCTGCGCCGCGCGCAGCCGGCGTCCCACCCCCTGCATCACGTGCGAGGGCACGACGGCGATCACCGCGCAGATGTAGTTGGGGAGGAGCAGCACGAACGTATTGAGCGGCGAGGGAACCGGCACGCCGCGCAGATGCGCGAGCCAGACGCCGAGCGGTTCCATCGAGGCGGCGACGAGCGACGCCGCGAACATGCGCCGCGGCGAGGTGGGCACGATCATCGCCGAGACCAGGATGGCGATGGTCGTCCACGACAGCTTCCCGAGCGTGGTGGTGGTCGGCTGGGTCGCCCAGGTATTGATCATCGCGATGAACACCGCGTTCAGCACCATGAACCAGGGACCGGTGTGCACTTTCCTCTGGCAGGTATGCGGCCCGAAGCGGACGTAGAGGAACACGGCCAGCGAGGTGACGGCGGCGAACGCTTCGATCGCGATGAAGCGCCGCGGCAGGACGACGCCGACCGTCACGGGATAGACGACGCCGTGAACGACCAGCGTCAGCGCCCAGACACCCGCCACCAGGCCGCTGAAGACGGCGAAGCGCTCGACCTGCTCGTCGAGCATCGTGTCGGGCAGCCGGCCGGTCGAGCGGACTTCCTCGCCCGGCGCCGGCGTCGCCTGACGCGGCTCGATGCGTTTCGGTTCGGGAGCAGCCATCTCTTGTCCCAGCGCGGCTACGCGCCGCCGGGGGTCGGCGGGTCGATCCCGGCGCGCCGCCGCAGTTCCTCGAGGTTGAGCATGATCGAATGGTTCGACCGCAGCAGATCGGCGAGGATCTCTTCGCGCGCCCGCGTCGATCGCGCCATCGGCCGGCGATCCTCGAGGAAGGGCCACAGACGGTCGCGGATCGGCGCAGGCAGCACGCCTTCGAGGTACTCGAGCGCGGTCCCCTGCAGGTTTTGATCGTCAGTATACAGGCTGCGAAACGAGATCATCAGCGGTTCCCGCGGCAGCACGATCGACAGCAGCGTGAAGACGTGGGCCAGGCTCTGGCCGGCGCGATCGCGCACGAATTCGTCGACGAACGAGACCTCGTCCTGCACGTCGAGCTCATCGAGCAGGCGGCGGCTTTCCCAGACCGGCCGGCCGACCGCCGCCTCGCGCATCACCACCGCGAAGATGCGGTCGCGATCGACGGTGACGCGCGGGTTCTTCTCGACCACCGAGGCGAGCGAGTGGCCGCACTGGAAGCGCACCTCGAAGCGCAGGTCGTCGAGGCCCAGCATCAGCCCGTCGGCCGCGCGCTGCGAGACGCACACCGAGAACACGCGCGCCAGCCGGCGGCGCACCGTGAAGTCCTGGTTCGGATCGATCAGCGCGTCGATCAGCAGGCCGACCCGCTCCTCGGCCACCTTGCGCAGCGCGAACACCGCATCGGCGGCGACCGGATGCCAGGCGAGCAGCGGGATGACGTGCGGGACGAGCGCCGCGCTCAGGCCGTCCTCGTTACGTAGGACGCGGGTCACCTGGTCGACGTTGCGCGAGCGCAGGTGCAGGATCGCCTGCATGTCGGGATCGAGCGCGGCCACCGCGGTGGAGGTGACCGGTCGCGCCGCCGTCTCCGCCTGCGGCGGCACGCGCAGCCCGAAGTCCGATCGGGTCACGCCGAGCGTGCGCAGCATCAGCGTGCGGCTGGTGGCGTCCTCGACATCCGACAGGTCGAGCTCGACGGCGCGATTGAGCAGGCTCTTTTCCAGCGTCGAGATGTAGCCGCGGTTCAAGCGGCTGGCCGCGAGCATGGCGAAGGCCGAGCAGGCCATCGCCAGTGACACGATTACCGGCGACTGGGTCGCCGGCGCCAGCAGCAAGGCGCCGCGTACCATGCCGCCGCCGACCGCGTCGCCGAGCCGATCGAAGGCAACGTCGATGATCGATTTCGCCGCGCGCTTCTCGGCGGCGGCAATCGGCGTGTAGAACAGTTCATACCCGGCACGGAACAACGACCCGCGAAACACCGACTCGGCGCCGCGCGCCATCGCGATCGCGCCGAACCCGGGCGACAGCAGGCCGAAGAACCCGCCGGAGAACAGCGCCAGCGACGGCGTGCTCGCCGTCAGCGCCAGGCCGAAGCGCTCGAGCATGAAGCGGCTCGACGACATCTGAATCACGAAGGTGATCAGGCTGGTGGCCGCGTAGTAGACCGCGAAGAAGCGCAGCAGGTTGTCGCCGCGGCCGAAGGTCTCGACCGCGCGCACCTTGAAGAGATAGTCGAGCAGCGCCGCGCCGGTGGTGCCGAGCAGGACCAGCACGGCGAGATACCGCAGGTAGGGCGCTTCGGCAATGACGCGCAGCCCCGAGCGGCTCGGCGCCGCCGTCGGGTTGCGGAAGGTCTCGATCGCGCCCGGGCCCGGCACGCCGCGCGATTCCACCGCCAGCGCGCGCACCTGCCAGGCGCTGATGATGTGAAAAATCGCGAGCACCGGCAGCATCGCCGCCGCGCCGACCAGCGCGGCGACGCGCTCGGCCAGGACGGCGCTGAGCAGGCCGCCGAGCGTGCCGGCTGCCGCGATCTGGCCGAAGCGGCGCTTGGCCGTTCGCGGATCGAAGCGCTCGCTCGAGATCAGCCAGAACCCCGACCCGAGCAGCGGCCCGACCCCCGAGATGTGCAGGTAGACGAGCACCGCGGCGAGCCCGCGCGCGCGCTCGGTCAGCATCCACTCGACCAGAAACAGCACCGCGCTGGCGGCGAAGCAGACCGGCACCAGCACCGCCGGCTGGATCCGGCGCGACGCGCGCGAGTTCGCCGCCACCAGCAGGATCGAGACGATCGAGGTCGCCATCACCATCGTCGGCAGGGCGGTGTAGTCCAGCGAGGCGAGGAACAGCGCGTCGCGCGTCGCCTTGCCGCCGACGAACTGCGCGGTGACGGCGCCGGCGCAGACCATCGCCGTCATCATCGATCTGGAAGACTGCCGGGAAGGCGTCAGCGCGCCACGTGAAGACAATTCTTTCGGGGGATGGAATTGCGCTCATCGTATCACGCCGCAGGGGCGGAGCTTGCTCCGCCCCCGGCCGGCGCGCGCGTCGAACCGATTCAGCGCGTTCCGCTGTTCTGCTCCTTGAGGTAGCGCGCGATCTGCTCGCCGGTCGCGAACCAGACGCCCGGCTTCGACTTGATGTAGGTGACCAGCTTCTCGAGCTCCACCATCCGCGACCGGTGCCCGACCACGTGCGGGTGCATCGTGAGGACGAAGAGCCCGCGCTCCTTGTAGGCGACGTCGAACTCGTCGCGGTAGACCTTGAAGATCATCTCCGGCGACGGCAGCGCCCCGCTCGACCCGAAGTACGGCGCATCGTCGAGGATCCACTCGATCGGCAGCTCTATCAGGCCGGTGTTCTGGCCGTTGATCATCACCTCGTAGGGATCGTCGGCACCCATCAGGCTGCTGTCGTAGAGCAGGCCGGCCTTGGCGAACTGGCCGAGCGAGTAGCGGCTGAGCGCCCACGACGGCGCGCGGATGCCCACCGGACGCTTGCCCATCGCCTTCGTCAGGTACTCGATCGACTGCGTCAGCAGCCGCTCTTCTTCGGCGGCGTTGTCGATCGCGGCAAGGTTCTCGTGAATCCAGCCGTGCAGGCCGATCTCGTGGCGCCCCGAGGCCTGGATCTCCTTGACCATCCCCGGGTGGTTGATGAAGCTCGACGCCGGCACGTAGAAGGAAGCCGGAATCTGCTGGCTGTCCATCAGCGCGAGGACGCGGGGCAGTCCCTGCACCGCGCCGTACTCGCCCTGCGACAGCGGGCCCGGCAGGAGCTGCGGCCGGGTCAGATACTCGTTGTCGATATCGAACGACAGCGAGACGGCGACGCGCGCGCCGTTCGGCCACGCCTTCGGCTTCAACCGGCGGCCGACGCGCGCGACCGAGACCGCCTGCTTGATCTGATCTTCGTTCCACTTCAACGCCGGGTTGGACGCGGCGTTGCCGGGCGCCGGCTGCTGCAGCGTCGCGCGCATCGGCCACATCGCGAACGCTGCGACCGCGACCATGAGTATCTTGCGAACCATGCGAGGCCTCCCTGTCAGGGATTAGGGAATGGGGACTAGGGATTAGCAGGGAATAGTGAACAGGGATTGGCCTGCGCCTTTCCCGATTGAGCTACTCCCTGTTCCCTGATCACTATTCCCTAGCCCAGACTAATCCCTAATCCCTACCCCCTGCTCAGAACACGAAGCGAGCGCCCCACTGGAGCTGGCGCGGGTCGCGAGCGGCGGTGCGCACCAGGAAGGCCGCGGCGTTCATGGTGTTGTTGCCGCCGGTGAGGTCGACGAAGTTCGGGACGTTGAACATCTCGAGGAACAGCTCCAGGCGGCGCGAGGCGCCGAGCTCGATCCCCTTGGTCAGCCGCAGGTCCATGATCCGCGTCATGTTCAGCTCGAGCAGCGAACGGTCGATCGGCGTCAGGCCGCGCGCGGCGCGGAAGGCGTTGACGATCGCCAGCTCCGCCTCGACGTCGCCGCGGCCGAGGCGCGGCGGCAGTCCGACAGGGCGATCCCCGGCGGTATTGCCGTCGCCGTCGAGATCGACGCCGGCCTGTACTCGGCCGATGGGGAAGCCGCTCACCAGCTTCAGGATCCCGCTCACCTGGAAATTCCACGGCAGGTTGGTGGACGCCGACGCGGTCAGGTTGTGCCGCGTATCGGTGGTGTTGTAGCCGGTTTCCTGCGGCGCGCGCTGGGTGCCGCGCACGGTGCTGTAGAAATCGACGCCGTCGAGCCAGCTCTTCGACAGGGTATAGGACACCTGCAGGTTATTGGCACCGCGCACCCGCGTCCGCAGCTGCGTCTCCAGCGCGTCGTACCAGCTGTTGGTGTAGTTCTCGACCATCGTCACGCGGCTGAAGTTCGGCACCGGCCGCGGGTTGGTGGCGCTGATCGCGCCGTTCACCGGCAGGTTGCGATCGGTGGCGCCGAGCTGCTCGGTGCCGTAGCCGTGGACGTAGTCGGCGGTGAACGCGGTGGCGTGGTTGATCTGCCAGGCGAAGCCGCCGGTGGTGTTGTACGAGCGGGGCAGGCGGAAGTCGTCGGGGAGCATCAGCAGCGATCGCACACCGCCCTGGGCGAGGTAGGCGTCGAGGCTCAGGCCGCCGAGCACGGCGTTGACGTCGGGGAAGAAGCGCAGGCGCTGGGGATCCTGGATGATCACGGCGCCGCCGATCGTCTGATCCTGCACCGTCGCGTCGAACCACGGCCGGTTGCGCGTGATGTACAAGCCGAAGCCGCCGCGGACGACGAAGGTGCCGTCGCCGCGGGTGTCCCACGTGGCGCCGATGCGCGGCTGCAGGTTGTTGGTCGCCAGCCCGCGATCCTTGCTGATGAACCGCTCGATGCCGGGGAAGCGCGGATCGCCGACCAGCCCCTCGAAGAAGCTGTTCAGCCGCATGTTGGTGTCGAGGTCGTAGCGGACGCCGAGGTTCAGCCGAACCCGGTTGGCGACGCGCCAGTCGTCCTGCGCGAACATCCCGATCGTGTAGGTCTGGTAGCGATAGAAGCCCGGCTTCTGAATCGTCATCGAGAAGGGCCACGTCGCCGGGTTCGCGGCGTTGAACGGCGCGTCGGTGTTGAACGCGAAGACGCCTTTCTCGTTGAAGTGCGCCTCGAACGGGAAGACCACGCGCGACAGCTCGCCGCCGAACTTGAGATCGTGCGCCGACAGGTTGACGTAGAGCGCGTCGCTCAACGTCTCGGTGTCGCGCGGGAAGAACTGCGGCGCGATGTTGTTCTGGCCCCAGCTGAAGGACGGCCGCGTGATGCCGAGCTCGGTGCTGTTCGGCACGGTGCCGAGGAAGTCTTTGAGCAGGTGGAAGCGCAGCGTGTTCACCTTGTTGCTCGACAGCACCCAGTTGTCCTCGACGACCGCGCTGTGCGCGTGGATGATGTCGTCCGTGGAGTTGGCGCCGAGGCGCAGGCCGTCGACCACCCAGGTCGGCTTCTTGATGCCGCCGATCGACTGGTTGTCGTAGGCATAGCGGCCCACCAGGCTGTGCGCGTTGCTGGCGCGGTGGTCGATCTTCAGCGTCACCATGTCGTCGCGGCTCGGGATCGCGAAGACCCCGTTCTCCTGCGTGGCGAACGGGTTGCTCGCCGGCAAGGCCACAATCGACGTAGCGTTCACCTCGAGGTGCTCGGCGGCGGCGAAGAAATGCGTCCGGTTCTTGAAGATCGGGCCGCCGAACGAGCCGCCGACGCGCGTCTGGCTGAACGGCGGCTTGGTGGTGGCGAAGTAGTTCTTCGCGTTCAACGCGTCGTCGCGGCCGAAGTAGAAGCCGCTGCCGCTGAACTGGTTGCCGCCGGACTTGGTGACGACCGTGACCACGGCCGCCAGCGCCGCGCCGTACTGCGCGTCGAACTGGTTGCGGAACACCTTGAATTCCTGCACCGCGTCCTGCGTCACGTTGATCGTCGGGCTGCCCCAGTCGGTGTCGTCGACCGAGCCGCCGTCGATGAGCGTCGTGTAGCCGTTGCGCTGGTCGGCGACGCCGCCGAACTTGGTGAAGGCGAACTTGCCGGTGCCGGCGGTCGGCCCCGAGCCGGGCAGCAGCTGCGACAGGGTGAGGAAGTTGCGGGTGATGGTCGGCAGCGTCTGAAGCTGCGACGCTTCGACGACCGACGAGGGCTGCGCCTTGGTGACCTCGATCAGCGGGCTCACCGCCGCGACGGTGATGTTCTCCGCCAGGCTGGCGACGCCCATCTTGAAATCCATCGTCGCGTCGGTGCCGACAAACAACGTCAGCGTCCGCCGCAGCGAGCCGAACCCGGTCAGCTCAGCGGTCAGCTCGTAGGTCGATGGCTGCAGCGCGACCGCGCGGAAGCGTCCATCGGGCCCGGTGACGAGCGTTTGCGTGACGCCGTTCGCCTTGTTCGCGACGGTGATCGTCACGCCGGGCAGGGCGCCGCCGGTGTCGTCGGTCACCACGCCGCCGACGCTGGCGGTGGCTGATTGAGCGTAGACCGGCGCCGCCGCCGGAGTCAGGAGGAGCAGCGCGGCGAGCGCGATGGTGAGATCACGAGGCCGCAGCAGACGGAGCATTTCTACCTCCAGTCGAGAGAGGGGAAAAAGATGACGCCGTTCTACTGGCGGATCCCGCATCTGTCAAGGCGCGGCCGCTGCATGTCCGCGCGTGGCGGCTCGAGGCGGTTGGAGCGCGCTTGAAGCGGCGTTCGCGGCGACCGAAGTAAAGTAAGGGGGATTGACCGCACACATCCTCGTCGTCGACGACCTCGAAGCCAATCGCGCGCTGATTGCGAGGATGCTCGCGCCGGAAGGCTACCTGGTGAGCGGGGCAGCCGACGGCGCCCAGGCGCTGAGGATGGTGGCGGAGGAGCATCCCGATCTCGTGCTGCTCGACGTCATGATGCCCGGGACAGACGGCTTCGCGGTCTGCCGCGCGCTGAAAGAGGAAACGGCGACGCGGCTGATTCCGGTCGTCCTCATCACCTCGCTGAGCGAAACGAGCAGCCGGATCGAAGGGCTCGATGCCGGCGCCGACGACTACGTCTCGAAGCCGGTGAACGCGCAGGAACTGCGCGCGCGGGTGCGATCGCTGCTTCGCATCAAGCGCTATACCGACGATCTCGACTCGGCCGAATCGGTCATCGTCAGCCTGGCGCTGACCATCGAGGCGCGCGACGCCTACACCGAGGGGCACTGCCAGCGGCTCGCGCGCTATGGCGTGGCGCTCGGACGCGCCGTCGGTTGTCGCAAGGAAGATCTCGACGCGCTCCAGCGGGGTGGCTACCTGCACGACATCGGCAAGGTCGGCATCCCCGATGCGGTGCTGCTGAAGCCGGGCCGGTTGACGCCGGATGAATACGAGATCATCAAGCAGCACACGGTGATCGGCGACCGCCTGTGCGGCGGCTTGCGCTCGCTGCGGCGCGTCCGCCCGATCGTCCGCTCGCATCACGAGCGGCTCGACGGGACCGGCTATCCCGACGGGCTGCGCGGCGACGCCATCCCGCTGCTCGCGCAAATCATCGGCGTCGTCGACGTGTTCGACGCGTTGACGACCGCGCGCCCCTACAAGCCCGCGCTGTCGCTCGAAGATGCCGGCCGCGAGCTCGCGCTCGAAGCGGCGCGAGGCTGGCGCAGCCCCGAGCTGGTCGATCTGTTCATTGGCCTGATGTGCGGTGACGGCGCACGCGCAGTCAACGAATAGGCCTGATCAAGCTGACGGCGGGCGCCGGCGGCGGGGTGTATAGTGACTTCTCGCCCCTATGCCGGACGCCTCCCCGTCGCACGAACGCGAACTTCTGCACGCGCTGAAAAATCAATTGAGCATCATCGTCGGCTTCAGCGATCTCGTGTACTCCGAGACGCCGCCTGAGGATCCGCGCTATGCGGATCTGGGGGAGATTCGCAAGGCGGCGAGGGCCGCGATGGCGATCATCCCGGAGCTCGTGAAGCACCTCCGCTGATTCATCGCGCGCCTTACGCTCGAGCTTCAACGAGAACTGCCGGGCTGGCATGCAGAATGCTTCAAACGGGTCGTAACCTTCAGAAACGCCCCCAGCGTGTCTGAATCAACGACACGGAGTAACCCGTGACAGTCGTCGATATCACAGTCAACGACACGTCCCGGTCTGTCGCATGCCCGTACTGCGGCCGATCGATGCGCTGGTCGCCCGCCCGATGGCTGGCCCACGGCGTGTTCGAGTGCGACCGCTGCGGCGAGTTCCCGGACTTCCGGGAAATCCGCCGGGCCCCTCACCTGAAAGAGGAGCTCATTCTGCGGGCAGGGTGAAGTGGAACGTGGTGCCGTCACCCACCTTGCTCTCGGCCCAGATGCGCCCGCCGTGGGCTTCGACAATCCACAAGGAAATATAGAGTCCCAGGCCGAGTCCGGTTCGATCCCCCCGATCGAGCTGTCGAAAGCGCTCGAAAATCGACGTTAAGTCCGACTCGGGGATCCCGATTCCCGTATCCGCCACCGACACCTGACAGACCCCGTCCCTGGCCACAGCGCGCAGCTTGATCGAGCCGCCCTCCCCGGTGAACTTGATCGCGTTGTGAATCAGGTTCGACAGCACCTGGAGCACGCGGTGCGGGTCGTATTTGGCCATCACCGGCTCGCCGGGAAGGTCGGCCACGAGGGTGATCCCCTTCGCCGCGGCGACGGCCTGGAACGCGTCGGCTGCGCTCTGGAGGAGCGAGCGGATGTCGAGCCGTTCCGCGGCGACGCGCAGCTGTCCGTCCTCGAACGACCCGAAGTCGAGTAGATCGCGAATCAGCCGCTCCATCACGGTGACCGAGCGCCGCACGCGTTCGGCCCAGCCGCGGATCCGGTGGCCGTTGTCGTCGTCTGGCGCATGGCGGTCGATGAGCGAGGCCAGGCCGGCAATCGACATCAGCGGGCCGCGCAGGTCGTGGCTGACGATGCTGAGGAATTCGTTGCGGGTGGCGAAGCTGCGCGCCGCCTGCGCATGATGGCGCCGTTCCTCGTCGAGCAATCCGGCGACGAGGTCGACCGCTTCGTCGGTATGACGGCGTTCCTTGGCCAGATCTTCGTCGGTTTCCTTGCGCTCGGCCTGCAGCGCGCGGCGCTCGCGGCGCAACTGGTCGGCCAGCTCCGATTCGACCTTGTCGAGCTCACGGGTGATGATGCGATCGGTCGCCTGCCGCTCCTGGCGAACCTGCTGGTCGGCATCGCGGCGCTCCTCCGCCAGCGTGCTCGTGACATCGGCGATGCCTTCGGCGACTTCGGCCAGTTGCCTGGCGACGACCGCCGACGAATTTGCCGGCTGCGCCGCGCCGCGGTGAGGCTCGACCGTTTCCATGAGCGCCTTCGAGACCGCCGCGATGTCGTCGACAATGTCGGCCGGTGTCGTAGATCGGCCAGTTTCAGCCGGTTCACGCAAGCTCTCGGCGACGCCGGTGAGGCTGGCCGCCGCCTGCGACAGGTTGTCGGCCACCTGTTCGAGCTTGCTGGAGACCTCGGGCAGCGAGCCGGCGCTCTCCTCGCTGCGGGCATCGGCGTCGGCGCGCGCGTCGCGCAGCTGTTCTTCCGCCGCGTTCCGGCGTTCGCGAACCACTTCCACGAGGCGCGGCTCGCGTTTTTGGTCGCCGAGCAGCTCGTCGGCTGCGACCCGCTCTTCGCGCAGGCTCTCGTCGGTCTCGTGGCGGTCGGTCGGCCGCGGATCGACCGGCAGGGGGTTGCCGTTGTCTGGCGTCATCTCCACCCCGACCTCGTGCAATCGCCAGGCCGGGCTGGCAGGCCGTGGCGCCGGGGGCGCGAACCCGTCACAGGTCGTCGGCGCGCGCTGGTTCGCGGGCCGCGCAATCACCGGCGGCCTCCGGGCATCTGTATTACACTCAGCGCCGTGCGGACCCTGGCGAGCCCGGCCGCGCGTTTCTTCAGCCACGACAGCGTCAGCCGGGAATGCGACTGACGACTGAACGAGCAGCCGGGACTGCGACTGGCGACTGAACGTCAGCCGGGACTGCGACTGCCGACTGAATCAGAGGACATGAAGATGGGAAGCGCTCGATGGATCGCCGCGGCGTCGTTCGTGGTGCTGGCGGGAGCGTCGCTGGTCGGCCAGACCGGGGCACAGAACGGCGAGTGGCGGAGCTACGGCGGCGACATCGGCCACACGCGATACTCGCCGCTCGACCAGATAGACGCGAGCAACTTCAACAAGCTCGAACTGGCGTGGCGCTTCAAGACCGACAACCTCGGACCCCGTCCTGAATATCAGTTCGAGTCGACGCCGCTGATGGCGAAAGGCGTGCTGTACTCGACCGCCGGATCGCGCCGCGCGGTGGTGGCGCTCGATGCCGCCACCGGCGAGATGCTGTGGATGCACAGCGAGAACGAAGGCGCGCGCGGCGCCGCGGCGCCGCGTCAACTCTCGGGCCGCGGCCTCGCGTACTGGAGCGACGGCAGGGACGACGATCGGATCCTCTACGTGACGCCGGGCTACCGCTTGATCGCTTTGAACGCGAAGACCGGCGTGCCGGTTGCGAATTTCGGGCAGAAGGGCGTTGTCGATCTGAAGCTCGAGGACGATCAGGAGATGGATCTCGTCACCGGCGAGATCGGGCTCCATTCGACTCCCGCGGTCGCGAAGAACGTCGTCATCGTCGGCGCCGCGCACAAGACGGGCGGGAACCCGAAGAGCCGCCGCAACGAGAAAGGCTACGTGCGCGGCTTCGACGTGCGCACCGGCAAACGGCTCTGGATCTTCCACACCATCCCGCTGCCGGGCGAATTCGGCAACGACACGTGGGAGCGCGACTCGTGGTCGTACACCGGCAACACCGGCGTGTGGGCGCAGATCTCCGTCGACGAAGAGCTCGGTCTGGCCTACCTGCCGGTCGAGATGCCGACCGGCGACTATTACGGCGGCCACCGTCCGGGCAGCGGGCTCTTCGGCGAGAGCCTCGTCGCCGTCGACCTGCAGACCGGCAAGCGGAAGTG
>Ga0134123_10001918_pt1 | contig 13584 bp, 7 predicted proteins | sample KB303_FD_96460 | JGI IMG/M metagenome (GOLD analysis project Ga0134123, IMG submission 96460) | Terrestrial soil microbial communities without Nitrogen fertilizer from Kellogg Biological Station, Michigan, USA - KB3-0-3 | ecosystem: Environmental > Terrestrial > Soil > Unclassified ...
ATTCAGCAGAGGCTTGCCTTCATAGGTTTTGAAAATGTTCCGGACTTCGAGCACTAGAAGTCTCCTGTATTCGGCAGGCGGAATTTTTCGATCATTAAAATACTGAGGACAGCCAGCAGCATGAGGATGGTCGCCATCGCCATCGCTTGACCGTAATTCAATCCGCCGGGCTGTGAGAGGAAACGCTCGATGGCAATCGGAATGGTTGGATATTCGGGGCGCGAGATAAGCAGTGTGGCGCCAAACTCACCAAGGGAAACCGTGAAGGCAAACGTAGCGGCAGCCAGTGTAGCGCGCCGCAGGATCGGAAAATCAATATTCTTCCACACTTCAAAAGGCGAGGCGCCAAGCGAGGCAGCAGCTTGACGTAAACGCTGCGGGATGGAAGCGATGGCGGGCTGCAGCGTGCGAATGACAAAAGGCAATGCCACCAGCGAATGAGCAAATGGAACCAACAACGGGGATGTCAGCCATTTGCCATACGAAATAATAAAGCCCAGTCCAAGCATCACAGCCGATGAGCCCAGAGGCAGCATAATCAGAGGGTCGAGAATCCTTTCGAGGCGCGTTGGCTTGGCGAGCGCAATTGCGGCGGGGTAGCCCAGGAAAAGTGACAGCACCACCGTTGCCACCGCATAACTGATCGAATTTAGCGTGGCTCGAATCGGCGGGACATAAAACACAGATCCGCGCCGGTTGATAAAGAGCTCGGAATAGTAATCCGTGGTGAAACCATATTGGACATCGCCGCGCTGACCACGGTCCGCTTCGAGGCGGAAGAGGGAACGAATCGGAAGCGAGGCAAGCGGTAGAATAAAGAAAGACGAAAGCAGAAGGATAAAAGCTGCGACGGTGATTTTTTCGAGGGTGGCGCCGGGTTTTCGAAGGAGCGGAGTGCGTGGAGCAAGTTGGTGTGTGGAGCGTGCAACAAAACGTGTGTAAAGAATCGAGAAGATGAGTGTGCAGACCAATTGAATCATCGAAAGCAACGCAGCCAGTGGAAGCTTGAGCTGCCTGATGGCTTGAATGTAAATTTCCACTTCAAGGGTGGCATATTGCGAGCCTCCTAAAAGCAGGATCACGCCAAAGCTGGTGAAATCAAAGAGAAAGACAAGTAGTGTTGAAGCCAATAGGGCTGGACGCAGAAGCGGCAGGATCACGTGCCCCCACAAACGAGGGGAGTCCGCGCCGAGGGATCGGGCGGCATGTTCAAGCTTTGGGTCGAGGCTGGAGAGAGCATTGCCAACGATGCGGATGATGATGGTTGTGTTGTAGAAAACATGTGCCAACAGGATCGCAGCAAAAGGATGAAGGAGAAAGGTTGAAGGTCGGATCAGATTGTTGATCAAGCCGCGTTGACCCAGGAGAGCGTTGAACGAAGCTGCGACAACCACCGTGGGCAACATGAAGGGGACGGCGGTCAGCGCGCGCAGGATGGATTTGCCGCGGAAGTCATAACGGGCAAAGAGGAAAGCAGAGGGAAATCCCAGGAGGAGCGTTAGGAAGGTGGAGAGGATCGCTTGAACGAAAGTAAAACGTAAGGCGGAATACGTAATGCGGATGTTTCCAGCGGTGAGCGCAGATGTATTTAGCGTAAGTGCCAGGATCCTGGAAAGCGGCAGGAAGAAAAAGATGGCGAGAAAAGTAAGCGGCAGGAGCCAGAGCAATAGGCGCCCCAACCACGGAGAAACAAGGGCGCGGAATATTTTGATGTTCTCCGAATTTCGGCCATCTCCATGGTTGAGCGCCTTATTCATATTATTTCAAAACAGTGTCTGACCAGGCTTGAATCCACTCATCGCGTTTGGCGGCGATCTCATCAGGAGACAATGTAGCGGATTGCGCGGGAGCCTCGGCATATTTCACAAATGCGTCAGGCAATTTGGCATTGGGATTCACAGGATAGACAAACATCTGCAATGGCATATCCTCCTGGAAATTCTCGCTCAACATAAAATCTGCAAATTTTTCGGCGAGGGCGCGGTGCTGAGTCCCCTTGAGGATGCCGACAAATTCAATTTGGCGGAAGCAGGTATCGGGTCCAAGGATGGAGGCGGTAGGCGAGTCATCCAAGGGTTTCTCGGCGAAGACGACCTCTGCCGCAGGCGAAGATCCGTACGAGACCACCAGCGGTTGCGGTCCTTTGCCAGAGGAGGCGCTGAAGTTGGTGTAGTAGGCGGTCTCCCAACCATCCACGACCACAACGCCGTTATCTTTTAACGCGCGCCAATATTCTGTGAAGTTATCACCGTAATGCGCGATGGTTGCCAGGAGGAAAGCCAGCCCGGTGGATGAAGTAGACGGATTCTCCATGACCAATAAATCTTTATATTCAGGCTTTGTCAAATCTTCAAGGCTTTGCGGCACGGATAAATTCTTGTCGGTGAAGTACGCCTTGTCATAGTTGATGCACACATCACCGTAATCAACAGGCAGTGCGCGGCTGGAGGCATCGAGCTTGAATGACTCGGGAATATTTTTCAAATCAGGTGAGGCATACGCATCAAAAATACCTGCATCGAGCGCGCGTGAGAGGAAGGTGTTATCCACGCCATAGAGCAGGTCAGCCAGCGGCGCAGCTTTTGCAAGGATGGCTTTGTTCAACGCCGCGCCAGCATCGCCGCTCTTCAGAAACACGAGCTTGGCGTTGTTGGCTTGCTCGAAAGCCTTAACGACCTTTTCGCTTACTGCAAAAGAATCATGGGTCATGATGGTGAGGGTTTGCGGTCCGGTTGACTGCGTGGCAGTTGCCGGCGATGTACAGGCTGCAAGTGCCAGTAAGAGAACGGAAATTAAAGTGAGTATGCGTTTCATGGAAAACCTTTCAAGTGGTAATCAGATGTTGGAATTTAAAGTTTGGCGGCGGTGAATGACAAGCAGGATGCCCGCTGAAATATGGACAGCCGCCTTCTCGCCCAACATTTCATTGCTGATACCCCGCGTTTTTTCGGGATAAAGCGTTTCGCGGATGAGCGGCCATTTGAGCTCCTGCGTTTGAACATCATGAACTGGGTTCCCCCACGGAATTAAAGAGACAATATCTCCGCTTCGCCCCTGGATTTCAGCCTGATCCCGACAAAAGAATATCTCCTCCACTCCATCATCGAGACGAACGTCAACCGTGGAAAGTCGTGGATCGGTGAGCAACGCAATATTGCCGAAGGTCTGATCGAGCCTGCCGCCCAATGCTGCGACGATCATAATCTCCCGCGGCCCTAATTCCAGCGCCCGCTCTATCGCGAGCTCAAGGTCGGTCTCATTCTTATCGCGCGGAAATATTTCCACTGCCACGCCGGTTTTCTGCAACTCCTGCCATTGTTCTTTTTGGATGGAATCCATATCACCGATCACAAGATTTGGAGTCAAATGTAAGCCGAGCGCGTGACGAGTCCCGCCATCAGCACAGATGACGAAATCGTCCGGTCGCAGAAGCTCGCGTATTTTATTGGGACGAGGAAGTTCGCCGTTGGCAAAGATGATAATGCGCTGCAAAAGAAAACCATCCTCCGGCGGAGGATGGTTGGTTGAAAAGCAATATCCCTCCGCCAGCATGATCTGGATCAGGTAGTGCGGGTCGAGCGTTTGACGCTCCTCTCAGCCTGTATGTGCAACAGGCACCCCGTTCAGTTGTAAAGTTATTTATAAGACTTGTGGATTATTTTGTCAACATAAAAATCGCCCAGCAAGCTGGGCGACTCCAAACTATCTGACTCTGCGCTTCCATTCTTCCTTCATTTGCAATTCACTGGGACTGACGCCTGAATCCAGTGCCAGAAAATCCGTGAGCAGGCGATTGAACCGTATCGTCTCATCGATCATCGGGAAATGTCCTGAACTCTCCAGATAGACAGGATGCGTCATGGAGGAAAGCGGGAAGTTTTCATCGGGCGCAAAGATCGCCTGATCCTTTTCGCCGTACACCAGCAGGCAGGGAATATTGGAGTTACGAAAACTGCCATACAGGTTATCAGCCTGCAAACCGACCAGCGAGGCGGTAATCGCCTGCCCATCCGCCTTCCCCGCGTCGGATAAGGCAGTGGTCGCCTCCGGGGTACGCGCAGACAGCCAATCGGTCAACTCCTGAGGCGAAGCCGTCCGCAAACGAGCGTTGACAGCATCAATATGCAACGGGCAATTCACAGCCATCACGCGGTCCACGCTTTGCGGGAAGCGGTTTGCAAACTTCATGCCAACGAGTGCACCCAAGCCATGCCCCACCAAGGCAATCTTGCCTATTCCCATTTCATTCAGAAAGCGATCCAAAAGCGTGGATTGTTGTTCCAGGGAATAATTCAAAACGTTATGAGCCGTGTCACCGAAGCCCCATAGATCCAGGGCATAGGCGCGATAGGAGGTCGAGGTGACCTGCATGGAAGCGATCCAATATTTCCACGAGCCAACCCAGCCGTGCAGGAAGATGACGGGACGACCGCGTCCCAGCACCTCGTAATGCACAATCGAACTATCGAGAAGAATAGCGCTCAAGCTTTATTTTCCAAATTTCGCCAGAATGGATTTAATGTGCATGGTCAACTGATCGGGAGCAAAGGGCTTAAGCAAGTAATCCTCCGCGCCCGCCTCCAAACCCTGCTGTCTTTCACTTTCCTGGCCCTTGGCCGAAAGAAAGACCACCGGGATATCCTTCAAATCGGGGTCGGCCTTCAAGACTTTGCAGGCCTCGTAGCCGGTCATACGCGGCATACGCACATCCATAAGAATGAGATCGGGATTGACCTTCGGCGCCATTTCCACCGCCTCCTCTCCGTTGGCTGCCGCAAAGACCTCATGCCCGGCAAAGCGCAGGGTAAAAGCCACCAGGTCACGGATATCCCGTTCGTCTTCTGCAATTAAGATCTTAGCCATACATGCCTCATTATTTTTCGTGCACCGGCAGTGTGAACGAGAATATGCTGCCTTCACCAGGAATACCGCTACTCTTCATCCAGATCCGTCCGTTATGCATTTCCACAATTTGTTTGACGATGGAAAGGCCCAATCCAGTTCCAGGGGTCGCCAGCACCAGCGGGTGTTCACCCCGATAAAAACGCTGGAACACACGGTCCTGATCCTCGAGTGAGATCCCAATTCCATTGTCTTCCACATCGACCTGCACTTCATGCCCGCCATTCAAGGGGTGGATACGAACCTTGATGGTGCCATTCTCGGCTGTGTAGTGATAGGCGTTGTACACGAGGTTTGCCATGATCTGCCGCACGCGTTCCACATCGCCATATACAAACGGCAGTTTCTTGGGAACATCCAACGAAAGACCCATCGGTTTGTTTTCTTCCTGCGAACGCCGCAGCACATCTTCGATCACATCTTCTGCGATTTCGCGCATGTCCAGAGCCTGCGGAGAGAGGGTGACTCGCCCGGATTCAATCCTGGAAACATCGAGCAGATCATTCACCAGGATGTTAAGACGCTCCGTATTATTTTTGATAATGCTTAGAAAGTGTGTTTGGTTCTCATTCAACGCACCTGCGGCGCCCATCAAAAGAACATCGGTATAGCCGCGAATGGACGTCATGGGTGTGCGCAATTCGTGACTGACGGTTGCCACAAACTCGGACTTCAACCGATCAACCTCAACCTCATGGGTAATATCCCGGAAAATGGATACCGTTCCCAGGAAGTCATTCTGAAGAATTACAGGCGCCAGGTGCACCAACACAATCCTTCCATTTTGCAGGTCCAACTGCTCTGCAAACGTTTCCCCATCGTAAGATCCCGGGGAATCGGACCAATCGCGAATCGTTTGCATCCAGGAGCCAGCCGCCTTGCCAAACAACCCTCCAAACACATCCAGCGGCTGCCCAACAATGCGGCCTGTCTCCAGATCGAGAATTTGCTCCGCCGAGCGGTTGACGAATGAAATCCGATTGTGTCCGCCGGTAACCAGGACACCGTCTGCCACGGCTTCAAGGATGGCTTGTGACCGACTGGCATCTTCCTGCTCACGGCGCAGCATACTGCCCAACCGCTCGGCTTGATCGCGAATCAGCTCATACAGATGAGCGTTATTAATCGCCACTGCCACCTGCCCGGCAATCGCCTTAACGACATTCAGGATCTCAGCACTAAAATATTCAGGCTTGCGATGGAATACCATCAGAACGCCGATCACATCCTCCGCCACCAGTAGAGGCATCACGATGGCACTGCGATGTTCGCGTGAAGAGGAGGCCGTTTTCACCCAGCGGGGATCTTCGAGCAAATCGGTAACCAGCGCAGCTTCACGGTTTTCCACCACCCAGCCAGCCAGCCCTTCTCCAATCTTTAACTTGAAGCCGCGGCCCTCCCCGCCAATCTTGTCAGAGAGATAGCCATAACCCGCCCGATAGTGCAACATATTATCCTCAACGCTCCGGAGCATGATGGTACCCTGTTCCGCACCGATGGCATCATTGAGCAGCGCCAGCGTGCGGTTCAGCGCACGATCAAGATCCAAACTTGAAGATACTTCAGTCAGGATGCGGAGGAGGGTTTCAGTGTTTTGCTGTTCGCGCTGCAACTGAGCCGTACGTTCCACGACTCGTTGCTCAAGCTGCTCTGCCAGGCGTTGAGTTTCATTAAAGAGACGACCATTTTGAATGGCGACGATGGCCTGGTTCGCCAAGGTACTCAGAATCTGCACGTCATCTTCGGTGTAAACATTTGGTTCATAGCTCTGCGCCGAAAGCATGCCGATCGTTCTGCCGCCCAGCACCATGGGAACAGCAAGGATCGATAGGGGGGTGCTGGGTTTTCCGTAGACCACGCCTCCCACGCTATCCACATTTTCGGCGCCATGCAGCAACAGAGGCTCTCCGGTGGAAATTACTTTACCGCTTAGACCATGTTCGCGCGGGATGCGTGTGATCGGAGCGCGAGCATCGCCGTCCATAAGATAAACGCCCTCGATCTCATCGGTCGTTTCATCCAAAAGACTGATGACAAATGACTCAACCGGCATGAGCCGTTTTGCCGCGTTGTGCACCGCAATATAGATTTGCTCCGGATCAAGGTTTGCACCCACCTGATAACTCGCCTTGTTGAGCGCCGAGAAGCGATCGGCGGTCTGTAATGTGGACTGGAACAAACGCGCACCCTCCAGGGCGATCGACGCCTGATTGGTCAAGGTGCGGGCCAGTTCGATCTCCGCCAGACTAAATCGGACGGAAGCAGTTTGATGAATAAAGATTAAAGCACGCAGATTTTGGCCGCTGGTAAAAGGCAGAACCAACAGGGATTGAGTGCCCTCCCCCAGGAAGTTGCTCAAGGGCAGAAGATCCGGCTCGGCATTAACCGAATCGGTCACAAAGACGCCCAGGGATTCCTGCAAACGGTTGAATATGGGCGCATCTGGCAGCTTGACGGGCAGTTTGGTCTTGCTCTTGGGTGTGGAATGCTTCCACATGGGTTGACCACGTTCAAAAACAACCACTGAGATCCGTGGAGCATTTAGGGCATCCTGCAATTCCTGGGCAGTCAGTGCCAGGATCTTCTCTTCTTCAAGCAAGCCGCCCAGGGCTGACGAGAATCGATTGAGAAGCGCGAGACGCTGAGAACGTTCATCTAATTCAGTGGCACGACCGAGGCTGTCTTCGAATAATCTTGCGTTTTCGAGTGCAACAGCGGCCTGGCTGGCAAAAGTAGTTCCCACCTGGACATGTTCACGCGTGAAAAAGTAAGCCTGCCACTTTTCCAGCGCGAGCACACCGATCACCTGGTTCTTCGAAACCAGAGGCAAACCAAGCCACGAAAGACGCGGAGCTTCCAGAGTTGGGAAACGTGGGTCCTGTCGCACATCGCCAACCAACAGGCCCTGGCCCGTACGGATCATTTCCTTAAATAGTGCGCTACCCTCCGCAGCAATGGTCAAACCAAGGCGGCGATCCGTATCTGGAAAGCCGCGCGCCGCAGCTACGGTCAAACGGTCCTTCTCACGTAACCAAAGTGTGGCTGTATCATACGGAACGATGGGTCCAAGCTGATCGAGCAGCGAAACGACCAGTTCATTGCTTTGCAGGCTCGAAGTGAGGTTGGTTGCGGCATCGGTAAGCGCCTCAAGCTGTTTTGCGCGTTCGCGGGTGGCTTGAACCAAACGAACGTTTTGCAACGAGAGACCAACTTGCTGCGAAAGGGAAAGCAGGAGAGTCTCGTCCTCTTCTTTAAAGGCGGCCGGGGTGTTGAAGTTATCCAGAACCAGCACGCCAATACTTTGCTCTCCAGACTGGATTGGAATAAGCAGACTGGAGACTGGCAACCGTCCACCGGTTGCCTGGCGATAAAGAAGCAAACCTTCATTGGAAAAGGTGTAATCGCGGGTAAATTGAACTTCATCCACACGTGAGGAATGCTTCATGTCAAATACCTGTCCAGGTAATGATTCACCCGGGTGGAAGGTGATGCGTCGCATGGCATCGTTATCGGCGTAGCCGGAGACCGCTTGAGGCACAAGCTGGCCGGCATGTTCATCCCAGATCAAAACGGTTCCGGCGTGGGCCACACTTAACGCCCGCCGCGCACTGTCCAGCAACGCGCGTACGATGTGATCAGCATCCAATCCGCGTAATTGGCGGCTGAAATCGAGCAGAAGGTTGACTTCCTGCAAACGCCGTCGTGTTTCATTGAGCAGGGAAATGTTCTGCAAGATCACCGAAGTTTGGCGCGCAATCTGGTGATAAACCTGCAAATCTTCCGAAGTGAACGTGGCCAACGGCTCGGGACCGAGCGCCATCATAGCCGCCACAGTTTTCTTATCGATCTTGATCGGTAAACAGACCAAAGACTTGGCATGCAAGGCGGTCAACAACGGCGTATCACGCCACTCCAGGTCTTCATCCAAACTTGAGAGCAAGATGGCTTCGCCGCTTTGCAAACAAGCCCGCAGGGGATTGCGTTGACCAAACAAAGCCTCCGGGTTGGTTGCGCGAGGAATACTGCCCAAGACATGCAATAGTCGCGGGCCTTCATTAACCATTTCGGCAATGATGGCAACTGACATTCCCAGTTGCGTCAGCGTTTCGCGTCCGAGCGCCTGCAAAGCCGAAGACGAGTCCAATTGGCGGCTTACCGATTCAGTGATGGCCAAACCCGCCCGCACACGTTGCGAACGTTGATCAAGATTTTGGATCGCAATGGTCTGATCCAAGTCTTTGCGAAGCAGGATTGGCAGATCGTTTTGCGTCACCGTGAGCAAACGCTGCTGCCTTTCCATGCCTGCCGATAGAGCTTCCACCTGGGTCCGCATCGTGGTAAATCGAGTATGACTGTGAATGATGAGGGCAGCTTGCGCGGCGTAAATCTCGAGCGTCTCGATCGTGGCGAGGTCCGGTCGCAAGCCATCGCGCGGAGCATCGAGGCTGATCAAGCCCAGCGGTTTTCCCTGATTATCTTCAAGTGGAATCAACAAGAAGTCATCATGGTCCCAGGCATTGGGGGATTTTTCAGAGTCGCCCTCCGCTTCCAGAGTTACCATATGCACATCCGCAGGGATAATGGGTGTCTGATCTACCGGGATAAAGTACGAACGGCTGACCCGGAATTGCGGTTTGAGCAATTGCTGGAGGCTTGAAAACGGCTGTTTGCGTGAAATCAATTCGTTGAGTACATCGGGCGCCAGGCCGACACCCACCACACGCCTCAATAAGCCGGTATCTGATTCATACACACTGATCAGGACCACACCGAAGGGAGTCGCTTCGCGGACGCCATTGGCGATCACCCGCAAAGATTGCTCGAGCGGTTGATCGAAATTAATAAAAGGGTTTGCTTCCGACAATTTGGTCAGCGCATCGGCACGCCGGCGAAGTCGTTCGGCGCGTTGGCGCTGTTCTTGGTATCGATGAGCGTTGCCCAATGCAACCGCAGCCTGGGAGGCCAAGGTATGGATCACTTCGAGCGCTGCCTCATCGAAGAAACCGAACTGTTGTGAATGCAAGTGAATCAGCCCCATGGTCTTACCTTGATGAACAATCGGCACAACCATGGTGGACCTAATCCCGGCGTGCGGCGCAGTCTCGTCGCTCGGACCAAATTCCCTGATGATTTTCGGTATTCCAGTGGAAATAATTTCGAGCTCAAGCTCTGAAAATACTCCAGAATGGGAACATCCAATCGAAAGTATGACAGGCGGCGGATTGGAAGCCGCGCTCGTATCAAAGAGCAGGATGGTTCCGCATTCAGCGCGAGTCGTTCGCAAGCATTCATCACGCACAATCTCGAGCAACGAATCAACATCCACAGTTGAATTGAGTTCGCGGCTTACACGGGCGATCGAGGTTAGATCTTCAACCTGACGGCGCAAATTTTCGTCGCTCAATGTCGCGCGGTTCGCATCTTCAATTGCGGAGGCTAGCTGGCCCGCCGCCGTGGAAATGATCTGTAGATCGTATGTGTTGAAGAATTCAGCCTTGCGGCTCGCGAGCATCAACTCGCCAATGCTGCGTTCCCGTACAACCAACGGGACCACCACCGCCGACTCGACTTGAAGTGTCGTTACCAGGGGCCGATAACCGGGAAGCACCCGGCGATCAGAACTTAAGCGACCTGAAATAAACGGCTTTTGACTTGCGGAAACGGTGAAGCGGTACTGCGAAGCATCCATATGCAGGCGTACGAGCGTACCTGCTGAATCAACATCTGCGCCCATGACTGAATCAGCATGCAGGCGAAGTTCTCCCACACGTTCATCATATAAGTATATCGCGCCAAGGTCGCCCTGGAACAGACGGACAAGTTCCTGCATGGAAAAGCGTAAGATTTCGTCTGCTGTCGCGGACGAGGCAGCCAGGCTGGCGATACGTCGCAGGGCATCAGAACGCAAAGCGCGTTGACGCGTCTGTTCCACCACTACCGAGTTTTCGATAATCCCAGCTGCCTGTTTTGCAACTGTGGCTATTAATCGAAGCTCCGATTCAGTAAATTCCAGCCCGGACTGTTTATGATTGGAGACCTGGAAGTATCCCACCAGCCGGTCGCCAGAAATCATGGGCTCCAACACAGATTCGCGCAAACTTGCGGCTTGAGATAAATTCTGTAAGCCCAGGTCGCGCCAGGCCTCATCTTCCGCAGCATTGCGGGTATTAATAACTTGACGGCTGAGGATAATTTTTTCGGCCGGGCTATTACTTTGGATCGTCGTGCGATAAATATCCACGATGTGCGTCGGCAGACCCTGGAACGGGGATTGGGCCTCCAGAGAGTTCTTGCCTTCGTCGTAAAGCAGGAAACCCAGGACCTCCACAGAGAACAAAGGCTTTATACTTTCAACCAGGCTGCCGACCAAGTTCGTATGATCCTGGGATGCACCAAAGGTTTGTGATAGGTTGGCCAGCCCAATCAACTCGGACGAACGATTTTGCTCGGATGTGTACAGGAGGGCATTATGAATACTATAGGCAGCCTGGGTGATTATCAGGCGAATCAGATCGAGGTCGTGCTGCCCCAACACATTTGGGGATAAATTTCCAAACTCCAGGGTCCCGAGCAATTTATCATCAATCACCAGGGGCATGCCCAAGTACGACTGCACTGAGGAGTTTACGTTCCAATTTGGGGCTGGAATACTGGAGGCGCGCGTATCGGGGATGAGAAGCGGTTTGACCTGCAAGACAAGTTGATCTGTCAAACCTTCAAACTGCGAACGGGCGGCGCGTTGGACGCTCGCCGCTTCCGAGGCCTCAAGGATGAAGACATCCGGGCTCTTACGAGAATCATCCCATAATTTTATTTCCAGAAGATCAGCCGGAACCAAATGGGACACATTCAACAGGATCGCATGCAAAGTATCTTCGAGATCGAGACTGGCTGAAACACTTGAGCCGAAATCCGTGATGAGTTGTAATATGGATGAGTCAGTATTCGTCTCTGCCAGGTTTTTGGAGAACTCAATATTCCGAATGGCGACCAGCATCAGCAGGTCAGGACCTGGAATTTGATAGGATGTGACTTCCACCAACTGTCCGCCGATCGAAATCCGCTTCTGCCCCTGACGCGCACAAAGCTCAATAAATTCGTCGGTCGGACGAACACGGCGAAGCAATCGCTCGAGATCCGGTTGTTCGTGCAGGCTCAAATTAAACCATTCGCGGGCGAGCTCATTGATGTACTCCACCCGTCCGCCTGATTGAACGATCAGGATGCCTTCATTTGTATGCGATGAACTTGGGGAATTAAAAGACGAGTCGCTTGATGTGGTCGTTGGTGCGTTCTGCTGCAATCGACGCAGATAACCGATGACCAGCACTGGCACGACAAATGCCAATGCAAGTCCTATAAGCCCAAGGCCTACTGCGTCCAGCCCGGCAGCCATTCTCAGATATCACCTTATCCGCCAGCCGCGGAATCCTGCCGTCGAGCTTCAGCTGCCAGCTCGGTAATTTCACGAATGTCGGCAAACGAATGCGTGCTAGGCGAAACGATGCCCACGGACATGGTCATAAAAGGCACATTACTGGTCGTCCCATCCGCAGCGGGGGCTTGCATAAATCCCTGCTGGCGGTCCATAAAGTTATAATGAGACTGTACTTCCGAATTAAAGCGTTGCTTAATACGGGCCTTGATCGAAGCTGACTTTTCCTCGGAGGTAATGATAATGAAGTTATCACCCCCGGCATGCCCGATAAAATCAGTGGTGGAGCCCAATTCATCCACGACCTCACCAATCAGGAAGGAAGTGAAACGCAACACATCATCGCCAGTCACAAACCCATATACGTCTTTAAAGGGCTCAAAGTTATTGACCTTCGCATCGAGCAACGCCCAACCTGTTTCTTTGATGATGCGACGCAGTTGATCTTCGATCAAGCGTCCGGCGGGTCGTCCAGAGCGGGGGTCGGTAAGGCTCTCACGTTCGGAACGTTTAATGGCACCTTGTACGCGTAGCTTAAGTTCCTCGATATCAAACGGCTTGGTAATATAGTCATCCGCGCCCAATTCCAGACCCTGCAATTTATCACTGCGTTCATCTTTTTGGGTCAGGAAAATGACTGGAATATGACTGGTCCGCATATTGGTACGCAGGTTGCGGCAAACCTCATAACCATCGATATCTGGCAACATAATATCCAAGACAATCAGATTCGGAAGGACCTGTTTGGTCTTTTCCAGGGCATCTGAGCCGCGTACAGCAACGTCCACATCAAACTCCATGCCACTGAAATAAATCTTCAGCATGTTTCCGATGTCGATATCGTCTTCCACAACTAACAGTCGAGATTTTCCCATAAGCGACCTCCAGAATTACGCGTGCACCGGGTGAGTTAAGCGAGCATTCTTGGCGTTGCGGCGCACAGCTTCAATTTGTTGGGGAGTAACTTCCCGCTCGAACGAACGAAACCCGCTCAAGCGAAAACCATGTTTCTTCGCTATTGTATCAATTTCCTGCACACGTGCCCTGGTCAGATGCTTGCCCAGCGTATAATCCTCGAATCGGCCTTCAAGCGCCAAAGCAATGGTTTCGGCCATGCAGGCGTAAGCCTTTCCAGGCGGAAATCCAAAATTAAAATGGAAATCAACGGGTCCTGGCACATCCACCATTCCGCCGTCAATCACTAATATATCATCTCTCACTGCCGCCACCATTGCAGAAACATCACG
>Ga0134123_10001919_pt1 | contig 13577 bp, 7 predicted proteins | sample KB303_FD_96460 | JGI IMG/M metagenome (GOLD analysis project Ga0134123, IMG submission 96460) | Terrestrial soil microbial communities without Nitrogen fertilizer from Kellogg Biological Station, Michigan, USA - KB3-0-3 | ecosystem: Environmental > Terrestrial > Soil > Unclassified ...
ACTTGCTAATCGCAAAGGCCACGTCTCGATAGAGCAATGGAACCCGGAACATCGATCGGTGCTTGTCGAGTCGAGTGAGCCCGATAAACTGCTTATCCGGACATTCAATTTTCCAGGATGGAGCGCCACCGTAGATGGCGAGCCAGCCACGATAACCAGCGGCGTGGCATTGCGGGTCGAATTGGGTGATTCTCATCAGGAGCTGCTTCGAGCAGATAGCCCTCACGGCGAGACCCCGACAGTGGATGGTCGACCTGTGACTATCGCTGGAAGCGAGCCGCTCGGTGACATTGTTATCGAACTACCAGCGGGCACCCACCGCGTGACGCTGGACTATCTCTATACTCCAGCCCGTCGCACAGGCGTGTTCGTCACCTTAACGTCAGTCTTGCTGGCTTTCAGCCTTATCCTGGCGGGCGTTGTTGAGAAAAGACGCGGTACTGAACCACCGATGAACTCCGGGGATGGTGCCGTCTTGAGCTCCGGGCAAAAAACTCGCCCGCCGTTGGCGGATCTTTGAACCGTTTTTTGACGCTCTCTCAACTTACATCTTCTCCACGCGATAGATTCGGGTTCCGTGGCTAGAGTCGAAGACAAGAATGAAGTTCCGGGGGTGATTGTCGATCAGCAAGTTGAAAGTCTTGCGGTGCAGTTCTGGTCGATCTTCCAGCTCAAAGTCGGTCGGGGTCACAATGATGAATCGAGCGTTTGCGCGGTTGACTATTTCAAAGACTGACGTTTCCAGCTTGGCCATCGAACTCTCGTCGTCCTGCCATGAGTATCCCTCGGTCATCGGGAAGGACCTTACCGCCTTGTGTCCGGTGTACAAGAAGTACTTTGGATCACGATAGCAAACGAGGGTCTCAGAGGGATCAGTGTGCACATTGATCCAGGCTATCGCTTTAGAGTCCTCGGCGGCCCGGGACGCGCTTGTACTCAATGAGGCGAACGAAGAGTATGTCCCTGAGGTATAGCCATATAGACACGTGCCGGCGACAGCAACCAAGATCAAGGCGACTGATGCTCCGCTAATCCTCCCGGCTGCCTGGCTCGAAAGCAGGGCTCGGCGCGCCATTGCGACGAGCATATCCACCTCGTACAGGAGGAACAACAACAGGAAGGGCAGGAGGGGCATTAAAAAACGATCGTAGGAAACCCCGGGCAGCCAGAAAAGATATAGTCCCAGACACGCCAATACGTAGATGTGAAGTAGACGAACACGCTCGGTCAGGGACCAAATGAATCCCATCGCGATCAATACCAGGATCAAGAACGGTGCGAAGAGTGCGGCTGCGAGTCCGTATCCGCTCAAGCCGGCAAACGAACCGTAGCTGAGACCGGCGCAGACCAGCGGCACTGATATAAACACGCCGCCGACCAGGTTCTCGACTGCTATGCCGATTAAGATCGCCGCCTTCTAGGACCCACTCTGAGCCTGCAGATCGCCGACAACCTGATTGAAGTGACCGATGTAGCTTGTATAATAAGGCGCATTCAAACTCTGCGAGCTGCTCTTGCTGTAGTAACACCACGCTACCCAGCTGACGACAAACACCGATGCTACGGCTACCTGCAGCAACGCTTTCTTCGATTGACTTCTCAGCACGAAGTAGACAGTTACCGAAATCATAAGCGCTAAGCCTGAGCTGCGCGTAAGAAAAGCGAGTCCAATCAATACCCCCGCAATCAAACCGGTCGTCAAAGCATTCGCCGACTTCTCATGCTTTTCCATGACGTGTAACGCGGCGACTGCAAGCAAAGCGAACAGCATTTCCGAGTAGACGCTTGTCGCCAGAATCATGGTTCGCCAGTTTAGCGCGGTCATAGCCACTACGATCAATGCCTGCCAGTGCGTGGCGTAATGGTTACTCACCAGGTAGCGCCATGTGATTAAGAGAAAGCCCAACGTCGCGATCGCTGACAGCAGCATCATCCAGGTCAGGTTCTGAGGGAATTCCGGATACACCCTCCACACCAACGAGAGGAGGAACGGATAGAATGGAGGGTACTTGGTTTGGGCGGGTTCATCGGGGAGGCTCATTATCCGATAACCGTGACCCTCGGCGATCGCCCTGGCTGTCGACACATAAATACCGTCATCGTGATAAGCACCAAACCTGTCGGTCTTCAGCACAACGTAGGACAGCACGCAGGAACTAAGCAGAATGGCCCCGAGAAAGAACCCTGTCAGTCTCCGGGAGATTCCTGGTGGCCTTAACGGCACAGAGTCGTCAGCCGCGGACCCGCTCGAGGTTGTACAATCGGAAGTGTTATTGACAGACGGCTCGACGTTTTTCACTCGGTTCGAATCCCCCCCGCATCCTTTATCTGATATATCCGGTTGCTCCCATCTTCCGACTGGAACACTGGAACAAAATGTTCCGGGTGCTTCATTATGTTCGCCTCGACGCTTGCGCCATACGCGGGCGCTTGATCGCGAAAGTCGTTCGGAGTGAGGACGATGTAGCTGCCTCGATTCTCGTCAATGATTCTGAGAAACACTGCAGCGAGTTGATTCGGGTCTGGGTCCTTCGCCTGATACACGGTTAGGTCAAGAATGTTCACCGGAATGGATCGTACCGTCTTGCGGCCCGTGTATAGATAATACTTTAGATCACCAAAGCAGATGAGAACACTGGCCGGTTCCGTGTTCCTTTTTATCCAATCAAAGGTCTGCGCATCCTGATCGGATGCCTCGCCGGGCTTTGAATCAGTCAGAGCGTGGTAAATGCCGCTCGAGTTACTGTAGATAGTTAAGCCCGCGGCCCCGATCACCACGAGCCCTATTGCTGCAGCAGCGGCCTTGGCGAAAACAGACTGGTTCGAGAAGAGCGCAGTTCTAAGCGTCGAAAAGAGAGTTGAAAGTTCGCGAACGATGAAGAACAGCAGGAAGGGCACGATCGGCATGACGTAGCGTTCGTATGAATGGCTGGGTACCATCAGGTGCAACCCGAGATGCAACAAACAATATATTTCGAGTAGCCGAATGCGTTTTCGCGTCTCCCGCACGAACCCTGCGACAAGGAGCGCCAACGCCAGGAGAATCAGCGGAACCAGAAGCGGAGCGGAAAGCGTTGCACGGAGCCCCAGGGTTTGGAGAGGTATCCACACCAGAATCAGCCCCAGCGCATTTGTCTCGACGATCCTCAGATAAACCACCAGCCTCGATTCACCGTTGAGCATTTGGAGCCTATCAACCGTATCGCTGATGCCGCGGGCATAGCCCGCATAATAAGACGCGTGTTCTCCGCCGACTGTGTTCCTGTTTAGGTAACACCAGCCGAACCATCCGACCACAAACAGCATCGCAACCGAGAGCGGAACCAACACTTTTTTCCACCGCCGGCGATACAAGTAGTACATCGTCACAGCAGCGAGCAGAACAAGCCCCGAGGTCCGAGTCAGGAATACGAGTCCAGCGGTCACCCCTAATATGGCTCCTGACTTCCAGATGCTTCGTTCTTCTTCGTATTCCTCCGCGAGATGTAATGCGGCGACAGACAGCAGGGCGAACAAGACTTCCGAGATTATGCTGGTAGCCAGGCTCATCATGCGCCAGTTGAATGCGGTGAGAGCAACAGCGGCAAGCGCCTCCCAGCCGGTCGCGTAGCCTCGCTTCACTAGATAGCGCCAAGTCACCGCCAGAAAACCCATCATTGCAATCACCGAAAACAACATCATCCACGTCAGGTTCTCCGGAAACCGAGGGTATACCCTCCATATCAGTGAGAGCACGAACGGATAGAAGGGAGGAATCAAGGTTTGACTCACAGGCTGGGGCAGACTTATGACGCGATAACCCTCGCCTGTCGCAAGTGATTTTGCCGCGATCACATAGATGCCATCATCGTAGGAATTCCCAAATCTTGCCTGCGTCACCATTCCCAGATGCAAGAGGAATGCAATGCCTATGACAAGAACTACAAGCCAGAAAGCTAGCTTGTGGTCCCCTCGAGTGGTAACGTCGCTTCCTCCCGAGGAATCAGCATCGAGCCGATGGTCAGGTTCAGAACCGTTGCTAGACTTCGAGATTCTCGTCATCTCTTCATCGACGTCAGGCAATATGAACTCCGTTTAGTGAGCGCTCTTCTGATCTTCGGCCGAGTATGGAACCAGTCCTGGGGAGTCGTTATTCAGCTCCAAGAGCCACGCGCGCCGGCTCTTGAAATAGTCAATCAACTTACGATTCTCATCCGCGCCCATGTCACGCGCCCATACGACCCGCGCGTTGTCGAGGTCCGCATCATTGAAGACCCATTCGTGCTGGGGCGAGTGCTCAGGTCCGTATCGCACTATCACAAGACTGGGATCCTCGTCCTGTTGCAAGCGGGTCTGCAGAGTTGCTCTTTGGGAGCTCCAATCAACCCTGTCGACCTCGGATTGGTGCGCCACCGCTTTGCAGAAGCCAACAAACGACGCAAAGCACAACACCAGGCTTGCTGCTACCAATAGACCGCCGATCGGCAAGCTGCGCCAGCGGTATAACCGCATCTGTCGCATCGACTGCACCGCAAGCAGAAGTACCAAGCCGGTAATAGGCGCGGCGTATTGAAGCTGCATCCAGGTTACCAACAGCAGCCCCGCCGTAAACAAACCGCAGGTCAACAGCGCAAATCGCATCCATCGATTCTTCTCGACCGCAACGGGTAAGGCCACGATAGGCAGCGCCAGGCCCACAAGACTGAAGAAGCCAACGACCAGGACCAGTATCTTGCTGATACCCCACGTCAATAGACCGGCGACCGTGCGCTGACCCTCGTAATAAGAAAGCTCCCATTGCGTGTGTGCGGACCGAATCTCTTGGTGTCTGTAAACCGGCTCCGGTCTTAGCCCCTGCCAGAGAAACGGGGGCACTACAGGATACGTAGCTTCATAGACCATATAGGGCATCCGGAGCGCATTGCCTGTTACGCGCAGGTTGTAGTAAGCCATCCAACCGCCCGTCAGCCCAAGCACCAAAGCTACCGGCAGAACAACGCGACTCAACAATATACGCGCTCCCGGGCTCTCCTTCCTTCGCATCCAGCTCAACAGCCCACCGACCAGCACAATGCTCAGAACCAATCCTTCGTAAGGGCGGCTGTTCGCTAGCACTGCCATGCCAACTCCCATCAGCAGTGCATCGCGTGTGCGTGGGGCTCTCACTAGTCGCCGAAATGCTCCAACCACCAAGGCTCCGCCGCCCATTGCTACTGCTCCGCCCCAATAGCTCTGACTCCATCCCAAAACCAGCGGGTGAATCACCGAAAGCATGCCTCCAAGCAGTGCCCACCGACTCGGCATCCAACCCATCAACATCCAGCAGATTGCGCCGCAGCCGAGAGCCGTGCTCAACCAGACTCCGACGATAGGGTGGCCTCCGACTACCTTTCCAGCCGCCAGAAACAACCCCTGCGCCGGGGGATACTTCGAGGCATACGTTGGCTGCTGAATGATGTGCATGCTTTCGAAGTGAGCCCACATTGGATGAGGTGGATTCGTTAACCGGCCGTGAGCGAATGTATCGGCCGCAAGAAGATAGCTAAACTCATCGTGCACTCTCGGCACAGGAAACCGCACTAACACCGAAAGCGCGGCTGTGACCAAGAACGCACTAACAAAAACGATGGCGATCGCCTGACTTCTCCGCCGCGCCAATCGCCCAACGGCGTTCTCTGCTTTTCGGAACCACCCATAACAGAGCCCAACGGCCCAGGCAACAAGCCTGCGATCATTGGCTGCCATTCTTCGCATGTCATCTCTCGCTGGAACGGGCTTCAAAGGGGCGGCTTTCTCAGTCAACTCTGTTCCCCCTAGATAGATGGCTCGACTTTCCCAAAAGCCATCTCGTCCAAACTGCCCTTCTCCGGTAGTCTCAAGGCGAGAAACAGCAGCACAACCGCGGTGGGCAATAACTGCATAAGCAGGCGATTCAACGAGGTTCCCAAATGCATTTTCAGGTCTAAGGGAGTTATCAAGTAAACGACAAAATAACCAGCTAGCATTATGCCCAGGATAATTACCCCGATTGCGATTCCGCTCTTCAGCTCCGCGTCCACTTTGATCCCCAGTAGTGGTAACAACAATAGCGCGACCAGGGCAGGCCCCCAATTAGAAACGTTGAGAATCTCCGTTAGAAAAGCGCAAAGAATCAGCAGGTAGCGAGAGGAGTCAAGCAGCCCATCGGTAACGCGCGGACTGCTGAGAACGAGATTCCGTGGAGCGATCGATACCTTAAACCAGATTAGGATGGTAAGCGGAGGAGCAAGGCCACATAGAATCTTGCACAATTGTCTAAACGATCTCTGGACCAAAATCACAGCAACAAGGAACGCGACGATGAACAGCGATCCTTCATTCTTGGTCAAGGCTGACAGGCCGGCGGTGAAGCCGGCAAGAGCGTCCTTGCCTCGGATGATTAGGGCTAACGTTGCGAGAATCAAGAGCGCAAGAGGTACATCGGCGTATTGCGACGCGGTCTGGATGACAAATGTAGGCGCTAGTAAAAGTGTGGCTCCAGCTAAGAGAGCTGCGTCTGTCGAGCGGAATTTCCTCAGACTCTGGACGATTAACGCGACAACGCCGATGCCGAATCCAATCGCTATGAAGGCTGGAACAGCTGGGCTTTGCGCCCCTAGAAATCGCCAAACGATTGCTATTAGACTCGGAATCAGTAGTGGGTGATCGATGTCGCCCGCTGTTGATCGCCAGTCTCCCAGATACAAGGAGCCGGCTTTGTAGTTCCAGAATGTAACCGCATCCCAGCCACCGTACGGAGTCTTGAAGCTCAGTAAGATTGCGGTTCCAAGTGCAAAAAGAGAGCAAAATACGAACAGTCGTTTTGCCCCCTCGTATTTTAGGGAGCCCACGAATGCCAATGGAACTAAAGCGGCTATAGGCCACCAAGCAACCAGCATGAACAGGTTGCCCACGACAGCACTGCAGAGAAGGCTCGCTACGACGAGTTTGTCTACTTTCCGCATGGTCGATTAGTGTCCATCGATCAGTCACGAATAGCGTTTTAAACATCGACTGGACTATTGCGAATGAACGCGATCTCTTCGGGGATCATACTTCACAACCGAACGGAAAGTCCGGACACACGCGGAACCAGATGATTTGCACAGCCAGCGGAAACTTTTGGGAGAATAACCGAACCGCACGCTGTTTGGGCCGTTCGAGACTGGCGAACGCGTCGTTTTTTGAGTCTTCCACTTTTTGCTGGATGGTCTAGTCCGTCGGCGGTCACGTGAGCCTGTCTCATCGCCGTTTCATCCCCAGAATGCTCAGAAAGAAACTCGACAGGATAATCTCAACGCCGAGAGTTAGCGATGTTATCGAGGGAATGACAACTCGCATCGTTCGAGTGGGATCGAGGTTTCCGAATGACCGGGTCCCCCAACCGCTGAGCGCGTAGATCGCACCGGCAATCCCAACCAGCAGAAGAAGTCCGCCCGCGGCTAGCCCTACCTCGAGGTTGATTAGACGTAGCGCCTGGTTGAATCGTAGGTTCTCCGGAAGCAATCCCTCACTGACAGCGAAGACCTTGGTGAACACGGCGAAGTTGACCGCCTGGAAGCCAATGATCACCGCAAGTGCCGCAAATAAAAGCGTATGGATGTCGAAGTTTATCCCCCCTACGGTTCTCTGCCCTGGCAACAGCCATAGCCCGGTCGCAAGCCCAATAAGCATCAGCAGCGCCCCCGGGTAGAGGAACAGCCACCGCGGGCTGAATAGCAACAGAAATCGAAGGTGCCGCCATCCATCCCGCCAGCTACGTAAGTGGGGCGGGCGACTGCGGCCATCGGGGGACAACGTCGTCGCGACCTCCGTTATCCGCAGATTCTGCAGCGTTGCCTTCACAACCATTTCACTGGCGAATTCCATTCCGGTTGTGCGCAAGTCGAGCTTCATTATCGCCGTCTTGCTAAAGCCGCGTAGCCCGCAGTGAAAATCGCCGCACGGGCTCTTGAAGAATAGCTTTCCTATGGCGGTGAGGCCCGGGTTCCCAAGATACCTGTGCAGCGGCGGCATCGCGCCCGGCTGAATTCCTCCTTTGAATCGGTTCCCCATCACCAGATCGAACCCCTCTCGCAACTTTTCAAGAAAGAGTCCGAGATTGCTGAAGTCATAGCTGGCGTCGGCATCTCCCATGATGACGTATCGGCCGCGGCTCGCTGAGATGCCGCTCATAAGCGCATTGCCGTAGCCTCGAGCCTCAACCCGAACCACACGCGCCCCCATCGAAGACGCAGTGAGGTCGGACCCATCGGTGCTCCCGTTGTCCGCGACGATGATCTCGCCTTTGGTGCTGAGCTCGGCAAGGAAGCGTTGCGCCTTCTCGATGCAGTGCCCCACTGTTTCAGCCTCATTCAAACAGGGCATGACTATTGAGAGTTCGAGTGGGGCCGGTGTTTCCGTCATCCGCGAAACAAATATCAGATTCAGCAAACGCTCTCAAGGCTGGTTCGGCTGGAGGTCCGCCGCCCCCGCCGGCTCCTGTCCCATCCCGGTGAAAAAATCCTTTGCCTTTAAGCAGAATAACAGTATAGTTGCTAACCGCAGGACAGGCTTCCTGTTACTTTGACCGAGTAGCTCCTGAGTCAAAGGCTTCAAGCTAGAGACTTCTAATAGAAACAGGACTCGATCATGCTCGATCTCGCCAGCCAGATCCTTGGCGCGTCGCGGCTTGGCCAAAAAGCGAACTTGCTGATTTGGAGAGACCGTAGCAGGGTCTTTTCAGATGCGGGGCGGAAGCGGCTTGCCCGCGCGAACTCGGAAGGGCGTCTGGCTTTCGCTTTCCCATAGAATTGGTCTAACAAACACCTGTTTGCATCGGCACCGACAGATGGAGGTCCTGCCGTCATGCCAGCATTTCGAATGACAAAGAGTTCTTACCGATGCATTTTGCCGATAATGGCGATTTGTGGGTTTGTTGTGATCCTGCCGCAGCCAGGCGAACCGAGTTCGGCAAACTCGATGGGCCGAACTGGCACGCTCAACCAAGTCCCTTCCGCGCAGCAGCAAGACTTGCTTGCCAGAAGGGTCGCCGCCTTGAGCAGCCGACTGTCGCTTCGCCAACTCCCGGAAATTGATGGCGACTTCACCAGGTCGCTTTCAATGGCCTCGGGAGATTTCAATCAGGACGGCATTCAAGACCTGATCGTGGGGCATGCCGGAGCGGACCACTTCGGTGTGAGCTTTTATCGTGGCGACCCGGATGCACTTTACCCCGACAATCCCGAAGCGCGTCAGCGCAAGGCTATCCACAGGGAATCACCCTCTTTGAAACCTGCTGTTCTGATGGCGGTGGCCGAGCCGCCGGATTTTCTGGCGGCCAGCGATTTCGACGGAGACGGTTACCTGGATATCGCTTCGGCGGCGCGTGGCGATAGCGGTTTTTACGTGATGACAGGCGACGGTCTCGGGGCCTTCGCTCCGGCTCGACGGTTCGAATTGCAGGGCCGTGTGACTTCGTTGGCTGCTGACGGCGCGGATGATGCTCTAGGATCAAACAACCTTGCCATCGGCTTGGTCGGGAGATCAGGCGCCGAGATAATACTTTTCGAGTCCCATCGCGACTGGAACGGTGCGCCGGCGGGAATTATGAGTTTGCCGGCTGAAGCCAGGGCGATCGCGTTTTTTCGATCTGCGGCAAATGCAAAGGCAGACCTGTTGATAGCGACGGCGAATGAGCTGTTATTTGTGCTTGGTGAAGACCAGCTTACGTCGGCCAACTCCGGACAAACCCGATTCGCGGAATCAATCATTCACCACCGGTTATTCCCGTCGCCGATCGTATCGATCGCGACCGGGAACTTCACGGGTCGTCACAATGGGGATGTCGCTGTTCTAGCGGCTGACGGGACGTTGTACCTACTCGCGCAGGTTGTATCTCGGAACGGCGAGACCGCGGGTTGGGTGAGTGAGGCAGTCGCGTTGGGCGGCTCGCGCGGAGCTACCTCGATTGTTCGCGCTCGCATTTCGGGCAGCCAAACCGACGACCTCTTGATTGTCGACCCGAGCAACCACAGCTTGCACTTGCTCGCGGTCGAAATCGGAGTAGAGGCGACGGGTCCATATGTCGCATCCCGTGTCTCGGGTTCGCTGGCGATCGATGGCGAGCCTTCGGCAGTGCTGCCAATGCGGCTGAGCGAAAACGCTACAAACGACCTGGTGGTGCTTAAGAGCGGACAGGTCGCACCGAGCTCGGTTCACCCGAACGTAGCAACAACGTTCCTGGTGACCAATACCGGCGACAACGGCGGCGTAAATCCCGCCCCGGGCGCGGGCACCGGGACGTTGCGACAGGCCATCGTCGACGCGAATGCCAACACGGGCGCTGATTCGATTAATTTCAATATCGCGGGGGCGACGCCTCACACGATTAGTCCCGCGGCTCCGCTTCCGGCGATAACCGAGTCGGTGACGATTAACGGAACCAGCAATCCAGATTTTTCAGGTACCCCCGTCGTGGAGCTGAACGGTGTCAGCGCCGGACCAGCGGACGGCCTGGTGATAAACGCCGCTAGCTGCGCAGTACGCGGGTTGGTAATCAATCGGTTCGCCACTGACGGTGTCTCGGGCGGAAACGGAATTCTTGTAACCACCAACGGAAACATCATCGAAGGCAACTTTCTCGGGACAAACGCGACGGGGAGTTTCGCGCTGGGGAACGCGCGAGATGGTGTGTTGATCTCTTCCAGCTCGGGCAACTTGATTGGCGGGACAACCACGGCAGCACGGAACTTGCTGTCGGGCAATCGCAACGGCGTTCAGATATTCGGAGTCGGAACCGGCAATCAGGTGCGGGGCAACTCGATCGGGACAAACGCTTCAGGCCTTGTGTCGTTGGGCAATTCGCAAAACGGAGTGCTGATTCTTGGCTCTTCAAACAGCGTAATCGGCGCGGCGGGCTCCGCTTCAAGCAACACGATCTCGTTCAACGGCGCTGCCGGAGTAGCGGTTCAGTCGGGGACCAACAATTCGATCCAATCCAACTCGATCGTCTTCAATGGCGGGTTGGGGATTGATCTTGGGGCGACTGGAGTTAATGCCAATGACACAGGCGATGCCGACAGTGGCGCGAACAATCTTCAGAACTACCCGGTGATAACCTCGGCCAGTGCTGCCGGCCCAAGCACCGCGGTTGTAGGAACGCTCAACAGCACCGCTAACACGCTATTCAGAATTGAGTTTTTCGCGCAGCAGTTTCCGAACGCATCCGGTTTCGGAGAAGGACAGACCCTGATTGGATTTGCCAATGTCACAACCGATGCGGCAGGCAACGGAAGCTTCAATCCTACTTTCGCAGTTACCGTTCCGGCTGGACAGGTCATTACCGCAACCGCGACCGACCCGGCCGGCAACACATCTGAGTTCTCACGAGCGGTTCAGATCGGAGGAGTTTCAGGTGGGCAGGGCGCCGATCTTTCGGTCCTCGTCAGTATCGCTCCCAATCCAGTGGAAACTGGTTCCAATGTTACTAAGACCATCATAGTGAACAACGCCGGGCCAGGTACTGCTACCTCGGTCACGGTGACAGATGTGCTGTCGGCGAACACGGCTTTCCAGTCGTGTGACGCGACCGGAGGCGGCGTCTGCGGTGGGACCGGCAACAACCGCACGGTAACATTCGCATCGTTTGCGCCAGGCACAAACGCGGTCATCACCATCGTTGCGCGAGTGAATTGCTCGGTAGCTAACGGCACGATCATCGGAAACACGGCGATGGTTTTCAGCCCTACGACGCCGGATCCGAACTTGCTCAACAATGTGGCCAGCGGGAATACGATCGCCACCAATCCGGCTCCAAGGATCACTTGTCCGCCGAACATCGTGCAAGGGAACGATTCGGGCTCATGCACAGGCACGGTAAACTACGTGACGCCTTTTGTCATAGACAATTGCACCGGTGCGAGCATCGTGTGTTCGCCGCCATCCGGCTCAAGTTTTCCGATCGGAACCACAACGGTCAACTGCTTGGCAACTGATGGAGGCGGCGCAACCGCGACCTGCTCGTTTACCGTAATGGTCAACGACATACAGCCGATATCCCTCGTGTGTCCTCCGAGCGTGTCGATAAGCGCTTCGTCCGGTCAGTGTTCGCCTATTGTGACCTTTGCGACGCCGACGGTTATCGATAACTGCCCCGGCGCCGCAGTTACTTGCGTTCCGCCCTCCGGGACGGCGTTCCCGATCGGCACAACCAACGTAGTCTGCACGGCGCGGGATTCCGGGGGAGTCCAGGCGACCTGCGGATTTACGGTAACCGTGAACGGCGCGCCCCAGGCTTTGGTTGTGCTCGAAGGTAATGGACCTGCGCTCGAATTTGGGCCTATCAGTGCGAATAAGAAATCCAGAAAACAGAAAAAGCAACCGGATCGCAATTTCACGATCGAGAACGTTGGGTGCCTGCCTCTGGTGCTATCTCTCAACGCGATCTCGCGCACGGGAAACGACGTCGATCGCGGCAGGATAGGCGATCCGGACGATACGAAATTGTTCTCGGTCAACCTGGTGACCGCTAACGAGGTGGAAACACCGCTCGACATTCTGGCGGACGTCCGAATACTGCCAGGAGAGAAAAAACTCTTCAAAGTCCGATTCAATCCCGTGATTCCAGCCGTAGCAAAGGACATCCGAGGACTCAAGGCGGAACAAGTCTTGCCAAGTCGGATTACTTCTGAAATTGTCTTCACCCAAAACATCGGTGCTCCAATCGTCATCGATCTGATCGGGCACATTGATACCGAGGTGCAGTTGACGAACCCCACTAAGCCTAAGAAAGGCGCGACGATCGTGTTTTCGCGAATCGGTGATGAGTTTTTGATTGAATACACGATCTACGATTCCAATCTGGACGTGAAGGGCGCGAGCTATCAATTCTTCGACAGGAATCGGCGGCCCTCCGGAGGACCATTAAGTGTCAGCCTTACTCAGCTGATTCAACAGAATGGCTTTGTGACCGGGCAGAGCTTTACGGTGTTGCAACGAGTAACCGGCGCCAATGATCACGGAGAGATCGTCGGGGTCGAGGTCACGGTCTCCGACACGGAGTCAAGTGACTCTGCCTCGAACAATGCGGTCTCGCAATTCAGTACTGCGAGCCGGCCATCCGGTCCAGCCACCGACGCGGACTCAATTCACTTGCGAGTTCCGGACTTGATTCTCTTGCTGGACCGGCAAACAGCGAACAAGAGCGCCGACGCGCCTTCAAACGCGAAGCGTATCCGTACAGCGAGGGAGAAATGATGATAAGCAGGCAGAAATTGGTCGCTACCGGCCTGTGCGCCATCATGATTTTATCCGTCAGTTTTGCGCCGAAAACGGCAGGCGCAGATAACACACCGCGTGAACGGCCCATTCGGCTTGTAAGCAATGAATGGGCCGATCCGATTGGAAAGGTTGTGGACGAGTTTCAGGCCAGTGGCACTTTGACGATTAACGGTCGCGCGGCTCACGCCGCTCAACCGATCTGGGACGGAGATCTCCTTCAAACGCACGATGGCATCAGCGTTCCAGTTTTCCTGGATTCCATAGGCATCATTACGCTTCGAAAGGGAACGGTGGTACGGCTGGCAACCGGGCGTGGATTG
>Ga0134123_10001920_pt1 | contig 13574 bp, 9 predicted proteins | sample KB303_FD_96460 | JGI IMG/M metagenome (GOLD analysis project Ga0134123, IMG submission 96460) | Terrestrial soil microbial communities without Nitrogen fertilizer from Kellogg Biological Station, Michigan, USA - KB3-0-3 | ecosystem: Environmental > Terrestrial > Soil > Unclassified ...
AGGCCGAGGCCGACGCGCCGCTGGAACGCGTAGTTCGCGCCGCAGGCGAGCATCAGCAGGCGGGCGCTCACCCACTCGTGGCCGACCTCCGCGCGGACGGCCGCGGGTCCGGTTTCGACCATCGACACGCGCGTGCTCAGACGCAGCTCCGCGCCCGCCGCCTGCGCGCGCGCCGCCAGCGCGCGATCGAATGTGCCGCGATCGATGACCGACGCGAGCGGCACCGGCGTCGAGTGCGTGATCTCGATGCCCGACGGCGACACGAACCGCGCCGTCGTCAGCGAATTGAGCGTGGCGGTGGTCGGCAGCCCGAGCATGTCGAAGCTCTCGGTCGCCAGGACACCGGTGCAGTGCACGGGATCGCCGACCAGCCCGTGCTCTTCGCAGACCAGCGCCGACACGCCGCGCCTGGCGAGACGTTCGGCGGCGTACAGACCTGCCGGTCCCCCGCCAACGATGAGCACATCAAAATCGGGCATGAGCGCCGACATTATAAAGGCGGACTTACGGGTTCTTAAACTTTGCGGCCGCGAACTTCCCAGGTGCCGCGCGCGGTGATCCAGAACGAGAGGAGGATGAGCCGGAGATCCAGCCAGAAGCCGGCGCGCTTGATGTAGAGGCGATCGAGGCGGAACTTGCTGGCGCGCGAGATGTCGCGCGGCGCGAAGACCTGCGTCAGACCCGTCAATCCCGGCCGCACGCCGTGGCGCTCGCGGTACCCGGGAATCTCGTCGAGGCGCCGGATCCTGCCGTCGCCTCGGACATCCACTTCGCCAGGCCGCAGGGGACGCGGGCCGACGAAGCTCATGTCGCCGACGAGGATGTTCACGAGCTGCGGCAGTTCGTCCATGGCCGTCGCCCGCAGCACGCGTCCGACGCGCGTGACGCGCGGGTCGTTCTCGGTGGCCTGCACCGGACCGGTCAACGCCTCCGCGTTCGGTCGCATCGACCGGAACTTCAACGCCTTGAACACGCCGCCGCGCAGCCCGACGCGGTCCTGGGGGAAGAATACCGGACCGCCGTCCTCGATCTTGATGGCGACGGGGATCACGATCCAGAGTGGCGAGGAGAGGATGAGGCCGGCGGCCGCGAGCGTGCTGTCGAAAATCCGCTTCATCACAGTCCGGCAAAGAGCTCGTGGTACGCGCGAACCGCCACCCTGCGGTCGTAGCATCGCGAGGCGCCGCGCGCGTTTTCGCCCATCCGCCGCGCTCCGGCCGGGTCGTCGACGAGGGCGGCAATCGCCTTCACCAGACCATCCGGATCCCCCGGCGGCGCGACCAGGCCGCAGTCGTGCTGCGTCGCAATCGCGGCGACCTCACAACTTGGATCGACCGCGGCGACGAACGGCCGGCCTGCGGCGAGGATGCCATACAGCTTGCTGGGAACGATGTAGCCCTCCAGCCCGGGCTTCAGCGAGACGACGAAGGCGTCCGCCGCGGCAAACGACTCGTGCAGCAGCTCCTTCGGCTGGTACGGGAAAAAGCGCACGTTCGTCAGTCCCCGCGCCGCCGCCATGCCTTCAAGCGGCGCCCGGCGCGCGCCGTCGCCGACGATCGCGATGACGAGCCGTTCGCGCGATTGCAGCCGGCCCGCGGCCTCGATGAGCAGATCGAGGTTCTGCGAGAGGCCGACGTTGCCCGAGTGCATGAGGACGAACCTGTCCACCAGGCCGTGCGCACGGGAGAACGCGTTGTCTTTGGGTCCTGGAACGATGGCGTCGCAGTCGGCCCAGTTGTGGATGACGTGCACGCGGCCTGCCGGCGCGCTCTTCTCTTCCACGAGCCGCCGCTTCATGCGGTCGCCGAGCGCCACGATTGCCGCGGCGTCGCGCACGAGGCTGCGGTTGATGCGGTCCAGCGTCCGGTTGACGGTCGTGTTGTGGAAATCTTCGAGGAGCGACGCGACTTCCGGAAAAATGTCCTCGCACAGAAACACGAATCGCGCGCCGGCGCGACGCGCGGCCGCGCGCGCGGCAAGCCCGAGGATCGGCGGATCCGTCAGCGAGACGACGACATCCTGCGGCCCGATCTGCCGTGACGCCGCCATGGCCGAGGCGAAGTAGGTGAGGTAGTTCGCCGCGCGCCCGACGAACTTGCGCCGGCCGAACAGCGTGCCGTTCGCGCGAAGGATTCGCACGCCGCGACGGGTCTCGCGCGTGACGGGCCGCCATCCGCCTTCGGGGCGGCCTCCGGCCTCCGCTTCGGCGCCGCCGTGAAGCGCGCGGCCGGCGACAACCGTGACCGTGCAGCCGTAGCTCGCGACGAGATCCTCCGCGAGCTCGGTGAGCAGCTGGCCCGTCGCCGCCTGATCCGGCCAGTAGGAACGGTTAAAGAAGCAGACGTTCAGCTTTGTACCATTCGATGGTGCGCTTCAGTCCCGTGCGGAAGTCGGTCTTCGCAGCGAAGCCGAACGTGCGGGCGCGCGTGACGTCGAGGCTCCGGCGCGGCTGGCCGTCGGGCTTGGTGCGATCGAACACCAGGCGGCCCGTGAACCCCATCAACTCGGCGATCAGCTCGGCGAGGGCGCGGATGCTGATTTCGAAGCCCGCACCGAGATTCACCGGGTCGGGCCGGTCGTACTGCTCCGTCGCCAGGACGATGCCCTCGGCGCAGTCCTCGACGTACAGGAACTCGCGCGTCGCCGTGCCGGTGCCCCAGCACACGACCTCGCCGGCTCCCGCGTCGATGGCGTCGACAAACTTCCGGATGAGCGCAGGAATCACGTGCGACGAGGCGGGATCGAAGTTGTCGTGCGGGCCGTAGAGATTCACGGGCAGCAGGTGGATGGCGTCGAATCCGTACTGCTCGCGGTAGGCCTGCCCCTGCACCAGCAGCATCTTCTTCGCGATGCCGTACGGCGCGTTCGTCTCTTCCGGATAGCCGTTCCAGAGATCGGCCTCGGAGAACGGGATCGGCGCGAACTTCGGATACGCACAGATCGTTCCGACGCCGACAAACTTCTCCGCACCCGCCAGCCGCGCCTGCTCCATCGTCAGCGCGCCCATCATGACGTTCTGATAGAAGAACGATCCCGGCGATTCGCGGTTCGCGCCGATGCCGCCGACGACGGCGGCAAGATGAATGACGACGTTGGGCTTCGTCTCCTGGAACAGGCGCTTCGCGTCCTGTTCGTGGGTGAGATCGTGCTGCGCCTTCCGCACCACGACGACGTCGCTGCAGCCGCGGCGGCCGAGCGCGTCGACGACGTGACGGCCGAGAAAGCCGCTTCCGCCGGTGACGAGGACGCGTTTGCCTGAAAGATTCACGATCGCGCCAGTGTGTGACGTCCCATGACGAGCACGTCCATGTGGGTCCGCAGAAAGCAGTCGAGGGCCTCGGGCGGCCGCAGGACGATTGGTTCGTTCTCGTTGAACGACGTATTGAGCAGCATCGGCACGCCGCTGATGCGCTCGAAGGCCTTGATCAGCCGCCAGTAGCGCGGGTTCGACCGGGGGCTGACCGTCTGCAGCCGTCCGGAGCCGTCGACATGCGTGATGGCGGGCACGACAGATCGCTTGTCGGGCCGAACCGGATACACCTGCAGCATGAAGGGATCGGGCACGGCGCCGACGAAGTACTCGTCGAGGGCCTCCTCGGCGATCGACGGCGCGAACGGACGAAACCGTTCGCGGAACTTGATGCGCGTATTGATGATGTCGCGCATGTCGGCCCGCCGGGGGTCGGCGACGATGCTGCGGTTGCCGAGGGCGCGCGCGCCCCACTCCATGCGCCCCTGAAACCAGCCGACGACCTTGCCGCCGGCCACCTGCTCCGCCGTCCACGCATCGAGCGCGGCCTCGTCGTCCCACTCCCGTTCGCTGCAGCCGGCGCTGCGAATCTCGGCGCAGCGTTCGCGCAGGGCCGCGGCGATGTCGGCGTCGCCGAACTGCGGTCCCCAGTATCCGTGTTCCATGACGAACTGCCGCGGCGCGTCGGAGGCCGCGTGCCACGCGTGGAACGCCGCGCCGAGGGCCGTGCCGTTGTCGCCCGCTGCCGGCTGGATGAAGACCTCGCGGAACGGCGTGCGCTCGCGAATCTTGCCGTTGGCCACGCTGTTCATCGCGCAGCCGCCCGCGAGACACAGTCGCGGGTTCTTCGTCGCGTCGTAGACGTGGCCGAGAACGTGCATCGCGGCGTTTTCGTACGCCGCCTGGAGAGACGCCGCGAGGGCTTCGTGCTTCGGCGTCAGCTCCTCGTCCTTTTTCCTCGCGGGACCGAGCAGCTGCTCGAGCTTCGGCGTGAACACGCGGCCGATCGCCGGCGCGCCGTCGCTCCAGGTCATCTCGACGCCGTCCGACCAGTGGCTGAAGTACGAAAGATCGAGCTCGAATCGGCCTTCGGGCTGCAGGCTCACGAGCGATTCGATCTCGCGGACGAACCGCGGCTCGCCGTACGGCGCCAGGCCCATGACCTTGAACTCGTCGCCGTAGTTGGGAAAGCCCAGATACTGCGTCAGCGCCAGATACAGCAGGCCGAGCGAGTGCGGAAAGAAGACGCGCTCGCGGACGTCCAGGGCGGTGCCGGCCAGCTCTCCCCACGACGTGCTGACGAAGTCGCCGAAGCCGTCGATCGCGCAGACCGCGGCCGTGTCGAAGGGGCTGACGAACGCCGCGCTGGCCAGGTGCGCCGGGTGATGCTCGACGTAGCGCATGCGCGGCCGGACCTGATACTCGTCGAGTCCCGTCGCTGCGGCAATCACATCCGACAGCCGGCTGATGCTCGCCATGTTGCGCGCGCGATCGGCGAGCGTCTTCTTCGGCCGGTTCTCGAGCACGAACAGCGCCTTGCGCCACAGGTGCGCGCGCGGCCGGCGCGAGACGGCGAAGAGATCGACGTCTCCGGCCGTCATGCCGCCCACGGCGAGGCACGACTCGATCGCCTTCGCCGGAAAACCCGTGATGTGCTTGACCCGGCGGAAGCGCTCTTCCTCGACGGCCGCCACGAGGACGCCGTCGCGCACGAGCACGGCCGACACGTCGCCGTGATATGCGTTGAGACCCAGGATGTTCATGCGGCGACCGGCTTCGAGGTGGTCGGCGTGTCGGGCTCGCGCCCGATGATCCGCAGGAACCGCGCCTGGAAGTGCCGATCCGTGAATTCCGCCAGGAATCGCTCACGGCCGGTTTTGCCCAACTGCGCGCAGGTGTCGGGCTCGGCGTAGAGCCGCAGCATCGTCGCGAGCAGATCCGGCCGGCTCTCCGGATCGATGACGAAGCCGGTGACGCCGTGCTGGATGATTTCCGATGCGGCGCCCGTGCCGCCGATGCAGGGCCTGGCCGCGCGCATCGCCTCGAGGAACACGAGACCGAACCCTTCGTCGCGGCTGGGCATCACGAAGAACCGGGAGCGCGCGTAGAGGCCGGCCAGCGCGTTGTCGCCGATCTTCCCGATGAAGCTGACCGCCGACTCGATGCCGAGCTCCCTGACCCTGGCCTCGAGACGCGGCCGATCGTCTCCGTCGCCCGCAATCGCGAGCACGGCATCCGGATGCGCGGCCGTCACCTGCGGCCAGACGTCGATCAGCGCGTCGTGGCCCTTGTAACGTTCCGCCGCAGACATGCGCGCGACGATGAGTGCGACCGGCGACGGCCCGGGCCGCGGCGCGGCGGCGGCCGCAGCGGCCAGCCCCGGATGGCACACGGTGACGTCAAGCGACGCGAGGCCGGGATTGGCGGCCTTGAAGCGATCGACGGTGTGCTGCGAGATCGCCATGACCCGGCTGCCTGCGAGCCCCCAGCGCTCCAGCAGCCGCGCAGGCACCCACGCTTCGATGCCGCACAAGACGACGACCGGCCGCGCCCCGTGTCCCGCCGCCATGGCGGCCGCCCGTGCAATCGGCGCCAGATGCAGATGGCTGCACGCGATCGTGACGTCGCTCGTGCCCAGGCGCGCGGCCTGGAGCGCGTTGATCAAAAACGCCGCGCGGCTTCCGCGCGCGCCCTGCACCTCGACGCCGACCGGCGACCGGACCGCGGCCACTGGCGCTTCATGCAGGCTGATGACGAGCGTGGGCTCAGGCAGCGCACGCGCCATCTCCCGCGACAGCGCGGACACGCCGTCCTTGCCGAGGATATTCGGCGTCAGCAGAATCGATCGCCAGCGCGCGGCCACTAGGCGGCCCGCCTCGCGTTGCGCGTGATGGCCTGGGCGTACGCGTCACGCATCGACTTGCCGACGACGTCCCAGGCGAATGTCTTCGTCGCCCATGCGGCGGCGCGCGCGCGAAGCCCCGCGCGATCGGGATGGCCGAGCACGCGCAGGATTCCGTCGGCAATCGACACCGGCTCGTGCGCGACCGAGCACCCGCACCGGATCGCGTCGATCTCGGCCCAGCCGCTGCGCTTGGTGACGACCACCGGCACGGCCGCGGCCAGCGCTTCGGCCACGCTCATCCCGAAGCTTTCTGAATCGGAACACTGCACGAGCACATCGGTCGACGCCAGCAGCGCCGCGCTCTCTTCGTCATTCACGCTGCCAAGCCAGCGCGTCGCGCCGGCCACGGGCGCGAACAGCGCCTCGACCTGCTGCTTGTAGCCGCCCTCATCGGGTCCGGCGATCAGCAGCCGCGCATTCGGACGCGCATGCTGCACGATCCCAAACGCCTCGGCCAGCAGATCGAGCCGCTTGATGGGATGCAGCCTGCCCAGAAAAGTGATGACTTCCTCGCCCTCGTGGAGTCCGGCTCGCGCGCGAAGCGCCGAGATGGACTCGGGCGACGCCTGACGAGCGGCGACGCCGTTGGGAATCAGGAACACGGGCGGACCGAACGGCGTCAGTTCGGGTCCCTCGAGCACCGACGTCGCATGCAGAAGCGTTGCGCCACGCAGGTTGGCACGCTCGATGCCCCAGTACGCGAGCGATTTCATCTCACGATGACGCTGCCGCGCCTCGGGCTGGAGCATGCCCCTCGGCGAGACGATGTAGGGTTTGCCCGCGGCGCGGGCCGCGGAGACGCCGGCCCAGCTCGTCATGTTCCACAGTCCGTGCACGTGAACGAGATCCGCGCCTGCCGCCGCGCTTTTCAGCGCGCCCCTCAGCCCGCGCGCGCGCCAGTAGCGCTGCGGCCACGCCAGCGGGAAGTACCGCGCACGCACGCCTTCGATCAGGGTCCCTCCAGGCGCCGGCGGCAGCGGCGCATCGCCGTTGGCGGTCGTCGTGAACACCTCGACGTCCACGCCGGCGTCGCCGAGTGCGCGGCACAGGCCCAGGATGCTGCGCGGCGGACCGCCATAGCGGTACGCCGGCGCAAAGTACGGCGTGACGTGAAGTACGCGCACGGACAGTTACTTCGAATGCGGCTGCGGGTGCAGGTGGATCGGCGGCGGCGCCTTGGTCTCGATCACTTCGCCTTCCTGATCGAAACCGCTGGCGTAGATGTTTCTGAACTTCTCGAACCAGAGGCGGTCGAGGATGTAGCAGAGACCGCCCGCGTAAATCAGCAGCGTGCCGCCGAACCCGATGGTCTTGGTCCACGACCGCTCAAACAGGTACAGCGAGAACCAGCCGATGACGGTCACCACCGACACCGCCATGTCGCGGTGGTGGTATTCGCGGAACACCAGCTGGCACGCGACGCCGATGAAGAGCGCCCAGACCAGCGCGGGCACGAACATGCCCGGAATGCCGTAGTCGACGTAGGACTCGGCGGCATAGCCGAACGCGATGTCAGTGCCCGACTCTTCGCCGGCGACCATCACGCCGGAGTACTTCCGCACCATCTCGCTGTCGGACTGAATCGACGGCTTGTCCGGAAAAAACAGGCGCGGCTCGAATGTGTACTTGAGCGTGTTCAGCATCAGCTCGCCGCCGGTGTGCTGGAGGACCGACGGCACGCGATCGAGCACGAGCGCCGGGTAGTAAATCGTCCACATGCGTTCGATGAACGCATCGACGTCTCCGAGGATGTCCTCCCGGCTCTGGTTCATCCACTGGTTCGTCGCCTCCTGCAGCGCATCGATACGCGCGGAGCGGTTGTTCTGGAACTTCAGGTCCTCGGCATACCGCTGGCGATACGGCACGCGGACGCCGACCCAGACGACGCCGAGGCTCGCCATCGCGACGCCAAGCACGCCGATCGACACCCAGTGGCGAATGTTGCGTGTGTCGAACAGCTCGAGAAACGCGAGCGCGGCCATGATGAGCGGCTCACGGAATCCGGCGTAGAACCCGGTGATGCCCATCACGACCTCGACGACGAGCACGAGACCGACCAGATACCACTGATTGCGCGCCACGAAGCGCCGGAACACCAGGTACAAGACGCCCAAACGCAGGTACGACAGCGCGAGGATCGCCATCGCGAGGCCGCCGAAGTCGTAGGCCGCGAGCGCGATGCTGCCGAGCACGGCCGTGAAGATCAGGTACACGAGCACCAGGGTCTTGAACGTCAGCGCGTGGGGTGGACGGAGTCCCGGCTTCGGTGGAAGCTGTTGAATCAGCCTGCGGCCGCCCCAGAGGCCGACGATCATCGCCAGGACACATCCAAGTCCGAGCACGACCATCGTGCGGTAGTCGGACCGCATCGTCGCTTCGAGCTCGCGTCCGGTGACGGCGTGATAGAAGTAGCCGATCGTCACCGACACCCACTGCATCGTCGCCGCGAGCGCGAGCACGGGCGCCCCTTCTTCACCCGGCAGCGTGAGCCACGCCAGGGCCAGCACGGCGAGGCTCAGGCCGGCGATCCAGTCGCCGAACACCAGCCAGCCGGCGGCGAACGCAATCGGAACGAATTTCTTCATGAGTGAGCGGGTCCTTTCATCGTAACCGCGGACGACTTCTCAGCGACGACGATCTGCCTGATGAAGAGTCGCGGCCGCTGGCGCAGCCAGCTCATGGCGTCGCTCTCCAAGGTCCGCAGAGAAGATGCTCCACCACCGGCGCTGGAACTCGGGCGCGGTGCAGTCGTTGCCGGGCGACGTGGTCACGCAGAGGCTGTTCCTGCTGGCGGCGTCGCGTTCCGCTCTGTTGGTGAGGTAAAACCGCAGACCGGTGACCAGTCCCTCGAGATCGGCCGTGTGGCTCACGTAGCCGGTGCGGCCGTGCTCGACGAGCTCGGGCAGGCCCCCGCGCTCAAACGTCACCACCGGCAGCCCGACGCTGCGGGCTTCGAGCGCCACGTTGCCGAATGTCTCCTCCTGGAGGATCGGCGCGGCCAGCAGGTAGCTCGCCTTCATGATCTCGAGCATGTTTTCGCGGACGCCGGCAAAGTGGACACGATCACCCGCGCCGGCGGCGTCGACGCGCGCGCGCAGCTGCGCGGTGTACTCGACGAGTTCCTCCGGCCACGCCGGCAGATCGCCGAGCACGAGGGCCTGCACGTCGTGGCCTTCGCGCAGGAGCTGCAGCACGGCGTCAACCGCGAGGTGGGTGCCTTTGAACGGCGCAATCTGTCCGGCGACCAGAATCGTGCGCCGCGATCGCGCGAGGGCGATGACGTCGGCGTCGGCGTCGGGCGACGGCGGCCGCCGGCTCAACGCGTTCCTCACGAGGCTGATCTTCTTCTGCGCCACGCCTTCTTCGACCAGCCGGCCGTAACTGAACCGTGAGTTCGGAACGAATGTCGTCACCAGCGGACGCAGCGCGTATCGCCACACGAGACGCTGCAGGCGTCCGCGCTCGGGCGCCATCGCGATTCTGAAGACGTTCTTGACGCCCAGCAGTCTGAGCATCGCGAGCGCCGGCGCATTCCGCAAGACCGTCAGATGATCGGGCGCCAGCACATGCGTCGGCCGGACACGCGCCGCCACGCGGCCCAGTCCCATGCTCGTGCGCGCGATGTCCCAGAGCATTCGCGGCGTCTCTGCGGGCGACTTCGGCTTGGCGAGCGGGTACCAGTAAAACCCCGTGGACCAGCTCGCGCCGATGCTCTCGGCGAGCTCCACGATGCGGTGGTTTTCCCAGCCGTTGACGATGCAGTGGACCGTGCCGCCGTGCTGACGGATGACGCGCAGCACTTCGAACGTCATGCGCTCGAGACCGGACACGAGTACCATACCGCCGCAGCACGCGACCACGCGCGTGGCGTCATCGCGGCCCGCAAGCGCGTCACACGCGGCGACCAGACCGGTCGAGGCCGCGGCGAAGTCGTAGCGGGCGATGCGGGCGCGGCAGGCGTCGGCCATCGTGAGGCGGCCGCCGCGCGCCCGCACGCGTTCGAGCGCGCTTGCCAGATCGGCGACGTCGCCAGTGCGATGCAATTCGCCGGTTTCTCCGGCGACGACGAGGTCCGGTCCGCAGCCCACATGATCGCTGACGACCGCCGGCAGTCCGGTCGCCATCGCTTCGTTGACGACGAGCCCCCAGGATTCATTCGACGCGCTCGGCAGCACCAGGCAGTCCGCCGCCGAGTAGATTTCGCCGAGGCGGCTCTGGTTCACGAACCCCAGCGGCGCGAGCCGGACGCCGAGCGCGGCGGCCTCGCGGCGCACCGGCTCGTCGAGCGGTCCGGAGCCGGCGATGGCGAGGACGGCCTGAGAGCCGAGGGCCGCGACGGCGCGGACGGCGTCGAGCGGGCGCTTGCGCGCTTCGAGCTTCCCTGCAAACAGGACGACGAAGTCCTGCGGCCCGGCCTGCAGCCGTGCACGGGCGGCCGCCCGCGCCGTGGGCGTCAGGTGCGGGGCCGCGGCAGCGGCAAAGCACGCGTTGTCGACCGCCGCGGGTGAGGCGTGGACGCGGGCGGGCGAGGCGCCATGCGCCGTCAGGTAATCACGCGAACGCCGTCCGACCGCGAGATAACCGGAATACAACGACAGGAGCCCGCGCGTTTTCAGATGCCAGAGCGCACGCCGGACTCCGGCAGGCGCCGTCTCGTTGTTGGTGTCGCCGCGATAGATGACCGGAATGCCGCGGACGCGCGCCCACAGAATCGCGCGTGTCAGCGTGATCGAGTACCAGCCGGGAACGAGAAGGACGTCCGGCGACGTCGCCGCGATCGCCGCGCCGATGCCCGCGACGTCGAGACCGCGGTACGACGCCGTCGAGAAGTCATCGCCGGGACGGCTTTCACGCGCGAGCGTCCAGCGATAGCCCTCGAAGAGCGACGTGTCCCATTCGAACGCGCGGCCAAAACCGGTGCCCTGCTGCGCGGGCGCTGGACGGGATGCGTAGACGACGGTGAGATCGATCGCCGGACAGTGGGCCGTGATGTGACGGAACCACGGGGCGTAGTACTGCACCGGATGCGTCTGCACGATCGTCAGCCGGATCGGTCTCATGCGCTGCACCGGTTCAGCACGTCGGCGAGCCGTCCCGCCAGTGCGCAGGCCGAGGTCGGCTCGAGCACGCGGCGATCGATCGCGGCCGCGTCGTAGCGCGGGTTCGCCGCCAGGCCGACGAGCTCACCGCGAATCCGATCGATCCGCGCCTGCACCCCGTCGTCCCCGTACGTGACGAGGCGGACCGCCGGCGCATGCCCGATGCGCGCGAGCAGATCCGCGGCGTTGCTGGCCTCGTGCATCAACGCCAGCACCGGCCGCTCGGCGACCAGCGCCGGAAAGACCTTGCTCGGCGTGTAATGCCGCTCGCGGCTGCCCAGCAGCAGGACGGCGTGCGACTGCCTGAGTACGCCGAGCGCGTCGAAGTAGTCGAGCCGCGGCGCCTGCTCGGTCACGACGTCGCTCAGGCCGTACTCCGCGGCAATCGGCAGCACCCGCTGAGGCGCATCGGCCGATCGCAGATTGCTGGTGCCGAAGAAGTGCAGGCGCAGCCGCTGCACGCCGGCGCCGGTTGCGCGTTCGGCGGCCACCGCGCTGAAGAGCGCCCGCAGCGTGTCGAAGCCTGCCGGCAGCAGTGTCCCGACATAAGATACGTGCACACACCCGTCGTCGCCGAAGCGATGGGCGTCCCGCACGAAATCGAGATCCCGCCGGTCCCAGCCGATCGGCAGCTCGGCGGTCGCTTTCGGCGATGCCGACGGCGTTCTCGCGAGCGCCTGCTCGTACGTGAGATGCGAGACCGCGGTGACGCCGTCCGCGGCGGCGAGCGCCTTCGGCTCGAGACGCATGGCGGCGGCCCGGCTCAGCCGGCTCTTGAAGTCGGGCGCGCCTTCGGCGCCGGGTCCGACCGACTGTCCCCACTCGCCTACCCACGGGTCCTGATAATCGAGGACGAAGGCGACCTTGAAGTCGTGCTTGAGAGACGGTCCGAGCAGCGCGGGATACGTCGGATAGATCGTGATGAAGACGGCGTCGAAGCGTTCGCTGGACAGCAATGACTGCGCCCCGTGCTTCAGACCGCGATACGCGCGAAGGCCGAGATCCCCGATGCCGAACCGTCGCGTGATCGGGGCGGACCAGGCACGCGCTCTGACGACACGCAGCGTGTCAGGCACGCTCTCGGCCAGCGCGGCATCCATGCGGCCTTCGTAGTCGCGCGGATCGACCGTCAACACCGTCGGCGCCCAGCCGTGCCCGGCCATGTGGGGCGCGAGCAGCCGCACGCGATGCGTGCCGGCCGAGCTGTCCGGCGGAAAGTGCGGGCTGATGAACAGAACGCGACGCACTTATGCGACGAGCCTCGCGGCTTTCTCCGGCTGCGTGCGGGCCATCACTTCCAGATAGAGGGCTTCGTAGGTGTCGGCAATCACGCGCCAGTCGTAGCGCGCTTCGCAGTCGGCGCGCACGGCCCGGCGATCGATGCGCTCGATCTTCCGAACGGCGGCTGCGGCTTCCTCCACGGTCCGGCACGAGTAGCCGTTGACGCCTTCACGGACGATGTCGGGCACGCTGCCGCGCCGGAAGCCGACGATCGGCGTGCCGCACGCCATCGCTTCGGCCATGACGATGCCGAAAGGTTCTTCCCAGTCGATGGGCATCAGAAACGCCGCCGCGCCGCCGAGGAGCGTGTTCTTCTGCTCGTCGTTCACGGTGCCGATGTAGGTCACGCGGTCACCATCGACATGCGGAGCGATTTCCGCGTCGAAGTAACCGGCGTCCGGACCAGACGTGACCTTGTTGCCAGCGAGAATCAGACGGCGGCCGGCCGCCCGCGCGATGGCGATCGCGTGATGCGCCCCCTTGATGGGATCGAATCGCCCGAGAAACACGACCGGCGCGTCCGCGGGCACGGTCGTCGTCGGGGTGTAGCGCGATGCGTCGACGCCGTTGGGAATCGTCCGCCACTCGCCGGTCGACGCAGGCGGACGCGGACGATCGCGATAGATGCTTTCGGAACAGCCGGTGAAAACAATGGACGGCCCCGCCAGCCGCGCGGCATGGCCGACGCTCCTCCACGGGATGTCGCGCTGATAGCTGTGGACCTTCGGAAGCTGCCGCAGCGGAAGGATCGGCAGCATCGCCGCCAGACGGCCGAAGCTGTGGACGACGTCGACGTCGTTGCGCATGCGCCACAGCACGCGTCCCACCTGCACGAGCTCCTGCGCGCGAATCACGGGACCGAAATGCGGAGGCCGCCCGTACGGAATCAGATGCGCGTCTGTGCGGCTGTCCGGATGCGCGACGAGCGTGACCTCGTGCCCGCGCCGCCGCAGTTCGCGCACGTGCATGTCGATCATCCGCTCGATGCCGCCGTACAACACCGGGGGCACCGGGATATACGGGTCGACCGTCATGAGCA
>Ga0134123_10001922_pt1 | contig 13569 bp, 11 predicted proteins | sample KB303_FD_96460 | JGI IMG/M metagenome (GOLD analysis project Ga0134123, IMG submission 96460) | Terrestrial soil microbial communities without Nitrogen fertilizer from Kellogg Biological Station, Michigan, USA - KB3-0-3 | ecosystem: Environmental > Terrestrial > Soil > Unclassified ...
CCTCCAGCCGCGGTCCGACCCCGTTGAGAAAGGCGGGCTCGATGACCGGTCCGAACATGACCTGCTCGTGGATGAGCTGCTGCATCTTGTGGAGGATCTGCTGCCGGACGCGCGGGTTCATCTCCTTCGCCTGCTCGGCGTAGAGTCCATCCGCCTCCGGGTAGGTCCCGTAGACGTACCGCCCTCCGGTCACCGCGTACTGCTCGAGCCGCGTGGGGGCGTTGCCGGGGGCGCCGCTGCCGCTGAAGATCACGCCGCGGAGCTTCTTGTCGCCGTATTCCTGGAAGAAGGCCGCGCGCTCCATGGGCCGCAGGCGCAGCCGGATGCCGACCTGCTGGAGATAGTTCGCCACCGGCTCCCCGATCGCCACGCCGTAGATGGTGTCGCCGGTGAGATCGCCCCCCTCGAAGCCATTGGGGAAGCCGGCCTCGGCCAGCAGCGCCCGGGCGCGCTTGACGTCGTACGGGTAGGGCGGCGGCGCCCAGAAATACTCCATGCCCTGCGGGATGAAGGAGTGGGCGAGCTTGGAGAGCCCGAGGTAGACGGCGCCGTTGATGCCCGCGCGATCCACCGCGAGGTTGGCGGCGAGCCGCACGCGCTTGTCGTGCCAGGGCGACTTGGGATCCCACTGCTCGGTGAAGAGCATCCAGGTGGTGAAGGTGAAGTAGGTGGGCACCAGTCGCAGATTCGGCGTGCGCTTGACCTCCTCCGCCAGCGCCCCCGTGATCGAGTACGCCACGTCCACCTCCCCGCGCTTGAGCGCGGCGAGGCGGGTGGACTCGTCGGGGATGACGCGGAAGACGAGGGTCTTCACCGCGGGCGCCTTGCGCCAGTAGCCGTCGAAGGCCTCCACCGTCAGCTCCACCCCCGGCTTGAAGGCCACGAACTTGTACGGTCCCGCGCCCACCGGCGCCTTCTTGAATCCGTCCTCGCCCACCTGCTCCACGTACTTCTTCGGCACGATCCAGCCCGCGCCGGTCGCGGGGGTGGCGTAGAAGGTCATGAAGTCGGGCCAGGGCGCCTTGAGGACGAAGCGCACGCGCTGGGGGTCGAGCACCTCCACCCGCGCCACCTTGCCCTTGAGGAGGCCCGCGCTGGCGCCGCGATAGCGCTCGAACGAATACTTCACGTCCTCCGCCGTCACCGGCTCGCCGTTGTGGAACTTGATTCCGTTGCGCAGCCGGAACTCGTAGGAGAGGCCGTCCTTGGCCGCGCTCCACGACTCGGCCAGGCTCGGCGTCATCGGATTGCCCGGCATGGGCTTGATGAGCGCGTCATGCAGCGCGTACAGGACCATGAAGGGCGTGATGATGCCGGAGGTCTCGCCCGGGTCGAACCAGGTCGGCGCGAGGGTGACGTGGACGGCCCAGGTGGCCTGCCCCTCGGCGGCGTCAGCGGGGGCCGCGCGGCCGCCCGGGCCCGCGACGGCGGTCAGCGCCAGCAGGAACGCCAGGGCGATGGCGCCCAGGGTGACGCGTCTCGGCATCCGGGAGAACCGGCGGGCCGTTGAGGCCGTGCAGCGAAGCGGATGCCATCGGCGCATGTCCTTGACCCGTCCTCCGCGTCGTTGCGAAGCGCCCCGGCGTGATGCGGGGCCCGAGTAGCGGTAAGCGTATTCCCGAAAGTTCACGCGATTATCGTCGATACCGTCGCCTTGTCAATCCCCGGCCGGGGCCGGCAGTTCCCTCGGGGAGCGGACCCGTTCCGCCGGGGGTAATCAGCTCCGTTGACGCAGCACGCCACCGGGCCAGGCCCCGGTATGGGTGCCGTCCCGGTACAGCACCTGCCCGCCCACCAGAGTGGCATGGATGCCCCGCGACCGGGCGACCAGTCGCTTCCCGCCCCCCGGCAGGTCGTGGACGTATTCCGGCGGGACGTCGTCCACCGTCTCCGGGTCGAGCAGGACCAGGTCCGCCACCCGGCCGGGGGCGATCACGCCCCGATCCGGGACGCCGAAGAAGGTCGCGACCTCGGAGGTGAGGCGCCGCACGCCTTCCTCGAGGGTGAGCGCCTGCCGTTCCCGCACCCACTTGCCGAGAAGATAGGTCGCGTAGCCGGCGTCGCAGAGCTGGTCCACGTGCGCCCCGCCGTCGGAGAGCCCGATGAGGAAGCGCGGGTCGGTCACCAGCGGCCGCACGCCCTCCGGGTCCTGGTTCATCACCGGGAAGTCGAACAGCGTCTCGAGCCCGTCGCCGAGCGCGATGTCGAGGATGGTGTCGGCGGGGTCCTTCCCGCGCGCCTCCGCGATCTCCGCCACGCTCTGGCCGGCGAGCGCCAGCGTCTCCGCGCCCGCCGCATCGCGCACCGTGATCCGCCGCCACTGGCCGCGGAAGATGCGCCGCCGCTCCATCTCCTCCTTCCACTGCGTGCGGAAGCGCTCGCTCGCGTAGAGCGCGCGCTGCTCCGGCTCCGTGCGGTTGAAGGCCTGGCCCCACGTGGCCATGGTGGCGAAGATGAACGGGTTCTTGAGCGTGAACTGGATGCGCAGCGGCCGGCAGGACACCTGCGGCACCGCGCGGTCGCGCCCGAGCAAGGGCGCCATGCGCGAGACGACCTCCTCGTGGGCGCCCGGCGGGCGGCCCGGCCGCGCGAAGACGGCGAGATAGGTCACCGGCCGCCGGCTCTCCTCCACCAGGAGCTTCAGCGTCGCGTATTCGTCGTCGGTGACGCGATCGGGTAAGGAAGTGATGGCGGCCTCGATGACGCCTCGGCCACGCCGGCGCATCTCGCCGCACAGCGCGCGCAGCTCGTCGGGGCTCGCCAGCCGGCAGGCCAGCGGGCGGCCCTGGTCGCCCACGTGGTTCTGCAGAATGGTGGTGGAAAGGCCGAAGGCGCCCGCGTCCAGCGCCTCGCCGTAGAGCCGGCCCAGCGTCGCCGTCTCCACCGCCGTCGCCGCGCGGTCGAACGAGGCCTCGCCGAGCACGTAGTGGCGCAGCGGCGTGAGCGGCATTAGCGGCGCCACGTTGATACCCAGCGGCCGGCGGCTCAGCGCGTCCATGTACTCGCCGAAGGATTCCCACTCCCAGCCGATGCCCCGCCGCATGACGTCCAGCGGAATGGCCTCGACGTTCACGAGGTCGCCCATGAGCACCTCGCGCGCCTCGGGCCGGCAGGGGGCCACCCCCACGCCGCAATTGCCCATCACCACCGTGGTGATCCCGTGCCACGACGAGCAGGTCAGGAGCGGATCCCACGCCACCTGCGCGTCGTAGTGGGTGTGCGGGTCGATGAAGCCGGGCGACAGCACCAGCCCGCGCGCGTTCAGCCGCTCGCGGGCCGCCTCGCCGGGCGCGATCCCGACCGCGGTGATACGGCCGCCGGTGACGGCCACGCTGCCGCGGCGCTCGGGGGCGCCGGTGCCGTCCACGATGCGGGCGTTCTCGATCACGAGATCATGCATCAGGAGCCTCCACGGTATCGGGCGATGGTGAGGACGGCCCCGAAACGTCCGCGCGCCGCCGCGCTTCGCTCCGGAGCATAGCCGATCTCGTTGTCTCTTGCTCCGCTCGTCGTGTAGGCTTGCTGCAGCCGGACATGCCCAATCTCTTCGAGGAATTCCGGGCCATTGTCGCCGCCCTTGGCGAGGCTTCCGTGCCGTTCGCCGTGTGTGGCGGGCTTGCGATGTCCATCCATGCGCGGCCCCGTGCCACGATCGATGTCGACCTCTTGGCTCCAGCGGAGGCCATTGCTTCGCTCGTCGACACGCTGGCCCCACTCGGATACCGGCGGCGTGAGTCCGCCCCGACTCGCCTGGCAGGGGGCCAGGTCGTCATGCACCGGTTGACGAAGATCGTGACCGGGGATCCTGACGTGATGATCGTGGACGTCATCGAGGTTCAGCCCGGCGTCACCTCCGAGGCCTGGGACAGTCGCGTGGCGGCCCACTGGGAGAAACGGCTCGTGACCGTCGTCTCGCGGCAGGGGCTCATCGCGCTGAAGCGTCTTCGCGGGTCGTCCCAGGACGTGGCCGATATCCAGACCCTTCAGGAGGATCGATGACGGGGACCGAGCGGGCCGTTCTTGCCGCGTCCCAGGCCCGGGACCTCTGTCTTTCTCTCCGGCGAGCCTTCCGAGGGCCACTCGCAATGGCTCGGCTGCGAGCCGGGACGGCGGCGGATCTCGATCACGACGACCTCGTGCTCGCGCTCGGCCTGGCCTGGGCGAGCGGCGACATCACGCTCGTGCGGCGGGCCCTCGATGGGCTGGATCCGATCCACGTCGCCGCCGATCCGAGCCTCGCGGCCTTCCGCGACGCGGTGGCCACCGGCTAGAGAGTCTTGGTGCGGTCTGGGGTCGTGAGGCTGCGCACGCTCCAGATCGGCACCGGTCGGGCCAGGCCCGTAGCGCGTCGACTTCGAGTGCCAGATCATCCTTGGGCGCCGGCGCCATCACTTCTCCTCGGGAGCAGGGTACCCAAAGTGCACCGAGAGTACCCGTCGCGTCAGGGGGCCGGTCAAGGTGCGGCGTCGCGGGGGCAGCGTTGACAAGCGGGCCCCGGTTGACCGAGGTTAGAGGCACCCTGGACCAGGAGGAAACGCAATGAAGTTCGGCCTCTTCTACGAGCTGTCGGTGCCCCGCCCGTGGACCCGGGAGTCGGAGCGCACCGTCTACAACAATGCGCTCGAGCAGGTGAAGCTGGCCGACGAGCTGGGGTTCGACCAGGTGTGGGCGGTGGAGCACCACTTCCTCGAGGAGTATTCCCACTGCCCCGCGCCGGAGCTCTTTCTCACCGCGTGCGCGATGGTGACGAAGACGATCCGGGTCGGCCACGGCATCGTGGTGTGCGTGCCCGAGTTCAACCACCCCATCAAGATCGCCGAGCGCACCGCGGTGCTGGACATCCTCTCCGGCGGCCGCCTGGAGGTGGGCACGGGTCGCTCCGCCACCTGGACCGAGCTTGGCGGCTTCCGCGCCGATCCCGACATCACCAAGAAGTCCTGGGACGAGTTCGTGCGGTGTCTTCCGAAGATGTGGACCCAGGAGACCTACGCCTACGAGGGGGAGTTCTGGTCCATGCCCGAGCGGACCATAATCCCGAAGGTGTACCAGAAGCCGCACCCGCCGATGTGGGTGGCGGTGACGAGCCCCGGCACCGAGCTCGACGCCGCGGATCGCGGGCTTGGCTCGCTGGGCCTCACCTTCGGCCAGTTCGCCGAGCAAGAGCGTCGCATCGCCGAGTATCGCCGGCGCATCCAGCTCTGCGAGCCGGTGGGCGACTTCGTCAACGACCAGGTCAGCACGGTGAACTTCCTCTACTGCCACGAGGACGATGAGCGCGGGCGCGCCACCGGCAAGCGGATGGCGGACTCGTTCAACTACCTCGCCTCCCAGCTCATCTCCGCCCGCGAGGCCTATCCCTCCCGCTCCTATCCCTCGCTGGGGCTCCTGCCCCAGCTCCGCCGCCAGGCCACCGGGCCCGATTCCGGCGAGCAGGCGGGCGAGGGGCTGGCGCTGGGCGGGCCCGAGCGCATCACCCGCGCGCTCAAGAAGTGGGAAGCGGTGGGAGTGGACCGGGTAAACTTCCTTCTGAATACCATGGAGGTCATCCCCCAGGCCGACGTGCTCGCGAGCCTTCGCCTTTTCGCCGCGAAGGTCATGCCGGCGTTCCGCGATGCCAAGGTCGCCAACGGCTCCCCCCACGGCGCCGCGAACGGCGGGGTGTGATGCCGCTCTTCGGCGCGCTCGAGCTCGACCTCGCGGCCCCGCGCCTCCCGATCCTGAGGGATCTGGATGCCGAGACGTGGACGTTGCCCCAGGCGGAGATCCTCCAGCTCGCCTTCGAGGTGTCGCGCGCCACCCATGCGCTGCTGCCCCGCGCCATGCATCCCGCCATCCCGCCTTATGTGACCATCCACGTGACGCGCTATCCGGAGAGCCCGGTGGGCCCCTTCAACCTGGCGAGCCTCCGCCTCATGGGGCGGGCGGGCGCGCATCCTCGGGGTTTCTTCCTCGGCGCGGTGGCGAGCACCCCCGCGGCGGCGGCCGGGCTCCGCGAGGGCTGGGGCCTGCCCGCCGTCGCCGGCTCCGTGACGCTGCGGCGCCGGCATGATCGGATGATGGCCTCCGTCACCCGCGACGGCGCGCCCATTCTCGAGTGCGCGCTGGTGGATCCGCAGCCCATCTCGGGCGGCGACGTGCAGTACATTCACTCGGTGACGCTGGGGCAGGTGCCGCTCGACGGCAAGACGGCGCCGTGGCTGGTGCAGGTGGACCCGCGCTACACCTTCCACAAGGCGGAGCGTGGCCGTCCCGAGGTGAGCCGGCTGGACGCGGAGGCCTGGAACGCGGGCGCCATGCGGCTGCAGAATCCCATCGCCGCCACCGTCTGCACCGTGGACACCGACATGCCCCGCATCCGCTTCGTCATGGATCCCGAGGTGCCGGTGGTGAAGGGCACGCGCAAGATCCGCGACTCGCGGGAGGCCCCATGAGCGGCATCGCGGTGGTGCGCGCCCATCTCGCCAAGATTCCGCCCGCGAACACGGTGGCGGAGCGGCGGGCCCAGTACGACCGGGCGGAGCGCGTCTTTCCCATGCCCGCCGACGTGAGCGTCAAGCCGGTGCAGGTGCCGGCCATCAGCGCGGAGTGGATCGAGCCCGCCGCCGCCCGCGACGGCGCCTTCGTGCTCTATCTCCACGGCGGGGGCTACGTGATCGGCTCGCCGAAATCGCACCGTCACCTGGCCGCGTCCATCGCGGTGGCCGGCCGCGCCTCCGCCTTGCTCCCCGACTATCGGCTCGCGCCCGAGCATCCGTTCCCGGCCGCGCTCGAGGACGCGGTGGCCGCGTACCGCTGGCTGCTCGATCGCGGCACCGCGTCACGCCGCATCGTCATCGCGGGCGACTCCGCGGGCGGCGGCCTCACCGTGGCCACGCTTCTCGCCCTGCGCGAGCGCGGGGTGCCGCTGCCCGCCGCCGGCGTCTGCATCTCGCCCTGGGTGGACCTCACCGGGAGCGGGGCGTCCTATGCCAGCAAGGCGGCCAGCGATCCCATCGTCACCCGCGACGGCGTGATGGAGATGGCGCGCGCCTATCTGGGCGCCACCGACGCGCGGAATCCGCTGGCCTCGCCCCTCTTCGCCGACCTCACGGGATTGCCGCCGCTCTTGATCCAGGTCGGCACGGATGAAGTCTTGCTCGACGACTCGCTGGCGCTGGCGGAGCGCGCCAAGGCGGCCGGGGTGGAGGCCACCCTCGAGGTCTGGCCCGACATGGTTCACGTCTGGCAGTGGTTCTTTCCGATGCTCGACGAGGGGCGCACCGCCATCGACGGCATCGGCGCCTTCGTGCAGGCGAAGACGGCGTGAGCGCGGCCCCATGACCACGGCTACTCGCAGCGCGCTTCACACGCCGATCTGCGATCTCCTCGGCATCCGCTATCCGATCTGCCAGGCGGGCATGGGCTATGTGGCGCGCTCCGGCCTGGCCGCGGCCGTCTCCGCGGCGGGCGGGCTCGGCGTCATCGCCGCCGCCAACCTGACGCCGCGCGAGCTGCGCGAGGAGATCCGGAAGGTTCGCGACCTCACCGACCGGCCCTTCGGCGTGGACATCCTCTTCGCGAGCGTGAAGGTGTCGGGCAGCGAGGCGGACCAGTTCACCGACACCGTGCGCGCCTGGGCCGACGTCACCCTCGATCTCCAGGTGCCGGTGCTGGTGGCGGGGCTCGGCAATCCGGGGCCGGTGACCGCGGCGGCTCATCGCCAGGGCATGAAGGTGATGGCCCTCTGCGGCAACGTGAAGCAGGCGCTCGACCATGCCGCCAACGGCGTGGACGTGGTCATCGCGCAGGGCCACGAGGCGGGCGGCCATACCGGCCGGATCGCCGGCATGGTGCTCATCCCGGCGGTGGTGGACGCGGTGGCGCCGCGCCTGGTCATGGCGGCGGGTGGGATGGCCGACGGCCGCGGCATCGTGGCCGCGCTGGCGCTGGGCGCCCAGGGGGTGTGGATGGGCACGCGCTTCATCGCCACCCCGGAGGCGTATTGCCACGACAACTACAAGCAGCGCGTGGTGGAGCTCGAGGAGGACGGCACCGTGGTGACGCGGGCGGCCAGCGGCAAGCCGTGCCGCCTCATCCGCAACGCGTTCACGCGCGAGTGGGAGAAGCGCGAGGCGGAGATTCAGCCCTTTCCCATCCAGGGCGTGCGGGTGGGACGCGAGGCCGGCATCCGCGCGCGCGAGCTCGGCGACGTCGAGAACGGCAATGCCCCCTGCGGCCAGTCGGCGGCCTTGATCCGCGGGATCATCCCGGCCGGTGAAGTGGTGCGACGGCTGGTGGCGGAGGCCGACGAGGTTCTCGCTCGGCTCGCCCGTTGAAGCGGCGGCCACCGATGGTCTCCCTCCGTCTCCTCGCGCTGCTCTCGAGCGTCACCCTGCTGCTGGTGAGCGCGGCTCCCGCGCCCGCTCAGGCGCCGCTGCGCATCGGCGCGTCCCTGTCCCTCACCGGGACCTATGCCAAGCCCGGCCTCTACGGCCGCGAGGGCTATGCCCTCTGCCAGAAGCACCTCAACGAGGGCGCGGGCGTGCTGGGGCGGCCCATCGAGTTCGTCATCTACGACGACCGCTCCGATCCACAAACCGGCGTCCGCCTGTACGAGAAGCTCATCACCGAGGACCGGGTGGAAGCCGTGCTGGGTCCCTATTCCTCCGCCATCACCGAGGCGGTGGCCAATGTCGCCGAGAAGTACAAGAAGCTCCTGCTGGCGCCGCTGGGCTCCGCCGGCAGCATCTGGGAAAAGGGCCGGCGCTACGTGATCATGATGGTGTCGCCGGCCGAGGTGTATCTGGAAGGCCTGCTCGACATGGCGGCGCGGAACGGGCTCAAGACGGTGGCGGTGATCTACGAGGACACCCTCTTTCCCAAGACCGCGGTGAAGGGCGTGCTGGCGGGCGCCCGCAAGCGCGGGCTCGATATCGTGTTCCTGGAGGCCTATCCCAAGGCGCAGACGGACTTCGCCGGGCTGCTCACCAAGTTGAAGGCGGTCCGCCCCGACGTGCTCGCCGCCGCCACGTACTTCGACGACGTGGTGGCCATCACCCGCCAGATGAAGGAGCTGGACGTCAACGTGAAGATGTTCGGCACCACGGTGGGGGGCGATCTGCCGGAGTTCTACAAGGCGCTGGGCCGCACCGGCGAGTATGTCTACGGCGCCTCCCAGTGGGAGCCGAGCCTCACGTACCCGGGCGCTCGGGAATTCGCCGCCTCCTACGAGGTGGAGTTCGGCCGCATCCCGTCCTATCACGCGGCGGCCGCCTATGCCGCGTGCCTGCTCCTGGCGGAGGCCATCAACGGCACCGGCAGCCTCGAGCCCGACCGCCTGCGCGAGTACCTCTTCAAGCTCCAGACGGTGACCGCCTTCGGCGGCTTCGACGTGGACACGCGCGGCTATCAGGTGGGGCATCGCATGGTCACCATCCAGTGGCAGGACGGCCGGCAGGTGGTGGTGTGGCCCGACGACCTCGCCGACGGCAAGATCCGTTTCCCCACGCCTCCCTGGAGCCAGCGATGATCCAGACGATCCGCACCGCCTGCGCCCACGATTGCCCCGATCAATGCTCGCTCATCGCCACCGTCGAGGACGGGCGCCTGCTGAAGCTCCAGGGCGATCCCGCGCATCCGATGACAGCGGGCTTTGCCTGCGCCAAGGTGAACCGCGAGCACGAGATGGTGCATTCCCCCGAGCGCGTGCTCACCCCGCTGCGCCGCACCGGGCGCAAGGGTGAGGGCCGCTTCGCGCCGGTGACGTGGGAGGAGGCGCTGGCCGAGATCGTCGAGCGCTGGACGCGCGTCACGGCGGAAGACGGCCCGCTGGCGCTGCTCGGCTATGCCTACAGCGCGCATCAGGGCCAGCTCAACCGCGGGCTGCTCCTGGGGCTCTTCCACGCGCTGGGCTGCACGCGGCTCATCGCGGGCACCGTGTGCGACTCCGCCGCCGAGGCGGGCTGGGATGCCGCGGCGGGGAGCATCGGCGGCAGCGACCCCGAGAGCGTGGTGGAGTCCGACCTGATCATCGCCTGGGGGGCCGACCTCCTCACCACCAATCTCCACCTCTGGCCCCTGGTGGAGGAGGCGCGCGCCAAGGGCGCCCAGCTCGTCGTCATCGAGCCGCGGCGCAGCGGCACCGCCGCGCGAGCCGACTGGCACCTGCGCGTCAATGTGGGCTCGGACGCCGCGCTGGCGCTGGGCCTCATGCATGTGCTGGTGCGCGACGGGCTCAGCGACCGCGCGTACCTGGCGGAGAACACCGTAGGGTTTGAGGAATTGGAGGCGAAGATCCTGCCGCGATTCGCCCCCGCGCGCGTAGCGGAGATCACCGGCGTCTCCGTGGCCGATCTGGAGCGGCTCGCCGGGATGTACGGCCGCGCGCGGGCGCCCTTCATCCGGATGGGCGAGGGGATGTCGCGCACGCTGCAGGGCGGCCAGGCCATCCGCTCGATTGCGCTCCTGCCCGGCGTGGTGGGCGCCTATGCCAAGCGCGGCGGCGGCGCCCTCCTCATGACCGCGACGGGCTTCGGCTTCGACTCGAGCGCCATCCGCAAGCCCTCCGGGCCCGCGGCCACGCGCACCGTGAATCACTCGCGGCTCGGCGAGGCGCTGCTCACCATGAAAGACCCGCCCATTCGCGCGCTGTTCGTGGCCGCGAACAATCCCGCCGTGACCTGCCCCGACTCGGCGGGGGTGCGCCGGGGGCTCGCCCGCGAGGACCTCTTCACCGTGGTCCACGATCCGTTCATGTCCGACACCGCGCGCTATGCCGATCTGGTGCTGCCGGCGGCCACGCACTACGAGAGCGAGGACGTGGTGCGCGCGTACGGGTCCTACTACATGCAGTTCATTCCCGAAGTGGTGCCGCCGCAGGGCGAAGCGTGGTCGAATCGCCGCCTGGCGCAGGAGCTGGCGCAACGCCTCGGCTTGAAGGACGCGGTCTTTTCCATGGACACGGACGCGCTGCTCCGCGCCTTCTTTCGCGACGCCCGGGGACCGGCGGCCGAGGTGGATCCGGCGACCTTGCGCACCGCGGGGCCCATCCGGATCACGAATCCCATCGCGGTGGGCGCGGGCCGGCGCTTCGGCACCCCGTCGGGGAAGCTCGAGTTCTACTCGGAGACCCTCGCCGCCCAGGGCCTGCCCGCGCTGCCCGACTGGCAGCCCGATCCCGACGCGCCGGAGCGAGGGCCCCGCTGGCCGCTGCGGCTCCTCACCGCGCCGGGCTACTTCCAGGCGCACACCGCCTATTCGGGCGTGGCCTCGCTGCGAAAGAAGGCGGGGGCGCCCGAGTGCGTGCTCCATCCGGACGACGCGGCGAAGCGGGGCCTGCGCGCGGGCGAGCCGGTGGAGCTCTTCAACGAGCGCGGCTCGGTGACCTTCGTGCTGCGCGTGAGCGACGAGACCTCGCCCGGCGTGGCCTTCGTGCCCGGGCAAAGGCCCGCGGGCGAGGCCGTGGCCGGCACCATCAACATGCTGTGCTCCACCGAGTACAGCGATATGGGCGCCGGCGCGACGTATCAGAGCACGCGGCTGGAAGCGCGGGCGCCGCGGCCGGCCTGATCAGCGCCCCTTGAAGAGGGGCCGGCGCTTCTCCGAGAAGGCCTTCACGCCCTCCTGGTAGTCCTCGCTGTTGAAGCAATCGGCGATGAGCTTGTCCAGCAGGGCGAGATCGCGCTCGCCCGACGGCTTCAGGAGCTGCTCCACCGTGGTCTTCGCTGAGTGGATGGTGAGCGGCGCGTTGCGTGAGATGCGGAGCGCGTAGTCGCGCGTGAAGGCCTCCAGCTCCGCCTTGGGCACCACCTGGTTCACCAGCCCCATGCGCAGCGCGTCCTGGGCGCTGAAGTCCGTGCGCGCGGTGAAGAAGAGCTCCTTGGTGTAGGCGGGCCCGATCAGCTTCATCAGCTTTTCCATGCCGTGATAGTGATAGCCCAGCCCCAGCCGCGCGGCGGGGATGCCGAAGCGCGCGTCGTCGGCGGCGAGACGCAGATCGCAGTTGAGCGCCATGCCCACGCCGCCGCCCACACAGACGCCGTGAATCATGGCCAGGAGCGGCTTGGCCAGGGTGGCCAGCGCCGTCGCCCCGCGGGCGGAGGTTTTTCGGTATTCCGCCTCGTCCGCCATGTTGCGCCGCTTGTCCTTGAACTGGGAGATGTCCGCGCCGGACACGAAGGCAGCCTCCCCAGCACCCCGAAGAACAACCACCCTGATAGTCTCGTCGCCGGCCAGGTCCTCCACGTAGCCGGGCATGAGCTGCCACATCTCCTGGCTCACGGCATTCCGCTTCTCGGGCTGGTTGAAGATGATCCAGCCGATGGGCCCGTCCTTTTCCAGCAGCAGCGGCGCGGTCGCGCTCATGGGGGCGTCCTCCTGGGAGGAAGCATCGCACACTTTGACTTGGTGGAGGCCGCCGCGTAGCATCAGGGCATGGCCTTCGACTACAAGCAGTACTTCGGCGACATCCTGGTGGCGCAGAACCTGGTCACCAAGCCCGAGGATCGCACCTGGCAGCTCGCCGCGCCGGCGCGAGACGCCGAGCACCACGACATCGTGCTCTACCTGGGCTGCAACGTCCTCCGCACCTCCCACATGATCCAGACCGTCACCGCCATCTTCGACCGGCTGGGGCTGGACTATGTCGCGGTGGGCGGACCGACCTATTGCTGCGGCATCGTGCACCATCAGAATGGCGACACCGACGCGTCCGCGGGAATGAACCGGCGCACCAAGGAGCTCTTCGAGCGCTACACGCCGAAGGAAGTCGTGATGTGGTGCCCGTCCTGCATCTACTTCTACGACGAGGTGCAGAAGCTGGATCTGCCCTTCCCCACGCGGCACACGGCGGAGTTCCTCGCCGATCGCCTGGGTGAGCTGACGCTCGCGCCCGTGCCGCCGCGCCGGGTGGCGCTCCACGGTCACGGCGTCGGCGAGGCGCGCCGGCGCGAGGGTGAAGCGGGCCGCCGTCTCCTCACGGCGGTGCCAGGTCTCACCGTGGTGGACCTCGAGCCCGACGAGCGCTTCGGCCGGAGCTGCAACCCCGCCCTCATGCAGAACCTCGGCCCGGAAGGCTGGCGGGCCCTGGCCCTGGGCGAGCTCGACCGCGCCCTCGCCGCGGGGGCCGACACCTTCGCCGGCATGTATCACGGGTGCCAGCGTCAGCTCTGCGCCTTCGAGGCCGAGCGCCCGCTCGCCATCGAGCACTATCTGACGGTGTTCGCGCGCGGCCTCGGCATCGAGTTCGAGGACACCTTCAAGAAGTACCGGCTCTGGGCCGACCCCGACCGCGTCTTCGAGGACTCCACGCCCTGCCAGCAGGCGAACAACGTGGATCCCGCCCGCGCGCGCGACCTCATCGCGCGCACCTTCGTGCCCATCGGGGCGGTGGCGCCCGGCCCGGCCGCGGGGACCTAGGCGCGGTCTCCTCTTCGTCGCTCCTGGAGTGCCACGGAGGCGACCATGGACGACTACCTCGAGGCGAACCGCAGGCTATGGGATGCCTGGACGCCGCTGAACGTCGCCTCCGAGTTCTATGACGTCGAGGGCTTCAAGGCGGGCCGCGTGGACCGGCCGTCGATGCTCCACGAG
>Ga0134123_10001929_pt1 | contig 13536 bp, 9 predicted proteins | sample KB303_FD_96460 | JGI IMG/M metagenome (GOLD analysis project Ga0134123, IMG submission 96460) | Terrestrial soil microbial communities without Nitrogen fertilizer from Kellogg Biological Station, Michigan, USA - KB3-0-3 | ecosystem: Environmental > Terrestrial > Soil > Unclassified ...
CGGGCGGCTGTTCGGGATCCACATCCTGGTCGTCACGGGCGGGCCGCGGCTCGGGGACCTCGAGGCCGGGCTCGTCGCGGCCGCCTTCTCGCCGCTTGCATCGGTGGTCTCCGGCGGGCTGCTCTGCATCGCGGGCGCCGGCCTCGTGGCTTGGCGCGTCCCCGCGTTCCGCCGGTACCACGCCGGCGACCCCGGCTGACTAAGCTCGCGCCCGTGGCCCCACCGCGCGCCGACCTCGTCGAGCTTCGCGTGCTCGATGGTCCGAACCTGTACTTCCCGCGTCCCGCGGTCAAGCTCACGATCGCCGTCGGGGGCTGGCTCGAGGTCCCCGAGGAACGCCTGGCCGCGGCGCTCGAACGCGTGGGTGCTATCGGTCGACCCGGACGGCCGGGTTCCGACCAACGCAGACGGACGATCTCGCGCGTGGCCGCTCGCCTGACGTGGCGGCTCGCGGTCGCGAGCGGCGTGCGCCTCGCGGTCCGGAGCCGCCCGGGTCCCGAACCCGACCAGGTCGTCGTGGCGTTCCCGTGGCGACGGCGCGGCTCCGCCGAGGCGCTCGGTGGCGAGGTGGCGCCGCTCCTGCACGAGGTGGGCGGTCGCCGTTCGGTCGGCCGGCTCCTCACCGAGGCGGCCGAACGGGTCGCGGCCGCGGAACCCGGCGACGAACCCGACGTCCCCGAGCCCGAGATCCCGGTGGTCTCGGTCACGGGCACGAACGGGAAGACCACCACGGTCCGGCTCCTCGCGCACCTGGTCCGCTCGGCGGGCAGGCGCGTCGCGTACTCGTCCACGGACGGCGTGTACAGGGGCGACGGTGAGCTGATCGAGGAGGGCGACTACTCGGGGTTCGGCGGCGCGGCTCGGGCCCTCGCCGAACACCCCGACGTGGCCGTCCTGGAAACGGCGCGCGGCGGCATCCTCCTCCGTGGGATCGGTGTTCTGCACAACGACGTCGCCGTCGTGACGAACGTGTCCGAGGACCACCTTGGTCTGCACGGGATCCGGACGCTCGACCAGCTCGCGGAGGTCAAGTCGACGATCACTCGCATCACGCGACCGGGCGGCTGGGACGTGCTGAACGCGGATGACCCCCGCGTCCTCTCGATGCGTCGCGGCTCGACGGGACGGACGTGGCTGTGCTCGCACGACACGTGGCACCCGGCGATCCGCGATGCGCTCGCGGAGGGCGGCCGAGCGACGGTCCCACTCGACGGGTGGATCACCGTGCTCGACGGTTCCACGACGCAACCGCTGGTCGAGCTCGTCGACGTGCCGGTCACGATCGCGGGCATCTCGCGCCACAACGTGATGAACGCGATGCAGGCCGCGTCGGCGGCGCTCGCGGTTGGACTCTCGGAGCGCGCGGTCATCCGAGGCCTGAAGACGTTCGTCACCGATCCCGAACGCAACCCGGGCCGGGCGAATCTGTTCGAGCTCGAAGGGCGGGTCCTGGTGATCGACTACGCGCACAACGAGGCGGGCATGATCGGGCTCACCGAGATCTGCGCGGGTCTTCGGCGTTCGGGGGTGGCGATCTGGCTCGTGATCTGCGCGGCCGGCGACCGCACGGACCGGATCCTCCACGACTTCGGGTACCGGGCGGCCCGCGGCTCGGACCATCTCGCCATCGCCGAGCTGCTCCGCTACCTCCGTGGACGCGACCGCGAGGAGACGATCGAACGCCTCGCCGCGGGCGGCCGCGACGGGGGCGCCGACGAGATCGATGTTTACGCGGACGAGCTGTCGGGGCTGCGCGGCGTGCTGGCGCGTTCCCGTCGGGGCGACGTGATCGGCGTGACCGCGCTCGGGATGCGGGGCGAGGTGTTCGCGTGGCTCGAGGGGGCCGGCGCGCGAAGGCTGACGCCCGCCCGCGTCAAGCAGCTGGTTCGCCGCGCCGCAACGGGCAGCTAGAGCCCGAGGCGCTCCTCGGCCAGGCGCGTGCCTTCGATCCGGGCTCGGATCTTCTCGAACGCCACGTCGCGAGGCGTCGAGTCGTCGTCCCCGAACGGCGAGAAGCCGCAGTCATCCGTCGTGCCCAGCCGGTCCTTCGGCAGGCGGTCGGCGGCCTCGACCACGCGATCGCGCACCTCCTCGGGTGTCTCGACGCGCGGGTCGATCGGGTCGATCACGCCGACGAAGATCCGCTGTTCGGGGCGCAGGTGCTCCGCGATGATGGCGAGGACGCCGCCCTTGTCCTGCTCGGCGGCCATCTCGACGTAGAGATTGCCGACGTTCAGCCGGAAGAGGTCGGGCAGCAGCTGCGCGTAGTCGACGTCGGCGCTGTGCGTCGAGTCCTGATCCCCGCCCGGGCACGTGTGCACGCCGATCCGGGTCCGCTCGTCGTCCGAGAAGCGATCGAGCACCCGGTTGTTGAGCGCGACGAAGTCGCGAAGCAGCCCTCCCGAGGGATCGAGCTTGCAGGCGAGCCGGCCCTCGGTGAAATCGATCTGGACCTTGTGGGCACCGGCGTCGAGTGACGTCCGAATGTCCTTCTCGCTCTCGTCGACCAGATCGTTGAGGAACGCATCCCGCGAGTAGCCGTCGATCCCATCCTGCGGATAGATGAGGCTGAGCGCCGAGGCGGCGATCACGGCCTGCTTCACTGGCATGTTCGTCCGCCTCTTCGCCTCCGCGAGGAAGCTCGACGCGTACGTCCCGAACCGGAACGGCCCCGACACCAGCACCGGCAGCTGCCTCGTGTGGCCGTCCGCGAACGGGATCACGACGCCGTCGGCCACGAGGTTCGTCACGCCGTCGAGGGGATAGGTCACGAAGCTCGACTTGGTCTGCTCGCCGTCCGAGATGACGGGCGAGCCCGTCTCCTCGAAGCGCCGGATCGTGTCCGCAAGCGCCTCGTCCTGAAGCGCGCGAAGCTCCTCGGGCGAGATCGTCCCCTCGGCGAGCGCGGCCCGGCCGTCGATCAGCGTCTTCGGTCTCGGGATGCTACCGATGGGCTCGGTCGGGATCATCTGGGCTCCTCGGGTGCGTGGCGGATCGATGCGGACGAGCGCGTACGATACCCCCTCCTGCCGAACCCGTGCCCGGAGGGACGTCCTGAACGAGCCGCATCCGTCGATCACGCAGGCGTCGGCACGGGCGGTGACGGGTGCCCCCGCGGCGCCGGAGGTGGCGCCCGTACCCGCGGCGCACAAGCCGCCCGCGGAACCGGCCGGCCGTACGGTGCGGGCCTTCGGACGCACCTACCCCTTCGTCGCGCCGAACATCCGGGACCCGCGGCTCCACCTCGCGGCGGTGATCATCTCGATTCACGTCCTGGGCCAGATCGGGCTCGGGTTCCGCGTGTCGGTTCCCCAGATCCTGGTCGCGATCTTGGTCTGTGCCGTCATCGAGGTCGGGTGGACCCTCTCCAAGACAGGCACCGTGGTCTGGCCGGCGAGCGCGATGCTGACCGGCAGCGGCGTCGCGCTGATCCTGCGTCTGAGCGACATGCAGAGCAACGATCACTGGAGCTGGCGCGGCTGGTACGTGTTCGCGCTCGTCGCCGGGCTGTCGCTGCTCACGAAGTACGTGATCCGCTATCGCGGCAGCCACATCTTCAACCCGTCGAACGTCGGCCTCGTGGCCGCGTTCCTGCTCCTCGGCAGCGCCCGGATCGAGCCGCTCGACTTTTGGTGGGCGCCGTTCGACGGCTGGATGATCGCGGCGTACCTGATCATCCTCGTGGGCGGCCTGCTGATCACCGCCAGGCTGCACCTGCTGGGGATGTCGGCGGCCTTCTGGCTGACGCTCGCGGCCGGGATCGGCATCCTCGCGGCGTCCGGGCACTGCATGACAGCGCGGTGGTCGTTCGAGCCGGTGTGCGGGGCGCATTTCTGGTGGGTGATCGTCTTCTCGCCCGAGATCCTCATCTTCCTGTTCTTCATGATCACGGACCCGAAGACGACGCCCGCGGGGCGGGTGGCACGGATCGCGTTCGGCGCCGCCGTCGCGTTGGTGTGCACGCTGCTGATCGCGCCCCAGACGACGGAGTTCGGCGCCAAGGTCGCGCTGCTGTCGGGGCTGGTGGTCCTGTGCGTCGCCCGGCTCTTCTTCGACAAGCTGCTGCCGGCCCCGGGATCCGAACGCGACCGCCTTCCCGCCTACCTCGTCGGGTTGGGCCGGCGAGGCCATGGGTATCTCGCGCCCGGCCTGGCGCTCGCGCGCGGGGCGATCGCCGGTGCCGCGGTCGTGCTGCTGGGGACCGCGGTCGTCGCGGCGGGGGCGCCGGCGCGGGAGGCGTTCGTCGCGACGAGCGGCTCGGCGGCAACCGACCCGCCCGCCGAGCCTCTGCTCGACGTCCACGTCGAGCCCTCCACCCTTCCGCCGGTCACCGTCGACCCCGAGGTGGTCCACCGAGGCGACCTGACGCAGGCCGAGGTGCAGGCGATCGCCCTCACGCTCGCGGAGAACCTGGAGGTCGAGGCTCGGGCGCTCCGCCGCGGCGAGAAGAGCCTCCTTTCCTCGGTCGACAACGGACAACGCCTGACCACGCTCGAGCGACGCGTCGACGATGTGAACGAGACCGGACGCGCCGACGTCCCCCACTACACGTTCGACGAGCTCCACGTCGTCCTCGTGCAACCCGAGGGTCAGGCCGGCCTCAGCCTCGGTTTCCAGGCCGGCGGGTCGGTCGAAGCGGTCACGTACGGCGTGGACGGGAAGGAGGCTGGCCGGACGTCCTCGCCGTTCTCGCGCACCTTCGTGCTCAGCCGACCGACCGGCGATCGATGGCTTCTCGTGGAGGTGGGCCCCAACCCCTGACGGAGCGGGCGGGGTCAGTGCAGCTCGGCCAGGTCCTTTTGGGTGACCTCCCCCGGCAGCTTGCCCAGGATGATCATGGCCAGGACCTCGTCCGTCGTGACATCGGTCTTGTTCACGGTGCCGACCAGCTTTCCCTGGAGCATCACGCTGATCCGGTCGGACAGGTCGTACACGTCGTGGATGTCGTGGCTGATCAGGAAGATACCGAGGCCTTCCTCGCGCAGCTGCTTGATGAGATCGCCGACCTGCCTGGTCTCGGCGGGGCCGAGGGCGGCGGTGGGCTCGTCCATGATCAGGATCCGGGCGTTGAAATGCACCGCCCGCGCGATCGCCACGGACTGTCGCTGACCGCCGGACAGCGAGGCCACCGGCACGACGAAGTTCTGGAACTTCGGGTTGAGCCGGCCCATCAACTTGCGGGTCGCGTCCTCCATGGCGCTGTCGTCGAGGTTCCCGAACCGCGTCGTCAGCTCGCGCCCGAGGAACACGTTGCCCGGCGCGTCGATGTTGTCCGCGAGCGCGAGGTTCTGATAGATCGTCTCGACCCCAAGCGCCTTCGCGTCGCGCGGGTGCGAGATCGTCACCGGCTCGCCGTCGATCAGGATCTGCCCCGAGTCCGCCGGGTGTGCGCCCGAGAGCGTTCGGATCAGCGTCGTCTTCCCGGCGCCGTTGCCGCCGACGAGCCCGACCACCTCGCCCGGGTACAGGTCGACCGTCACGTCCTGGACCGCGTGGACGCCGCCGAACGCGACCCGGATGTCGCGCAGTTCGGCCAGCGGCCTGCTCGACCGGTCCGTCATCGGGCGGCCCTCCGGCGGAAGATCGTGTCCAGGGTGACCGCCAGGACCAAGACGATCCCGACGACGATGTCCTGGAGCGGCGCCTCGATGCCCAACAGCACCATGCCCGACACGAGCGACTGCATGATGAGCGCGCCGAGCAGTGCCCCGACGATCGTGCCGACGCCGCCCGCGAACGATGTCCCGCCGATCACCGCCGCCGCGATCACGTTGAGCTCCATCCCGGTCCCGAGGCTGCTCACCGCCGCGTTGAGGCGGGCGATCTGGACCGCAGCTGCGAGACCGACCAGCAGGCCCATCAGCGTGAACGTCCTGACGATCGTCCGCCTGGTCTTGATGCCTGCGAGCTCGGCCGCCTCGGGGTTCCCGCCGATCGCGTAGACGGAGCGGCCGAAGCGCCGCCGCGTCGCGATGAACGTCATCACGATGCCGACGCCGATCGCGATCAGCACCGGGTAGGCCAGGCCGAGCGAGATGTTCTGCCCGGCCTTGCCGGCCTGCGCCGCGAGCGCCGGCGGCAGGTAGTAGCGGTTCAGGAACCCAACCAGCATGAGCACGGCCCCGCAGCCGATCACCGCGATCGTGACCTCGGCCCACATCGGGCGCTGCCGGAACCCGTACCGATTGCGCTGTCGCCGCTTGCTGAACTGCAGCATGACGATCCCCGCGCACGCGGCGATGCCGAGGATCCAGCTCCACGTCCCGCCCACCGTTCCCGTGGAGCCGCCCCCCAGCTTGCGGAAGAGCGTGTCCATCGGCGCGATCGTCTGGCCGCTCGCCATCCACCAAGCGACACCCCGCCACACGAGGAACCCGCCGAGCGTCACGATGAACGACGGCACGCCGACGTACGCGACGATGGTCCCCTGGAACGCCCCGATCGCCGCGCCGAGGACCAGCCCGACCGCGACGGTGATCACCCACGTGAGCGGGTGGTCGAGCCCGATCCACTCCGGCAGCCAGTCGTGCTGGACGATCGCCATCGCCATGCCGACGGCGGCCATGACCGCGCCGACGGACAGGTCGATGTTGCGCGTCACGATGATCAGGACCATCCCCGTCGCCATGATCGCGACGACGGCGGTCTGCACCGACAGGTTCCACATGTTCCTCGGCGTGAGGAAGGTGTGGTTCGGGGTGATGATCTGGAAGAGGATCCAGATGATCGCCAGGGCGGCAAGCATCCCGAGGAGCCGGGTGTCCACCTCGGCCGACCGGAAGAGCTCGCGGAGCGACCGTTTGCCGCGCTCCTCGGGGGGCGCCGGCTGCGCCTCCGGCTCTCGTTCGGCCGCGGAAACCTTGGTCTCAGCCACCGGTCGAATCCTATGTCAAGAGGGGCGCTCGCCTCACCCCGACGGGTGAGGCGAGCGCCCCCGGGTCAACGCGTGTCAGGCCTCGTGCGCTAACCGCACGCATCCACCGTGCCCGGATCGACGCCCTGGCACAGGTCTTCCTGGGAGATCCATCCGGCGTCGAGCACGACGTTGAGGTTGTCCTGCGTGATCGCCTGTGGGGTCAGGAAGATCGAGGTCATCGAGTTCCCGCCCGGCGAATCGAACGCCTCCGTGTTCGCGACGTCCTGGAGCGCCGTGCCTTGCGCCATCGCGCACGCCGCATCACCCGCGGCCTTGCCGAGCTCCCGAGCGTCCTTCCAGACGTCCACGGTCTGCGTCCCCAGCGCCACGCGGTTCAGTCCGGCGGCGTCGCCGTCCTGTCCGGACACCGCGACCTCCCCCGCCAGACCCTGGGCCTCGAGCGCGGCGACGACGCCCCCGGCCATGCCGTCGTTCTCCGCGAGGACGGCGTCGACCTTGTTGTTGTTGTCCGTCAGGAACTGCTCCATGTTCGTCTGCGCGATGGCGGGGTCCCAGTTGTCGGTGTAGGACTCGCCGACGTTCTTGATGTCACCCGAGTCGAGCGCGTCCTGGAGGACCTCCTGCTGGCCCGAACGGAGGAAGTCGGCGTTCGCGTCGGCCGAGTTCCCCTTGATGAACACGTAGTTGCCCTTGGGGACCACGTCGTAGACGGACTCCGCTTCCAGTCGCCCGATCTCGACGTTGTCGAACGTGACGTACAGCGCGCCCGGGTTCTCGATCAGTCGGTCGTACGCGACGACCGGGATGCCCTGGTCGAGTGCGCTCTGCACCGCGGGCAGGATCGCCTCACCGTCCTGCGCCAGGATGATGAGCGAGTTCGCCCCCTGCGAGATCAGGTTCTCGACGTCGGCCAGCTGCTGCTCGGCGGACGACCCGGCGTCGGAGGAGATGTACTCCGCTCCGCAGGCCTGCAGAGCCTCCTGGATCGCGGGCTCGTCCCACTTGGCCCACCGTTCCTCGTTGTAGTTGTTCCAGGAAACGCCCACGGTGACGTTGCCGCCGCCGGTGGCTCCCCCAGTTGCTCCCGTCGATCCGCCACCGCCGTCGTCGTTCGAACACGCGGCGAGCAGCAGAACCGACAGGGCGAGCAACGCCAGCAATCGACGCTTCAACGCACACCCCCCCTTCTGGACGGACGTCCCGATGACGTGCCGACCTTCCCCGTTGTACGAACCGGACGGCCCCTGCGGCTTCGCGGATACCGCATGACGACCACCCGTCGAAGGATGGGCGCACTCGGTCCGCTGTGCCTGGGCCGCGCGCCAACATGGCATATTCGGGCAGAGCGCGCAATCCGTCCCCCGTGCGCTGGTCGCGCGAGCCGTTGCGCCCGTTCGGAGCCCCGGATACTCTGCGACCCCGCGCGACGATCCCGCCACGGCACGATCCGGGATGCGAGCGCGCCACCACGTGCGCGAGGCAGGACGGATGCAACGTGTGAGGTCGGCAACCGATGAGGGCGCCAGCGGACCGCCCGACGCCAGGCCGAAAGCGGGACGCCCGGAGCGGGGTCGATCCAACGCGCTGTGGCTGGTCCTCGGGGTCATCGGCGGCGCGCTCCTTGCGCTCGCCGTCGTGCTGGCGATCGGCTCGTCGCTGAAGCGTGGTGGTGAGGCGGCTGCCCCGGCGCCGCGCTTCGTCGAGGAGTCCACCGCCGCGGGCATCGACCACGTGTACGACGGCGAGTTCCCCTACTTCGTCGGCGGCGGGGTGGCGACCTTCGACTGCGACGCCGACGGCAAGCCCGACCTCTATGTCGCGGGCGGCGCCAACCCGGCCGCCCTCTACCGGAACGAGAGCCCGATCGGGGGCGCCCTGCGGTTCGCGAAGCTATCCGATCCGACGACCGATCTCACCCGCGTCCTCGGGGCATATCCGATCGACATCGACGGTGACGGGCTGACCGATCTGGCGGTCCTTCGGAACGGCGAGAACGTCCTCCTGCGCGGCCGCGGCGACTGCCGGTTCGAGCGCGCGAACGAGACGTGGGGCTACGAGGGCGGCGACGCGTTGACCGCCGCGTTCAGCGCGACGTGGGAGGGTTCGGCCGCGATGCCGACGCTCGCGTTCGGGAACTACCTCGACCTGGGGACGGATCCGGACCGGAGGAACTGCGCCGACAGCGAGCTCGTGCGGCCCGGGTCCGGTCGACAGAGGTACGTCGAACCGATCCCGCTCACGCCGGGATACTGCACGCTGTCCGTGCTGTTCAGCGACTGGGACCGGTCCGGTCAAGCCGACCTCCGGATGGCGAACGACCGGCACTACTACCTCGACGGCGAGGAGCAGCTCTGGCGGGTCGCAGAAGGTGAAGCCCCTCGCCTCTACACGCGGGAAGACGGATGGCAGCGACTGGTGATCTGGGGGATGGGCATCGCCAGCTACGACGTCACCGGCGACGGCAAGCCCGAGGTCTACCTCACGAGCCAGGGAGACAACAAGCTCCAGACGCTGGCGGACGCGACCGGCTCGCCGACCTATCGGGACATCGCGATCGGCAGGGGCGTGACCGCGACGCGTCCGTACACGGGCGGCGATCCCCTGCCCTCGACGGCGTGGCACCCCGAGTTCCAAGACGTGAACGACGACGGTTTCGTCGACCTGTTCGTCTCCAAGGGCAACGTCGAGGCCCAACAGGACTTCGCGTCGAAGGACCCGAGCGACCTGCTCATCGGACAGGCGGACGGGACGTTCGTCGAGGGGGGCCTCGCCGCGGGCATCGCGAGCTTCGTCGGGGGACGCGGCGCGGCCGTCGTCGACCTCAACCTCGACGGCATGCTCGACATCGTGCAGGTGAACCGTCGCGTGAACGTCAGCCTGTACCGCAACGTCGGCTCGGGCACCGCGACCGATCCACGGCCGATGGGCAACTGGCTCGCGGTGCGCCCCCAGCAGCCCGGCCCGAACCGCGACGCGATCGGCTCGTGGATCCAGGTGCGGTTCGGCGATCGCACCGTCCAGCGCGAGCTCACGATCGGCGGTGGCCACGCGAGCGGCGAGCTCGGGTGGGTCCATGTCGGCCTGGGCGGAGCCGACTCGGCCGAGGTCCGGATCCTGTGGCCCGACGGCGAGGTCGGTCCCTGGCAAGAGGTCGGCGCGAACCGCTTCGTCACGATCCCCCGCGGAGGGGAGCCGGCGACGTGGACGCCCAGCGAGCCGACCCCATGACGGGCGCGCGCCTCGCCGAGGTCGACCTGCCCGACTTCGGGATGCCCGAGGTCGTGCCCGAGATCCCGGCCGCGTTCTACGCCGACCGGCTCGAACGCCTCCGAGAGCGCGCCGCCGAAGAGGGCTACGACCGCATCGTGGTCTACGCGGACCGGGAGCACAGCGCGAACCTCGCATATGTGACCGGCTTCGATCCCCGCTTCGAGGAGGCGATGCTCGTCGTCGGCCCGTCGGGCGAGCCGGCCGTCGTGGTCGGCAACGAGTGCTTCGGCGTCGCGGGAGAGGCGCCGCTGCCGATGCGACGACACCTGTTCCAGGACTTCAGCCTCCCGAGCCAGCCGCGCGACCGCTCTCGATCGCTGTCGGAGATCCTTGCGGACGAGGGGATCGACGCCGGCGCGAAGGTCGGCGTGATCGGGTGGAAGACGTTCGAGGACCGCGGCACGATCGAGATCCCGGCGTACATCGCGGACGAGCTCCGCCGCATGACCCCCTCCGGCTCGGTCGAGAACGCCAACCACCTGATGATCGATGCCGCCGACGGCCTGCGCGTCCTCAACGAGGTCGAGCAGCTGGCCGCGTTCGAGTACGCGGCGTGCCAGACCTCGAACGGCGTCCGGCGGCTGCTGTTCGCGCTCGAGCCCGGGATGCGCGAGGACGAGGCCGTGTCGCTCTTGTCGTGGAACGGCTCGCCCCTGTCCTGCCACCTGATGCTCTCGAGCGGCGACCGGGCGACCTTCGGCCTGCTCAGCCCCACCGACCGCAGGATCGAGCACGGCGACCGGTTCACGGTGGCGTTCGGGATCTGGGGTGCCCTGAACTGCCGCGCGGGGTTCGTCGTCGAGGACGCTGTCGACCTCCCGGCGGCGATCCGCGACTACGTCGACAAGCTGGTAGGGCCATACTTCGAGGCGATCGCGGAGTGGTACGGGGCCCTACGGATCGGCCAGACGGGCGGCGTGCTGCACGAGATCGTGCAGCGGCGGCTCGGCGACCCGTTCTTCGGCATCTTCCTGAACCCCGGACACCAGATCCACCTCGACGAGTGGGTGAACTCGCCGATCTCGGCCGGATCCATGATCGAGCTGCGTTCGGGCATGGCCTTCCAGGTCGACGTCATCCCCGCAACGGGGACCGAGTACTTCACGACGAACATCGAGGACGGTCTCGCGCTCGCCGACGAGTCGCTGCGGTCCGAGTTCGCGACGCGGTACCCCGACGCGTGGTCGCGGATCCGAGCCCGGCGGGCCTTCATGGCCGAGGCCCTCGGGATCGAGCTCCATCCCGACGTGCTGCCGTTCTCGAACATCCCGGCTTGGCTCCCGCCCTTCCTCCTGCGACCGCAGAGGGTGATGGCCCTGGCCGGCTAGGAACGCGTGCGCGCGGAGGGGTAGCCTGACCCGCAGGACCCTCGAGGGAGGTCACGAGATGGCGTACGAACCGCAACCCGAGCACCGCTTCTCGTTCGGACTGTGGACGGTCGGCAACGTGGGCATCGACCCGTTCGGCGGACCCGTCCGGGATGCCCTGTCGCCCGTCCAGCTCGTCGAGCTGCTCGCGGAGGTCGGGGCGTGGGGCGTCAACCTGCACGACAACGACCTCGTCCCGATCGATGCCGGCGCCCACGAACGCGACCAGATCGTCTCCGACTTCCGCAAGGCGCTCGACGCCACCGGCCTGGTCGTACCGATGGCGACGACGAACCTGTTCAAGGACCCGATCTTCCGCGACGGCGCGTTCACGGCCAACGACGCAAGGGTCCGCGCCTACGCGCTGCAGAAGACGATGCTCGCGATCGACCTCGGGGTGGAACTCGGCGCGACCACGTACGTCTTCTGGGGTGGGCGCGAGGGCGTGGAGACCGACTCCTCCAAGGACACGTTGGTCGCGCTGCGGCGATATCGGGAGTCGATGGACTTCCTGTGCGCCTACGTCAAGGACCAGAGCTACGACCTCCGGTTCGCGCTCGAGTCCAAGCCCAACGAACCGCGAGGCGACATCTACCTCTCCACCACGGGCGCGATGCTCGCCTTCATCGAGACGCTCGAGCACTCGGAGATGGTGGGCGTGAACCCGGAGGTCGCGCACGAGCACATGGCGGGCCTGAACTTCACCCACCACGTCGCGCAGGCCTGGTCGATGGGCAAGCTGTTCCATATCGACCTCAACGACCAGATCCCGGGGCGGTACGACCAGGACCTGCGGTTCGGCTCGGCGAACCCGAAGGCGGCGTTCTTCTTGGTGAAACTTCTCGAGGACGTGGGGTACTCCGGGAGCCGTCACTTCGACGCCCATGCGTACCGGACCTCCGACTACGAGGACGTGAAGGCCTTCGCGCGCGGGTGCATGCGCACGTACCTGATCCTGAAGGAGAAGGCCGAACGGTGGAACGCCGACCCGCAGATCCAGGAGCTCGTCGCACAGGTCAACGCCGACGACGGCACGATGGCGCCGCACCTCGGTCCCTACACGCCGGAACGCGCTCAAGGCCTGCGGGACCTCGAGATCGATCGGCGGACCGTCGCCGCACGCGGCCAGCCGTACGAGCGGCTCGACCAGCTCACGGTCGACCTCCTGCTCGGGGCTCGGTGACGCCCGAGGCGAGGCGGGCCCCGGTCCAGGGGCGCCCGTGAGCCTCGTCGTGGGGGTGGACGTCTCCACCACGGCGACCAAGGCGGTCCTGCAGGACGCCGAAGGCACCGTGCGGGCGGTCGGGATGTCCGCGTACTCGTACGAGACGCCCCATGCGTTGTGGAGCGAGCAGGACCCCGCCCTCTGGTGGGAGGCAACCCGGATCGCGGTGCGGGAGGCGCTGGAGGCGGCGGACACCGATGCCGAGGCCGTGGAGGCCGTGGGTCTGACGGGCCAGATGCACGGCCTGGTCGCGCTCGATGATCGAGACGAGGTCCTGCGCCCGGCGATCCTGTGGAACGACCAGCGCACCGGGGCCGAATGCGACGCGATCCGGGGGATCGTCGGTCGTCGGCGCCTGATCGAGATCACGGGCAACGACGCCCTGCCGGGGTTCACGGCGCCCAAGCTGTTGTGGCTGCGTCGCCACGAACCCGACGTGTGGGCCTCGATCGCGCACGTGCTGCTACCCAAGGACTTCGTGCGCCTGCGACTCACCGGCGAGCACGCCCTGGACCGGGCCGACGGCTCGGGCACCATCCTGTTCGACCTCGCGGCCCGAGACTGGTCCCCCGAGATCCTCGACGCGCTCGCTATCGAGCCTCGGTGGTTGCCCCCGACCTTCGAGGGACCGATGGTCACGGGCACGATCACCGAGGGCGCCGCCTCGGCGACCGGACTGCGTGCGGGGATCCCGGTGGTCGCCGGCGGCGGTGACCAGGCGGCCGCGGCGGTCGGGGTCGGCTCGGTCGTGCCCGGGGTCTCCTCGCTGTCGCTCGGCACGTCCGGGGTGCTGTTCA
>Ga0134123_10001930_pt1 | contig 13532 bp, 13 predicted proteins | sample KB303_FD_96460 | JGI IMG/M metagenome (GOLD analysis project Ga0134123, IMG submission 96460) | Terrestrial soil microbial communities without Nitrogen fertilizer from Kellogg Biological Station, Michigan, USA - KB3-0-3 | ecosystem: Environmental > Terrestrial > Soil > Unclassified ...
AACCCGCGCAGCGCATCCGGCGAGATCATCCCTACAACCCTGAACGCCTCGGCGCTTCGGGATCCGGATGGCCGAGTGATAGGCGCGATCGGAATCCTCCGGGACATGCGCGCTTATGAGCAGGCGGTTCGCGATCTGCAGGAATCAAAGGCTGAACTGCAGGAGAAGATCCTGGACCTCGAGAAATTCGAAGAAGTCGTCGTCGGCCGGGAACTGAAAATGATCGCCCTGGAAAAGGAACTCGACAACTTGCGGCGAACGATCGGCAAAGCATACACGGGCGACGACAAGACTTAGGTCCAGAATCGCGCGAATGATCGCGGGGACAGGACGTCAATCGCCGAGATTTGCGTTGTTCGTGGGAGCGTGAGGGTGGTCGGTTTGACAAGAAAACCGGAGAGAGAAACCGCAAAACGCAGCTTGAAGGAAGTGCTCGAGAGCGAAGCCGAGTTGCAGGAGCGCGTCCAACAGCTGGAGCTTCGTGTCACGAAGGCAGAGGAGCGCCGGCGCGCGTTGATCCACATTATGAGCGATCTCAACCAGCTCAACCGGCGTCTCGGCAATCAACGCAAGGCGATGATTCATATCCTTGTCGACTACGAAGGCGACCGCAGCAGGCTTGCCCGCCAAACCGACCGATTGGACGGATCGCGGCGGGCTTTATTGCACATCCTGAAAGACTCGCACCAGTCGAATCTTCGGCTTGAGAACAGCCGAAAAGCCATGATTCACATTATGGATGATCTCCGCCAAACCACCGAACAAATCCAGCGCCGCGAACGGGAGCTGCGTGAGAAGCAGGAGCAGTTAGTGCAGGCGGGCAAGATGGCCACGCTGGGCGAGCTTACAACCGGCGTCGCTCATGAGCTTAACAATCCTCTCAACAACATTGGGCTGTTTGTCGGCAACGCTATCGACATGATTGAGCTTGGCATTCCGGAGCGTGAGCGGGTTCTGGGCGAGCTCACAAACGCAATGGGCCAGGTACGAAAGGCCTCCGAGATTATCTCTCATCTCCGAAAGTTTGGACGAGCGGCGCCGGTCAGCCGCGAGCCGTTCGCCCTCAACGAAGTGATCAAGCGCGCACTCGATCTTATGCGTCAGCAGCTTCGGATGCGGCAGATCGAAGTGACTCTTGACCTGTGTGGACCTGATCTTACGGTGCTTGGGAATGCAATCCAGATCGAGCAAGTGTTTATCAATCTGCTGAATAACTCGCGTGACGCGGTGGCTAATGCGGCGGAGCGGAGAATACATATTTCGTGCTCGTCGGATGACAACTTTGCCGAGATTCGATTTCGGGATACCGGTCCGGGGATCCCTGAGGGACTTGAACAGAGGATTTTCGACCCGTTCTTTACGACAAAAGAAGTGGGCGAGGGAACAGGGCTCGGGCTCTCCATCACCTACAGCATCATCAAGGATCACGACGGTGCCATTAACGTTGAGAAAACAGCGGCGGGCGACGGAGCAGTCTTTTTGATTCGGCTTCCCCTTGGCGCCGCCGATTCGCAACCGGAGGTTTTGTTATGAGTGAAGTTCGAGTGCTGATAGTGGACGACGACGCGGCGCTGCTGATCGCGCTTCCAGAAACCCTGGAGCTCAAAATGCCGACGCTGGCGGTCGACACGGCAGACTCCGCCGCCGCCGCCCTCGCACGTGTCCAAGAAACCGACTATGACGCGATCGTTTCAGACATCAAGATGCCGGGCATGGACGGGCTCGCTCTTTTAGAAGAAATTCGCGCGCTGCGTCCACACACTCCAACGCTCCTCATTACCGGTCACGGGGACCACGATCTGGCTATCCGAGCGTTGCGAGGCGGAGCGTACGACTTTATCCAGAAGCCAATCGATCGCGATTACTTTGTGGCCGCGTTGTCCCGAGCAATTCAGCTTCGTCAGATGGGGCGAAGGATCGATGAACAGCAGCAAGCGCTGGAACGGCACGCGCACGAGTTGGAGGGCATTGTAGAGGAGCGCACTCACGAACTTCGCGAAGCCAATCGCATCAAGGACGAGTTTCTTGCAACCCTGTCCCACGAACTGCGCACGCCGCTTAATTCGATGTTCGGATGGATACACTTACTTCGGGAAGGCGGATTGGATAACGAAACCGCCGCGCGGGCTATTCGGACCATAGAGCGCAACACAAAGTCGCTTGCCGAAATAATAAGCGACTTGCTGGAGGTATCCAGAATCATCACTGGAAAGCTGATGATGGATGTCCATCCGATCGGCCTGGGTCACGTCATCGAGGCGGCAATTGATGCCGTCAGGCCGGCGATCGAGGCAAAGGACATTGACCTTCGCCTCACGATCGATCCTTCGGTCGGAGAAGTGCTCGGAGACCCCAGCCGGCTACAACAAGTCGTTTGGAACCTGCTGTCAAACGCCATCAAGTTCACCCAGGCCGGTGGGCGCGTCGATGTGACGCTCGAAGGAATTGAAGGCAGTGCCCGCATAACCGTAACCGACAACGGCATCGGCATCAGCGATGCTTTTCTTCCTTATCTCTTTGATCGCTTTTGGCAAGCCGACAGTACGTTCTCCCGAAAGCACGGAGGGCTTGGCCTCGGGCTCGCTATCGTTCGTCACCTTGTCGAACTGCACGGCGGAACTGTGAATGTCGAAAGTCCGGGCGAGGGCGAGGGGGCGACCTTCGTGGTAAGCCTTCCACTTCTGGGAGGCGTCGCAAGCGCGAGGCTGAGCCCGACCGGAGCGGTGACCAACAGCGGAATGCTGGGCGGGTTGAGAGTATTGATAGTCGACGATGAGCCGGATGCCCGCGAACTATTGTCGGCGATCCTGGAGCAGCGCGGCGCGCAGGTTACCACTGCCGCCTCCGCGGCAGAAGCGCTTGACCATCTTCGCGGGAACGGGGGACCGCCAGATGTGCTTGTCAGTGATCTGGGGATGCCCAGCGAGGATGGTTTCGATCTGATCCGCAAGATTCGCACCCTCGATCCCGAACACGGCGGCCGGATTCCGGCGATCGCCCTCACCGCATACGCGAGATCAGAAGACCGGGCCCGCGCGCTTGCGGCCGGCTACGAAATGCACGTGTCGAAGCCAGTCGAGCCGGCACAACTGACAAACGCAGTGGACGATTTGGTCCGGCGAGTTCGGTGCTTGCCCGTTTCATCGGCCCGTTGACGGTTGCGCCGTTCAGGCAAGGATGCGCGTCGGTTCATTGTTTGGCGGGTCGCCTCTGGGCGGCGGATCCGGTTCATCGTCTTCACGCCGGCCTGGCTGGTCCGGAGGCATGATCACCGGCGCCTGTTCAGGCTGATCAGGAGGAATCGGCAATTGGTCGGTGTCCGGGTCCGGGTTTCCTCTTAGCTTCATCACTACCCTTTCAAATCAAAAAAGAGAAATCCGCGTGACTGCAAGAAGGTCGAAGCCGGGCCGCCGTCGCGGTCCAACTCCAGGCACCTGACCGGCAATCACGCGGTTGGGGAACACGACGCCAAGCATTCCAAGCTCTCGGTTTACTTGACCTTCTCTGCTCCCGCGGCTTCAAGCGTCTTTCTTGCCACATCAGCGCGGTCGTCATGTGTGTAAACGCCCACAAGAATCCCGCCTTTTTCGATAGCTTCGTTGTAAAACTTGGCTTCGTGTTCCGGGAGGCCCAGGCCGATCAGCGCGCCGGCGACTCCGCCGGCCGCAGCACCCGCGCCAAGCCCCGCCAGCGTGGCCACGATCGGTCCAGCAGCGACCAGAGCCAGCCCAGGAACAACGAGAACTCCCAGTACAACGAGTCCGGCAGCGATCGCGCCGATCGCACCGCCAATGGTTGCGCCGGCTGCTGCGCCTTCGGGGGCCTTTGAGGCCATCTGAAGCGCGAACTCCCGTCCACGCGTCGCGTCCGACATCAAAAGGCTTATGTCCTCGCGCGAATACCCGTTGTGGATCAGGCTTTCGACGGCGTTTTCCGCCGAGCTGCGAGTCTTGAATAACCCAGTAACAAGTTTAGCCATATCATGCCCCTCCTTTAGGGCTGCAAACGTCCAATTCTGTGTGAGGCGCAAACGCTCGGAATCGGGCCGGGTCTTTTGAGCAAGCCGTTATTTTGTGCCGGGCGAAAACACCAGATGTCTCGCCGTTAGCGCGAGATGGCCTTGCCCACTTTCTCGACGGTTTCCCCCACCTTGCGGCGAGCCTTACCGATCCCTTCTTCGACTTCGCCTTCCGTTTGATCGGCTTGACCTTCGTCCTCGAGGGGACGGTTCCCGGTCCACTTGCCGACCTCTTCTTTCACCTTGCCTTTGACTTGTTTTCCTTTGCCTTCCATCTCGTCCTTGTTCAACATAACGTTCTCCTTTCAGCGATAGTGCCCGGCTCTATCCGGTTCGTGCGAAACCCAGGCTGTTTAGTAAGACAATTAGTCGCCGAATCTCGATCTACACTGAGAGCTCGAAATCCTTCGTTGTAAGATTGCCGATTTGTTGGGGGCAAACTCGATGCCAAGATCGGCGGGATCGGTTGATCGCTGTTTGGCCCGCTTTCGGGCGCAAATTGCAATCGTCAACGGCTCTGAGCGGCGAGAAACAGCCTTTGAGTGTTTGTGATCAAGTCGGTATGTATTCCATGAGTGCGATCTACGCCCGGCTCGAAACTGCATTCGCCGAGATGATGAGTCCCGGGGTGCTTCGGCCTCCGCTAACAAACGCTCCTCCAAAATAAAGCAGTCCGAGCACCAACAACAGAACCAACAAGGTGAACGCCGCCCACGCCGCTCCATCCGAATTATTAGTTCCGTCTTCCACGGTGCCTCTCCCTTTCATGCCGGTCTTATCCTTCGACAATCGATCTTCTTTGCGAACCGCATCTAAGTCGTAGCCTGACACTCGCTGTGACCGCACTGGCAGATGCTTTCGTCAAGCGCCGACTGGCACGACATGCTGCAGTAATGGCCATCGAAGTTCGGCGGGCACGAGCAATCCGGGTGTGCGCAAATGTTGTCACTGCTTATCAAGCTCATTCGGTTCGCCTCCTTTGGCGGGCAAGATCGAATCCTCAACTCAGTGACAGTGCAATGACGGTGCCGCTCCCGATCAGCCTAGGTGTCCTGTTATCCTGCAATAGTGTATCGACGGTGGGCGTTGCACGAATACAGTCCAGGTCAAAATTACCGTGCCGTCGCTTTGCGGAGGAATCCCCTTCTTGCCTGAGTGAGCGCGCAGGGCAATACTCGAAACGTTGTTCAAGTCGTTAAATAGTCTCGTCGAGAGGTGAGCTTGTCGATTTTGATAGTGGACTCGGTTGAGAAGGTCTACGAGGGCGGGCTTAGTCCGGTGGCGGCGTTGCGCGGCGTGAGCTTCGAAGCAGCCGCTGGAGATTTCATAGCGTTGATGGGTCCCTCGGGTTGCGGCAAATCAACGCTGCTTCACCTGGCGGGCGGAATGGACTTCCCTTCCCGTGGCCGTATCTCGTTGGACGGCGTCGCGCTCCATGAGCTTAGCGAAGAAGCTCTCGCGCGAGTGCGGCGTGAGAGCATCGGTTTTGTGTTTCAGTTTTTCAACCTGCTGCCGACTCTCACCGTGGCTGAGAACGTTGAGTTGCCCCTGATGCTTGACGGCGCCGCGGGTCACAAAAGCCACGAGCGCGCTCTTGAGTTGCTCGACCGCGTCGGTCTCGCGGGGCGCATCAATCACTTTCCGGCTCAGCTTTCGGGCGGCGAGATGCAACGCGCCGCAGTTGCCCGCGCCCTGGTTGCCGAACCCAAACTCGTGCTCGCCGATGAACCAACCGGCAACCTCGACACAGAAAATGGCGCCGAAGTAATGATGCTGCTCGCTGAAATGAACCGCGAGCTTGGCGTTACGATTCTGCTGGCGACTCACTCCGAAGAAGCGGCGGGATACGCCGCGCGGACGATCCGATTGCGCGACGGGCGAATTGAAGGCGACTCGCGGTGATGCATTTGTTCGGGTCTTAGATGTGTGTCACTACAGGACCTATGAGTTCTTACTCGACGTTATTTCGCCGGTTCATTCTTCGAGCGCTGGCTCGCGAAAAGCTGCGCTCCGGCATAACCGCGCTCGGCATAAGCCTGGGCGTCGCGGTTGTGATCGCGATTCGACTTGCTAACGCAAGCTCGCTCGAATCGTTTCGCGCGGCAACCGAATCGATGGCTGGCGAAACCTCGATTCAGATAACCGGCACAGCGGGCCGTTTTGACGAGATGATTTTGGCGCGGCTGGGATGGCTGAGAGATTACGGCAGAGTGAGCCCGGTTATCGCGGGCCTCGCGATGACCGATCCTGAAACAAGAGCGGGGACCAAACCAAAGACCGGGATGGACGCCGCAACTTCGTTTGCGCCAAAGGGGGAGTTCATTCAGGTGATGGGGGTGGACGCGGTTCGGGATCGCCCGCTCCGTCACTTCAAGCTCGTTCGATTTCGAGACGATGAATCGCAGCCAACTCCTCGCGAGCTTCTGTTGTTGCTCACCGATCCGGGTTCGATTCTGCTTACAGACAGATTCGCTCGCGCTCGAGGATTGACCCTTGGTTCCCGGTTGCCCTTGCTGATTGGCGACCGCCGCCGAGAGTTCGTTGTGCGAGGGCTGCTGCTTGACGAGGGCCCGGCTCGCGCACTGCAAGGTAATTTCGCGCTGATGGATATCGCGGCAGCCCAGCTCGCATTTAATCGCCTCGGCACGGTCGATCGAGTCGATGTGAAGCTCAAGCGGGGGCTTGAGCTTGATGCGGCCGAAAGCGAAATCCGGCGCAACCTGCCTTCGACTCTGGTAGTAACACGGCCCGAATCGGGTTATCGCGAAGTCGAGAAGATGATCGCCGCTTTTCATTTCAACCTCAGCGCGCTTGGCTCGATCGCACTGCTTGTAGGGCTGTTCCTGATCTACAACACTGTTTCGATCTCGGTAATAACCCGGCGCGAAGAAGTAGGCGCGCTTCGAGCTGTGGGGGCCAGCCGTAAGTTGGTTCTTGCGCTCTTTCTTGGGGAAGCGGTGCTGCTGTCGATCATCGGAACGATCTTTGGTTTGGGGCTGGGCCGGCTGATGGCTGGAGCGGCTGTTCGCGCGACCGCTTCGACCGTTGAAACCTTCTACATCGCGTCGGCCGCGACACAAATCGTTGACACGAGCTCGCTCGGCCCAGGCGAGATCCTGGTTGCGTTTTTGGTCGCACTCACGCTTGCCGTCGTAGCGGCTTCGGTTCCGGCGCTTGAAGCCTCGCGAGTGCGCCCCATCGAAGCGATGCGCGGCGCGGCTCGAATGGCCCAAACCGCGAAACCGTCGCGCGTCCACCTGGCGATCTCGGCCGTACTGCTCGCTCTTGGCTACGGGTTGAGCAGAGTTGGCCCGGTTGCGGGATTGCCGCTCTTCGGTTTCGCCGCTGCGGGTGCGCTGATGTTCGCAGGAGCGTTTCTAACTCCGGCCGTGCTGTGGATTTCGTGCGGGCTTGTGGAAGGAGTGATCGCAAGAGCGCTTCGCTTGTTCAGAGTCGAAGCCAAGCTCGCAAGTTCCAATCTTCGCGGCGCGATACCCCGAGTTTCAATCTCGGTGGCCGCTCTCGGCGTTGCACTGGCAATGATGGTCTCTGTTTCGATCATGATCGGCAGCTTTCGAAAAACGGTAGCCTATTGGGTTGAGGAAAGCATGGTCGCCGATGTCTACGCGAGACCGATGATGCGCACGGCTACAAGTTACGAGGGTGAGATCGCCGAGGAGGTAATAGCCGCGGTCAAGGCTGACCAGGCCGTCGAAGCGATCTATCCGTTTACCACTCAGCAGGTCAGCTTCGAAGGCGACTTGATAACCGTCGGCGCAGGGGATTTTTCGACCTTTCTCCGCTATGGCCGGCTGGCTTTCAAAGCGCCTTCCGACGCGCGCGGGCGGATGCGCGATGCAATCGACAACGACGCTGTCTCCGTCAACGAAAGCTTCGCGCTTCGATTCAACAAAGACGTCGGCGATACGATTGAGCTTCCAACCGCGACGGGTTCGAAGCCGTTTCAGATCGCAACCATCTACTATGACTACTCAACCAGCCGCGGCTGGGTGGTGATGGACCAGCGGACGTACGAACGTCACTTTATTGTGACTCGGCCCAGCAGCCTGGCTGTGTATCTCAAGCCCGGCTCAAACGCGGACGAAGCAAGAGAGCGCTTTGAGCGCGGCGCCGCAGCCGGTTATCCGACGTTCTTCGCCACCAACGGCTCGCTCAAGCGCGAAGTGATGCGCATCTTCGACAGCACTTTTGCGATCACCAGGGCGCTCGAATTGATCGCCATAACCGTAGCGGGGTTGGGGGTAATCTCCACATTGATCGCGCTGATTCTAGAACGGCGACGCGAAATCGCGGTGCTTGGTTTTCTTGGCGCGACTCGCGCACAGATCAGACGGATGATCGTGATCGAGGCACTGATGATCGGTGCGGTTGGGCAAGCTGTCGGTATAGCGGCCGGCTTTGCGCTATCGCTGGTTCTGATTTACGTGATCAACGTTCAGTCGTTTGGATGGACTATCCAGTTTCATTTTCCGTACGGGTTTCTGATCGAGTCGAGCCTGTTGATACTGGCTGCAAGCGCGGTGGCGGCGTTGTATCCAGCCTCGCGCGCGGTAAAGATCAAAGCGGTTCAATTCGCGAGAGAAGAATGAAACGATGAGACGATTTTGGATTTTGTATTTTAGATTTTGGATTGCTGGCGCATTGGTTTGTGCCGGGCTGGGTGTGGCCCTAACCCAATCCAAAATCCAAAATCCAAAATCCAAAATCGGAACCGTAGAGGCTCCAATTGCTCGCAGCAACGACGATGCTCAATCCAAGGCATGGCTTGAGGCCGAAGCAGGCTACCAATACTCTTTCCCTCACGATCACGCCTCGCACGATGAGTACGGAATCGAGTGGTGGTACTACACCGGCAATGTCGAAACCGCGAGCGGTCACCGTTTCGGCTATCAACTGACCTTTTTCCGCGTCGGTGTAGATAAACACCCCGAGAACCCATCGCGCTGGGCGGTGCGCGACCTTTACATGGCGCACTTCGCCATCTCGGACATCGATGGCCAGTCGTTCCATTCCGGTGAGCGAGTCAACCGATCGGGCATAGGCTGGGCGGGCGCGGACTCGTCCGCGTATCGCGTGTGGAACGAAGACTGGGAGGCGCGTCTCGATGGGGCGGCTCATCTCCTTACGGCAAGCGACGAAGATTTCCAACTATCTCTCAAGCTGGAACCAACCAAGCCCGAAGTTATTCACGGAGAGAACGGCATCAGCCAGAAAGGAACCGCCACTGGGAACGCTTCGCGCTACTACTCGCTAACGCGGCTACGAACGTCAGGACGGCTCACGGTCGCCGGCGAGTCGTTCGAGGTCAACGGGTTGAGCTGGATGGATCATGAGTTCGGCACAAGCTTTCTTGAAGCCGAGCAGGCGGGTTGGGACTGGTTCTCGATTCAACTCGAAGACGGCCGCGACCTGATGCTGTTTCAGATTCGTCGCAGCGATGGATCGATCGATTCGCATTCGAGCGGCACGTTGATAGATGCCGACGGCCGCGCAACTCACATAGCGCGCGAAGACTTAAAGCTGACGCCCGGCAACGCCTGGCGCTCGTCCGAAAGCGCTGCGACCTATCCGACGGCATGGACGATCGAGCTGCCTACTTACAAATTGACGATGAAAGTCCGGGCGGCTTTCAATGACCAAGAGCTTCGCACGACTGAGAGCACCGGGGTTATTTACTGGGAAGGAAGCGTCCTGATCGAAGGCACGTCGGCTAATCAACCCATCCGCGGCCGTGGGTATCTGGAGATGACTGGTTACACCGGATCGGGAATGGGCCGGCTGATGCGGTGAGAAACGCTTTCAGCCTCGAGGTTTTCGAGACCGAAGAGTTAGCGTGCGGGCGCACCTTCACCGAGCGCATGTAAGCGCGCGCCCGCCGTCGATGCTCACCGTGGCTCCCGTGATCCAACCAGCTCGATCCGACGCCAGAAAGCAAATCAGTTCGGCTATCTCACTTGCTTCACCAACTCGACCAAGCGGGTGAGTCGTCTTGCTGTGTTCCAGAAACGCTGCATAAGCCTCCTCGCTCATCCCACCTGAGCGATGGAGCCCGCTTATAACGACACCCGGATTGACCGCGTTGACTCGCACGCCATTTGCCGCAAGCTCCAAAGCCGCGCAGCGAGTCAGTTGATCCAGTGCGGCCTTGCTGACGCAGTATGCGAGCACTCCGGGGAACGAACGCGGGCCAGTCACGCTCGAGACGTTGACGATGTTGCCTCGCGAGCTCTCAAGACTGGGCGCCGCGAGCTTCATCAAGTGAAACACCGACCGCAGGTTGATGTTCATCATCTCATCCCACAGTTCCAGCGAGGTCGCTTCGATGCGGCCGCTCTTGAGTATTCCCGCCGCGTTGATCAAGACGTCGAGACCGCCCATCGAGTCGAGACATCGAGCGAAAAAGGCCTCGGTCTGTTTTTCGTCGGACAGATCGGCGGTGATAACGAACGCCTTTCCAGACGGCGCGGTTTGAGCAACTTCGGCGAGCGCACTTTCGCGGCGGCCGGCCAATACTACTGTCGCGCCTTCCTTGAAAAAGAGCTCGGCGGTGGCGCGCCCGATCCCGCTCGAAGCGCCGGTGACGATCACTCTCTTGCCTTTGATGTTTTCATCCATGCTCGATCAACCTTTCTTAGCGAGCGAGTCTAGCCGAACCGCGCGGCGGTTTGAAAGGGTGGCCCAGGACCAGTCAGTCGACTACGCGGCATTGAAAATACCTAGCCCGGCCAACCGCGGAGACGCTGAGACGCAGAGTCTAACGCGGAAGACGAAGCAAGTGCCCACCTTCACCTCGTTCTACCTCATGAAGCATGCTCTACGTCAAATCCAACCGGTCGAGTCTTGCTGCATTTCTAGCTCTACTTATCGGAACTGGAGCGAGCGCTCAGCGACTCGGTTTGAGCGAGTCGACGCTTCAACAACAAGCGAGCCGTCAATTCTTCCTCAGACATCTCAACGTGACCGGAAACAAACGAACTCGCCTTGAAGTAATCCTGCGGATGATCCCGCTCCGGGAAGGCGATCTCTTTAATCAAGTGAGTTGGGAGCAAGGCATCGACGCGTTGAATCGTTCCGGGCTGTTCGACCCGATCACAAAATCCGACTATGTGTTTATTCTCGATCACGCCGCCGGAGCAGTCGACATCGAGCTACGAGTGACCGAGCGCGACTTTCAGCGCGTCGATCTGAACGGCGGAGGCGGCACGACCGGGGGTCTCTCGGTCGGGCTCGATTACTCGAACATCAACCTCACCGGGCACGCCGACAAGCTTGCAGGCAAGCTCCGTCTTGGCGACCGTGAGCGCAGTTTTGTCGGTAGTTACTCGACGTTGATCTGGAGCAAGACGCCACTGAGTTTGGATCTGTCGGGGTTTTTCCAGCGGATCGAATATGTGAACGCGCAAACTGCCTCGTCAGGGAGCGAGACGCTTTTCAGTGAGCGAACCGGAGGCGCCAGCGCCGGTTTGTTCATCCCGCTCGCAGCGCCGCGCTTCGCGCTGTCGTCACCGACACGCGTGGGATTGGTCTATACGCTGAGCTCGAGCAACATCGCCGATTCATTCGCGCTTTCCGCTGGGGCTCCGACGACAGTCTCGCAGGGCGGCTTGAGAATCGGATCGGTGACGCCGATGCTGATTCGCGACACGCGAGACAGGCCCTTCGACCCGCAAGCCGGCGAGCTATTGTCCATTGGCGTCGAGGTGGGAGCGCGCGTGTTTGGCGGAAGAGTAAACATAGCTCGCCCTTACGCTGATTATCGGAGGTTCTTCCCGCTCAAGCTAAAAAATTCGGCGCCGGACGAAATTCGCGAACGGCGCGTATTCGCGTTTGGTGTGCGAGCTTCACACATCGCCGCTTTTGGCGAGCCTTTCGCAGCCGAAACACTCTCGACCGTAGACGGTGTCCCGATCTTCCGGCGATCCTTTTTGGGCGGTGAGAATCAGGTGCGCGGTTATGACTTGAATGCTATCGCTCCGCTGGCTCGAGTCGAACGGTTCCTGGTAGCCAACGGGAACCCACCGGCACTGTTGGCAAGCGAGGTGCGCCCGGTCGGAGGCGACTCGAACTTTCTGTTTAACGCCGAGTACCGACAACCGATCTTCTGGCAGATCTCGGCGGCGGCGTTCTTCGACTTTGGAGCATCATTCAATCTTCGCGCATTGAGACAGGAGCGATTCGAAGGCAAACCTCAATCGACCCAATTCGGTTCCGTCAGCTTGCTCACGGTGCTCAGCCCGCTTGCGTCAGCCGAAGACACATTGCCGCCCTATCGGTTCTCACTCGGCGGGGAATTGCGATTTCCGATTCCGGTTCTAAACATTCCGATCAGGTTGATCTTTGCCGCGAACCCAAACGCCCAGCGGGATCCTGCGGTTTCGACATTCCGCGCGCCCGAAAAACGGTTCGCTTTTAGGATTGGGTTTAGCCGGACCCTTTAGGAAGCGGCTTCGATCGGCTGTGATGCTTGCGGACGAAGGGCAAGTAGGGAGCACAGATCTAGTGAGTCTTCGCTAGCTGGGCAATGTGTTCAGCGTCTTCGGGCTTGAGGTTGATAAACTCTATGCCCATGCCGATCGCGGGCTGGCAGTGAGCTACGCGGCCTTCGACTTCTACGGTGCTGCCGTCCGGAAGAGCGAACGTGAGCTTGAGCAGCGCGCCCGCAGGAAGCGGGGTTATCGCATCAACAAAAACGCCGTTTTCGCTGATGTCCGAGATACGAGTCTCCGCTCGAACGCCCGGGCCTTCATACTTGACTTCCATCAGCAGTTCCGAACGCCCCGAATGTCGCTTGTCTCCGTTTTTTGAGTTACCTTCCATTGGGCCCAATATAAGTCCAGGTCTTGACATCGTCAACAGTTAAGTAATTCCAGCAGCAAGAAAAACAGTTGATCCCGCGAGGGGTGTAGGATGAGGAGCCGGAACCCAGCCCTTGCCTCTAATCCGGTCATTGATCACAATGGGATCGATGGCGAAACCCAAGCTAGCCGGACCGCGGCCCGAATGGTTAAAGGTCAGAATTCGAGCCGACGAAACGTTCGATCGCATGACTCAAATGGTGAGCGATCTCAGCCTGCACACCGTTTGTCAGGAGGCGCGGTGTCCGAACATCTTTGAGTGTTGGGGCGAAGGCACCGCTACTTTTATGATTCTGGGAGACGTTTGCACGCGGCACTGCGGTTTCTGCGCGGTCGGCAAGGGCAAACCGCTGGCGCTTGATCCGGACGAGCCGAGACACGTTGGCGAGGCGGTGCGCCGGCTTGGCGTGAAACACGCAGTAGTCACAAGCGTCAATCGTGACGAGCTTGCCGATGGCGGATCGCTGCACTTCGCGGAAACGATCGGCTGGATTCGACGGCTGAATCCGGGCACGCGAGTCGAAGTTCTGATCCCGGACTTCTGCGGGAGTCAACAAGCCCTGAACAACGTGATGGCCGCGCGGCCCGATGTTTTGAATCATAACACCGAGACTGTGCCGCGGCTCTACAAGCGAGTC
>Ga0134123_10001932_pt1 | contig 13523 bp, 13 predicted proteins | sample KB303_FD_96460 | JGI IMG/M metagenome (GOLD analysis project Ga0134123, IMG submission 96460) | Terrestrial soil microbial communities without Nitrogen fertilizer from Kellogg Biological Station, Michigan, USA - KB3-0-3 | ecosystem: Environmental > Terrestrial > Soil > Unclassified ...
CCGGCGAGTGGGCTGGTCGGCGGCGCGGCGGCGGGGCGCATTCTCGAACGTCTTGGCCAGACGCGCGATGGTGTCTTGCAGGCTATCGAGCCCGACGACGATCTTCTCCGCGGGCACAGCGTCCTGCTCTGCAGCCACCTGGGGAATCTGTTCGGTGCTCACCTGCCCCGTCCTTTGTCTACGAGCTCACTGCGTCGGTCGCGGCCCCTCAAAGAGATAGCAAGCCGTGTACCACAGTGCGCAGAGTCTGCAAAGTTCGCTAAGGGGCGGGATTACTTGCGGTTCTCGGCTACCAAATCGGCCTCTTGGAGGCTAACTACAAAACTCGTAGCGACCAGATTTGTTGCGGGCTGACACTTTTCGGAGACGCTCAGGCGTAATTTCGACACTGTTCGAGATCGGAGGGGGCAGCGGGGAACGCGCAGCGGGGCTACTCCCGGAAGCGATTGACGATCGGAAGCCGCCAGTCCTTGCCGAAGGCGCGGGGGGTGATCTTGATGCCGATGGGGCCCTGCCGCCGCTTGTACTCGTTCCGGTCCACCATGGCGATGACCCGCCGGACCGTCGCTTCGTCGAAGCCGCGGGCGACGATGTCGGAAATCCCCTGGTCGCCCTCCACGTAGGCCTCGAGGATGGCGTCCAGCACGGCATAGGGCGGCAACGAATCCTGATCGGTCTGATCGGGCCGGAGCTCTGCCGAGGGCGCTCGCTGGAAGATGGATCGCGGAATGAGCTCGCGTCCCGCCCGCGCATTGGCGTGCGCGGACAGCTCGTATACGAGGGTCTTGGGCACGTCCTTGATCACCGCGAAGCCGCCGGCCATGTCGCCGTACAGCGTCGAGTACCCCACGCCGATCTCGCTCTTGTTCCCGGTGGTCAGGACCAGCCAGCCGAACTTGTTGGAAAGCGCCATCAGATAGTTGCCGCGGATGCGCGCCTGGAGGTTCTCCTCCGTCACGTCCGCCTTGAGCCCCTTGAAAGGCTTCGCGAGCGCCCGCGCATAGGACTTGAACACGGAGGTGATGGGCAAGCGGAGGAACTCGATGCCCAGGTTCTTCGCCATCCGCGCCGCGTCCGACCGCGTGCCCGCCGAGGAATACGGCGAGGGCATGGTCACTCCGGTGACGTTGGCGGCGCCCAGCGCCTCCACCGCGATGCAGGCCACCAGCGCGGAGTCGATGCCGCCCGAGAGCCCCACCACCACGTGGCGGAACCCATTCTTCCGCACATAGTCGCCGAGCCCCATCACCAGGGCGCGATAGATCTCCTCAGGGCGCTCCACCTCGAGCTCCTCGCGCTCCGGCAGCGCCGGGCGTGCCCGCTCGGGAAGCGGCGGGAGCTGGATGCGGCGCGCCACGCTCTCGCTCCGCTGCTTCTCCTTGCGCCGCCGCGAGTCGTGAAGGCGGGCGCGGAAGACATTGTCCAGGTCCAGGTCGGCGACCACGAGGTCTTCCTCGAAGGCCCGGCCGCGCGCGATCCGCTCGCCCTTCTCGTTGAAGATGAAGGACTGACCGTCGAACACCAGCTCGTCTTGCCCGCCCACCGTGTTGACGAAGGCCAGGCACACGAGATCGTCGGCCGCCCGCGTGGCCAGCATTTTTTCCCGGAACCGGGCCTTGCCGGCGTGGAAGGGCGAGCCGTTGATGCTGATGATGAGGTCGGCGCCGGCCAGCGCCTGGACCGTGGTGGGACCCGTCGGGTACCAGATGTCCTCACAGATATTGGGGGCGATCACCACATCCCCCACCGCGAAGATGGGGTACTCGGTGCCGGCCTGGAAATACCGGTTCTCGTCGAAGACGCCGTAGTTCGGCAGGTACTGCTTGTGATAGGTGCCGGCATGTGCGCCATCGTGGAGCACCGCGGCGGCATTGAAGATGTCGTCGCGCCGGTCCACGAAACCCACCACCGCGGTGAGGCCATGGCTCGCGCGCGCCACGTCGCCCAGCGCGCGGAGGTTGGCCTCGATGAAGGCGGCCTTGAAGAGGAGGTCCTCGGGGGGATAGCCGGTCAGCACCAGCTCGGGAAAGGCCACCACATCGGCGCCGGCGGCGCGCGCCCGGTCCATCCAGTCGATCACCATCCGGGCATTGGCCTCGACAGCCCCCACCGTGGGATTCACCTGGGCGAGGGCGACCCGCACCCGTCTCATGGCCCTATATTACCGCTTCCCCTGCCCTTTGACGGTCAGAGTCAAGCCGGCGAGGATCAGCGCGCCGCCGGCCACTATATACGGCGTCAGGGGCTCGCCCAGTACCCCCACCCCGAGCAGCGCGCCCCCCAGCGGCTGGAGATTGAGGAAGATCGCCGCCCGGGAAGCCGGCACGCGCTCCAGCGCATAGTTCCAGGCCAGATAGCCCAGGGCGGTGATGACCACGGCGAGATACAGCGTGCCGACGATCGCGAGGGGGGTGAGCCTGGGCGCGGCGCCGGCGGCCCGCTCCAGCACGGCCAGCGGCAGCATGGTCACCGCGCCCCATACGATCGACCCCGCGGTGACCGAGACGGAAGAATGGCGCGCGAGAATCTCGCGCCCGATGAGGGAATAGGACGCGTAGGCCACGCCGGCGAGGATGAGGAGGAGATCACCGCGCCAGTGCGGCACCAGCGTCTGCGACACGCCGGGGATGCCGTTGGCAATCACCACCGCGGCGCCCAGGAGCGCCAGGCCGGCCCCGACCTTTTCCCTGAAGGTCAGCCGCTCGCCGAGGAGCACCGGCGCCAGGAGCAGCATGGTGATGGGCTCCACCGTGATGAGCAGCGCGCCATTCGTGGCCGTCGAGCGCGCGAGTCCCCAGTGCGAGAGGGCAAAGGCGCCCGCGAACCCGAGGGCCCCCATCCAGAAGATGCGCCCGCGGTCGGCGCGGGAAAAGGCCGGCGCGTCGGATTTCCGGAGGGCGACGGCGAGGGGGACCAGGATGAGGGCCCCGATCACGAGCCGGGTGAGGGCCAGCGCCGAGGGCGGGATATCGTCGAGGGTGAGGCGGGTCGCCACGTAGGAGGTCGCGTAGACGATGTTCGCGAGAACCAGCACGACCTCGGCCCGCACGCGAGCGATCATACGGTATAATCCCGCGCATGACGCCCCCGCTTCGGCCGAAGGTCCCGTGGATCCCGTCCGTCGTGCAGCCCGGCCAACCCACCGAGGTGTGCCCCCGCTGCGGCGCCAAGAAGCTCATCCCCTGGACGCTACGCCGCGACCCGCAGCGCGTGACCTTGCTCCGGACGTGGGTGTGCACCGCCTGCCAGACCACCGAGGAGCGCGAGGAGTCGGAGTAAGGCGAGGGCGGCCGGTTACTGATTCACGGCGTCGATCAGCTGGCGCAGCCGCCCGTAGCTCCGGCGGTTGAAGGGCAGGATGAGGCGCGGTAGATCGGCGAGCTCGCCGCCCTCGCCGCCGACGGGCCCGGGCGCCTGCTCCGGCGCGCCGCTCAGGATATCCGCGAAGCGCGAGCCCAGCTCGGCCAGCGCACCCGCCTCGAGCGGCTGGCGCAGCCGGAAGATGAGGGTGTCGCCCACGTACCGCTGGGAGTGGAAGACGCGGTAGAAGCGTTCGCACTCCGCCGCCGCCGTCTCCACGCTGTCGGTGCGCCGGTAGAGCGCGAAGTCTTCCGGCGAGATCATCCCTTCCCCCGCCATGTGATCCCGGATGAAGCCCTCGAAGCTTTCCCAGTATTTCCCGCCCGGCGCATCCACCAGCACCACCGGCACCAGCGCCGCCTTGCCGGTCTGGATGAGGGTCAGGGTCTCGAAGGCCTCGTCGGCGGTGCCGAAGCCGCCGGGAAAGTACGCCATGGCCTGGGCTTCGCGGACGAGGAAGAGCTTGCGGGTGAAGAAATACTTGAAGGTGATCAGCTTGGGGTCATCCAGGATCCAGGGATTGGCCTCCTGCTCGAACGGCAGCCGGATATTGAGCCCGAAGGACTTTTCCCGGCCTGCCCCCTCCTGGGCCGAGCCCATCACGCCGCTCCCGGCGCCGGTCATCACCATCCAGCCCGACGAGATCATCCGCTTGCCGAATGCGTGGGCCTGCTGGGATACCGGATGGTCGCCGGGCGTGCGGGCGGAGCCGAACACCGTGACCTTGGGCACGTTGCGCCACGGCGCGAACACCTTGTAGCCGTAGCGCAGCTCCTTCAGGGCGGCGCTGGTGATCTTGAGGTCCACCACCCCCGCCCCGTCTTCGTAGAGCTTGAGCACGGTGGTGAGCATGTCGGAGTAGAGGCGCCACTGGCCCTCCGGCACGCGCAGCTGCTCGAGCAGCGCGTCGACGGCCCGATTCGCTTCCTCGGACTGCAGATGGTAGCGGCGGTCGGCGCTCACACCCAAAGTATACATGGTGGGTGCGCGCCCTAGGCCAGGGTGTGGCGCACCATCTTGCCCTCCACCATGTACACCACCATCTCCGCGATATTGGTGGCGTGGTCGGCAACCCGCTCCATGAAGCGCGAGATGAGGATGAGCCGAAGGGCGCGCGGGATGGTCCGCGGATCCGCCATCATGAAGGTCAAGAGCTCGCGGAAGATCTGCTCCTTGAGGGCGTCCACCGCCTCGTCCTCCGCGCACACCGCGCGCGCCAGCGCGGTGTCGCGGGCCACGAAGGCGTCCAGGCTCTCCTTGACCATCCGCTGGGCCATCTCCGCCATCCGCGGCAGGTCGACGTAGGGCTTGAGCTGGGGCTCCTGGTGGAGCTCGATGGCGCGCTGGGCGATGTTCACCGCCTGGTCGCCGATGCGCTCGAGGTCGGTGACGATCTTCATGGCGGTGGTGATGAAGCGGAGGTCACTCGCCGCCGGCTGGTGCAGGGCCAGCAGCTCCACGCACTTCTCGTCCACCTCCACGTCGTACTGGTTCACCTGCCGGTCGCGCTCGATCACCTCGCGCGCGAGCGCGTCGTCCCGCTCCAGCAGCGCCCGCATCACGCGGCGGATCTGGTCCTCGACCAGCCCGCCCATGGCGAGCAGGGTCTGCTTGAGCGTGTCCAGCTCCTCGTGGAAGTGCCGCATGATTCCCCCTAACCGAAGCGCCCGGTGATGTAGTCCTCGGTGCGCTTGTCCCGCGGATTGGTGAAGAGCGCCCGCGTCACCCCGTACTCGACCAGCTCGCCCAGCAGCATGAAGCCGGTATAGTCCGACACCCGGGCCGCCTGCTGCATGTTGTGGGTGACGATCACGATGGTGTAGCTGTTCTTGAGCTCGAGCATGAGCTCCTCGATCCGCGCGGTGGCGATGGGGTCCAGGGCCGAGCACGGCTCGTCCATGAGGAGCACGTCCGGCTCCACCGCGATGGCCCGCGCGATGCAGAGCCGCTGCTGCTGGCCGCCGGAGAGCCCCAGCGCGCTCTCGTGCAGACGGTCATTGACCTCTTCCCACAGCGCGGAGGCCCGGAGGCTCCGCTCCACGATGCCCTCGAGATCGCTCCGGCTCTTGACGCCCAGGATCCGGGGGCCGTAGGCGACGTTCTCGAAGATGGTCTTGGGGAACGGGTTGGACTTCTGGAACACCATGCCCACGCGCTTGCGCAGCTCGGTGACGTCCATGCCGCGGTCGTAGATGTCGGTGCCGCCGATCCGGACATTGCCCAGGATGCGGACGCCGTCCACGAGGTCGTTCATGCGGTTGATGCACCGGAGAAGGGTGGACTTCCCGCAGCCCGACGGCCCGATATAGGCCGTCACCCGGTGCTTGGGGACGGACATGGTCACTTCCTTGAGGGCCAGCTTCTCGCCGTAGTAGAGGGAGAGGTGGTCGATCTCGACCATGGGGCTCTCCATCAGGGGAGCCGCCTCCGCCCGCGGATTCAGGTTCGCCGCGATCCCGACCGTTCCGACCATGAGAGCCTCCTGACGCGTGGGCAATGTCCCTACACCGCTGCGGTCGCGTACTTCTTGCGGAGCCGGTTGCGCATGCTGATGGCGAAGAGATTGAGCAGCACCACGATCCCCAGCAGGAGGAGGGTGGTCGCGAAGACCATGGGCCGCGCCGCGTCCACGTTCGGCGACTGGAAGCCCACGTCGTAGATGTGAAAGCCGAGATGCATGAACTTCCGGTCGAAGTGCAGGAAGGGCCAGAAGCCGTCGATGGGCAGCGAGGGGGCCAGCTTCACCACTCCCGTGATCATGAGGGGCGCCACCTCCCCGGCCGCCCGCGCCATGGCAAGGATGAGCCCGGTCAGGATGGATGGCATCACCGCGGGCAGGACCACCCGGAGCGTGGTCTCGAGCTTGGTGGCCGAGAGCGCGAGGGATGCTTCGCGGATACCCCGCGGGATGGCGGCCAGCCCTTCCTCGGTGGCCACGATCACCACCGGCACCGTGAGCAGCGCCAGCGTCAGGGACGCCCAGAGGATGCCTCCGGTGCCGTAGGTCGGCGTCGGGAGCGCGTCCGCGTAGAACAGCCGGTCGATGGTGCCGCCCACGAAGTAGATGAAGAAGCCCACGCCGAACACCCCGAACACGATGGAGGGCACCCCGGCCAGGTTGTTCACCGCGATGCGAACCGCGCTCACGAATGGGCCCTGCCGGGCGTACTCCCGGAGATAGAAGGCGGCGAGCACCCCCAGCGGGGTCACCAGGATGCTCATGATGACCACCATCATCACGGTGCCGAAGATGGCGGGAAACACGCCGCCCTCCGTGTTCGACTCGCGCGGCTCGTCGGACACGAATTCCCAGATCCGCGTCGCGTAGTGCCAGGTCTTGGCGGGCAGGCCCATGGCGTTGGGGAAGTAGACGTCGAGCACCTGGGCCAGGGGCAGGACCTTCTCCTTCCCGCCGTCGGCCGATACCACCACGGTGGCGCCCTGCTGCTTGCGAAGCGCGGCGAGACGCGTCTCCTGCGTCGCATAGCGCTCCTGGAGCGCGGCCATCTCGCGCTGGATCGCGTCCACCTCGGGCCCGCCGGCGACGCCCTTCCGCTCGAGGCCCTTGAGCCGGAGGCGGAGCTTCTCCTGAGCATGGTTGATCGCGCCGATCTCGCCGGTCTCCAGGCTCCGGATCTCGGCTCGAAGGCGCGACGCCTCGGGCATGCGCTTCCGGATCTCCGCCCACGCCGCCGCCGGCCCCTTCGCCACCACGGCATCGCCCTCGCGCACCTCCGCGAGCCCGCCGATCAGCAGGCCCCACTCCGTCCGCTCCACGACGGCGATATCCGGCGGATAGTCCCGCCTGGTCACCTGCCTCTCGTCCACCCACTGGAAGTCCGCGCCGTAGAGGTCACGGTTGGCGACCTTGACCTTGATGCGGTGCTCGCCGACCTTCCCGGGGACGACTTCGCGATCCGCCACCTGGCCGGTCATGAGCGTGCCGTCGGCCAGCGTCAGGCGCAGCACGCTCTTGGGCCAGAAGAATCCCAGTCCGTTGTAGAGAATCAGCCCGATGAGCCCTGCCACCAGCAGAAGGGCCAGCGCGAGCGCGCCCCCCGTGAGCCAGATGAAGGGCTCCCCGCTCCGCCAGGTCTTGCCCAGGCGCGTGCTCACAGGTAGCGGTACTTCTGCCGGAGCTTGAGGCGCACCAGCTCGGCGACGGTGTTCACGGCGAAGGTCAGGCAGAAGAGCAGGAACGCGGCCAGGAACAGCACGCGGAACAGCGTCCCGCCCTCCGGCGCCTCCGGCAGCTCCACGGCGATATTGGCGGAGAGCGCGCGGAAGCCGTTGAAGATGCTCCAGTCCATCACCGGCGTATTGCCGGTGGCCATGAGCACGATCATGGTCTCGCCCACCGCGCGGCCGAAGCCGATCATGATGGCCGAGAAGATGCCCGGGCTGGCGGTGGGGAGCACGATGCGCAGCGCGGTCTGCCACCGGTTCGCCCCCAGCGCCAGCGAGCCCGCACGCAGATGCTGCGGCACGTTGGCGAGAGAGTCCTCGGCGATGGTGAAGATGATGGGGATCACCGCGAAGCCCATGGCGACCCCCACCACGAGGGAGTTCCGCTGGTCGTAGGTCAGCCCCAGCGCCGACAGGAGCCAGCCGCGATAGCTACCGCCGAGCAAGGTCGCCTCCACCAGCCCGCCCAGCGCGAAGGCGATCCAGGCGCCGGCGACCACCACCGGGAGGAGAAAAAAGACCTCGGTCCCGGTCTTGAACCGGCCGCGGATCCACAGAGGGAGCATGCGCCAGGCCGCGAAGGCGGCAAGGATGCAGACCGGCAGGACGAGCGGGAGCAGGAAGAGGCCGGGCACGATCCGCTCGATCATGGGCGCCAGCCAGAGCCCGGCGAGGAAGCCGAGCACCACGCTGGGAAGCGCGGCCATGATCTCCACCACCGGCTTCACATAGCCCTTCACCGCCGGGTGCATGAACTCGCTCACGTAGGTGGCGGCGAGCAAGGCCAGGGGGACCGCGAAGAGGAGCGCGTAGAACGTCCCCTTGAGGGTGCCGTAGATCAGCGGCGTCAGGCTGAACTTCGCCTCGAAGTCGTCGGTGCCGCCGGTGGACTGCCACACGTATTCCGGCTTCGAGTAGCCCTCGTACCAGACCCTCCCGAACACCGTCTTGAGCGTGATCTCGGGGTGCGGGTTGTGCACGTCCCACCGGGACCAGGCGCCCTTGCCGTCCGCGCTCAGGATGCCGTCGGTCTTGGGGGCGAACACGACCGCGCGCAGGTCGCCGCCCGGCGCTGTTGGAGACAGCAGGGTCTGGCCCGAGGTCCCGTAGTTGAGGTGAAGCTGGCCGGCGCCGTCCGCGGTGACGAAGCCCTTGTCCCGCCTCGAGGGGCTGATCGCCACCACCGGGCCCGCGTGCGGCGTGAAGTCATAGACGCGCGTGAGCCGCCGGTTGCCGCCTTGCGGAGGCGGAACGACCTGCCACGTGGACACCCGGCCTCCCGCGTCGCCCACCACCAGGGTCCGGTCCCCGAGCAGGAAGGCCAGCACGGTGATCGGCGTCCCCGGCGTCCCGGCGACCGTGACCGCCTCCATCACCGTCGGGCTCGTCCTGTCGCGAAGGTCAAAGTGGAGGACCCGGCCCTGGGATGTCCCGATGAAGAGGTCCTCGCCGCGCCCGTCCACACGCAGCGCCGTGATCTCCCCGTCCGTGGATACCGGCAGCAGTTGCCGCGACTCCACTCTGGTGGTCCCGCCCACGAGGGCCTTCTTCTCGGTCACCGACAGCAGGGCCAGCTCGGTGGGACCGATCAGCGCCACCGTCACCGGTCCCGTCGGGGTCGCCGCGAAGGTGAGCTGGCGCACGGGCCGCTTGCGCTCGGGATCCAGCGCCAGGGGCTCGCCGATCACGGGCCGCGCCGTCACCGTCCGGCGTCCGTCCTTGAACGTCACGTCGAAGCTCATCTCGAGCGGTACCGCCCGGCCGTCCGAGGTGCCGATGAGATGCTGGCCCTTCCCGCTCGCCGCCACCGTGGTGACGGCGCCGCCGGCGAGAGGCGCGATCGGCAGGGGCGCCGCGCCCTCCTTGCCCTTGAGCGAGAGGATCTCGAGGACGCCTCCGGTCGTGACCGTATAGGCGAGCTCGCGATACTCGTCGACGCCCGCCGACTCGCCCGGCGCCGGCGCCGACACCGCTCCCCCGCGCGACGGGAGGGTCCCCGCCGACGTCGCCGTGGGCGCCTTGAAGAGGGGATACCCCTCCGCGACGCTCACGAAGAGAATGGCCAGGATCGCCGCGATGATGATGATGCCGCCGAGAATGACCAGCCGTGACGTCCACCGGTCCAGGGTGATCCGGCGGCTGGTCCGGGCGCGCGAGACGACGAGGGGACGGGCCGGAGAGACCGGCCCGCCCGTCCCGATCGCGTCGGAGTTGATCGCCACCTACTGGACCTTGTTCAGCTCTTCCTTGGCGATCGAGGCCGGGATGGGGAAGTAGCCGTCCTTGATGACGACCTCCTGACCTTCCCTGGAGACCACCAGCTTCACGAACTCACGGGTGAGCGGGTCCAGCGGCTTGCCCGGCGCCTTGTTCACGTAGACGTAGAGGAAGCGCGACAGAGGATAGCTCCCAGCATAAGCATTGTCGGGATCGGCCTCGTAGCACTTGCCGCCTTCCTTCTCCGCCAGCGGGACCGCGCGGACGCCCGCGGTGGCATAGCCGATTCCGCTATAGCCCATCGCGAACCGGTCCACCGTCACGCCCTGCACCACCGAGGCCGAGCCGGGCTGCTCCTTGACCTCGTCCTTGTAGTCCCCGTTCTTGAGCGTGTGCTCCTTGAAGAACCCGTAGGTCCCGGACGCCGAGTTCCGGCCGTAGAGGCTGATGGGCTTGTTGGCCCACTCGCCGGTGAGGCCGAGCTGCCCCCAGGTCTTGACGTCGTCCTTCCCTCCCTGACGGCGTGACTTGGAGAACACCGCGTCCGCCTGGGCAATGGTCATGCACTTGATGGGATTGTCCTTGTTCACGAACACGGCGAGGGCGTCCACCGAGGTGCGAATGGGCGTCGGCTTGTAGCCATACTTCTTCTCGAAGCCGTCCACCTCGGTGCCCTTCATCTCCCGCGACATGGGCCCGAGCTGGGCCGTGCCCGAGATCAAGGCGGGGGGCGCGGTCGACGATCCCTTGCCCTCGATCTGGATCTTGGCGTTCGGATAGAACTTGCCGAAGCTCTCCGCCCAGAGCGTCATCAGGTTGTTGAGCGAGTCGGAGCCGATGCTCGAGATATTGCCGCTGACCCCGCTCACCGCCTTGTAGGCGGGGAGCGCCGGGTCCAGCTTGGGAGGCCCACTGGCCACCGCATGGCCGGCCACCAGGCCCACCGCGGCCATCGCTCCGATCGCGAGGCCCGGCAGAATGCTTCGCTTTCTCATTCTCATCTCCTTGTTGGTTGTCCGCATGGTGCCGTCCGAATGTTTCAGGCGCATAACCGCAGTGTTACGTTTGTGTTAACGCTGGTCCCGGTAGCGGTATCCGACGCCCCGGACCGTCTCCACGCCCGGCTCCGGCACCTTGGCGGCGGCGAACTTGGCCCGCAGACGTGCCACGTGAACGTCCACGGTGCGGGGCTCCACGAAGCCGTCGCGGCCCCAGACCAGGTCCAGGAGCTCCTCTCGGCCGAAGACCCGGCCGGGGACTCCCGCGAGCGTCGCCAGGAGCTCGAACTCCCTGGGCGTGAGCTCCACCGCGCGGCCCTTCATGCGCACCTCGAAGCGGTCGCGATCGATCTCGAGGTCGCCCGCCTTGAGCTGGCGCTTCCGGTCCGCGCCCTCGGTGGCGCGGCCCCGGCGCGTGACCGCGCGCACTCGCGCCACAAGCTCGCGTGGGGAGAACGGCTTGGTGACGTAGTCGTCGGCGCCCAGCTCGAAGCCCAGCACCTTGTCGCCCTCGTCCACGCGGCCCGTCACCATGATCACGGGGATGCGCCGGGTCTCGGGGTCCTGCTTGAGGCGCCGGCAGATCTCCCAGCCATTGAGCTGGGGCACCATGATGTCGAGGAGGACCACGTCGGGCTTGCCGTCCCGGACGTGGCGGATGGCCTCTCCGCCCGTGTTGAGGACGTGGACCTCGTAGCCTTCCTTGTGGAGGTTGAAGCGGATCAGCTCGGCCACATCCGGCTCATCCTCGACGAGGAGAACCCGGCCGAGCCGCTCCCGGCCCGGAGGGCCGGCGGGCTCTACGGCGGGGCGGCGGCGCTGCGAGGGAGGCGTCATCTCTCCGGCGGCTCTCACGAAGGGGAGAGTGCCGGCCCCGGGTTACAGCTTGATGACGGCGGGGTAAATCCTGGGTGAACGGGTCCCGGGCCCCCTCAGCGCATCGGCTTGCGGGCGCGGACGAAGGCGCTCATGAACTTGCCATCCACCTGCGGCGCGATGGCCTCGGCGTCGATCCCGGCGCCGGCGAGAAACTCGCGCGCGTCCTCGACTCGATAGACCCGGGTGGGCTCGACCTCGATGCTCTCGAAGCCGGAGCGGGCGAGCTTGCCCCGGTACTCCCCTTCCTCGAGCGCGCCGGCCACGCAGCCGATCCAGAGCTCCACGCTACGCCGGATCCCCGCGGGCACCTCCCCCCGCACCACCACGTCCGACACCGCGAAGCGGCCGCCGGGACGGAGGACACGGAAGGCCTCCGCGAGCACGCGATCCTTGTCCGCGGACAGGTTGATCACACAGTTGGAGATGATCACGTCCACCGAGTCATCGGGGAGCGGGATCTGCTCGATCTCGCCCTTGAGGAACTCGACATTGGCCAGGCCCGACTTCTTCTCGTTCTCGCGGGCCAGGGCCAGCATCTCGTCCGTCATGTCGAGACCGTAGGCCTTGCCGGTGGGGCCGACGCGCTGGGCCGAGAGCAGCACGTCGATGCCACCCCCGGAGCCGAGGTCCAGCACGGTCTCGCCGGCCTGGAGCTGAGCCAGCGCCGTCGGATTGCCGCAGCCGAGCGACGCCGCCACCGCCTCCTGCGGAAGCCCGCAGGTCTGGTTCGTCGCGTAGAGATTCGACGTGATGGGGTCGGCGGCGCCGCGCGACGATGCGGTGCCGCAGCAGGACGCGCTCCCTTCCGACACCACGCGGAGCGCGGCCTGCCCGTACTTCTCCTTCACGATCTCCTTGATGTCCTCGGCGCTCATGACGGGTCCTCCCTCAGCGGGAGCAGCAGCCGCCCGCCGCCTTGGCCATGGGCAGGCCGAGGCTCACGGGGCGAATGGTGGCCGGTATCTCGTCCTCGAGATCGTAGTTGAGGTGATAGACCTCCCACTCGGCCCCGTCCGGATCCACCACCCAGAACTTGTCCTGGTTGGCGTGGCAGCAGTCGACCGCCATCTCCTCGCGTACCGGCAGTCCGGCCGCCTTGATCCGGTCGAGCTGGCTCATCACGTCGGCGGTGCTGTCCAGCTGGACACCCAGATGGTTCACCGGCCCGGTGCCGGGCCCGCCGCCCTGGGACAGGGCGAGGTTGACCGGCCCCCACTCGGGCAGGAACTTCGCGTAGCCGGGCTTCTCCTTCACCGGCTCTGCGCCGAAGAAGGCGCGATAGAAGGCGCGGCTCTTGTCGAGGTCGGAGACATGCATGTGGATGTGGACCTTGGCGCTCATGGAGTCCTCCTCAGCAGCAGGCGGTGAGCAGCCGGACCAGGGCGGTCGCGGTGTCACGCCGGACAGAGTAATAGATGTAGCGCTCTTCCTTGCGGCTCTGGACGAGCCCGGCCCGCCGGAGGGCGGCCAGGTGATGGGACAGGGTGGGGGCCGAGATCTCCACCGCCTCCTGGATCTCGCCCACCGGTACTTCACGGCCGGCGCGGACCAGGAAGAAGAACACCTGGAGCCGGGTGAGGTGGGCGAGGGCCTTGAAGGCCTCCACGTGCTCGGGGGCGGCCTCGAGCCGGGCGACCAGCACCCGCGCGATGCTTTTCATATTTTGAAATATATGAAACTACAGAATCGATGTCAAGTCGGAACCGGGGCGGCGTCTCACCGACCGCGGCCTCCGCTGGCTGACCGTGCTCGGGGCCGGGATCGGCTTGATCGCGGCCGGGGTGCTGGTGCTGATCCTGCGCGAGGTGGCGGGCAACGTCGTGGTCGACCAGCTCGCCACGGATACCGCGCGGCCGGCGGCGCAGGAGGCATGGCCGATCGCCA
>Ga0134123_10001933_pt1 | contig 13523 bp, 8 predicted proteins | sample KB303_FD_96460 | JGI IMG/M metagenome (GOLD analysis project Ga0134123, IMG submission 96460) | Terrestrial soil microbial communities without Nitrogen fertilizer from Kellogg Biological Station, Michigan, USA - KB3-0-3 | ecosystem: Environmental > Terrestrial > Soil > Unclassified ...
CACCCCCACCTCCGCCACCAGCTTCACGCTAATCCGCGCTTTCGGGTTGGCGTTCTTGAGGTCGTGGATGAGCTGCGCCAGGTCCTCGATCGAGTAGATGTCGTGGTGGGGGGGCGGCGAGATCAGCCCCACCCCCGGCGTCGAGTACCGCACCTTGGCGATCCACGGATACACCTTGTGGCCCGGGAGCTGGCCGCCCTCGCCGGGCTTGGCGCCCTGGGCCATCTTGATCTGGAGATCGTCGGCGTTGACCAGGTACTCGCTGGTGACGCCGAAGCGGCCGGACGCCACCTGCTTGATCGCGCTCCGCCGCGAATCGCCGTTGACGTCCAGCGTGTAGCGGGCGGAATCCTCGCCGCCCTCGCCGGTATTGGACTTGCCGCCCATGCGGTTCATGGCGATGGCGAGCGTCTCGTGCGCCTCGAGGCTGATGGACCCGTAGGACATCGCTCCGGTGGCGAAGCGGGTGAGGATGGCCTCCACCGGCTCCACCTCCTCGAGGGGGAGGCTGCGGTCCGCCGGCTTGAGGGTGAAGAGCCCTCGCAGGGTGGCGAGGTTGCGGGTCTGCTCGTCGACCGCGCGTGTATAGTCCTTGAACACCCGGTACTGGCCGCTGCGGGTGGCGTGCTGGAGCTTGAACACCGTGTCCGGGTTGAAGAGGTGAAACTCCCCCTCCCGCCGCCACTGGTACTCGCCGCCCCACTCCAGCTCGGCATCGCCCACCGGCCGGTCGGGAAAGGCCTTGGCGTGGCGCGCCGCCGTCTCCTCGGCGATGACGTCGATGCCCACGCCGCCGATCCGCGAGGCGGTCCAGGTGAAGTAGCGGTCCACGAAGGCCTTGTCCAGCCCGATGGCCTCGAAGATCTGGGCGCCCCGATAGGACTGGATGGTGGAGATCCCCATCTTGGAGATGACCTTGCGCACGCCCTTGTTGAGCGCCTTGATGTAGTGCGTGACCGCCGTGGCCTGGTCGAGCCCGGGGAGCAGGCCCTGGCGAATCATGTCGTCCAGCGTCTCGAAGGCCAGGTAGGGATTGATGGCGCCCGCGCCATAGCCCAGGAGGAGGGCGGCGTGGTGCACCTCGCGCGCGTCCCCCGATTCGATGATGAGACCCACCTTGACGCGGCTGCCCTCCCGGATGAGGTGATGGTGCACGCCCGCGGTGGCGAGCAGGGACGGGATGGGCGCCAGCTTCTCGTTCACCCCGCGGTCGGACAGGATGAGATAGGTCGAGCCGTCGCGCACCGCCTGGCTCGCCTGCGCGCACACCGCCTCCAGCGCGCGGGCGAGGCCGGCGCCGCCCTCCGCCACGGGATACACCATCTGGATGGTGGCGGACCGGTAGCCGGGGACGTCGGAGTGACGGACGCGCGCGACCTCCTCGTTGTTGAGGATGGGCGTCTTCAGCTTGAGCTGACGCGCCGCCTCCGGCGTGGGCTCGAGGAGATTGCCCTCCGGTCCGATGGTGGTCGCGATCTGCGTGACCAGCTCTTCGCGGATCCCGTCCAGGGGCGGATTCGTCACCTGGGCGAAGAGCTGCTTGAAGTAGTCGTAGAGCAGCCGCGGCCGGTTGGAGAGCACGGCCAGCGACGTGTCGGTGCCCATGGAGCCCACCGGCTCCTCGCCCGCGGTGGCCATGGGGCCCAGGAGAAGCCGGAGATCCTCGTGCGTATAGCCGAAGGCCTGCTGGCGCTGCAGCACGGTCTCGTGATTGGGCTCCGGCACATAGGGCGGCAGGGGCAGGGTCTCGATGGGCCGGATATGGGTCTTCAGCCACTCGCCGTAGGGATGCTGCGAGGCATAGGCCTTCTTCAGCTCGGCGTCGTCGATGATCCGGCCCTGCGCGGTGTCGACCAGGAAGATGCGCCCGGGATGGAGCCGCTCCTTGATGAGCACCCGCTCGGCGGGAATGTCGAGCACGCCCACCTCGGACGCCATGATGACCATGTCGTCCTTGGTGACATAGTAGCGCGAGGGCCGCAGCCCATTGCGGTCCAGCACCGCGCCGATCACGGTGCCGTCGGTGAAGGCGATGGAGGCGGGGCCGTCCCAGGGCTCCATGAGGCAGCCGTGGTACTCGTAGAAGGCCTTCCGCTCCTCGCTCATGCCTTCATGCCCGGCCCAGGCTTCCGGGATCATCATGAGCACGGCGAGAGGCAGGGGCCGTCCCGCCATCACGAGGAACTCGAGCACGTTGTCGAAGACGGCGGAGTCGCTGCCGCCTTCGAGCACCACCGGCATGATCTTCTTGAGGTCGTCCCCCAGCACGGAGGAGCGGCAGATCGCCTCGCGCGCGTGCATCCAGTTGATGTTCCCGCGCAGCGTGTTGATCTCGCCGTTGTGGGCGATCATCCGGTAGGGATGGGCCAGCGGCCACGAGGGGAAGGTATTGGTGGAGAAGCGCTGGTGCACGAGGGCCAGCGCGGAGTCCACCAGCGGGTCCATCACGTCGGGGAACATCCCCTCGATCTGGTCCGCCGAGAGCATGCCCTTGTAGATGAGGGTATTGGCGGAGAGGCTCGGCACGTAGAAGAACTTCCGCTCCGCGATCCCGGAGCGTCCCACCGCGTGCTCGGTGCGCTTCCGGATGACGAAGAGCTTGCGCTCGAAGGCGGCCCGATCGGCGACGCCGGCCGCGCGGCCCACGAAGATCTGCCGGAACCGCGGCTCCACCGCCCGCGCGCTCGGGCCCACCGCGGAGGAGTCCGTGGGGACATCGCGCCAGCCCAGCACCGTTTGCCCCTCCTCCCGGACCATCTCCTCGAGGAGGCTTTGGCACGCCGCCGCCTGGTCGGGGTCCCGGGGGAGGAAGACGAGCCCCGAGCCGTAGTGACCGGGGCCGGGAAGGGAGATGCCCAGGCGTCCGCACTCGCGCGACAGGAAGACATGGGGCATCTGGATGAGGATGCCCGCGCCGTCGCCGGTATTGACCTCGCAGCCGCAGGCGCCCCGGTGCAGGAGATTCTTGAGCACCTCCAGCGCCTGGCTCACGATGGCGTGCGAGCGGCGGCCCTTGATGTCCACCACGAAGCCAACGCCGCAGGCGTCGTGCTCGTGGGCGGGGTCGTAGAGTCCCTGGGCGGGCGGGAGGCCCGCGGTGGCGCCGTCGGATCCCGTCGTCATCGAGTCCATCTCCTTCTGCGGCTGGGCGTGGCTCACGGTTGAGCGACAAAGTTACTCCACTCTTGAGCATTAGCCAAGCCCACAACTTAAAATTCATTGTATTAGCAACGCTTATGGGGTAGCCTCGAAGCGTGAACCTCGACACGCTGAGGCTCTACTGCGACGTGGTGCGGCTTCGCAGCTTCTCGCGGGCCGCGACCGCCAGCGGGGTATCTCAGTCGGCGGCGAGCCAGGCCATCCAGCAGCTCGAGGCGGAGCTGGACGCGACCCTGCTGGACCGGTCGTGCCGGCCCCTCGCGCCCACCGCCGAGGGGCGGGGGTTCTATGACGCCTGTCGCGGCCTCCTGGCCGGCTTCGAGAAGGCGCGCGCCGATCTGGCCGCCTCTCGCCAGCGGGTGGAGGGCACCGTCCGCGTCGCCGCCATCTACTCGGTGGGCCTCCACGACATGAGCCGGCACATGCAGCCGTTCATGGCCGCCTACCCCAACGCGCGCGTGCTCCTCGAGTGCCTCCACCCCCACAAGGTGGTGGAAGCGGTGCTCAACGACGAGGCCGACCTCGGGATCCTGTCGTATCCGGCCTCGAGCCGCGCGCTCCAGGTGCTGCCCCTGCGCGAGGAGCCGATGATGGTGGTGACGCATCCGAGCCACCCGCTGGCGCGGCGCCGGCGCGTGAGCCCGGCCGACCTCGACGGCGCGCGCTTCGTGGCCTTCGACCACGACCTCCCCATCCGCCGCGCCATCGACCGGGCGCTGAAGCAGCACGGCGTGAAGGTGGACGTGGCGATGGAGTTCGACAACGTCGAGACCATCAAGCAGGCGATCGGCATCGCGGCCGGCATCAGCATCCTGCCCGCACCCACCGTGCAGAAGGAGAGCGAGATGAGGACGCTGGCGGCGGTGGAGCTGGCGCTGCCGGGCCTCGTCCGTCCGGTGGCCATCATCCACCGGAGGGGCCGACACCTCACCGCTGCCGTCTCGCGCTTCATCGCCCAGCTCCGCGACGACGACGCCCGCTCGTCGGTGGTGGCATGACCGTCACGCGGTTCGAGACGCGCGGCGGCGCGCGCGTGTACCAGATGCCGGTGGAGACCTTCCCCGGGCACGTGAACAACATCTACCTCATCCTCGACGGCGAGATCGTGACCCTCTTCGATGTGGGGTCCGGCCTTCCCGACTCCAACGATGGTTTGGAGCGCCGGATGGCCGAGGTGCGCGAGCGCTTCGGCGAGACGGCCACCCTCGCCGGCGTCCAGCACGTCGTGATCAGCCACGCCCACATCGACCACTTCGGCTGGGTGGGCCGCTTCACCCAGGAGTCGGACGCGGCGGTATACGTGCACGAGCTCGACGCCCGCGTGCTGGTGAACTTCGAGGAGCGCATCGTGCTCGCCTCCAAGGACCTGCGCGTGTTCATGGAGCGAGCGGGCGTCAAGCCCGAGCTCCGGGCCGAGATCGAGGAGGCGTACCGCTGGTCCAAGAACTTCTTCAAGTCGGTGGAGATCAGCCACCTGGTCCGCGACCGCGACCACATCATCAATGGCTATCGCGTGCACCACACCCCCGGGCACTGTCCGGGGCAGATCTGCCTCGAAGTCGACGACCTGCTCTTCACCGCGGACCACGTGCTCTCGCGCATCACGCCGCACCAGTCGCCGGCCGCGATCACGCCCTTCTGCGGGCTCGAGCTCTATCTGCAGTCGCTGGACAAGGTGCGCGGCCTGGAGGGCATTCGCGTCTCGCTTCCCGGTCACGAAGCGCCCATCGAGGACCTCGACGGCCGCATCGCCGGCATCGTGGGCCATCACCAGCGGCGGCTCAGCCAGGTGCTCGACATCTGCCGCGAGCCGCTGGCGCTGGTGGAAGTGTCCAAGCGCCTGTTCGGTCTCAAGACGGGCTACACGCGCCTCCTGGCCCTCGAGGAGGCCGGCGCGCACGTCGAATATCTCTTCCAGCGCGGGGAGCTGCGCATCGCGAACCTCGAGGACGTGACACGGGAGAACAACCCCGTGATCCGCTACGAGGCCCGCCGAGGCGCTTGAGCCCGGCCTCGGCCCGATCAACGGGCGGAGGGACGCGGCGGCCCGACGGTCAGACCGCGGATAACCTTGCCAAACTGCTGCCCTTTGGATAGCATGGACAAGGGCTCTGACACCGTCGAAGGGCTCCCCCGGGGCAGGCAATCGCCGGGGGGTCACTCCGTCCTGAGTCAGGGAAATCCGGACACGGGGAACAGGAAACGCCTGCCTCCGTCCGAGTATAGGGCGGGTGTGTGATGCCCGGAACGAGGAAAGGACCGAGGACATGAGTGACACGATCGCGCCCGTACCGGCGGCGGCAAAGCCTCGACGGACGCTCACGCGCGCGGTGATTCGATTCGCCGGTGATTCGGGTGACGGCATGCAGGTCACGGGCGAGCAATTCACCACCGAGGCCGCCTGGGCCGGCAACGATATCTCCACGTTGCCGAACTTCCCCGCCGAGATCCGCGCCCCCGCCGGCACGCTGTTCGGGGTGTCGAGCTTCCAGCTCCAGTTCGGCAGCCAGCGCGTGTACACGCCGGGCGACCAGCTGGACGCGCTCGTGGCCATGAATCCCGCCGCGCTCAAGGTGCACCTGGCCGATCTCAAGCCCGGCGGCATCCTCATCGTCAATACCGCCGCCTTCGAGGAGCGGAACCTGACCAAGGCGGGGTACGCCAAGAACCCGCTGGAGGATCCGAGCCTGGGCGAGAAGTTCCGGGTCCACCAGGTGGACATCACGGGCATGACCAAGACCGCGCTGGACGACCTGCCGCTCAACGCGAAGGAGAAGGATCGCTGCAAGAACTTCTTCGCGCTGGGGCTGGTGTCCTGGATCTACACGCGGCCGCTGGATCCCACCCTGGACGCCATCAAGAAGCGCTTCGCCAAGAACCCCACCTTCGTCGAGGCTAATATCCGCGTGCTCAAGGCCGGCCATGCCTTCGGCGAGACGGCGGAGATCTTCGCGGAGAACTACGGCATCGACCCGGCCGAGATGGCCCCCGGCGTCTACCGCAGCATGACCGGCAACCGGGCGCTGGCCTGGGGGCTGCTCGCCGCCGCGGAGCGCACCCAGATCCCTATCGTCTTCGGCGCCTATCCCATCACGCCGGCCTCGAGCATTCTCGAGGAGCTGGCGATGCACAAGCGCTTCAAGGTGCGGACCTTCCAGGCCGAGGACGAGATCGCGGCGGTGACCTCCGCCATCGGGGCCTCCTTCGGCGGCGCCATCGGGGTGACGGCCTCCAGCGGCCCCGGCATCGCGCTCAAGGCCGAGGGTATCGGGCTGGCGGTCATGGCCGAGCTCCCGCTGGTGATCTTCGACATCCAGCGGGGAGGGCCGAGCACGGGGCTGCCCACCAAGACCGAGCAGGCCGACCTCATGCAGGCGCTCTACGGCCGGAACAGCGAGTCGCCCATCGTGGTGATTGCGCCCTCCAGCCCCGGCGATTGCTTCTTCATCGCCTACGAGGCGGTGCGGATCGCCATCAAGTACATGGTGCCGGTGATGGTGCTGTCCGACGGCTATCTCGCCAATGGCTCGGAGCCCTGGCTCCTGCCGGACGTGAAGGCGCTGCTTGACATCCCGATCAGCTTCCGCACCGAGAAGGAAGGCTTCTTCCCGTACCTGCGCGACCCCGCGACGCTGGCGCGGCCGTGGGTGCGGCCGGGCACCCCCGGGCTCGAGCACCGCATCGGCGGCATCGAGAAGCAGGACGTCACCGGCAATATCTCCTACGAGCCGGACAACCACGACCACATGGTCCGGCTCCGCGCGGAGAAGGTGCGCCGGGTGGCGCAGGAGATCCCGCCCACCAGCATCAACGGCCCGCATACGGGCGACGTGCTGGTGGTGGGCTGGGGCGGCACCTATGGCGCCATCACCGCCGCGGTGGAGGAGGCGAACCTCGAGGGCAAGGCGGTGGCCTCGGTGCACCTGCGGCATCTCAATCCGCTGCCGCCCGATCTGGGGCAGATCCTGCGCCAGTACCGCAAGGTCCTGGTCCCCGAGATCAACAGCGGTCAGCTCGTGCGCGTGCTGCGGGCGGAGTACCTCGTGGACGCGGTGGGCTTCAACCGCGTGCGCGGCGTGCCGCTGCAGACCAACGAGATCCTCGAAGCCATCAATCAACTGTTGGAGGCCACGCGGTGAGCACGGTCAAGGGATCTCCGGAAGCGGCGCCGAGCGGGCCGAAGTACACCAAGAAGGACTTCGAGTCCGACCAGGACGTCCGCTGGTGCCCGGGATGCGGCGACTACGCCATCCTGAGCGCGGTGCAGAAGGCGATGCCGGAGCTCGGCATCCCCAAGGAAGATATCGTGTTCATCTCGGGCATCGGCTGCTCCAGCCGGTTCCCGTACTACATGAACACCTACGGGTTCCACACCATCCACGGGCGCGCGCCCGCGCTGGCCACCGGGCTCAAGCTGGCGCGACCGGACCTCAAGGTCTTCATCGTCACCGGCGACGGCGACGGGCTCAGCATCGGGGGCAACCATCTCCTCCACGTGCTGCGGCGGAACGTGGAAGTGACCATCCTGCTCTTCAACAACCGCATCTACGGGCTCACCAAGGGCCAGTACTCGCCCACCAGCGAGGTCGGCAAGGTCACCAAGTCCACTCCGCTGGGCTCCGCCGATCGGCCGCTCAGCCCGTGCTCGTTCGCGCTGGCGGCGGGCGCCACCTTCGTGGCGCGCACGGTGGACCGCAACATCGCCCACATGGAGGAGACGCTCAAGCGAGCGGCCGCCCACAAGGGCGCGGCCTTCGTCGAGATCCTCCAGAACTGCAACGTGTACAACGACCTCGCGTGGAACGTGCTGTACGACCGCGAGTCGAAGATCCAGCACGAGCTGCGACTCGAGCACGGCAAGCCGTTGCTCTTCGGGCCCGCCGACGATCGGCGCGGGCTGGTGCTCGAAGGGGTGAAGCCCAAGGTGGTCCGGGTGAAGGACGTGCCGGAGAGCGCGCTGTGGGTGCACGACGAGACCGACCGCGGCACCGCGCTCATCCTCGCCCAGCTCTGGGCGCCCGACTATCCGATTCCGCTCGGCGTGATGGCGAACGAGCCCAGCACGCCGATCTACGAGGACATCCTGCTCAAGCAGGAGCAGAAGGTCATCGCCGACCGCGGCCCCGGCGACATCGCCGCCCTGCTGCGCGCGGGCGAGACCTGGACGATCAAGTAGCGCGGCGCCGCTTCGCGCGCCGCGCGACGGCGGCGCGGGCATCATGATCGTGCACAGCGCGACTGCCGGCCTCCTCCCCGGGGGCCGGCGGTCGTTTTTCGACGGGACAACATGACCGCAGAGCCGAAAGCGCCCGACGCCGCCTTCCTTCGCGAGCTCGAGGGCATCGTGGGGCGTCGCGGGGTGGTGTCCAGCCCCGAAGGCCGCATGACCTACGAGTGCGACATGCACACGTTCTACAAGGGCGCCCCCGACGTGGTGGTGCTGCCCGAGTCGGCGGCGCAGGTGGCTGCCATCGTCCGGCTGTGTCGCGCCCACTCGGTGCCGGTGGTCCCGCGGGGATCGGGGACCGGGCTCATCGGGGGCGCCATGGCCCCGGCGGGCGGGGTCATGGTGTCCATGACCCGGATGAACCGGCTCCTCGAGGTGGACCTGGCCAACCGCTGCGCGGTGGTGGAGCCCGGGCTCATCAACCTGTGGCTCTCCAATGCCACCCGCGAGCGCGGCTGGTTCTTCGCGCCCGACCCCTCCAGCCAGATGGTCTCCACCATCGGCGGCAATGCCTCCACCAATGCCGGCGGGCCCCACTGCCTCAAGTACGGGATCACCGTGAACCATGTCCTGGGTCTCCAGGTGGTGACGGGGGCGGGGGAGCTGGTCTGGCTGGGCGGCAAGGCGCACGAGCGGCCCGGCTACGATCTCACCGGCGTGATGGTGGGCGCGGAGGGCACGCTGGGCCTCCTCACCGCGGTCACCGTGCGCCTCACCCACCTGCCCGAGGGCGTGAAGACCCTGCTCGCCTCCTTCGCCGCCATGGAGGACGCCTCGGAAGCGGTGTCGGCCATCATCGCCGCCGGCATCATTCCGGCGGCCCTCGAGATGATCGACGAGGTGATGGTGCGCGCGATCGAGGAAGGCGTGGGCGCGGGGTATCCGAAGGACGCGGGCGCCGTCCTCCTCATCGAGCTCGACGGGCCCCTGGCCGAGATCGAGGCCCAGTCCGTCCGCATCGAGGAGATCTGCTGGTCCCACGCCGCGCTCCAGGTGCGGGTCGCCGCCGACGAGATGGAGCGGGCGCTGCTCTGGAAGGGCCGCAAGGAGGCGGCGGGCGCGGTGGGCCGTCTCACGCCCAACTGGCTGCTCCAGGACGCGGTGGTGCCCCGCTCGCGCCTGCCGGAGATCATGCGCGAGATGATCGCCATCGGCCGGCGGCACGGGCTGGTGCTGGCCAATGTCTTCCACGCCGGCGACGGCAACCTGCATCCCATCATCTGCTACGACGAGCAGAAGCCCGGCGAGCTGGAGCGGGCCAAGCTGGTGAACGAGGAGCTGCTCCACGCCTGTCTGGCCATGGGCGGCACGGTGACCGGGGAGCACGGCGTGGGCCTGGACAAGGCCAAGAACCTGCCGTATCAGTTCGCCGAGGCCGACCTCAACTTCATGGCCCGGCTTCGCCGCGTCTTCGATCCGGACGGCATCATGAATCCCGGCAAGCTCTTGCCGTCCCATCCCGCCTGCGGCGAAGGGTTCCGCCCCGTTCGCCCCACGCTGCCGCAGGGAGCCTGGATCTGAGCGCGACCGCGATGTCGGCGGCCGCGGCGGTGGCGCACGCCCTCGAGGAGATCGCCGGGCGCGGCCACGTGCAGGCCGATCCCTCCGCGCTGGCCGCGGTGGCGGTGGATGGGGTGGTGCCCCGCTGGCTGGTGCGCCCCGGAACAGTCGAGCAGGTGGCCCAGGTGCTCGTGCTGGCGTCCGCCGAGGGGCTCGCGGTGACGCCGCGGGGGAGCGGCTCGAGCCTCGCGCTGGGCAATCCTCCCCGGCGGCTCGACCTCGTGCTGGACCTGGGCCGGCTCATCGCCGTGCTCGAGTACGTGCCCGACGACATGGTGGCCAGCGTGCAGTGTGGGATCACCCTCGATGCGGTGGCGGCGCGCCTCGGCCAGCACGGCCAGCGCCTGACCCTCGATCCCGCCCCGGGCGGCGGCCGCTCCGTGGGCGGCGTTCTCGCCACCGCCGCCGCGGGGCCTCTGCGCTTCCGCTACGGCACGGGGCGCGACCTGCTGCTCGGTGTTCGCTTCGTCCAGGCCGACGGCGTGGTGACCTGGGGCGGCGCGCGCGTGGTCAAGTCGGTGACGGGCTACGACGTGCCGAAGCTGATGGTGGGCTCGCTGGGGACGCTCGGCGTGCTGGCCGAGGCAACCCTGCGCCTCTATCCCATTCCGCCGGCCTGGGGAGCCCGGCTCTGGACCTTCGAGACGGTGGCGGGCGCGGCGGCTCTTGTCGCGGCCATCCTCGACTCCACCCTCCAGCCGGAGCGGGTGGTGCTACTGGGCGCGGGCGCGCTCAATGCCGTGCGGGACGCGGTGCCGGACGCTCCCGCCGAGCTGCCGCTGGACGGGGCGGCGGTGGCGGTGTCGGTGGCGAGCACCACCGAGGCGGTGCGCGCCCAGATGGCGCTCCTCGAGCGGCTGGGCGGGGAGCTCGGCGGCCTCGGCGCCGATGTCGCGGGCGGCTTCTGGGGCCGGCTCGGCAGCGCGCTTGCGAGCCCGGTGGCGCTCAAGGTGGCGGGGGAGCCGGCGCGGCTGGGCCACTGGCTGAGGCAGCTCGAGCATGTGGCGCGCGATGGCGATGTCCGGCTCAGCGCCGTGGGTGAGGCGGGTAGCGGCGTGCTGCGCGCGGCCCTGCGCGCCTCGGGGGGCGACGGCTTGCCGTCCGGCACGTGGCTGGCGGGAGCGGTGGCCGGGCTGCGCGCGGCGCTGGCGCCCGAAGGCGGCAGTCTCGTCGTGGAGCGGGCGCCGCGGGCGGTGAAGGAGACGCTGGACGTCTGGGGGCCGGTGGCTCCGGAGGTGCTCGACGTCATGCGGCGTCTCAAGCACGAGTTCGATCCCGCCGGAATTCTCAATCCCGGCCGCTTCGCGGGCGGCCTGTGAAGAGCGCGTTCGACGCCACCGATCCGCCGTCGATGGACGGGCTGCGCGCCTGCGTGCACTGCGGGATCTGTCTGCCGCAATGTCCCACCTACCGCGTACTCGAGGAGGAGATGGACTCGCCGCGCGGCCGGCTCTACCTGATGCGCGCCGCCGCCGAGGGGCGCACCGAGCTCACGCCGCAGCTCGCGCACCACCTGGACCTGTGTCTGGGCTGCCGCGCCTGCGAGACCGCCTGCCCCTCCGGTGTGCCCTTCGGCCAGCTGCTCGAGGCCACCCGGGGGCAGCTCGAGCGCGCCGGCGTGCGGGCGCCCGGCGCCGAGCGCGGAGTGCTCCGCCTCCTGCTCGCGCTGTTTCCCCGGCCCGACCGGCTCCGCGTCATGCTGCGGGCGCTGCGGCTGTACCAGCGGACTGGGCTGCAGGCGGCGGTGCGCGGGCTCGACCTGCTGTCGCCCTTCAAGCGGCTCCGGGCCCTGGAGTCGCTGCTGCCGTCGCTCCCTGACGGCGGCCGCGCCACGGTCCCCGAGATCACGCCCGCGCGGGGGCCGCGGAAGGGGCGCGTCGGTCTCCTCACCGGCTGCGTGCAGAGCGTGTTCTTCCCTCAGGTCAACGCGGAGACGGTCCGCCTGCTGTCCGCGGCGGGCTGGGAGGTGGTGGCGCCGCGCGAGCAGGGGTGCTGCGGCGCCCTGCACCTGCACGCCGGCCGGCTCGCCGACTTTCGCGGGCTCGCGCGGCCGCTGGTGGCGGCGTTCCCGCCCGATCTCGACTTCGTGGTCACCAATGCCGCCGGCTGCGGCTCGGCGCTCAAGGAATACGGCCACTGGCTCCCGGCAGCCGAGGCGGAGATGTTCGCGGCCAAGGTGCGGGATATCACCGAGGTGCTGGTGGAGGCGGAGCTCCCGCTTCGACCGCTCCCGGTGACGGTGACCTATCACGACCCCTGCCACCTCGTGCACGGACAGCGGGTGCGATCGCAGCCCCGCGCGCTGCTGCGCCGGATCCCCGACCTCCGTCTCGTCGAGCTGCCGGACAGCGAGCTCTGCTGCGGCAGCGCCGGGATCTACAATGTGCAGCAGCCGGAGATGGCGGGGGAGCTGGCGCGCCGGAAGGTCGAGCGCATCCGGGAGACCGGCGCGCGCACGGTGGTGAGCGGCAACCCCGGCTGCCTCCTGCAGATCGCGCAGGAGAGCCGGCGGCAGGGCTTCGAGCTCGAGGTGCTCCATCCCGTGGAGCTCCTCGGCCGCGCCCTCCGCGACGACGGGGAGGGGAGGCAGGGATGAAGATCCGGGTGCGGGACCATGTCAGGCAAGACCGCGAGCGGATGGCCAAGGTCGCGCTGGCCACGACGTCCCGCGCCCAGCTCGATCTCTACTGCGTGGCGCCCGGACAGGCCCAGAAGGCTCACGTCCACGGCGATCAGGACAAGATCTACTACGTCCTCGAGGGCGCCGGCCGCTTCACTCTCGGCGCCGAGGACGAGCGGCTCGAGGCGGGAGACGCCCTGGTGGCGCCCGCGGGAGTGGAGCACGGGCTCGTCAATGACGGCGGGGCGCCGCTGCTGGTGCTGGTGGTCGTCACGCCCCCGCCGCCCCACGTCAAGGCCCCGGGTCACTGAGCGCGCGCGCGGCCCATGAAATCCGACGTGAAGGCGTCCATCATGATCACCTGCCTCGGCGATCTGTTCTTTCCCGAGGTCGGGGTGGCGATGGTGACCGTGCTGCGCCGCCTCGGCGTCGCGGTGGACTTCCCCGGGGGACAGACCTGCTGCGGCATGCCGCTCTACAACTCCGGCTATCACGACGAGGCGGCGCGGGTGGCCGAGCGGACGGTGCGGCTCTTCGAGGCCGCCGAGCACGTGGTGGTGCCGTCGGGCTCCTGCGCCTGGATGGTCAAGACCGAGTACCCCGGCCTCCTTATGAATGATCCGGCGCTGAAGGCGGCCGCGGAGTCGCTGGCCGCGCGCACGCGCGAGCTGTCCCAGTTCATCGTGGAAGTGCTGGGCGTGACGCGGGTGGAGTCGGACTTCTCGGGCTCGGTGACCTACCACGACTCCTGCCATCTGCTGCGGGGCCTGGGTGAGTCGCGCGCGCCGCGCACCCTGCTCCGGAACATCGCCGGCGTGGAGCTGGTGGAGCTGCCCGGCGCGGACGAGTGCTGCGGCTTCGGCGGCTCGTTCTCGGTGCGCTATCCGCAGATCTACAAGGCAATGGTCGCCGACAAAACCCGTTGCATCCTCGCGACAGGAGCCGATGCGGTGGTCA
>Ga0134123_10001935_pt1 | contig 13518 bp, 12 predicted proteins | sample KB303_FD_96460 | JGI IMG/M metagenome (GOLD analysis project Ga0134123, IMG submission 96460) | Terrestrial soil microbial communities without Nitrogen fertilizer from Kellogg Biological Station, Michigan, USA - KB3-0-3 | ecosystem: Environmental > Terrestrial > Soil > Unclassified ...
CGGCGGCCTCGGCCGCCCGCTGCAGGTCCGCCTGCGGATAGATCGCACGCCCGGTGGCGATCTTCTCGTGGATCGAGTAGAGGCGGTGGGTCGAGGCCACGACGGTCGTGCGCAGCGGTGAGACGAAGCCGAGCTCGATCATGCGCCCGACCTCGAGGAACTCGGGTGCCACCAGAACGTCGAGCGCGCCGGGGACCGGATAGAGCGAGAAGGCCGGCTCCTCGGCGTCGGGCGCCTCGGGGGCGTCGTAGAGTTCGACGTAGTAGGTCGTCGAGCCGGTGCGCTGGGCCACGCCGGGGATCGAGGTGCCGTGCACGCGCAGGCCGTGCTCGAGGGCGGCGTCCACGATCCACTCGGAGAGCACGCCGCCACCCTGCCCGCCCACGGCAGGAATCAGGATGGACACGATGGCCGATTCGGAATCCATCGCCGTCAGGCCGGGCTTTCGGCGCTCGTCAGACTGCGGCCAGGCGACCGATGACGGCGGCGCGCAGCCGCGACACAAACCGCGTCCACCGGCCAGGATTCGTGATGACTTCCACCTGGTAGAAGGAAGGACACAGCACCGCGGCGTGGGCGACCTCGCCGCACACGCCGCAGCCCACGCAGGTCTCGTCCACGTGGGCGATCGGATCTTCCCGCAGCGGGTCGGGGCTCTCGCGCAGGGTCAGCGACGGGCAGCCGTTGAGCCGCATGCACGAGTGATCGCCGGTGCACACGTCGGGATCGACGCCGAAGCGCGGCTGGACGACCGTGGCGCCGGCGGCGGCCAGCGCGCGATTGAGCGGCTTGACGCGCCGCTGTCGCTCCAGCTGGCACTCGCCCTCGGCGACGATGACCTTGAGCCCCGGCACGCGCGTGGTCAGCGCCTCCCGCAGCGTGCGCAGCATGCGCGGGATGTCGTAGGAGTCGACGCTCTTGATCCACTTCACGCCCACGCCCCGGAGCGCCTGGGGAATGGTCATCCCGGTGGGCTCGTGGCGCGCGTTGGTGCCTGTCGACGGATTGTGGTGCTGGCCGGTGGCCGAGGTGTACTTGTTGTCCACGATGATCAGCACGGAGTCCTGCTTGTTGTAGACGGCGCTGGCCACCCCGTTGGTGAGCCCGTTGTGCCAGAAGCCGCCGTCGCCCATCACCGACATGACCCGCTTGCCGAAGGTGGGCGCCACCGCGCCGGCCGAGGCCAGGCCCATGCCGTAACCCAGCACCGAGTTGCCGACGTTGAACGGCGCCTGCGTGGAGAACGTGGTGCAGCCGATGTCGGCGGCCACGTGCGTGTCGCCGAGCGCGGGCTCCTGCGTTCTCAGGATCTTCATGGCGCTGAACAGCGGGCGCTCGGGGCAGCCGGTGCAGAACGACGGGGGCCGCTTGTCGATCGCCTGCGGCAGCGCGGCGCGCGCCCGCTGCTGGTGCGAGGTGAGCGCGGCGTAGCGGTCCTCGATCGCCGTCACCGACGACACCGTCGGCGGGGCCAGCGTGAGGAACTTGCGCAGCCCGCCGATGACGAGCGCCGGGACATACTCGCCGTGCGGCGACAGCAGCTCCTTGCCGTGGATCTCCACGTCGAGCCGGGCCTCGTGGGCCAGCGCCTTCAGCTCGCGCTCGATGAAGTTCGGCATGCCCTCCTCGACCACGAACACGTGCTGCTTGCCGCGCAGGAAGCCGATCAGCTCCTCGGGCACCAGCGGGTGCAGCGCGTTGAGCACGAGCATCGGAATCGGCGTGCGCCCCCGCACATCCGCCAGGCCGAGCACGTTGAGGCCGCGCGCCACGCCGTTCCACATGCCGCCCTGCATGATGATCCCGAGGTGGGACTCCGAGCCCGGCAGGTGCTCGTTGAGCCGATGCTCGACGATGTACCGGCGCGCGGCCGGCAGCCGCTCGGTGAACTTCTTGCCCTCCATCGCGTAGGTGAAGGGCGGCAGGTTGATCCGCTCCAGGCTGAACGACGGCGCGGCCAGCGGCGAGAGCCGGCTGATGGCCGGGCGGACGTTGTCCTTGCAGCGCAGCGTGCCCCGCATGTGGCAGGCGCGGATCCGGATCGAGAAGAGTACCGGCTCGTTGCAGGCCTCGCTGAGCCCGAAGCCCTCCTCGACGAAGCGCGCGAAGGACTGCAAACTGTTGCGCGGGTCCAGGAGCGGAATGGACGATTTCAGCGCGGCAGCGTGCGTGCGCTCCTGGAGGATCGAGGCGCCTTCTCCATAATCTTCGCCGATGACGACGAGCGAGCCGCCGATCACGCCGGCCGAGGCCACGTGCGAGAGCGCGTCGGAGGCCACGTTGGTGCCGACCACCGACTTCCAGGTGACGGCGCCGCGCATCGGGTAGTTGATGGAGGCGCCCAGGAGCGCGGCGGCCGCCGCCTCGCTGCCCGACAGCTCGAAGTAGATGCCCATCGGCTTGAGCAGCGACTCGTTGGCGTCGGCCATGACGTCGAGCAGGTGGGAGATCGGCGCGCCCGGGTAGCCGCCCACGTAGGAGACGCCGGACTGCAGCAGCGCCTTGGTGATAGCGAGGATCCCCTCGCCCTTCAGGATGTCTCCCGCCCCGTAGCCGAGCTGTTTGACGTCCTCGGCGAACGACCGCTCACTCATGCCGGCTCCTCGCCTTCGGGTTGTCGTCTATTGTTGCACAGAACCCGATCGGTCGAGGCCGAGGCGGTCAGGCGGCGCGGGGCTCGGAATCGGGCGGATCGGCGTCGGGGGCCGGCGTGACGCGCCCGCGCCGGTCGTGGGCGAGGAGCCGATGGTGCAGCCGCTCGAACTCCTGCTGCAGCTCGACCAGCTCCTCGTCAGTACTCGTCTCCAGCGCGACCATGGCGGTCCGCGCGCCCTTCACGGCGCGCAGCAGCTCGTCCAGCTTGAGGTGGATCGCCCGCGCATCGCGGTTCTGCGTGTTCTGGATCAGGAAGACCATGAGGAAGGTGACGATCGTCGTCGCGGTGTTGACGACGAGCTGCCACGTGTCGGAGTAACCGAAGAACGGCCCGGTGATCGCCCACACCACGATGAGGCCGAGCCCGACGATGAACGCCGCCGGGCTGCCAACGTGGTCCGAGACCCGTCCCGCGAAGGTCCGGAATGCATCCCGCATGGGCATTCCCCTCACCCGCGGGTGAGTGCAACCTTCGGACCAGGGAGTCGCGTCAGCGCGCGGTGGCGATCCACGCGCGCAGGAGCTCGGCCACGCTCCACGCCTGCGCCACGCATCCGCGCGGCGTGAACGGCGCCTCGGCGTCGAAGATCTCGCTGATGGACCCGATGCAGGCGCCACTGAGGTGCGGGCCGAAGCTCTCGAGCCAGCCGCGGGCGATCATCCGATCCTCCGGATGCACGCGCAGCCACGCATCCACGAACGGGCCGATGAGCCACGCCCACACCGTCCCCTGGTGATAGGCCGCGTCACGGGCCCGAAGGTCGCCGTCGTAGCGCGACTTGTAGTCCGGATGCTTGGGATCGAGCGAGCGCAGCCCGACCGGCGTCAGCAGCCGCTCGCGGACCACGTGCAGCACGGAGTCCCAGCGGTCGGCGTCGAGGATCGGATGCGTGAGGGCGAGCGCCAGCACCTGATTGGGGCGGCAGGCCGAATCGTCGCCGCCCTCACCATCGACCACGTCGTAGAGATAGCCGCCGGGCGCGAACCAGAAGCGCGCGTTGAACGCGGCCGCCGCCCGCATGGCGTGCTCGCCGATGGGCTTGGCGGCCACCGGGCCGCGCTCGGCCTCCAGCCACTCCTCGAGCAGCCGCAGCGCGTTGTACCAGAGCGCGTTGACCTCGACGGCCTTGCCCCGCCGCGGCGTCACCACCCAGTCGCCGACCTTGGCGTCCATCCAGGTGAGCTGGTAGCCGGGCGCGCCCTGCGTCAGCAGGCCGTCGGCGGGATCGACACCGATCCCGAATCGCGTGCCCCGCACGTGATGCTCCACGATGTTGAGCAGCGTGGGAAGCAGGCCGGCCAGGGTCGCGTGGTCGCCCGTCGCCGCCAGGTAGCGCTGCAGGGCCTCGAAGAACCACAGCGAGGCGTCGGCCGTGTGGTAGAGGCCTTCGGTCTCACCCTCGGGAAAGACGTTGGGGATGAGCCCGTCGCGCACGTAGTGGCCGAACGTCCTCAAGATGTAGCCGGCCTCCACGTGGCGCCCGGTGGCCAGCGTCAGGCCGGCCAGCGCGATCATCGTGTCGCGGCCCCAGTCGGTGAACCAGTGATAGCCGGCGATGATCGTGCGCGCCTCGTCGCCACCAGCGCGCGCGCGCGCCGCGTCGCGCACGCGGCCGACGGGCGTCACGATGAACTGGTCCGCGGCCAGCACCAGCTCGGCGCCCATGCCCTCACGGGCGGCGGGATGCGCGGCGGCCACCAGACGACGCAGCCGCCGGCGCTCGGCCTCCAGCGCGGCGGTGGGATCGAGCGCGGTGACGGTCTCCCACGACTCCGTCGATGCGATCAGCGTGATCGCCTCACCCACCCCGAGGTCGGCCCGGAAGTATCCCGGGCTCCACAGATCGCCGCGGGATTCGTAGCCGCGCGCGCCCTCGGTCCGGTAGCCGACGCCGGTGATCACCGCCGGATCGACCGTGAACGCGCCGGGCCCGTGCAGCGTCATCCGCAGCACCGGCAGGCCGCCACCGGGCGCGATCTCGAAGCGACCGGCGATGGCGGTGAGCGTGTACGGCTCGGCGAGCGGCTCGTTGACCGGCGCGTTGTGCGCCCGCACGTGCATCGACGGCCGGAGTGTGAGACGGACCGCCGGCGGGCCGGCCAGCAGGCGGTAGGTCAGGTGCACGGTGTTCTGCCCGTAGGGCATGACCAGGCGTTTCTCGACGACGGCGCCGCCGGCCTCGTAGCGCCACACCGGCAGCCCTTCCTCGAGCCGCAGCTCCGTGAGGTGGCGTGCGGCCAGCAGCTCGGGTGGGATCCCGGCCCGATCCTCGCCGGTGAGTACCGCGGTCGTCCGATCGGGGAATCGCAGCCGCTCCCAGAGCGCGCTGAGCATCACCGTACGGCCCCACGGGGCGGGCAGCGCGGCCACGAGCAGCCCGTGATAGCGCCGCGTGAGCACGCCGCCGACGGTGCCGGCCGCGTAGCCGCCCAGCCCGTTGGTCACCAGCCACTCGTCGGCCAGCAGCCGCGCGACGTCGGTGCCGTTCGCGGCGGAGTAGGCGACCCCGCGGAGCAGCTCGGTCACGCGCGAGGCTCTGGGGCCAGCAACACCGCCGACTCCGATGGCAGGTGCCATCCCGCGTCTGTTTCGGGCGCGATCACCCCCGCGCCGCCGTAGCGTGGATCGTCGCTCGACCACACGACGGACCAGCGCGTCGCCTCGGGTGGCGCCAGCAGGGGCTCGGGAGCGATCGTCAGCTCGGACTGGGCGCCCAGGTTCACCACCAGGAGTCGGTCACCATGCCGCGCGTCGAAGTAGCGCAGCACGAGCGCATCGTCGGACAGCGGAGCCCCGTCGAGGCGGGCGCCGGCGCCGATCACCGGATCGGCGCGGCGCAGGGCCAGCAGGTCGCGATGCAGCGCGAGCACGTCCGCGTGCATCTCGCGCTCACCCGTGTCGAGCTTGCACCGCTCGAACGTCGCCCGATCGGCGGGGTCCGGCAGCTGCTCGACCGGGCCGGCCGCGATGCTGGGGAACTGCGCGAGGAACTCCGCGCGACCGCGGCGCACCGCGGGGGCCAGCTCCGCCGAGTGATCGGCAAAATAGAGGAAGGGCCCCGACGAGGCGAATTCCTGGCCCTGGAACAGCAGCGGCGTCCACGGGCCGAGCAGCAGCAAGGCGGTCATGGCCCGCAGGCGAGCGGGCGACGTCAAGGCGTGCAGTCGCAGGCCGGCGGCGGAGTTCGCGACCTGGTCGTGGTTCTGCAGATACGCGATGAAGCGCGCCGGCTCGATGCCGAAGGTCGGGGTGCCACGGCGTTTCCGCTGCCAGGCGTAGTGCTGGCCCTGGTAGAGGTAGCCCCACTTCGCCGCCGCCACCAGCTCGCGCGCGGTGCCGCCATAGTCGGTGTAGTAGGCCTCGCGTCGGCCGGTGAGCGCGACGCGCGCGCTGTGATGGAAGTCGTCGTTCCACGCGCCGTCGAGTCCGTAGCCGCCCTGGGCCGGTGACTGGAGCAGCCGGACGTCCTGCGGCTCGTTCTCGGCGATCAGCACGACGGTTCGCCGGCCCGCGGCCTGCCGCGCGCGGCGCGTCACCGCCGCCAGCACGTGGTCCGCGGAGGCGTCGTGGATCGACTGGGTGGCGTCGAGGCGCAGGCCGTCGAGGTGGAACTCGTCGATCCAGTAACCGGCGTTGGCGATGAAGAACTCGCGGACCGGGGCGGCGTCGGGACCGTCGAAGTTGAGGGCGTCGCCCCACTCGTTGCGGTAGCGGTCGGTGAACCACGCGGGCGAGAAACGACGCAGGTAGCAGCCGTCCGGCCCGCAGTGGTTGTAGACGACGTCGAGGATCACGCCGAGCCCGGCGCGGTGCGCGTGATCGACGAAGCATCGAAAGTCGTCGGGGGCGCCGTATAGCCGGGTCGGCGCGTAGAAGCCGACGCCGTCGTAGCCCCAGCCGAAGCCGCCGGGGAACTCGGCGACCGGCATGATCTCGAGCGTCGTCACCCCCAGCGCGGCCAGCGCGGGCAGCTCGCGTGCCGCGGCCGCCCACGTGCCCTCCGGCGTGAACGTCCCCACGTGGAGCTCGTACAGCACCTGCTCGGCGAGGGGGCGCCCCGACCACGTGTCGTCGGTCCAGGCGAAGCGCCCGGGATCGATCACGCAGGACGGCGCGTGAGGTCCGGCGGGCTGAAACCGCGACGCTGGATCGGGCAGCGGCTCCGGCCCGTCGTCGAGCCGGTAGCGATAGTGGGTACCGGCAGCCGCGGCCGCGACGAGTCCGGCGAAGTATCCGTCGCGCTCCGGCGTGAGCGTGATGCGATCGGGCGCGCCGGGGCCCACCTCGAGCACGACCTCCACACGCGCGGCGACGGGCGCCCACACGCGGAAGTGCACGCCACCAGCGGGAAGCACTTCGGCGCCGACCGGCAACCGGCGCCGAAGCACGGCCGGCGCCGCCTCCGCGCCGACGACGCGCTGGGTCTGACCCATGGTCGTCATCAGTGCAAGGGTGTCGCCAGCGTGTGTGGCTGCAAAAGTGAGCATTGGATCCACTAGCCCTGGGTGCAGGGTCGCACTTCTCGCCCACGATTTCATGTCTGAAATGCTGGACATTGACGCGCCGGGGGCTCGGGCCAACTGTGAGGCCATGTGGAGTGCGGAGCTTGCCTACGCCGTTGGGCTGATGGCCACTGACGGGAACCTCGCGAGAGATGGCCGCCACATGACGTTCGTCTCTCGGGACCACGCGCTGGTCGAGACGCTTAGGCGCTGCTTGCGTCTGACCGCGCTGGCCCGCCCGACCCGAACCCCGCGCGGCGGGACGCTGTACAGGGTTCAGTGGAGCAGCCGGACGCTCTACGATTGGTTCCTCGCCGTTGGCCTCATGCCCGCCAAGAGCCTCCGACTGGGCGCGCTGGCCGTTCCCGACCAGTACTTTGGCGATTTCTTTCGCGGCTGCATCGACGGCGACGGGACGGTGTTGCGCTATACGGACCGCCACCACGTCAGCAAGAAGGCGGAGTACGTCTACGAGCGACTGTACGTGTCGCTGATCAGCGCGAGCCTTCCCTTCGTGGCGTGGATCCGGATGAAGATCGGGCAGCTCGTGGGGGTCGTGGGAGCCGTCCACCGGGAGACGAAGGCGGGCCATCACCCGCTGTGGAGGCTTCGCTACGCCAAGGCCGGCTCGATTCGGATTCTCCGCTGGATGTACCACTCGCCGGACGTTCCGTGCCTCGGCCGGAAGCGCGCCAAGGCCGAGAAGTTCCTGGCGATGCCCGGCTCCATCTCGCTACGCGGCGTCGGGCGACCTCGGGTCGGATGGCTATACAATGGCGAGGCGTCACGTCCTGACTGAGAGGAAGTGCCGTGCCGGGGTGGAGAAATGGCAGACTCGCGGCGCTCAAAACGCCGTGCCCGCAAGGGCGTGCGGGTTCAAGTCCCGCCCCCGGTACCACCTTCCTTGACAAGAGCAGCACCCCGCCGGTAACGTCGAGATGCTGTGGGGCTGTAGCTCAGTTGGGAGAGCACAAGGCTGGCAGTCTTGGGGTCAGGGGTTCGACTCCCCTCAGCTCCACCAAATGTCAGACGCGGGGTCGCGGAGCAATCTGCGGCCCCGCGTTCGTCTGTGGGACGCTGTGAAAATCAGGACCGCGAATTGCCGTGCAGGATTGGCGATCCCGTCACCCACTTCCGGTCGCGTCAATTCGACAAACGCAACGAATCCAGCGCGATCCGCGTAGTTCTGGCCACATCGAGCGCTGGCACCCTCTGTGCGGTAGGCATTGGCAGGATTCGAAGAATGCCAGGGAAGATTCGTGCTCTCGATCACCGGCCGATACGGCTCAGCGAGCCCGTGCGTCAGACGATCGAGCGCCTCGCCCGACTCGCCAACGTCACGCCGTCGGAGATCGTCGACTTCATCCTGACCGAAGTCCTCGAGGAGGCGGGACTGCCTGACCCGTTGCCGGACGCGTCGCCGGCGCCCTCGACGACGCGCGGATGCCGGACCGGAACCGAGCCGGCCGCCGTGATCCCGATCACCAGCGCTCGACGCGTCCGGCCACACTAGCCTCGCCGGACCCGTAGGCGCCGCGGTGCCTCGGCGGTGGGCGCCGTGCTACAGTCCACCGGGTTGTGATCACCGTCGTTCTCGTCGTCTACAATCAGCTCGCGCTCACCCGCGCGTGCCTGGCAAGCCTGCGCGGCACCACCGAACCCTTCGAGCTGGCCGTCGTGGACAACGCCTCCACCGATGGCACCGATGCGTTCTTCCGCAACGCCCGTCTGCCCTTCGCGCACCGGTATCACCGCAACACCGAGAACGTCGGGCTGATCCGCGCGCTGAACCAGGGAGCGGCGCTGGCCGGCGGCGACATCCTCTGCTTCCTGCACAACGACACCGAGATGCGCGATGCCCGCTGGCTGGCGCGGCTGCGCACGGCGCTCGACGAGCCGGGCGTGGGGCTGGCCGGACTCTACGGAGCGCGACGGCTGCGGCGGGACGGGCGCTACGTCGGCCGCACGATCGTCCACGCGCTGGACGGCACCGGTAACCTGCGCGCCGATGTCGTCGACGTCGCCTCGGTGGATGGCGTGTGCCTGTGCGTGCCGCAGGCGGTGCTGCGGGAGGTCGGGGGCTTCGACGAGGCCTACGGCTTCTTCCACGGCTACGATCGCGACCTGTCGTTCGCCGTCCGGGAGAGCCGGCGCCGCTGCGTGGTGGTGAATGCGCCGTTCGTGCACCATGGCGGCGGCACGCGCACCGGCGCGGGCGCTCCGGTGCGGGCGCGCGAGGACCTCGGTCAGCGCCAGGCCGCCCTGGCGCGCTTCGCGAGCAAGTGGGCGCGCCGCCTGCCCGCGGATGTGCGCGGCGCGCGCGAGCGGCTGGCCGACTGGCTCACCGCCCGCGCGCGCCGCTGAGCGACGCTACATCCCGAGGTCCTTCAACCCGGCCTGCGCGACCTTCTCCGCCTCGGCGTGATTGCCCTGGGCGTGGAGCGCGGCGGCCTGCGCCGCCTTCTCCTTGGCCGCCTGCGAGGCGGGATCGAAGCGGATCGCGATCTCATCTTCGATCTTCTTGACCAGCTTCGGGCACTGGAAGGCCAGCGCCTGTCCGGCAAACAGCACGACAGCAAGACCGATCACGGTCACGACAGCAAAACGTGGCATGCGCACTTCTCCCCTGGAGCTCGAGGCGCAGCAACACGCTGACGACCACGTACGGTGGCCGGAGCGCCGGTTGTGGGCGAGCGAGGGATCAGGCGCTGGGTGGTGCGCGGGTCGCAGGGCCGCCGAGGGTGGCGGCCTCGACGAGACGAATCGCGGGCGGAGGGGCGGCAGCCCAGACAGCGGCGCGGTGGCTCTCGAGACCCGGACCCTCGGCCGCAAGCCCCGGCGGGGCTCCGTCCGGCTTGAGCTCCAGACGCTCGACCGGCAGTCCCTGATCGTCGGATGTGTCGATGAACGACAGGCGAGGGTCGCTCGAGGGGGCGTCGGTGATGAGCGCCGCGCCCAGGAACAACAGGGCCAGTAGCGGGACACTCACGTGCTGGGACGTCCAGCGCCCCGGGGGGCGCCGGACGGAGCGAAGACCCATGGCGAGGACTATAGGCCCGGCGGCCGGACTACGCTACCCGGGTCAACCGCCCAGGTAGAGCCGTTTCACCTCGGGGTCGGCGAGCAGTTGACGGCCCGCGCCCTCGAACCGGTTGCGCCCCAGCTCCAGGACGTAGCCGCGATCGGCGATGGCCAGGGCCCGCGTGGCGTTCTGTTCGACCAGCATGAGCGTGTAGCCGGCCTCGCGCAGCTCCACCAGCTTCTCGAAGATGAGCGTGACGAACTTCGGCGACAGACCCAGCGACGGCTCGTCGAGCAGGATCAGCCGGGGCGCGGTCATCAGTGCGCGCGCGATGGCGACCATCTGCTGCTCGCCCCCCGACATGGTGCCGGCGGCCTGCCGGCGCCGCTCGGCCAGGATCGGGAACAGGCGGTACACCTGCTCCATCGCGGCGGCCACGCGCTTGGGGTCGCGCTCGGTGTAGGCGCCCATCTCGAGATTCTCCAGCACCGTCATCTGCGGAAAGACGATGCGGCCCTGCGGCACGTAGGCCAGGCCGCGGCGCAGCACGAGGTCGGGACGAGTGCCGGTGATGTCCTCGCCGTTGAACAGCACGCGCCCCGTGCGCGGCGTGAGGAAGCCCACGATCGTCTTGAAGGCGGTGGACTTGCCCGCGCCGTTGGGTCCGATGATGCTCACGATCTCGTGGAGGCCGACCGTGAGCGAGACCTCGTGCAGGATGTCGATACGCCCGTAGCCGGCGGTGAGCCCCTGCGCCACCAGCAGCGGCACCTCCGGCGTCATCGCGCCTCGCACACGTACAGCACGTGTGGGTACGGCAGCACGTCCACCATCAGGTGGCGATGGACCGTGAAGCCGGCGTCGTCGAGCGCGCCGCCGAGCTCCCCGGCGCTCCAGTAGTGCACCGGCGTTCGCGGCGCCATGGCGCGATCGAGGACCCACGTGAACCAGCGCTTGACCACGGGATGCGTGTCGACGTCCTTGACCAGGAGCCGCCCGCCGCGGGGCAGGCTGGCGCGCAGGGCCCGGAACAGCGGCGGCACCGTCTTGGGCGGCACGTGGTGGACGATGTCGAGCATGTAGGCCGCGGCCACCTCGCCGTCACCCTTGAAGTCACGGGCATCGGCCTCCTCGTAGGCGACGTTGTCGAGACCGAGCCGGCCGGCGGCGCGCCGGGCCAGCGCGATGCGGCCGCCGCTCACGTCGAGCCCGCGCACGAAGCGGCGCGGCCCGGTGGCGGCGTAGTACAGCGAGAACAGCCCGAAGCCGCAGCCGATGTCGAGCACCGGGCCGGCCTCGGGGAGGTACTGGCCGATCTCGTCGAGGAAGCGCTGGCGCAGGATGCCGAAGCGCGCCCAGCAGTAGGCGCGGACGATCGGATCGTCGTAGGCGCGGATGATGCGCTTAACGGTCGCGCTGTGCATAGATGCGGTAGCCGGGGCCCGGCCGGACGAGATCGTACCGCGCCAGGCGCTCGGCGAGCTCGGGGAAGCGCGCGATGCGCTCCCAGCCGCCGGCCGGCCAGCCCTGCTCGAACATCACGATCAGTCGCGGCGGCCGCGCGTCGAGGCCCCGGATGAGCTCGGCCCGCAGCGCGCGGATGGCCGGCTGCGCGTCGTCGTGAAAGAAGTGAAAGTCGTAGAGAAAGCGCGTCGGCTCGCGCACGCCCAGGCGCAGCAGCGCGTGGATGCCGCCGCCGGTCGTATCGAGCACCTGCACGGTGTCGCCCGGGCGCAGCCGCGGCGCCAGCTCGTCGGCCAGACGGCGCGCGACGTCGGCCTTGGCGCGCTCCCAGCCCGCGGGGCTCACCGCCATCGCCTTGCCGCTCAACACGATCAGCGTCAGCGCGACGCTCAGCAGGAACGGCAGCGCGACCGGGCGCCGCAGGCGCGCCAGCGCCGGCGCGATCTCGGCGGTGGGCAACACCAGCGCGAAGGCGGCCAGCGGATAGAGGTGGTACTCCCAGCCCTTGCCCTGGGCGACGAAGTGCGCGACGCCGTAGAGCACGCCCACGGCGGCGACGGCGTGGCGCATCCGGAAGCGCCCGGCGGCCAGCGCGCTGGCCATCGAGAGCAGGACGCCGCCGGCGATGGGGATCCAGATCCAGGCCCGATACACGTTCGGCGCCGCCCGCCCGAGCCGGAGGTAGAGCGGAACCAGATAGTCGAAGAGGATGGCGCGCCACGCCGGCAGCGCGCCCGCCAGGGCCAGCCACAGCACGACGGCCGCCGGTGCTGTGGCCATGCCGACCACGAAGATGGCCAGCGGCCCGGTCACGCCGCTGCCCGTCCGCCACGCGGTGACCGCGATCATGAGCCCCAGCGCGGCGGCCAGCGCGATGGTGTGGGGCTTGATCGTCATCGACGCGCCGAGGGCGAGGCCGCCCCACGCGAGATCACGCCGGCGGTCTCCGGCCGGCCGCTCCAGCCAGCGCGCGACGCCGAGTGCGCCCAGCAGCAGCAGCGGACAGAGAAGAAAGTCGCGCTGCCCGGCCTGCCAGGCCCCGCCCGCCAGGTGGTAGAGCGCCAGCGAGCCGGCGGCGACGCCGGCGGCCAGTCGCCCCCACGGCGCGGCGAAGGCCGCGGCCGCCAGCGCGGCGGCCGCGAGCCAGGTCAGATCGAAGAGCCGCCAGGCGAGGTCGCCGAAGCCGAGCGCACGGACGACCGCCAGGTGCAGCAGGTACACGCCGGGGAAGTTCATGTCGAACAGGTCGCGGTACGGCACGGCGCCTTCGGCCATGCGCCAGGCCACGTAGTGCATCAGCGGGGCGTCGTGGACCAGCGGCCAGCTCACTGAGCGCCACGCCAGCCAGCCGACCAGCGCGGCGATCACGGCGAGCGCGAGCCCTTCAACGACCGAAGTAGGCCTCAATCACGCGCTCGTCGGCCTGGATCAGGCCCGGCGGCCCCTCGGCGATCTTCTCGCCGTGGTCGAGAACGAACACCGTCTCGCACAGCCCCATGACGACCTTCATGTCGTGCTCGACCAGGAGGATCGTGCGCCCCTCGTCGCGCAGCCGGCTCACCGCGGCGAGCAGGTCGTTGAGCAGCGTGCGGTTCACGCCGGCGGCCGGCTCGTCGAGCAGGATCAACGCCGGATCGGTCATGAGCACGCGTACGAACTCCACCAGCTTCTGCTGGCCGTAGGAGAGATTGCCCGCGTACTCGCCGGCCAGGCGCTCGAGCTTCACGAACTCCAGCATCTGCCGGCCGCGGCGCTCGGCCTCTGCGCGCGGGCCGCGGGTGACCACCAGCAGATTCTCGAGCGCGGTCAGCTCGGGAAAGACGCGGATGACCTGAAAGGTGCGGCCGATGCCCAGCTGGGCGATGCGCGAGGCC
>Ga0134123_10001938_pt1 | contig 13510 bp, 15 predicted proteins | sample KB303_FD_96460 | JGI IMG/M metagenome (GOLD analysis project Ga0134123, IMG submission 96460) | Terrestrial soil microbial communities without Nitrogen fertilizer from Kellogg Biological Station, Michigan, USA - KB3-0-3 | ecosystem: Environmental > Terrestrial > Soil > Unclassified ...
GAATCGTGAGCCGCTGTTTGGGTCGGCGCAAGGCCCGATCTCAATGAGAACTCCATGGTCTCGGGTCGTCTGCCGCCGTGCTTACTCTGTTACCTGGCTTTCACGCGGTACTTGATGTGGGTGACGCCGGGCGCTTCGATCGAGCGGATCTGCTCGAGCTCGATGTTGGACCCGTCGAGGTCGGCGAACAGCCGCTCACCCCGGCCGAGGAGGACGGGTGTCAGCGAGATCTCGATCTCGTCGAGCAGACCTGCCCTCAAGTACTGCTGGATCACGCTGGCCCCGCCCGCGAGCCACACGTCCTTCCCGCCCGCCGCCTCCGTGGCCAGCTTGAGCGTTGCCTCGATGCCCTCAGTTGCGAAATGGAAGGTCGTTCCGCCCTGCATCTGGACCGGCTCGCGGGGATGGTGGGTGAGGACGAAGACCGGCACGTGGTAGGGCGGGTTCTCATCCCACCAGCCGCGCCAGTCGCCTCGCCACGGACCGGGGCCCCCGCCGAACATGTTCCTGCCCATGACGACGGCGCCCATGTTCTCCCACCAGCCTCGAACAACGGCGGTGCTCGCGTTGACCTCGCCCTCACCGCCACCCTCGCCGTGCATCTCCCGGAAGACGGCCAGCGGGATCATCCACTCGTGCAGTCGTTCGCCGCCGACGCCAAGGGCAGTGTCTACGCTCTGGTCGGGGCCGGCACCGAACCCGTCGAGCGATATCGCCATGGTCGCTCTTAGCTTGCTCATCGCTCCCCCTTCTCTCGAACGTTGGACTCGGTGGGGCAGTCAGACTCATCGGCGATGAACGCGCTGGGTGGAACGATCAAACGTCTTCGAAGACGTACACCTCGGGTGGGGAGTCCTCCCACTCCGGGAAGCGGTCGTCGTCGACGGCGGCCCGCATCGCCTGAACACCTCGGTCGAAGGCCTCCCGCGTCTCCCAGAGCGCGAGGCCGAGCAGCGTGCCGGACTTGGCGTCACGCATCGTGTGGACCTCCTGAAGCCCGGGCTGCGAACGACCGGCGGCCGCGAACCGCTCCATCGACGCGATCAGCTCATCGACGCTCTCGGGATTGGGTGTGTGGATGGCGATGTGCGCGATCATGATCCCCCTGTTGTCCGTGCACTGAGGCCCGGAAGGGCGCCTCAGATGCCGCTCCTCAGGGATGACTCTAGTCGCGAGACCTCCGTCCCGCTCCCGACCTCTCACGGCGACGAGGCTCCGATCGACGCTAGACGGAAGCGGGCGGACGGGTTGCCCCCGAGGTTCCTGCATGGAACGCTCGCGGATCCGGCCGGGAGGACCCGATGGATCCGCAGGCGGCGAGGCAACGGGGTCGGATCGATTACTCGTTGGGGCGCTACACGTTCTGGTCCGCCGTCTTCGAGCCGACCTCCGACCGACTCATCGACGCCGCGGGTGTGTCGCCGGGAATGCGGGTGCTCGACGTCGCCGCGGGCGACGGGAACACGGCGCTTGCTGCTGCCAGGCGCGGAGCAACGGTCATCGCGGTGGACATCACACCTGCTCAAGTGAGGCGGGGTCGCATTCGCACCGAGGCCGAGGGTGCCATGGTGCGGTGGGCCGAAGCAGACGAGGATCGCCTTCCGTTCCGAGATGTGAGCTTGGACTGCGCGCTGTGCACGTTCGGCATCGAGGGCCCTCTCGATGCCGCCGTGAATGAGATGTTCAGGGTCGTCAGACGCGGTGGGGTCGTCGGGTTCACGGAGTGGACGGGGGAGGGCGTCGTCGGCGCTCTCTGGGAACCGCTCTCGGGCTTCGCGTCTCCCAAGATGGAGCAGCAAGAAACCGATGACTGGGGAAACGAGGATCACGTCCGCTCGAGGCTGAGCAAGCACGCGTCTCTGATCGATCTGCGCCGCCAAGTGCTTCAGGGACGCTTCGAGTCGGTCGACCGGTTCTGTACCGATTTCTGGCAGAACGACCCCGAGATCCGAGCCTTGGATGCGGTGCTCGGTCCCGACCAGCGGCGTGTCCTCCGATCGCAGCTCCGTCGTCTCATCGCCGACTGGAACATGGCAACGGACGGTCGTCTGGTCCTCGAACTGAGCTACCTGCTTACCGTCGCACACAAACGGTAGGCACGGACGCCGATGCCAGGCCCAGAGGAGCAGCTCGAGAGCGAGAGTATCCAGCTAGGAACATGACTTGACCCCGTGCCCGTGACGAGGCGCGAACGGGCCCGAGAGTCGAAAGGCGAGCTGGCGCGAGGCAGCGGGCAGCGGGGAGAGGTGTGAAGTCCGGATGGACCTCCTTTTCTCTCCTCGATCTCTCCGAGCGGAGGCGGACGGGAATCGAACCCGCCTGGGAGCTCTCGCCCCCACACCGGTTTTGAAGACCGGGGGGCCCACCAGGCGCCCTGACGCCTCCGCTCGCGAGGATAGCGTCCAACCTTTGCCGGGCGACCGCCCGCTCTTTGCCTGCCCTTGGATGCCGCCTCGCTAGCGTCGACGTGTCCAGAGTCAAGGAGGTCGGGATGAAGAAGAGGATCGTGTTCGCGCTCGTGACCGCGTTCGTGCTCCTGGTGCCCGCCGGCATCGCGTCGGCGGGCCAGAACGACGTGATCCGCGAGGGCTCGTGCGCCGGCGCGAGCGACTGGAAGCTGAAGGTCTCGCCCGAGAACGGGCGGCTCGAGGTGGAGTTCGAGGTCGATCAGAACGTCTCGGGCGACCGCTGGCGGGTCAGGATCCGTCACGACGGCGACCTCGCGTTCCGCGGCATCCGAACCACGATGGGCGCGAGCGGTTCGTTCGAGGTCCGGATCGTCGAGAACGACACGGCCGGGCCCGACGCCTTCCGAGGACGCGCTCGGAACCTGTCCACCGACGAGGTGTGCGTGGGGCGCGCCACCGTCTAGTTCGGTCGCGTTCGGGAGCCCGGCCACGACGGCCGGGCTCCCATGCGTGTTTCAGCGGCGCCGGTGCTCACCGATACCATGAAGGTGATGGAAGCCGTGTTCTTCGACCTCGACAAGACGATCATCTCGCGCTCGTCCTCGCTCGCCCTGTCCCGGCCGATGTACCGGGCGGGCATGGTCACACGCGGACAGCTCGTGCGCGGCGCGTACGCGCAGCTCGTCTACGCCCTCGTCGGTGCGGACGAGAAGAAGATGGATCGGCTCAAGGAGGGGATGCTCCAGCTCACGCGGGGCTGGGACCGGCACGAGGTCGAGCGCCTCGTCGAGGAGGTCCTGATCGACGTGATCGACCCGTTCGTGTACCAGGAGGCCCTCGACCTGATGGAGCTGCACCGCTCCGAGGGGCGGGACATCTACATCGTGAGCTCCTCGCCGGAGGAGGTGGTCCGTCCCCTCGCGGGGCACTTCGGCGTTGCCGGCGTGCTGGCGACCCGCGCACGGATCGAGGACGGGCGCTACACGGGCGAGCTCGAGTTCTACTGCTACGGCGCCGCGAAGGCGGACGCGATCCGATCGCTCGCCGAGGACCGCGGGATCGATCTCGAGTCCTCGTACGCGTACAGCGACTCCTCGACCGACCTCCCGATGTTGCGGACGGTCGGCCACCCCGTCGCGGTGAACCCGGACCGAGAGCTCCGAAGGGAGGCCGAGACCCAGGGCTGGGACATCCGGAACTTCCGGCGCCCGGTCCGACTCCGGACCCGGATCGTCCAGACCGCCGCGCACCCCAAGACCCGTGTGGCCGCGGGTCTGGTCGCCGCGAGCGCGGCCGCCGCGATCGTCTTGTGGCTCATCGTTCGTTCGCGGCTGTCGGGTCGCCGCTCCACGGTGGCGTAGCGCCCGAACGCGTTCGCGCGGCGAAGAGACGCGGGGTACGATGGCCGCGTCGCCCTCGGGCGACCGCGAAGGGAGCAGAAACCCACGCGCGTTTGCCGCGGGAGGCATGCTCGGGCCCTGTGGTTCCGGCCGCCGGACACCGAGCAAAGTGCAGACTGCGCATGCTCGCTGCTCCCTTCGCGCACGCCCGGCCCCTGCGGAGCTAGGCGTCCGCGGGTTCGCGCCGGTACTCGAAGTGCATCCCGTCGGGCACGATGAACGTCCCGCCCCAGACGAACCCCCAGCGCTCGAACACGTCGACGAGCCGAGGGTCCTGGTGCGGGATCTGCCCGAAGACGTTCCCCTGCTGCACGTTCAGATCGACCGCGATGCCCCAGGAGTGGTGCGACAAGCCGGCGCTCGGGATCCGGTTGAGATGTCGAGGCGAGTAACAGCCGGAGTACGAGTGGATCGTGTCCTGCAGCCCCTGGTCGATCAGCTCGTGGACGACGCCGCGCAGCTGCGGGAACAAGGACACGTTGCAGGTGACCATCCCGAGCAGCGGGACGTGCTGGGTGTCGATGTTCTGCCTCACCCACGCGGGGTCGAGGTCGAGGAAGCCGGGGTTGCCGGGTTCGGGTCGCGCCTGGAACTCGCCGAACAGCAGCTTGATCCGGACCGGCGGCAGCACCGCATCGCCCTGCCGGAAGTACGGTGTGTCGCCGGGTGCGCGGACCTTGGAGGGGGGGTCGGCCGGCAGGATCGGGTCCAGGAGCCGTTCGACCGCCCTGGCGGTCCCTGCGTGGTCGGGCACGACCAGCGCGTAGCGGTCCTGCGTCACGCCGATCGACCTGCCCACCTCGCGCGAGACCATCAGCTCGTGCGCGCCGACGAGCTCGTCGGACAGGATCGCCGCCACCTCGATCCGGACGTCGCCGAACCTCAGCAGCGCCCCCGGGCCGAGACCCCGGAGCCGGGCGCTGCTCTCGCCCAGGATGCCCTGGCCGTCGGCGAGCGCCAGCGCATCGGACCGGTCGGCGGGCGGCAGGAACGGCGCGAACTCCTCGGGATCGACCGCCGCGACCTCGAGCGGGATCGCGAAGCCGGGACGCGGGTCGTCCACGACCTCGCCCTGCTCCGACCACGACCGGTCCAGCCACGTGTTGTCGCTCGCGATCACCACCGAGCGCTGGATCCCGTCGAGGCGGCGGACCGCCGCTCGGAACCCTTCGGGCATGCCGCCGGAGGTCCAGACGAGGAAGGCCTCGGGTGGCTCGGGTTCGGTGCGCGGGGCCGCGGGTTCATCCACTGAGCCCGGGTCGGGCAGGTTCGCCCACCCCTGGATCGCGAGCGTGAGCGTGGCGCCGAGGGCGAAGCCCATCGCGACGCCCGCCGCGACGCCGGCGGCGCGGCGGCGGCTCATCCGTCCGTCCCGTCGCCGCCGATCGATGTCGCGATGGCGAGGAGCTCCTCGAGCCCGAGCCCGGGGGCGTCGAGCGAGCGGTAGAGGCCGCCGTCGATCCATTCCAGCTGCGACCGGTCGGGGGTGAACCGGCCCCGCACACCGCCGACGTCCACCGTCGACTGTGCCGCCGAGGTCGCAGGCGGCAGTGAGCTCGCGGCCTCCAGGTGCAGGCGGATCGTGCCGATGCCGGCGTCCGCGTCCTGGTCGCGCAGGTACAGGGTCACACCGGCGCCGTACCCCGCGTCCACGACCTCCACGCTCGCGAGACCGAACCCGGCGGGCAGCGCCTTCGGTAGCTCGATCGGGAACGGAACGGACGCCCGAGCGTTCTCGAGCGAGACGCGTTCCGCGGTGGCCGCGCCGACCTGTCGGTGCGTCCACGAGTCGGGCATCGGGAGGCCCCGGACCGGGAGCGCCGCGGCGGCCGCCAGCAGCTCAGAACGCGGCAGGTTGGACTCGAGATACAGGTCCGTCCCGGCCGCGTGGATCGCGACGCGGCGGCCGTGGTCCCGCGACGCCGGCTCGTAGTACGCCACCCCACCAGCGGGGAGCGAGATCTCCTCGGCCTGCACACCGACGGGTCCGAAGGGCGCGTCGCCGTTCCACGAGCGCGTCTCGCCGAGGTTGAGGAACGCGAGGCCGTCCGCGTAGGCGACGAGCGTCTCACCGGCGTCCTCCCGTGGGAGCACCACCCGGTAGCGGTCGAGCCCGCCGACCGTGCTCGGAGCGACGGGCTCGAACCCGGTCGCCCGCCGCACGTCGCCGAGCTCCACGGGTCGGGCCCCCTGATCCTGCGACGAGTTCGTCGCGGGGATGTCGAACTCGCCGGCGTCGGGCGTGTCAAGGCTCACGTTGAGCGCCCGCACCGAGAAGACCGACCGCAGCGAGGGCTCGTCGGGCAGGCCGAACCTGAGCGCCCAGGCGTCGCGCTCGTCGCCGGTCGCCGGGTAGACGTCCCAGCGCAACGGGAACCAGTTGCGTTCGTCGAGCCAGATCCGGACGCGATCGTTCGGGAAGAACGGCCGCCAGTCGCCGCCGATCGACAGGAACGGGAACAGTGGCTCGGCGCGCTCGAACGGGACCTCGACCCGCACGGCCGGTCGGCCGAGCATCGTCCCTCGACCGAGCACCGTCAGGCGGTCGGCGTCGGCCAGGGTCGAGATCGGGAGCACCAGGTCCGTGGGGCTGGGCGCGGCGGTCGAGAACGGCAGGCGGTTGCGCACGACGGATTCACGCTGTGGGCAGGTCGCCGTCGGGCACGGCGCCGGCCCGGCCGCGTACCAGGTCGAGCCGTCCACCACGAGCTTCAGGTTGGTCGGCGTGGCAGCCGTCGGGTAGTCCGTGCGGTCGAGGACGTCCAGGCGGAACCGTTCGGGCGCCGCGAACGACACACGCATCATCAGGTGGCGTTCGGGCACCTCGGGGGACAGGTGCCGCTCGTCGATCACGAACGTCGCCTGGTACGCGTCGAGCCGCGCCGCGGCGGCCGAGATGCCCTCGGTGACCTCGGTGGCGGCGAGCGCCGCCCCGTTCCCGGGCCGTTGCCAGGGTCCGCCGACGACCAGGCTGCCGATCAGCGCGCCCACGACCAGCGCCGCGGCGACGGGGGCGAGACGCGGGAGGATCGAACGGCGCGGCGGTCCGGCCGGCCGGACCACCCGCAACCCCGAGCGAGGGCGCCCGGACTCGGCGCCGACGGCGCCCATGACCTGGTCGACCAGGTCGGGGACGGCGGGGGCGACCTGGAACCGCGCTGCCTCGCGCAACCGATAAGCACCGCGTTCGAACGCGCGGCACTCGGCACACGTCTCGAGGTGCTGCTCGAGCGACGCGCTCGCCCGCGTCGACAGCCGCTCGCCGTCGATGCGGGCGGACAGGAGACGCTCCGCCTGCTCGTGGTTCACCGTGCCTCCTCCTCGACCGCGAGCGCGTCCATCATCGCCCGACGTGCCCGGTGCATCCGGCTCTTGATCGTCCCGACGCGGACGCCGAGCACGTCGGCTGCCTCCTGGTAGGACAGGCCGAACACCTCGACGAGCATGAACGGCTCGCGATGCTCGGCCGAGACCGCGTCGAGCGCGGCGTGCAGCTCGACACGCGCCTGCGGGTCGGTGGTGGTCCCGGCGATCGGGGTGACACGTTCGACGTAGACGTTGCGCGCCTTGATCTGGTCCATCGCGCAGTTGCGCGCGATCCGGAAGAGCCAGCTCGTGAACTTGGAGTCACCACGGAACCCGCGGAGGAACCGAAAGGCGCGCAGGAACGTCTCCTGGGTGACGTCGTCCGCCAGCGACCGGTCGCGCGTGAAGTGGTACGCGAAGCGCCACACGTCGCCCTGGTACTGGCGCACGAGGTCCTCGAACGCGCCCAGGTCGCCCCCGCGAGCCCGCGCGAGCGTGCGTGGGTCCGGATCGTTCACCCTTTCCCTTCCGGTTCGCCTGTTCCCCTGGCCGGCCACCCAGCGTAGCCCCGCACCGGCACGCAGGCAGGTTCGGGCGCGAGCGTGCGCCGGGGCGCCTCCCTCCCGGAAGCTTCCGGTCCGCCCTTGCTGACCGGCCCGGGGCGGGGAGGGTTCCCGGCGTGCGAGAGGTCGTCGAGGAGGTGGAGGGGGATCCGTGCCTAGCCGGAGCGGCGGGCGGAGGGGTGCTCCAGGCGCTCGGCCAAGCGTTCGGCACGCTCGGCGGCGGCGTCCTCGAGGCCGGCGGAGACGGCGCCGGTGATGGCCAGCAGCTCGGATTCGACCCTGCCCGCCAGGCGGCCCGAGCCGCTGCGGCGCAGGAGGGCGTCCAGGCATGCGATCGCCCGGTCCAGGCGGCTCAACGGGTCTCGCTCGCGGCGCTCGCGCCACTCGGACAGGACCACGACCGAACCCATGCGGCGATCGTAGACCCCGGGTGTGACACTTCCTCGGAACTGGGGAGGGTCTCGGCCTCGGCCGAGAAATGAACGCCTCGGACCTAGTGCTTGGCGTACCCGCTCGCGCCGATCAGGTGCAGCGATACGTACGGCTCGTCGCCCACCACCCACGAGTCGTGGCCGGGACCGATCGAGAACAGGTCGCCCGGCGTGAGCATGCCCTCGGTCCCGTCGACCATCTTCACCGCCGCGCGGCCGGACACGACGAGCCCCACGTGCTCGACCTGGCACAGAGCCTCACCCACCGGCTTGCCAACGTGCTCCGACCAGATCCATCCGGGCTCGTAGCTCGCGCGTCCGATCGTGACGCCCCCGATCGTCACGAGCTCGAACGAGCCGCGCTCGAACGTCCGCGTCTCGTCGGCCTGCTCGAACCTTCGGATCTCGATCCCGGTCACGGGTGCTCCTTTCGGCGTGGGTTCGGTCCGAGCGGGGGCGCACCCACTCGACGAATCAGAACGGAACCGGTCGGGGTGTGCGCATCTCGTGAGCCGATCGTTCGCCGGCGTTCGACCAGCGGCTACGCCGAGCCCTCGACCTTGCGCTTGAGGACCTCCATCCGCTTGCGGCCCTGCGGCTTGCCCGATAGCGCGAAGACCGGAGGGAGCAGCACCGCCGCGAGCCCGCGCATCTTGACGAACTCGACCCGGTGCATCACGTCGGTCCCACCGCCGTTCGGCGTCAACGTGTAGGTGTGCGCATACTCGCCCTGCGGGTCGCTCGAACGGAACGCGAACCGGGTGGTCGGTTGGTTCTCGGTGATCCGGCCCTCGTTCTCGTGGTGCTGGTCGCCCGGGATCACCCCCGTCGAATGGAACCGGCTCCCCACCGCGTTCGGCTCGCCCTCGAGCCACTCGATCCGGTAGGGCTTGGGCGACCAATCGGAGTGCTTCGAGAGGTCGGCCACCCACGGCCACACGGCTTCCGGCTGCGCGTCGATCGTCACCGTGAACTCACCCGACGTCACGAGCCGCCCTCCTGATCCGTGCCCTCGACCCTAGCCCCGACCTCGGAGGTGGGTCAATGCTCGCCCGGGAAGCCCCCGGCGCGAGGACGGTCCGACACGTTCGGGGTCGATGCAAGGACCGGTCTCTCGAGCTTCGGAACACCGATTCGACTCGGGCAAGGTTCGGGTTCATCCCCTCCGAGGTCGCCAAGATGCTCCGAACGGCCGACCCGGATCTCCGACGACAGCCTCGCCCGACAAGAACGGCGAATCGGTCGGCCTGGTGATTGTCTCGAACTCGCGCCCCCGCGTAGTGTTCGCCTACGCGGTTCGCCGCGACTCCCCGAGCAAGGTCCTCCCCTCATTCGGTTGATCGGTGCTTCCCCCTGGACGTGGAGCGAGGATGGACGAGGTCGCGCGGATCGTGCTCGCGCTCGAGACGCCGGACGTTGCCGAGGAAGTCATGCACTTCCTCGATCGCACTGGTCGCTCCCGTGTCGTCGGGACCGCCGTCGACGCAGCGCAGCTCGCGGAGGCCGTTCGCCAGCTCGAGCCCGACGCCGTGGTCGCCGCCCCCTCGCTCGTTCCCGCGAGCGGGACGCTGAACGGCTCCGCGCTGCTCGCCGTGGATACGAGCCAATCGGTGGGGGCACTGCGCCGCGCTATCCGTGGCGGCGCGAGCGGCTTCTACCTCTGGCCCGCCGAGCGCGAGGAGCTCGCACTCGCCGCGGCACGCGTCGGACCCAAGCCGGACGAGACGAGCGGCGAACGGGCGCAGGCGCTAGCGGTCTACGCGCCGCGAGGCGGGGCCGGCGGGACGTTCGTCGCGACGCACCTTGCGGCCGCGTTCGCCAAGCGTGATCGACGATGCATCCTGATCGATCTCGACGTGCTCTTCGCCGACGCGTCGGCCGCGCTCGGCGTTGCGGCCGAGGAGGAGATCAGGACCATCGCCGACCTGGTGCCGCTCGGCGACGAGGTGACATCGCAGCACGTCGAGGAGCTCGTCTGGCGGCACCCGGCGGGGTTCGCGGCCCTTCTCGCACCCGCTGACCGGCAACGGTTCCCGCGGATCGGCGCCGAGGCCTGTGGGGCGGCGATCTCCGCGGCGCGGCGATCATGCGACGTCGTCGTCCTCCACGTCCCGCGTGCGCTCGACGAGGTCGCACGGGCGGGGCTCCGGGACGCGGATCGAGTGCTGGTCGTACTGGGGCTCGACCTGCTCTCGTTCCGAGACGCCAAGCGCGCGATCGAGGTCGCGGCGCTGGAGGGGCGTTGTTCGTTCGTGGTCAACAGGGCGAGCAGATCGGAGATCACGCCGAACGACGTCGAACGCGTCTTCGGGCAACCGCCGATCGCCGTGATCCCGTCGGATCGTGCCGTCGGTCGAGCCCAGGATCACGGTCGTCTGGTGCCGATGCGCGGTCGGATCGGACGGGCGCTCGACAGGCTCGCCCGGCAGGTGCTGGAGGCATCGTGAATCGTATGGATGCGCTCAAGGACGTTCGGCGGACCGTGCACGAGCGGCTGATCGGCCGGGTGGATGCCCGGCAGCTCGACGCGATGCCACGGGCCGAGCGCCGGCTGCGGGTACGGGAGGAGGCGCTCTCTCTCCTGCGCGAGCAGGGCCACATGCTGCCGCAGAGTGCGCTGGCGGACGTGGTGAACGCGGTTTCGGATGCGGTCGTCGGGATGGGTCCGATCGAGTTCCTGCTCAAGGACCCCGAGATCACCGAGGTGATGGTGAACGGCCCCGACGACGTCTACGTGGAGCGGAAGGGGCGGATCGAGAGGGTGGCGGACCGTCTGTTTGAGGGGGAGGAGGCGGTCCTCCACGTGATCGAGCGCATCGTGGCGCCCCTGGGTCTTCGGGTCGACGCAACGTCACCTTGGGTGGACGCGCGACTTCCGGACGGCTCTCGGGTGCACGCGATCGTGCCGCCTCTTTCGCTCTGCGGTCCCGTCCTGAACGTGCGGAAGTTCTCGTCGATACCTTTGGGGCCCGGCGATCTGCTCGCTCGCGGGACGATCGGGCCTCGCATGCTCGAGTTTCTCGCCGCGTGTGTCCGCGGGCGCATGAACATCGTGATCTCGGGTGGTACCAGCTCGGGGAAGACGACGCTGCTCGCCGTGCTCTCGTCCTTCGTCCCGTCCGAGGAACGCCTCATCACCATCGAGGACGCCGCCGAGCTACGACTCGCCCAGCCACACGTCATAGGTCTGGAGGCCCGACCGGCGACCGTCGAGGGTCGCGGCGAGGTCACGGTTCGAGATCTGGTTCGCAACGCGCTCCGGATGCGACCGGATCGGATCGTCGTCGGTGAGGTCCGCGGGGGCGAGGCCCTCGACATGCTCCAGGCGATGAACACGGGACACGACGGTTCGCTCTCGACGGCGCACGCGAACTCGGCGCGTCACGCGCTCTGGCGGCTCGAGACGATGGCGCTGATGTCCGACGTCGACCTTCCCGTAGCCCACGTCAGGACGCAGGTCGCATCGGCGATCGACGTCGTGGTTCATACGGCTCGCCTCCGCAACGGGCGGCGCGTCGTGTTCCAGGTGGCTGCGGTCGACGAGCTCGACGGGGCGGGGGATCCGGTCGTCGTCGAGATCTTCGGTTTCCGGCCTCGGATCGGGCGTGAGGGTGCCTTCGTGTGCACGGGCATCACGCCGCGGGTCGTCTCCTCGCTGGCGGAACGAGAACAGGATCTCGATCAGCGGTGGTTCGAGGCGGGGATCGACGCATGGGAACCGGCGTGATCGAGGCGGTCGCGGTCGCCGGGCTCTTCGTCCTCTCGACGATGCTCATGACACGCGTCATGACCGCCGAAGGCTCGAGGCGCGTACTGGGCAGCCTCCTGTCCGATCGCGAGTCGGCCCCCACGACGTTTCGGGTGCCCAGGGGGGTCCACATGGCGACCGGGATCGTGGCGGCGGGGTTCGTCGGTTACCGAGTCGCCGGGATCGTCGGTTGCCTCGCAGCGATCGCCGTCTCGCTCGCTGCACCGGCGACGGTCGCCCGACGCCGCGGGCGCCGCGGGGAGATCGCCACGCAGGAACGACTCGCCGAGGCGGTCTCGTTGATTGCCTCGGCCATGCGCTCCGGTCGATCGCTGCATCAAGCGATCGAGCTTGCGGCGACCGACCTGGATCCGCCACTCGCGTCGACGTTCCGCCGGCTCGCGGATCGGACGGGGCTCGGCGATCCGATGGACGAGTCGATCGATGCGTGGGCCCTCGACGTGGGAGGTCCTGATGCGCGGCTCGTCGCGGGGGTGCTCAAGCTCCATCGGCGGACGGGAGGCTCGCTCGCCGCGAGCCTGGAGAACCTCGCGGGGACGCTCCGAGATCGCCGGGCATCGGCTCGGGAGCTCGGATCCCTCACGGCGCAGGCGAGGCTGTCGGCAACGGTCCTCGGGCTGCTCCCCATCGGGTTCTTCCTGTTCCTGTCGGTGATCGCTCGCCGAGATCTCGAGGCCGCGTACGAGACGCCGACCGGGGTCGCCGCGATCGGGTTCGGCCTGGCGTTGCAGGGAGCTGCGTATATATGGATCCGACACCTCCTCCGGATCGAACCATGACCGCGACGATGGTGGCGATCCAGGCTGGCTTCGGCACCGCGGTCGCCATCGCGGCGATCGGGCTCGGCTGTCCTCCCGATCCTCTGGCGTCGAGCGCGATCATCCGGAGCGGTCCCCCCACGATCGGGAACGTGCTCGAGATCGTCGGGGGCTGGCCGATCCTACGAAGGGTTCGGCTCTCGCGGGTGACGATGACCAGGCTCGATCGGAGCGGCACTCATCGGAGCGAACGACAGGTCGTGGCGTCGAAGGCACTCTTGTCGGCCACGGCGATGTTCGGGGTGTCGGCGCTCGTGTCACCGGTGGTTGGTGCTGTGGCGGCGCTGATCGCCTGGCGCATCCCCGATCTCGCGCTGGCTCGGCTCGCCCGCCGAGCGCTCGCCGCGGCCGATCGCGAGATCCCGGTGCTCTTGGACCTTCTGGCGGTCGCGACGTCGGCGGGGCTCCCGCCCCAGCTCGCGTTCCGCCGCGCCGTCGAGGCCGCCACGGGGCCCCTGGCCGAGGAGCTCCGCTCGGTGCTCGAAACGAGCGACCTCGGCGGTCGGTGGCGCGACGAGCTGATCGTCGTGGGCGACCGGCTCGGGCTGCCCGACCTCCGGCGCCTCCTGGGTGCGCTCGCACGGACCGACTCGCTCGGATCCTCGCTCGCCGAGGAGGTCGGGCATCTCGCCTCCGACGTGCGCGAGGTCCGGCGCGCCGCGGCGGCCCAACGCGCTCGAACGGCGCCCGTGAAGATGCTCTTCCCGCTCGTGTTCCTCGTCCTCCCCGCGTTCCTCCTCCTGACGGTGGTCCCGGTCTGGCTGACCACCGTCCGTTCGATCGACTGAGAGGGGGTGAACCGGGATGCTCTTGTC
>Ga0134123_10001939_pt1 | contig 13509 bp, 11 predicted proteins | sample KB303_FD_96460 | JGI IMG/M metagenome (GOLD analysis project Ga0134123, IMG submission 96460) | Terrestrial soil microbial communities without Nitrogen fertilizer from Kellogg Biological Station, Michigan, USA - KB3-0-3 | ecosystem: Environmental > Terrestrial > Soil > Unclassified ...
CACTTGCGCTCGCACCAGACGGTACTGCTTGAGGAAGCGGTCGAGGCGCTGCGCGTCAAGGCTGATGGCACCTACGTGGATGGCACTTTCGGACGCGGCGGACACAGCCTGGCGATTCTGGCGAAACTCAGCCGCGCGGGAAGATTGATCGTTCTGGACCGCGATCCGATGGCAGTTGCCGTGGCAAAGGAGATGACCGATCCGCGCGTTACGGCCTTTCATGCGCACTTCAGCACATTGCGTGAGGTGATTCGCCGAGCGGGGGTGAGGTATGTCGACGGCGTGCTTCTCGATCTGGGCGTGTCCTCTCCGCAACTCGACCAGGCGGACAGGGGATTCAGTTTCCGCGCGGATGGTCCGCTGGACATGAGGATGGATACGAGCCAAGGGCAGACCGCAGCGCAGTGGCTGGAGCAATCTTCGGAAAAAGACATCGTGGAGGTCATCAGGCGCTATGGCGAAGAACGGTTTGCTAAGCAGATTGCAAGAGCGATTGTTGCGGCTCGGTCGCGCGGACCTGTCCACAGCACACGGCAACTTGCCGAGATCGTGGCAAAAGCCGTTCGCACGCGCGAGCCTCGTCAGGACCCGGCGACGCGCACCTTCCAGGCTCTACGGATTCACGTCAATCAGGAGCTTGAAGAGTTGGCGGTGATGCTGCCCCAGTCTCTGGAGGCGCTGAATGACGGCGGCCGTCTGGTTGTGATCAGTTTCCACTCGCTGGAAGACCGCATTGTCAAGCAGTTCATGCGAACACATTCTCGCCCCGGAGCGCTGCCGGCACGTTTGCCGCTGCGTGCCAGCCAATTGCCCAAGCCACGTATCAGGCTGATTGGCAAACCGGTGTTTCCGTCCGACGCGGAGATTGTCCGCAACCCTCGCGCGCGAAGCGCAGTGATGCGGGTCGCCGAAAGACTCGTGACATGATCAAGCTCAATCTGGTGTTATCGGCGATCCTGGTGATCTGCGCGCTCGCGCTGGTAACTTCGCAGCACAAGGCGCGGAAGCTTTTCGTCGAGTTGCAGAATCAGCAGGGAATAGCCAAGCAGCTCGAAGTCGAATACGGCCAGTTGCAGCTGGAACAGAGCACCTGGGCAATGCATTCCCGCGTAGAAAAAATCGCGGCAAACAGTCTGCACATGCGTGTACCGCCGGCGGCACGCGTGCATCTCGTTCCTCCCCCTCCCGCGCCGTCCAGCCCATGAGACCCTCCCTGAATCCGGCCCTGTCAGTGCGCCTGCCCGTGTGGCGGGCGCGACTGCTGTTGCTGGTGGTTTTCGGCGGGTTCACGGTGCTGGCGGCGCGGGCTCTTTATTTGCAAGGGCTGCATAACGATTTTCTGCAGCAAAAAGGCGAAACCCGCTACGCGCGCGTCGTGGAAATGTCGGCGCATCGCGGCATGGTGACCGACCGCAATGGCGAACCGCTGGCGGTGAGCACGCCGGTGGAATCGGTTTGGGCGGCTCCCGCGGACGCCAGCCTCAACACCGAGCAAAGATTGAAGCTCGCGCGCCTTCTGGACGCGGATCCGGGGGAGCTCAAGCGGCGCCTTGCCGAAAGTGAGCGCGAGTTCGTGTACCTCAAGCGGCAGTTGCCCCCGGAGCAAGCCGCAAAAATCGTGCAGCTCAACCTTCCTGGTGTGTTCCTGCAGAGGGAATACCGCCGTTACTACCCCGCAGCGGAAGTGACTGCGCATGTGGTGGGGTTTACCGGGGTAGACGACAACGGCCAGGAAGGCATCGAGCTGGCATACCAGGAATGGCTCGCCGGCAAGCGTGGCAGCCGGCGGGTGATCAAGGACAGGCTCGGCCGGATCATCGAGGATGTGCAGAGTATCCGGTCGCCACAGCAGGGGCGCGACCTGGCGCTGTCCATCGACCAAAGGATCCAGTATCTGGCCTTCAGGGAGCTGAAGAGCGCGGTTGCGGAGCATGGAGCCAAAGCCGGCAGCATCGTGGTGCTCGATGCGACCTCCGGCGAAGTCCTCGCGCTGGCGAACTGGCCCAGCTATAACCCGAACAACCGCGATACCATGAAGATGGCCCGATCGCGTAACCGCGCGGTGGTGGACCTGTTCGAACCCGGGTCAACGCTGAAGCCGTTTACAGCAGCTGCGGCCTTGGAGACCGGATTGGTAGGACCGGGCAGTGTCATCGACACCGAGCACGGCCGCTTCAGCATTGGGAAGCGCATCATTCGCGACGTACATCCCGAGGGCTTCCTCACTGTCTCACAGGTAATTCAGAAGTCATCCAATGTCGGCTCGGCGAAGATCGCGCTGGCGATGGCGCCACAGAAGCTGTGGGCAATCTTTTCCGCGGTCGGTTTCGGCACCCAGACCCGGGTGGGATTTCCGGGCGAAGCGACCGGGCGCTTGCGCGCCTACCAGAGCTGGAAGCCGATCGAACACGCCACGATGTCTTATGGCCACGGTGTTTCGGTAAGCCTCCTGCAACTGGCGCGCGCCTATTCGGTATTTGCAACCGATGGCGAACTGAAGCAACTGACTTTGATCCGTCGCGACGTGCCGGCCGAGGGCAAGCGAGTGGTATCGAGGCGCACGGCGCAGGCGGTGCGCAAGATGCTGGAGACGGTTACGCATCCCGGGGGAACCGCGACGCGCGCCCAGGTCGCCGGTTACCGCGTCGCCGGCAAAACCGGAACCGCGCACAAGCTCGACGGTTCAACGTATGCGGCAGACCGCTACGTTTCGTCGTTCGTCGGCTTTGCCCCCGCTTCGAGCCCACGCTTGGTCATTGCGGTAATGATCGACGAACCCGCCGGCAAGCAATATTACGGCGGTGAAGTGGCTGCACCGGTATTCAGCAATGTCATGGCGGGTGCGTTGCGTCTGCTCGGAATCACGCCCGACGCGCCGTCCGACAATGTGTTTCCGCCCGAGTCTGCGCCGCTGATCGGCGAGGAAGTATGAACGCGGCGGCGCACTCGCGGCCGCCGGTACGCGCCTTTGATGTGCGCGAGATCGACGCTTTCGGTGCGGCTGTCACCGGCCTGGCCGTGGACAGCCGCAAACTTAGGCCCGGCGACCTGTTTCTGGCCTATCCGGGAGAACGTGTGGACGGGCGCCACTTCATCGCCCAGGCCATCGCCGCCGGCGCCGCAGCGGTGTTGTGGGACAGCGAAGGTTTCAAATGGAATCCCGCATGGAAGTTACCAAATTTGGGTGTGGCTGGTCTGCGCGCGCAACTGGGGGACATCGCCAGCCATTTTCATCATCACCCTTCCCGGCACCTGTGGATCATCGGCGTCACCGGGACCAACGGCAAGACCTCGTGCTCGCATTGGATCGCGCAGTCGCTATCCCGTCTCGGACGCAAGACGGCGGTGATCGGTACCCTCGGCAGCGGCTTTCCGGGTGCGCTCGAGCCGGCGCTCAACACCACTCCCGATGCCGTGACGTTGCATGCGCAACTGGCTGAATTCCGCAAACGCGGCGCCCAGGCCTGCGCGATGGAAGTTTCCTCGCACGGGATCGTGCAGGGCCGGGTGGGCGGCGTGAAATTCGATGTCGCGCTCCTTACCAACCTGTCGCGCGACCATCTCGACTATCACAAGACCATGGAGGAATACGCGGCGGCGAAGGCGAAACTCTTTCGAGGACCGCAACTCAAGCATGCGGTGGTGAACCTGGACGACCCTTTTGGACAACAACTCGCCCAATCGATCGACCGTTCCCGCGTCAATGTGCTCGGCTACGGGTTGGGCAGGGGGGAGATCGCCGGACACCGGCTGGATCTGTCCACGCGCGGGCTCAAACTGGAAATCGCCACGCCTTGGGGCGCCGCCGAGCTTGAAAGCCCGATGATCGGTGCCTTCAACGCCTCCAATCTTCTGGGCGTCTTGGGCGCGCTGATCACCTCGGACATTCCTCTGCAAGACGCCGTGCAGGCCTTGTCGCGGGTCGAACCTGTACCGGGAAGGATGCAGATGGTGCGCGAACCCAATATGCCGGTGGTGATCGTGGACTACGCCCATACGCCGGACGCTCTCGAAAAGGCGCTGCAAACCTTGCGGGCAACGCTGTCGAAAGAGGGAAGACTGCATTGCGTTTTCGGTTGCGGCGGTGACAGGGATCCGGGCAAGCGCCCGCTTATGGGCGAAGTGGCGACCCGTCTTGCTGATCGCGTGGTGATCACCAGCGACAATCCGAGGTCGGAGAACCCGCGCGCGATCATCGACGAAATCCTTGCCGGGGTACACCCGAACTACGCGATCGAAGCAGACCGGGCAACGGCGATCTTGCACGCCATCAGCGGCGCGGCGCAGCAGGACGTGGTGCTCATTGCCGGCAAGGGTCACGAAACCTATCAGGAAATCGGCGGCCAGAGGCTGCCCTTCGACGATGCCGAGGTGGCGCGCGCGATCCTGCGGCGGCTCCCCAGGCGGGCTGGCCATGCTTGATCTGGTCAGCGCAGCGCAGGCGCTTGGTGCCCATCGGGTGGGCGCAAACGCCGAATTTACCCGCGTCACCACCGACAGCCGCGACATTCGGCCGGGAGACCTGTTTGTCGGCATCCGGGGTGAACGGTTCGACGGCCAGGAATTCGCCGCACAAGCACTTGCTGCGGGCGCGGTGGCGGCAATGGTTAACGAGATTCCCCGAAATGCAGGTGCGGACGCGAGACTGCTCGTGGTTTCCGATACGCGTGCGGCGCTAGGCCGGCTGGCGAGCCACTGGCGCGCGCGCTTCGCAATGCCCCTGATCGCAATCACCGGGAGCAATGGCAAGACCACGGTTAAGGAGATGCTTGCCGCAATACTGCGGCAGTCGGCCGGCGAAAACGGTGTGCTCGCTACGGCCGGAAACTTCAATAACGACATCGGCATGCCGCTGACCCTGCTGCAACTGCGTGCGCAGCATCGTTACGCCGTGATCGAGATGGGGATGAATCACCTCGGCGAGATTGCCTACCTGTCGCGCCTCGCCAAACCGACAACGGCGCTCATCAACAATGCGGGAACCGCGCATATCGGTGAAGTCGGATCCACCGAAGCCATCGCCCGGGCCAAAGGCGAAATATTCGAAGGTCTGGATGAAGCCGGAACCGCGATCATCAACAGCGACGATGCATTTGCGGATCTATGGCGTGGATTGGCGAAACCGCGGCTCGTGGTGGATTTCGGACTGGAAAAGCGAGCCGCGGTCACCGCGCGATTCGAACTCCTGGAGGCCGGTAGTCTGATGACTGTCGTGACGCCGGAAAGCCAGTTCGTCACCACGCTCAAGGTTCCAGGTCTTCACAACGTAAAGAACGCACTTGCCGCGGCGACCGCAGGCTACGCGCTCGGGATCGAACCAAAGGCCATCGCATCCGGCATTGCGAGCTGCCGCGGTATGAAAGGCAGGCTGCAGCGCAGGCGGCTTCCCTCCGGCGCCACCGTGATCGATGACACCTACAACGCCAATCCGGAATCGATGAAAGCGGCGATCGCAGTACTGGCGGCGCAGACCGGCCGCCGAGTGTTCGTAATGGGGGACATGGGCGAACTCGGCGACGCCGCTGCCGCGATGCACGCGGCGGTCGGCGTGTACGCAAAGCGGGCCGGGGTGGAGCATCTATACGCGCTCGGAGATCTGAGCGCAATGGCGGTGCGCAGCTTCGGAGAAGGCGGTACTCATTTTTCGACTGTGCAAGATCTGGTCGCCGCAATCGCCGGGTTGATGGGCCGCGACACGACGTTGCTGATCAAGGGCTCCCGATTCATGCGCATGGAGCGCGTCGTCGAGGCTCTCGGTGCCATGGACGGGGAACAGACCGAGAAAGGAGGAGCCTGATGCTGCTGCTCCTGACTCAATGGCTGGCGGAAGATGTTCGCGCCTTCAACGTTTTCAACTACATCACCCTGCGCGCGGTGCTGGCAACGCTGACCGCGCTGCTGATTTCCTTCGTGGTCGGTCCCGGGATGATCCGCAAGCTCACGGCATACAAGATCGGCCAGTCCGTGCGCGACGACGGCCCGAAAACTCATCTGAGCAAAGCCGGCACACCGACGATGGGCGGCGCGTTGATCCTGGTCTCGATCACGATCACGACGCTGTTGTGGGCGGACCTGCGCAACCGCTACGTGTGGGTGGTGCTGGCCATCACGCTGGGATTCGGCATGGTCGGCTGGGTCGATGACTACCGCAAGGTCGTGAATCGCGATCCCAAAGGGCTGTCGGCGCGGGGCAAATTGTTCTGGCAATCGCTTATCGGATTGGCAGCCGCTGTGTATCTCGCGATATCGGCCACCATGCCCGAACAAACCGAGTTGATCGTTCCGTTCTTCAAACAGGTCGCGTACCCGATGGGAATCTTTGGTTTCGTGATGATGTCTTTTTTCGTCATCGTCGGCACCAGCAATGCCGTGAACCTGACCGACGGACTGGACGGACTGGCGATCCTGCCGACGGTAATGGTCGGCAGTGCGCTCGGTGTGTTCGCCTACGTTGCCGGCAATGCGGTGTTTTCGAAGTACCTCGGATTTCCTTCAATTCCGGGAGCCGGGGAACTGACGGTGATTTGCGCGGCGCTGGCGGGAGCAGGGCTCGCCTTTCTGTGGTTCAACGCCTACCCGGCAGAAGTCTTCATGGGCGATGTCGGCGCGCTGGCCCTCGGCGCGGCGCTCGGCACCATTGCAGTGGTGGTCAGGCAGGAAATCGTGCTCTTCATCATGGGCGGGGTGTTTGTGGTGGAAACGCTGTCGGTCGTGCTGCAAGTCGCCTCCTTCAAGCTCACCGGGAAGCGGATCTTTCGAATGGCCCCGCTGCATCACCACTACGAACTGAAAGGCTGGAAAGAAAACCAGGTTGTCGTCCGGTTCTGGATCATCACGATGATGCTCGTTCTGGTGGGTCTATCAACTTTGAAGCTGAGGTAACAATGACTAGCCGTCTTCAATTCGAATTGTTCATGCGGGAAAAACGCGCCCAAGTCTCCGACAAGCAGCTACCGCAGGTGACGCAGGCCAACCGGCAGCCGGCTGAAAGCGAAGATGTGGGAGCCGTGCGACTGTCCCGCATAGAGGCTGCGATGAAGGAAAGGCGTGCCGCTCGAGCTGGAAAATAGGCGGGTACTGGTGCTCGGTCTGGGCTCAAGCGGAATGTCGATGGCGCGCTGGCTGGCGACTCGCGGTGCGCGTGTGCGCGTCGCCGACAGCCGCACAGCGGCGCCGAACGCCGAACGACTCCACGCCGAACTGCCGCAGGTCGAGCTGCATACCGGAGCATTTCGGCCCGAAACTTTCGCCGACGCGGAACTGATTGCAATCAGCCCCGGTATTCCGCTTGCAGAACCACTGGTGCAGGCGTCTCTGGCGCGGGGTCTCGAAGTGGTCGGTGACATCGAGCTGTTTGCGCGCGCGCGCAATGAATTCCCCGGCGCCAAGGTCCTCGGCATCACCGGTTCGAACGGCAAGAGCACGGTGACCGAGATGGCCGGCGCGATGGTGCGCGCCGCCAAGACCCGGACCTTGGTGGCCGGAAATATCGGGCTGCCGATCCTCGATGCGCTTTCGGAAATCCGCGCCGGACAGCGGCGCCGCCCGGATGTTTTCGTCCTTGAGCTTTCCAGTTTTCAGCTTGAGACCACGGCAAGCCTTGACGTCGACGCCGGCGCCGTGCTGAACCTGTCCGAAGACCATCTGGACCGCTACGCAGGCATGCGCGAGTACGCGCAGGCCAAGGCGCGAATCTTCTTCGGTAACGGCACGCAGGTGGTCAATCGTCAGGACGCTTGGGCGCGCAGCATGGCCGGTGCGGGCAGGCGCGTGTTCACTTTCGGACTCGATGAGCCGCAACAGGAAGGCGCGTGGGGCCTGCGGGATCTGGCGGGCGAGCTCTGGCTCGCCGAAGGCGGGGCCAACCTGATGAAAGTCTCCGAGCTCAAGGTTAGTGGCCTGCACAACGCCGCAAACGCGCTCGCGGCGCTCGCGCTGTGCCGCGCGATCGGAATCGCGTACGAACCGTTGCTCGATGCGCTCTTCAATTTCCGCGGTTTGCCTCACCGCGTCCAACGGATTGCCGAGATAAGAGGCGTGGTTTTTTTTGACGATTCCAAGGGCACCAACGTCGGTGCCACGGTCGCTGCACTCGAGGGCATGGGCACAAAGGTCGTGCTGATCGCCGGAGGGGACGGCAAGGGCCAGGATTTTTCGCCCCTTCGCGATGTGGTGGCGCAGCACGCCCGCGCTGTGGTGCTGATCGGTCGCGATAGGGACCGGATCGCCGCCGCGATCGAATCCAGCGGCGTGCTGTTGATCCGCGCTACCGACATGCACGAGGCGGTGCGCGCGAGCCTGGCCCTGGCACACGCCGGAGATGCGGTGCTGCTGTCGCCGGCCTGTGCCAGCTTCGACATGTTTCGCAATTACGAACACCGCGCGCAAGTGTTTGTCGACGAGGTAATGGCCCTGGAAAGGGCGCAATGAACGGCGTTCTCGGTCACGTCGCCAACCGGCCGGCACCGATGGCCGAGCTCGACTACGTGGTTGTCAGTCTGGCCGCGCTGCTGCTCAGCATTGGGTTGGTGATGGTGTATTCCTCGTCCATCGCCATTGCCGAGGCTGGCCAATACACCGGCAACCAGCCGGCCTACTTCCTCATTCGCCACAGCGTTTTCGTTTTTGTCGGGGTGATGGCCGGCTTCATCTGCTTCCAGTTTCCGACCCGCCTGTGGCAGGCGTCCGCCCCCTACCTTTTCGTATTGGGTGTTCTGCTGCTGCTGACGGTGCTGATCCCCGGTGTTGGCAGGGAGGTCAACGGCAGCCGGCGCTGGCTCTCGTTGGGGATGTTCAACCTGCAGCCTTCGGAACTGATGAAGCTGCTGGTGGTGTTGTACGCGGCCGATTACACGGTGCGCAAGGCGGCGCTGATGCACAGTTTCCGCAAAGGCTTCCTGCCGATGCTAACGGTAATGCTGCTTGTCGGAGGATTGTTGCTGCGCGAACCGGACTTTGGCGCATTCGTCGTCATCATGGTGATTGCGATGGGCGTCCTGTTCCTGGGCGGGATGAACTGGAAGCTTTTCGCCGTGCTGATCATGCTGCTGCTCATCGGGTTCGTGCTGCTGATCTGGTCCTCACCTTATCGCCTGCAGCGCGTCCTGGGTTTCATGGATCCATGGTCGGATCCGTTCGGCAAGGGCTACCAGTTGTCGCACGCGCTCATCGCCTTCGGTCGGGGTGAGTGGATAGGCGTCGGTCTGGGCGCCAGCGTAGAAAAACTGTTCTACCTGCCGGAAGCACACACCGACTTTCTGCTGGCGGTGATCGCCGAAGAACTGGGATTCGCGGGAGTGGTCGCGGTGATTGCGCTTTTCGCCTGGCTGACCTGGCGTGCTTTTGCGATCGGCAATCAGGCAGCGCGGCTTGAGCGCTACTTCTCGGCCCTGATTGCGCAGGGTGTCGGACTGTGGATTGGCGCACAGGCCGCCATCAACATGGGCGTGAATATGGGGGTATTGCCGACCAAGGGGCTCACTTTGCCACTGCTCTCCTTCGGCGGAAGCGGCATTGTCGCCAACTGCTGTGCGCTGGCCATCCTGCTCCGGGTCGATTACGAGAATCGTCAGATGATGAAAGGCCTGTCGCTGTGAGCGTCGGACGCACAATCCTGGTCATGGCCGGCGGGACAGGTGGCCACATCTATCCCGCCCTTGCAGTAGCCGATTTTCTGCGCGAGCAGGGCTGGAAAGTGGTTTGGCTGGGCGCGCGCAGCGGGATGGAAGCTGCATTGGTACCTAAGCATGGCTATGCCGTCGAATGGATCCGTTTTTCCGGCCTGCGCGGCAAAGGCGTTGTGCGCTTGGGACTGCTGCCGTTGAATCTCCTGATTGCCTTCTGGCAAAGCGCGCGCGCCATCTTCAGGGTGCGGCCTGACGTGGTCCTCGGCATGGGCGGTTACATCGCATTTCCCGGCGGCATGATGGCCGCGTTGCTCCAGCGGCCGCTGGTCCTGCACGAGCAGAACTCGATCGCAGGGCTTGCCAACAAGGTGTTGGCGCACGTCGCCGACCGCATTCTGGTGGCGTTTCCGGGCGCGCTGAAGAGATCAGAATGCACCGGCAATCCAGTGCGCCGTGAAATCGCCGGACTACCTGCGCCCGAACCGCGGTACCGCGAACGCAGCGGCAACCTCAAAGTGCTGGTGGTGGGCGGCAGCCTCGGTGCGCAGGCATTGAATGACACGCTGCCGCGGGCGTTGGCGCTGATACCGGAGAATCGGCGGCCGGACGTTACTCACCAGGCTGGTGAGAAACACGTCGGCGTACTTGAGAAGAACTATCGCGACGCCCGCGTAAAAGCGACCGCGATTGCTTTCATCCATGACATGGCTCGCGCCTACGCCGATGCCGATCTGGTCATCTGCCGCGCGGGCGCCCTGACAGTGGCAGAACTCGCGGCGGCGGGCGTCGCGAGCGTGCTGGTGCCATTTCCGCAGGCGGTGGACGACCACCAAACCCACAACGCCCGTTTCCTCGCCGACAAGTCGGCGGCGGTGTTGCTGCCGCAGAACGAACTGACCCCTCGCAAGCTCGCTGATCTGCTGCTGGGCTTTACTCGCGAACGACTTCTGGAGATGGCAAGGCTGGCGCGTTCACTCGGGAAACCCGATGCCACCCGCGTGGTAGCGGAGCATTGCGTGGCTGCTGCGGGATGAAGCATAAGGTCAAACATGTGCATTTCATCGGAAGAGGCGGGGTCGCCACGAGCAGGAAGCAGGGCCCCGTCGCTGCCGTTGCGACGGGATGCGACCGGCCGCGATTGGCGCCTGCCGCCGATTTGCGCGGTGGTGATTAGGGAATAGATGAAACATAAGGTCAAACATGTGCACTTCATCGGCATCGGCGGCGCCGGAATGAGCGGCATCGCCGAGGTGATGCTCAACCTCGGCTTCGAGGTGAGCGGCTCCGACATCGCCGACGGCCCGGCGACCCAGCGGCTCAAGACGCTAGGCGCGAAAGTTCATATCGGTCACGCCGACGCTAATGTCAGCGGTGCAAACGCGGTCGTTACTTCCACCGCCGTGAAGCCGGACAATCCGGAGGTCGCTGCCGCGCGAGCGAGGCGTATACCGATAGTGCCGCGCGCGATGATGCTGGCGGAACTGATGCGGCTCAAGCAGGGCATCGCAGTTGCCGGCACACATGGCAAAACTACGACCACCAGCCTGGTCGCGAGCGTGCTTGCCGCAGCGAACATGGATCCAACTTTCGTTATCGGCGGCCGCCTTGAAGCGGCCGGTTCCCACGCCAAGCTCGGCAGCGGCGAGTTCATCGTAGTGGAGGCGGACGAGTCCGACGCTTCGTTTCTTTATTTGCAGCCGGTGCTGGCGGTGGTCACCAACATCGATGCCGACCACATGGAAACCTACGGCCACGACTTTAGCAAACTGCGCCAGGCCTTCCTTGAGTTCATCGAGCACCTGCCTTTTTACGGTATGGCGGTATTGTGCATTGACGACGTCAACGTCCGCAGCCTGATGCCTCTGATCACCCGGCCCGTCACGACATACGGTCTTGCCGATGGTGCGCAGATTAGAGCGGTCGACGTGGAAGCGGCCGCGGGCAAGATGCGCTTCCGGGTGGTGCGCAAGATCGGCTTCAACGGCCACGCGCAGGCGGCGCCCGATTTGCAAATCACGCTGAACCTGCCGGGGCTGCATAACGTGCAGAATGCCCTCGCCGCCATCGCGGTGGGCATGGAAATCGGGGCAGCCGACGCCGCAATCGTGAAGGCGCTGGCGGAATTTCGCGGCGTCGGACGGAGATTTCAACGCTACGGCGAAGTTGCGCTGCGCAAAGGCGGCCACTTCACGCTCATCGACGATTACGGGCATCACCCGGTGGAGATGGCAGCGACCATCGCTGCAGCCCGCGGTGCCTTTCCTGGACGGCGTCTCTTGCTGGCATTCCAGCCGCATCGCTACACGCGCACACGTGACTGCTTCGAGGATTTCGTGAAGGTATTGTCCTCGGCGGACGCGCTGTTGCTCACCGAGGTCTATCCGGCAGGGGAGGCGCCGATCGTTGCCGCCGATGGCAGGGCCCTGGTGCGGGCACTGCGCGTCGCCGGCAAGGTCGAGCCCGTTTTCGTCGAGCACGTGCATGAACTTGGGGAAGCCATTCTCGGCTGCGTCCAATCCGGAGATGTGGTGATCACGATGGGCGCCGGTTCAATAGGCGGCGTGCCGGCGAGTGTGGCCATGACCAAGGACGGGAGATGAAGGCTGACGGAAATGACAACCGCCACCTTTGCTGACGCCTATGGATATGTCTGAACAGGGACCACTGGGGACAACCGCGCTGCGCGGCGAATTGCGGCGCGACGAGCCGATGCGCAGACACACCAGCTGGCGTGCAGGTGGGACTGCCGACCGCGCCTTCCTGCCTGCCGATCTCGACGACCTGTGCGTATTCCTTCGCGGCTTGCCGGATACCGAGCCGGTATTCTTCGTCGGCCTCGGCAGCAACCTGCTGGTACGCGACGGCGGCATCCGCGGCACCGTGGTGTTTACGCATCCATCGCTGCAACGATTCTTCCTCGACGAAGGGGCCGGCGCAGCGGAGATCTACGCCGAGGCCGGCGTCGCCAGCCCGAAAGTGTCCCGCTTCGCGGCCCTGCACAACCTCGAAGGCGCCGAGTTCCTGACCGGCATTCCGGGTACGGTCGGCGGCGCGCTGGCCATGAATGCCGGGTGCTACGGCGCAGAGACCTGGGATGTGGTGACCCGCGTGCGCACCGTCGATCGCAGCGGAAGACTGCAGATCCGCTCGCCAGAGGAGTACTCCATCGGCTATCGCCACGTCATTCCTTTCAACGTACAGGACGAGTTCTTTGTTGCGGCCTGGTTCCGCTTTCGTCACGGCGACGGCACGCGTGCCCGTCAGACCATCAAGGACCTCCTGTCGCGCCGCATCGCCAGCCAGCCGCTGAGTGAGCCCAACGCGGGATCTGTATTCCGCAACCCTCCGGGGGATCACGCCGCTCGACTGATCGAATCCTGTGGACTGAAGGGAATGCGTGTCGGCGCAGCGGAGGTATCGCTCAAGCATGCCAACTTCATCGTCAACAAGGGCGACGCACTTGCCCACGATATCGAAGAATTGATCGTCCTGGTTCAGGAGACCGTGAAACGCCAGACGGGCGTCGCACTCGAGCGCGAAGTGCAGATAGTCGGTGAAACAAGCCGCGATGGGCGAGAAGCGTGAACGAGAACAGTTTCGGAAAGGTAGCGGTGCTGCTGGGCGGCCGCTCGGCAGAGCGGGAAATCTCCCTGATGAGCGGAAACGCCGTGCTTGCCGGGCTCAAGCGCAAGGGGGTGGACGCACATCCCTTCGACACTCGCGAGCGCGACCTGTGCGAGTTGCGCAGCCACGGATTCGACCGCGTGTTCATCGCGCTGCACGGACGCTATGGCGAGGATGGCACCGTCCAGGGCGCGCTCGAGCTGATGGGTATCCCGTACACCGGCAGCGGAGTCATGGCAAGCAGTCTGGCGATGGACAA
>Ga0134123_10001943_pt1 | contig 13496 bp, 9 predicted proteins | sample KB303_FD_96460 | JGI IMG/M metagenome (GOLD analysis project Ga0134123, IMG submission 96460) | Terrestrial soil microbial communities without Nitrogen fertilizer from Kellogg Biological Station, Michigan, USA - KB3-0-3 | ecosystem: Environmental > Terrestrial > Soil > Unclassified ...
GCAGCGCCATCTGCGTGTTCGCGGGAACGACCGGACGGATCCAGATCTCGAAGAGCTGCTGGCGCCGCGCCACGTTCGGGCTCGGGAAGAACTGGAAGCCGGGGCGATTGAAGTACTCGACGTAGGCGTAGTCGCCGTAGTTGAGGCCGCGCGTTTCGCGGATGCGGTCATAGAGGCGGCCGGACGAGGCGCGGTGCTCGCCGAGCCAGACGCGCGCGAGATTCAGCGCCGCAAAATCGGCGTCCTCACGGGTCACCGGAATGGGATGGCCGAGGGAGATCGCGGTCGCGCGTGTGTCCTTCTTCACGATCTCGACTTCGAGACCGATGGCCTTGTGCGTCGCGATCGCCGGCAGCTGCGCGATCGTGGTCTCCTCCGGACCGGAGCCGAGCGCGCCGAGGTCCGTCTTCAGGCGCTGCACGAGCGACTCCGGATAATCGCCGGAGAGGCCGACGACGACGTTGCTGGCGTTGTAGTTCTCGTCGACGAACTTCTTCACGTCGTCGAGGGTGATCGCTTTGATCCCGGCCAGGGTGCCGAGCGGCGTGTGACCGTAGCCGTTGCCGGCGAAGATGACGTTCTGCAGCTCTTCCTTGCCGAGCTCCTCGTCGTTGCTGGCGCGGAGATCCTGCTTGAGGCCGTTGAGCTGCGCGTCCTTCACGCGCTTGAAATCCTCGTCGCGGAAGCCGGGCTGCAGCAGCATCGGCAGCACGATGTCGAGGTACTTCTGGAGATTCTCCTTGTGCACGACGCCGGTGAACGAGGTCATCTCCTTGTCCACCAGCGCGCCGAATGAGCCGGCGATCGGGAAGAGCGCCTTCTGGATCTCGTCGAAGCGCATCGACTTCGAGCCGGCGTCGGTGATCATCGCCGCGGACAGCGAGGCGAGGCCTTCCTTCCCCTTCGGATCGTTCGCCGAGCCGGTGGTGAAGAGCAGCTTCACCATCACGTTCGGGATGACCGACTTCTGCTCGATGAAGCGGATCTGCACCTGCTGGCCGGCCGCCGGGGCGGCGAACGACTCGACCGCGGGCAGCTTCGCGACGCCCTCGGGCATCGGGTCTTTGGACAGCGTGGTGACGACGAGGTTGTTCGTCGTGACGTACTTGCGCGCGGCGTTCTGGATGTCGGCGGGCGTGACTTCCGCGAGCGTGCGGAAGAAGTTGTTGATGGTGTCGAACGAGCGCTCGAAGACCGCGAAGCGGGCGATGGTGCCGGCGATCGCGTCGGTGTTGTCGAGGCGCCGCACGAAGCCGTACCGCGCGTTCGACTTCGCGTCGGCCACGCGCTGCGCGTCGAGCTGCTTGTCGCGCGCGGCGGCGAAGACCTTCATGATCTCGTCGCGGACGTAGACCGAGTCGCTGATGTTCTTGACGCGCGCGTAGACGGTGATCAGACCCGGATCCCAGTACGGACCCCAGTCGGTGAAGATCGCGTCGACCTTCTGCTCGTCCTGCACGAGGCGCTTGTAGATGTCGGAGGTCTCGCCGAACTCGAGGTCGAGCAACGTCGAGACCGCCGCGGCGTCCTTCGCCTGGAACACCGAGGGACCGTGGAACGCCACCGTCACCCAGGGAAGGGTCGGCGACGGCCAGGGCACGTGCGCGTACACCGGCTTCGCCGCCGCCGGCTCCTGCGGCACTTCCACCGCGGGACCGCTACCCTTCTGCCAGTCGCCGAAGTACTTCTCGACGAGCTGGAACACGCGGTTCGGCTCGACGTCGCCGGCCACGATCACCGTCGCCCGCTCCGGCCGGTACCAGCGGCTGAAGAACGTCTTCGAGTAGGCGTACTGGTTCGGCATGTCCTCGATGTCTTTGATGAAGCCCATCGTGGTGTGTTTGTAAGTGTGCGTGTTGTACGCCGCCTCGCGCTGCACCTCGTCGAGCTTGCTGATCGGGTTCGCGGAGTTCTTGTTGTACTCGCCGAGGACCGCGGTCGCCTCGGTCTTGAAGGCCTGCTCTGAGTACGAGAGGTTCTTGAAGCGGTCGGCCTCGATTTCGAGGATCTTCTCGAGGTCTTCCTTCGCGAACGTCACGTGATAGTTGGTGATGTCGTCGGAGGTGTACGCGTTCTGCCGCGCGCCGGCCTTGGTGATGATCGCGTTGTACACGTCGGGCGGATACGCCTTCGTGCCGCGGAACATCATGTGCTCGAAGAAGTGCGCGAAGCCCGACTTGCCGGGCTCGACTTCGTTACGAGACCCCGTCTGCATCGGGATCTGCACCGAGACGATGTTGGGGAAGCCGGTGGGGACGACGATGACCTTGAGGCCGTTGGGCAGCGTCTTCTCGCTGGCCTTGAACGGAAGGATGTCGCCGGTCGTCTGCGCGCCGAGCGACATCGGCAGCAGGATGGCGCAGAGCGCCGCCATCACGAGTCTCGATCGAAACATAGTTCTCCTTTTAGTGAATGGTTATGGGGTCAGGTCTGGAATTTCAACCCTGGACTGCTTTTTCGTCCGGGATCTCGATCGGACCTTCCCTGAGGTCCTCACGGATGATCAGATCGAGAAACATCTCCCGGACGCCGTTTCGTCCCTTTTCGCGGTAAACGCGGCGGACATCGGAAGGTTTCAATTTGATGCCGGTCATGGCTTCGAGGTACTGGCAGAAGACCACGGCCCGGGAGCGGAAGGAAATGATGAGGATCAGCAGCAGGATCGCCGCGAAACCGATCGGCAGGACGCCGGTCATGTTCTGGAGCGTTTCCATTCGGACCCGGCGGAATCGTATCACGGGGGTCGCGCGGTCACGCAGTCGCGCACCCGGTCTCCGGCACCGAACGTGTAAAGGTGGATCGGGGAGGGACGGCATGGCCGAGGAAGGTTACAAACCGGTTTCGTGTGACTACCACGATCAGCTCGAGGTGGCGGCGCTGCATCGGAGCGAGGTGGCGCTGGAATTTGACCTCGACGGGGTCATGCAGCGGGAACGCGGACGGGTCGGGGACGTTTATACCAGTGCGGGCGCGGAGTTCATCCGTTTCGCGACCGACGACGGTCCGCTGGAGATCCGGCTGGACCACATCATTTCCATGAACGAAGAATGAGCGATACCATCACAGCTGCAGGCCGATGCCGAAACTGCTTTTTTACGCCGGAACGGCGTTCTGTTTCTTCGTAGCGCTGCTCAGCGGCGGGCTGGCGTTCGCCTCGCTGCCGGCCGCGGCGCGCGAGGCGTGGGGGATCGGGCTCGCGCTGGTGGCGGGACTCGCCATCGCGGCGCTGTTCCTGCGGATGGCCGCGCTGCTCGCGGCGCGCAACCTCTTCGCCGCGCTGATGGCGGTGCTGTTCGTCGCCGCGGCGACGGCGTCGCTGGCGGCGCTGCTCCTGCTGCAGTGGCGCATCCTCACGGTCGGCGACGCGCAGGTGGCCGGGCTCGACTTCGCGGGCCTGATGGCGCTCGGCTTCTTCGTCTCGCTGACCTTCCTGTCGCTGCGTCCGTATTTCAACATCCAGGCGAGCCGCTTCCTCTCCGCGCTGGTGCTCCTGCCGCTGCCGCTGTTCCTGCTCGTCCTCGCGAACGCGCGCGCGGCCCGGCCGTTCTTCGCGGCGATGGCCGTGGTCTTCTTCTCGACCGCCGTGCACTGCATCCGCCACCGCCATCTGTTCCTCGAGATGACGAATCTCCGCGAGCTGATCGATCCGCGCGGCGATCACCGCCTCGGCGGCGTGGCCTTCGATTCGTAGCGTCACGCTCGCACTCGCTGACGGCGGAAGAGCCAGCGCCTGCAAAGTCAGCGAGCTCGCTGAATTTGCAGGCGAAGCGCCCGTGCTCGCGAGTCGTTCCACGTCCGCCATCCGGCCCGTCGCCTGCGCTCGACGTACGCGCGCCACGCCTCGGGGTGGGCGGCGAACGCGTCGCGATGGGCGAAGATCACCGCTGCGGCGTCGTCGCTGAGCCGCGCGGCGTACGGGGCGTCGAAGGCGCGGCGGCCGGCGGCGGCGCGGGCGAGGTTCGTCCGCACGATCAGCGCGTCGGGGTTGATCGCGTGCAGCGCGATCACGACGATCATCGCCGTCGCGACGGCGCCGATGGCGAAGCGGGCGCGGCGGCCGGTGAGGACGGTGAGCGCGAACCACAGCAGCAGCGCGGCGAGCCAGAGCATGAACGCGGTGGTGTAGAGGCGGAGCTGGGTGAGGCCGAACTCGTCGCGATACAGCTGCATGCGATGCCACGCCGACGCGGCGATGACGAGCACCAGCGCGATCTGCACGAGCGCGAGGATGCGGAAGAGCCGGTTCCTCGGCACCAGCCACTCCGCGGCCAGCAGCATCGGCAGCACCAGCGCGACGACGCCCACCAGCTCGAAGAACCCGCGCCGCGCGTACTGCGCGATGCTCGCCGGACTCGCGGCGCCGAAGAAATAGCGGAACTGCACCGCGACGAACGCCGTGAACAGCAGGTTGATCAGCAGCAGCGCGACATTCGTCTCGGCCGCCGGAAGCCGGAAGAACGCCGGCCGCGAGGCCCGCGGCATCTCGCCGCTGAAGAAGAGGCTGCGCAGGAATCCGGCGCAGGCCGCGGCGAGGATCGCCGTGACGACGACGTGGATCGCCGCTTCGCGCGGATCGACGACGAACGCCCGCTTCATCAAGTCCGCGAACGCCTCGTCCGCCGACATCAGCAGCGCCGCGAACAGCACCAGCGCCGGCGAGGCGATGACGAGCCCGCGCATGGCCACGCCGCCCGCCCGCAGCGTTCCGCCGTGCGGCAGCTGCGACCACGCCACGTCGGCGAACACCAGTTGCGGGAAGCCGGCGGCGGTTTGCACGCCGGTCGTCGCCATGGCGAGGCCGATTTCCGACAGTCCCGCGCGGGCCAGCTGCACCCCGCGCGCGTGCAGGGCGAGCATCGGCAGAAACGCCACCAGCAGCAGCAAATCGACCCCCTGCAGCACCGGCGAGTCGCGCCATGCGATCCCGGCCGCGGCGAGGATCGCGCAGAGGGCGGGAAGAATCGGGATGCTTTTCCGTATTTGCACCGAACAACCAATCGCCACGGCCAGGAAGATCGCGGTCCAGATCGGGACATTCACTCCCCACGGCACCCATCGGAGCAGTGCGTCTCCGGCGATGCCGAGGAGGAGAGCCGAGGCGGCGAGAGCGAGAGCGGCGTGATGTCGTTCCATTGATTTGTCGTCAAAGTACTTTACATCTTAAAGTAAGAGGTCCGTATCATGTCCAGAAAATTCGCGTTCCTGATCCTCGCCGTTCTCGCCGTGCCTGCCTTCGCCGACCGGTTCCCGGCGCTGATGGAAGTGCACCGGAACCCCAGGCTCGCCACGGAGGTCGCGCCGGTGAGCGGCGCGTCGTTCACCGTCGGCCACATGAAGCTCGACCTCGCGTCGGGCAGCGCTTTCTCGATCTACGCCGGTCAGGAGCGGGTCGGCATCTTCTTCAAGGGCAGGGGGACGTACCGCTATGAGACCGTGGAGGCCACGGAGCTGCCGATCGTCTCGTACAACGTGCGCAAGGCCTCGGATCAGAAGTACGAGGGCGACGCGTCGCACGGCGTGATCACCGGCTCGTTCGACGAGCTGCTGCTGTGGTCTTCCGGCGCCCCGATGCCGGAGCTCCCGGGCACCGGTGGCGCGGCGCTGGCGCAGGACTACGCGCAGCATCGCGAGCGCTTCGCGCGCAATCGCGACACGCCGGTCGCGCACCAGCTCGTGCTGCAGAAGCTGGCGTTCCCGTCGAAGAAGTTCGTGCAGGCGGAGATGGCCGGCGGCGGCGACGATCTGATCTATCGCTACGACGAGGCCGAGACCGCGGACGAGTCGCTGCAGAAGCTCCGCTCGTTCAGGGATGCTCCCGACTCCACCATCAAACGCTGGCTCCTGCCGGTCACGCTCTCGCAGCAGCCCATCGGCCGCGATCATCGCGCCGTCCGCCCGGCTCCGTACCTCCTCACGGCGCTCGACTTCACGCTGATCGCCGACGGTGAAGACGCGAAACTGACGGCGACGGAGACGATCAAACGCGGCGCCGGGCAGAGCGTCCTGCGCTTCGGGATGAACGACATCGACATCGCGAAGCTCGGCGTGGCGCCGCGGCATTACACCGTCAATTCGATCAAGGACGAAAGCGGGCGTTCGGTGCCGTTCGATCATGAGCACGAAAGCCTGATGGTGGGCGTCGAGGGTCTCTCCGGCGACGTGCTGAAGCTGACGTTCGACATCTCCGGCGACTTCCTGATCCGCGCCGGCGGCGACAACGCGTGGCAGCTCGGCACGGACGAGTGGTTCCCGATGCCGGACCTCGGCGGGCAGTACTACACGGTCCATTCGCTGGTCAAAGTGAAGAAGCCCTTCATCGCCTTCACGCCCGGCAAGGTCGTGAAGCGCGGCGTGGAAGGGGAGTACAACGTCCTAGAGACGGCGATCGAGAACCCGGTGCAGTTCGAGGTCGTGCATGCCGGCAAGTACGACTTCACCGAGGAAACGCGCGGCGGGGTCACCATCCGCGTCGCGTCGTACGCCGGCAAAAACGAGCGCGCCGCGAAGCAGCTGACGAATCTCGCGTTCTCGCTCATCGAGTACTACGAGCACTTCCTCGGGCCGTTCCCCTTCCCGGAGTTCAACATCATCCAGGTCAACTCCTTCGGCTACGGCCAGGCGCCTCCGGGAACGATGTTCATCACCAACGAGGCATTCGACTCGATGGTCGGCGAAGTGAACAAGTTCTTCTCCGAGGGCATCAACGAGCGCTTCGCGCACGAGATCGCGCATCAGTACTGGGGTCACACGATCAAGATGCCGAGCGGCGAGGAGCAGTGGCTCACGGAGTCGTTCGCGGAATACTCGGCCGCGCTGGCGCTGAAGAAGTACAAGGGCAAGGCGGTCTACGACCGGCTGGTCGCGGTCTGGAAGCAGCGCGCGCAGGACTCGACGAAGGTCGCGCCAATCCCGTACGCCAACCGCATCGCCGGTGACCCGATGACGGCCTTCCAGTCGCGTTTTGGCCTGTTGTACGCGAAGGGTCCGTACGTGCTTTACACACTGCACAAGGAACTGGGCGACGATCAGTTCCTCACGTTCCTGAAGTCGTACCAGAAATCGCGCCGCTGGCGGTTCAGCAGCACGGCCGAGGCCGCGAGCCTGCTGCAGTTCCTCACGAAGAAGGACTACCTGCCGTTCTTCGAGAAGTACTTCTGGGGAACCGCGATGCCGGATTGATCGTCTCATCGGCGTATGAAGACCCTGCTCGCGGTTCTCGCGCTTCTCCCGCTCTCGCTCCACGCCGCACCGGCACGGATCACCGGCAAAGTCGCTGACGCCGGCGGCCGTGCGGTGCCGAACGCTCAGGTGTATGTCTACACGGCGCAGCCGCTGCGGGGCGTCAGCGCGATCTGCCCCTCGTGCTACCGCGACTGCGGCAAGCATCAGGCCGCGACCGCGCGCGGCGACTTCCGCATCGACCAGCTCGATCCGAAGCTGAAGTTCCGCCTGCTCGCGGTCGCGCCGGGATACGAGCCGAAGTTTTCCGAGTACGCCGCGGCCGGCAGCAAAGTCGACTTCGCGCTCGAAAAGCGCGCGGCCGCCGACGAGAACCGCCTCGTGCGCGGGCGCGTCGTCGACCCCGACGGCAAGCCGGTCATCGGCGCGGTCGTCGAGCGGCACGCCGTACGCACGTCGCGCGTCGTCGGCTACGGCGCGATTCCGGGCGTCGATCCGCTTTCGATCACCGACGGCAACGGCGAGTTTCAGCTGCGCATCCCCGATCCCGCGATGAAGCTCGACGTCCGGGTGCGCGCGCGCAACTTCGCGCCGGAGATCGCGCGCAGGCTCGAGCCGAACAAGCCGCAGACCATCACCGTCGACATCGGCGCGGCGGTCTCGGGACGCGTGACGAACGACGGCAGGCCGGTCGCCGGCGTGGTGATGGGTTTCGTGCAGAAGATGCGCGCCTCGGAATCCTGGCTGGGCGCCGACGAGATCGCGACCGACGAGACCGGCCGCTTCGTCATGACCGGCCTCGGACCGAACGAGGAGTACATCGTCTACGCGAAGATGGCCAGCGCCGCGCCGCTCGCCGTGCCGGACGCGATCGTGAAGACCGGCGCCGACGCGACGAGCGCGGACGCGGGGACGCTCGCGGCAGCGAAGGGCCACCGCGTACGCGGGCGGGTGAAGGCGGACGGGCGCATCCCGGACGGCACGCGCGTCCTGCTCGCGCGCGACGCATCCACCGACGCGCTCATCGCCGAAGTCGGCCCGAACGGCGAGTTCGCGTTCGACGGCGTGCCGCGCGAGACGGTGAAGCTCACGCTGCGCGCGCCGGGCTACCGCGTCCCGCCGCAGGACGTGCTCCCCGATGACGACGTCGACGACGTCACGTTCGTGCTGCGGAAGTGAGCTAGAACCGCGAGCCGCGGGCGGTGAAGAGCGTCGACAGGTTGCGCATCGCGCCGTACGCGTAGGCGCTGCCGTCGGGCGTGGTCACGACGTCGAGGATGCGATAGACGCCGGTCGGATCGGCCGGCATCAGCTCGCGCACGAGTTGCAGCTCGTTCGTCGCCAGCGTCATGCGGTACATCCGCGCCGGCACCGTCTCGTCCTCGTACACGAGGACCGCGGTGCCGTCGGCGTTCCAGCAGATGGGGCGGAGTCCCGGCGCGAGGGGCAGCTTGCGCGGCGGCGCGGTCCCGTCGACGCGCATGAGGCAGATGTCGCCGTCGCCGCAGTGCACCATCAGCATCGTGCCGTCCGGCGACGCGGGGCGCGATGCCTGCGCGATGCGGAAGCCCGGCGCGCCGAGCGGCTGCGGCTTTCCGCGCGCGACGTCCTGCCGATAGAGGCGCATCCCGCCGGAAGCGGCGCGTCCGTTGAAGACGATCGTCTTCTGATCGGGGAGCCACGACGCGTACTCGTAGTCCTCGACGTCGCCGCGCTCGAGCACGCGCGTCTCGCCGGCGCCGAGCGGCACGATCGTCAGGCGCGAGGGACGGCCCGGCACGATCGTCAGCGCCGACGCGCCGTCGGGCGAGAGCGAGACGCCGTAGCCGTCGCCGAGGCGCACCGCGGGATCGCCGTTCGTCGGCCGGACGTACACCGAATAGCGCGCGCCGCCCGCCTCGCCGAACTCGCTCAGCAGCAGCAGGCGCCCGTCGGGCGAAATGTCCGAGGTGCCCGAGCCGTCGAACCACGACAGATCGCTCTCGCGCGCCGCGCCCGGACCGCGGGCCATGATGCCCTCGCGATAATCGTCGCGCGTCAGCAGCAGGTCGCCCGCCGGCGAGACATCGTGCAGCTTCACCGAGCCGTCGAAGCGCGCCACCAGCCGCACGCCTCCGGAAAGCGCGACGCTGTAGAGGTTCGTCGCGCCGTTGCCGTCGCCCGATGCCAGCACGATCCGCTTCCCGTCCGGCGTCCACGCCAGCCCCTTCGCGTTCGTCCACGTGCCGACCTGCCGCACGCCGCGATCGGCGGCGCCGACGACCAGCAGCGTGAACTCCTTGCCGAGGCGCGCGCGGCGCAGATGGAACGCCACGCTGCCGCCGTCCGGCGAGACGCGGATGTCGCGGATGCGCGTGGCGCTGCGGTAGAGCACCGAGCCGATCGGATACTCGATCCGGTATTCGCCCGCGACGCGGCGCGCGACCGCGAGGCGCGTGCCGTCGGGCGACCAGTCCGCCTCCTGCACGCCGTCGACGATCTCCCGCGGCGTCGTGCCGGCCAGCGGCACCGTCGCGAGCGTGCCGGCGAGATCACGCTCCTTCACCAGCAGCGCGATGTTGCCGGCGCGGCTCACCGCGAACAGGTCACGGCAGGCGATGCCGAGGGGACGCGAGTCGACCGAGTCCGAGCGCACGATGTAGAGCTGGTACCCGCGCCCTTCCCACGACGCGGAATAGACGATCGAGCCGTCGGAGGTGAAACGCGCGCCGGAGACGTCGCCGCGGCGGAAGGTGAGCTGGCGGAACGACGGCGGCGCGTCGGGCTTGACGCTCTGCCAGACGAACGCGCCGAGAAAGCCGGTGGCGAGCAGCGCCGTCGCGCCGAGGAGAAACGGACGCGCGCGGCGCGCCTTCGTGCGCCACAGCGCGAGCGGCAGCGAGAAGGTGTCGGTCGAGCCGCTGACCGCCTCGAGGGCGAGCGAGAGATCGTGCGCGCTCTGGAAGCGGTCTTCCCGCCGCTTCTCGAGGCAACGCTTGACGATCATCTCCACGCCGCGCGCCACCGTCGTGCCGACCGAGCCGAAGTCGTCGGGCTCGTCCTTCAGGATGCGGCTCAGCATCTCGGCCGGCGTCCCGCTGCGGAACGGCACGCGGCCGGTGATCAGCTCGAACAGCATCACCCCGAACGCGAAGATGTCGGTGCGCGCGTCGGCGAGCTCGCCGCGCAGCTGTTCCGGCGCCATGTAGCCGACCGTGCCGAGGACCGAGCCGGGCTGGGTCATGCCGACCAGCGTCGGCGACTCATCGGACGCACTCTCACCGGCTCTGCCGTGCCCGAGCGCGTCGAGCTGCGGCGCGATGCGCGCGAGGCCGAAGTCGAGGATCTTCACGCGCCCGTCGCGGCAGAGGAAGACGTTCTCCGGCTTGAGGTCGCGATGGATGATGCCGCGGTCGTGCGCGGCGGCCATGCCGCGCGTGATCTGCAATGCGAGATTCACCGCGCGCTTGGGCGGAAGCGGGCCGTCGCGCAGTTTCGCGCGCAGCGTCTCGCCGTCGAGCAGCTCGAGGACGATGTAGAACGACTCGGCGAGCGTGCCGAAGTCGTACACGGTGACGAGGTTGGGATGGTTCAGCAGCCCGAGCGTGCGCGCTTCCTGCTGGAACCGCGCGACCACCAGCGCCTTGTCGGTGAAGGACGAGGGGAGCAGCTTGATCGCCACGTCGCGCCCGAGCTGCTCGTCGCGCGCGCGATACACCTGTCCCATCCCTCCCGCTCCGATGAACGAGAGGATCTCGTAACGACCAACCATCGTGCCGGGCTGGAGGTCCATGTGCGGATGTGACCGGCCGAGGATTGTAGCCGGTCACGCGGTCACGCCGTCTCGCTATGGTCTTTCCGGTGGTGTAAAATACTTATGGCCGCCATGAATGATGGTGGTATATCGAAAAGAGAGAGAGGGAAGTTTTATGATCGCAGCGTTTTCAGTCCAGAATCAGTGGGGTGGTTCGTCGGCGCCGTGGAATCCGGCCGGCGTGTGGGTGCTCGGGGGTCGTCCCGCTCAGAACCCGGTCTCCGTCAAGGTCAAATCCACGGATGGCGGAGCGACGCTCAACGGCACCATGACGTACGCCGGCGAGGGGCCGATCGGGTTTCGCGGGACGCGCCTTCCCAACGGCAGCAACAACTACAACGTGGAGAATCAGTGGGGTGGAAGCTCCGCGCCGTGGCATGCCGGCGGGACGTGGGTCATCGGTTCGCGGGACAGCCAGCGCGTCATCCAGCTCGACATCAACTCGGCTGACAACGGCAAAACGTTCAACGGAACCATGACCTACACCGGCGAAGGGCCGATCGGGTTCAAGGCCAACAACCTCTCCGCGCCGTAACTTGCCCGCTGGTGGCCGCTGGCAACGGCGGTCACCACATCCCCCATCTCCCTTCGTATAGACTGCCGGCGAACTTAGGGAGAACCATACAGATGGATATCAACGACATCCTCGGCCAGATGGGCGGCCTCCAGTCGATGGCGCGGGAACTCGGCGTCAGCGAGAGCCAGGCGAAGAGCGGCGCCGCGGCGCTGCTCCCGGCGATCCTCGGCGGGTTCAAGAAGCAGACGCAGGCGCAGCCTTCCGGTCTCGATGGTCTCGGCGGCCTGCTGGGCCAGCTCGGCGGCGGCGGCCTGCTCGACAATGTGCTGTCAGAACAGCCGACGGACGTCAGCCGCGGCAATGACGTGCTCGGCCAGATCTTCGGCTCGAAGGACGTGAGTCGTACGGTCGCGCAGAACGCGTCTGCGACGTCGGGACTCAATCCGTCCATCCTCAAAAAGATGCTGCCCATGCTCGCGATGCTGGTCGCGGGCTACATGGCGAAGCAGCACGGTGCAGGCGCGGCGACGCAGGCGGAGACGGGTGATGGCGATAGCGGGGGACTGCTCGGCGGGCTCCTCGGTGGGTTGCTGGGCGGCGGGGGTGCGAGCGCCGGTAGTCCGTCGCAGGGCGGAGGGCTGGCCTCGATGCTCGATCTCAACGGCGACGGCAATCCTCTGGACGACATTCTGAAGATGGCCGGCAAAGCCGTGCGCTGACCTCGTCCGCCGGGAGGATGCCCGCGAGGACGCCGGCGTTCCACAACCAGTAGAACCTTTGGCGGGCCCTCTCTGACACTGCACAACCGCGTGTGCCATTCCGCAGCGTCGCGGCATCAAACTGGCCGCGGCACGCCATGTCCTTCGTTCATCTCCACCTCCACACCGAATATTCACTCCTCGACGGCGCCAGCCGGCCGGACGCGCTTGCGGCGCGCGTGTCCTCCCTCGGCATGCCGGCGTGTGCGATCACCGACCACGGCAACATGTTCGGCGCGGTCGAGTTCTACAACGCGATGAAGTCGGTCGGCGTGAAGCCGATCATCGGCTGCGAGATGTACGTCGCGTACGGCTCGCGGCACGAGAAGACCTCGGTCGAGGACCAGCAGGCCGACGCGGGGTCGAACAATCACCTCATCGTCCTCGCCGCCAACGACACCGGCTATCGCAATCTCGTGAAACTCGTCAGCGCCGGGTACACCGAGGGGTTCTATTACAAGCCGAGGATCGACAAGGAACTGCTGAAGGCGCACAGCGAGGGACTGATCGTGCTCTCGTCGTGCCTCAAGGGCGAAGTCTCGCAGAGCCTCGCCGCGGGCAACTATCAGAAGGCGAAGGACGCCGCGCTGCAATACAAAGAGATCCTCGGCGCGGACAACTTCTTCCTCGAGATCCAGGATCACGGCATCCCCGACCAGCAGAAGATCGTTCCGCTGATGGCGCGCCTCGGCGAGGAGGTCGGCCTGCGGCTCGTCGGCACCAACGACTCGCACTACCTCGAGAAGGACGACGCGTTCGCGCACGAGGTGCTGCTCTGCATCGGCACCGGCAAGACCCTCGGCGACGAGAAGCGGATGAAGTTCTACAGCGACGACTTCTACGTCAAGGGTCCGGATGAGATGCGGCGCGTCTTCTCCGCGTACCCCGAGGCCGTCGCCAACACGATGCGCATCGCCGAGCGCATCAATGTGTCGCTCGATTCGCACGGACATCACCTCCCGAACTTTCCGGTGCCGCCGAAGTACGACCTCGCGAGCTACTTCGAGCACGTCTCGCGCGAGGGGTTGAAGAAGCGGCTGGCGACGCCGCGCAAGCGCGATCCACAGCTGTACTGGGACCGGCTCGAGCGCGAGATCGACATCATCAAGTCGATGAAGTTCCCCGGCTACTTCCTCGTGGTCTGGGACTTCATCAAATACGCGAAAGACCACGGCATCCCGGTCGGTCCGGGCCGCGGTTCCGCCGCCGGCTCGCTCGTCGCGTACTCCCTCGGCATCACCGACGTCGA
>Ga0134123_10001947_pt1 | contig 13488 bp, 10 predicted proteins | sample KB303_FD_96460 | JGI IMG/M metagenome (GOLD analysis project Ga0134123, IMG submission 96460) | Terrestrial soil microbial communities without Nitrogen fertilizer from Kellogg Biological Station, Michigan, USA - KB3-0-3 | ecosystem: Environmental > Terrestrial > Soil > Unclassified ...
CAGAGAGAGAGCCGGATGAGCACGGGCAGTGTCGAACACTCGTCGAGTGCGTATTTGCGTCGACGCGGCGGACGTGTCGTCCTGGCGGCGCTCTTCGCATTTCTGATCGTTCTCGCCGCAACGCCATCCCTGATGCCTCGTTACCGTGTCTTCGTCGCGGACCGCAGACTCCAGCCCTTCATCGACGCAGTGGACGCCCTGCCGCACCGCTATTCGCAGTCGCGGCTCTCGATCGAATTCGCATACAGGCCCCTGCGTCGCGCTGCGCGCGGAGCGGGTCCAACGGGCGGGTTCGAGCCCAAAACCGGGAAATTGCTCGCCGCCGCAGACGACATCGCCGCGCGTGATCCCAACGGCCCGACGGGTGCCGATGCCCTGCACATGAAAGGCGTCGCGCTCCTCTGCGCAGGCAACGAAACGGCCGCGGTGAGCGTCTTCGATCAGGCGCTTCAGGTCAGTGCGCACGCGGACGATGTCGGGATCGCGATCGGACGGGTGGCCGACAGCAACCTGCTGGCGAACGCCGCCGCGGCGTTCGAAACGAGCGCCCTGCGGCATCGTCGCGAAGATCATGGATCGGCGGCGCTCGCGGCGAGCAGTCGCGCACTGACGATCGATCCCCGCAACGCGTCGGCGCTCTTCACGCGCGCCCTGGAACTGGAGCGGCTGGAGCTGCATGAGGATGCCCGTGCCGCCTGGCAGCGATACCTCGGGATCGACGCGAATTCAGGGTGGTCGCGGGAAGCGCAGGCGCATCTGAGCAGGCTTCCCGAAGTGACGTATCGCCGCGGCACTGCCGGAGTCGACGCGGTACGTGCCCTGCCGCACGGGACAGGCGATCTTTCGCACATCGCTCGTTCCGCGCCTCACGAGCTGGCGGCGGTCCTGGAGACCGAAGGGGCGGGCAATGTGTGGGCGGATGCAGTGCTCGGGCACGACGAGCGTCTGGCAGCGAGGATCCTGACGACGCTGCGGGGCGCCGCGAGCATCATCGCCGACGTTACGGGCGACTCCCGCGTACAGGAAACACTCGCGACACTGGACGATTCGGCATCCGCGGCGTCTGCGTTTCGTACGTACGCGCGCGCAGTCGCGGCTTACAAGGCGCTGAACGTACACGACGCCGAGCTGCTGTTCGACGCCGTCCTTCGACGCCGCGGCAATTCACCGATCGTGTTCGCGGTGCTGGTTCAGAAATCGAGCTGCCGTTTCTATCAGAACGACTTTCGCGGCGCACTCGCCCTCGCCAACGACGTTCTTCATCGCGCGCCGCGCCGCTACCACTCCGTGCGCGGACAGGCGGCGTGGCTGGCCGGTCTCTGCCAGTTCGCTCTGGGCTCGCCGCGGGAATCACTGGCCTCCTATGCGACGGCGCTGGCTGAATTTCGAACGACGGGCGACTCCGGAAGCACCGCTGCCGTCGAAACGCTCCTCGCCGAGGAGTACCAGCACCTCGGCGATGCCGATTCCGCTCTGATGCACCGGCGGATCGCGTTGCGCACCGCCTGGGACAGCGGCAATGCCGTACGCCTGTCGATGGCCCTGTCCGAGGCTGGAGCCGCTGCTCTCGACCGCGGCAACTTCGACGAAGCGCGCGTCGTCTTCGAACGCCTCGTGGCGGTCACCGGACAAATGGAAAACCCGATGGCGTCCATCGATGCCCTGATTTCCTACGGCCGCCTGCTGTCGGCGAGCAACGCGAAATCGTCTGCCGCGGCTGTTTTCGGCGAAGCATTCGTCCGGGCGTCGAGCCAGACGGAAACGGCCGTGCGGGATCGCCTGACGGCCACCGTCACCCTTCGGGCCGCGGAAGCAGGCGTGCCGTTGCAGGCGCCGCTCGACGGGGCGATCGAATTTTTCTCGGCATCGCGCAACAACGTTTCGCTGGCCGACTGTCTGATTGTTCGCGCACGCAGCCGTGCCGAGCGTGACCCCGCCGCGGCGGAGGAGGACCTGCGAACAGGTCTCCGGCTGATCGATCGGGAGATCGAGGAAATGAACGATCCCGTGCGGCGCGAGTCGTACCTGCAGCGCCGTCAGGCGTTTTTCGAAGCACTGGTCACGCTCCTCATGCAGAACGGGCGAACCGAAAAGGCGCGAGAAGTGGCGGACCGCGCACATGACACACTCCTGGCGACGTACCGAAACCCCGATCACCGTCCGGCCCCGCGCGGGGCGGCGACGGTGCCTCCGGAAACGGCGCTGCTGGAGCTCTTCATCTCGGGCGACCGCGTCTTCTACTGGATCACCACCGGTTCCGGCGCATCCGGCGGCACGCTGCCGGTGACGACGCAGCGCCTGCGCAAACAGACGCAGCAACTCGCCGAGGAGCTGGGGGAGAACCGCCGCGACCGTGCGGCAAGACTGTTACGCGTGCTCGATGAGGAGCTTCTCGAGCCGGCGCTGTCACGCGCCGGGAAGTTCTCCCGGCTCGTCGTCGTGCCGGACGGCATGCTGTTCGGCATTCCATTCGGCGCGCTGATGTCGCGCGACCTGCGGCATCGCATCGAGCAGTTCTCCGTCGAGATTGACGTCAGCGCTCGTCACTACTTCGATGCGCCCGATGCCGTTCATGCGAGGGGTGGGACAAGGGACGTGGCCATCATCGGCATCGATGCAGGCTTCGACCTCGAGCCGGACCTCCCTGCGGTGAAGGGAGAAACGGCCGCGCTCCTGCAACTGTATCCACACGCAGACGTGCGGACGTCCGTCCGCGATGCCGGTGAGCTCACCGAGATCATCGGGCGCCACGCCATCGCCCACATCGCCACTCATGGAGTTGCCGACCGGCGCCGTCCCCTGGCGTCGGGCCTGCGGCTGGGCGGCGCGGCAACAGCCACGGCGCTCGAAGTGGCGACGTCGCGATTCCCGTCGACGCGGCTCGTCTTCGCGGCTGCCTGCGGCAGCAACGCCGCGCCGAACAGGAGAAGCGGCGTCGGCAACGTCGCCGTCGCGTTTCTTGCGGCCGGCGTGCCGGCGGTCGTCGGCGCGCTGTGGGACGTCGACGACGCGGAAGCGCGCGAAATGTCGGTGAGCTTTCACCAGGCGCTGCTCGGCGGAGCTGCTCCGCGCGATGCGCTGAGAAAGTCGCAGATTGCGTTCCTCAAAAAGCATGGACAGGAAAGTTACGGGTGGGCCGCATATGTCCTGCTCGGTGCATCAAGCATGAACGGGAGGAGAACCGATGGCTTCGACAGTAACGATCATTCTCACGGGCGTCGTCTATCTCGCGGCGGTGCCGCAGCCAAAGCCAACCATGTTGCGCGCGCTCATCATGAAGTCCGACAACGACCGCGTGAGCACGCAGGGAGGCGCGATTCCCCGGCACGTGGCATTCCTCAAGTTACCGAGCACCAAAATTGACAGTGGAACGCCCAATCTCGAATTCAATGCCGGTACGGCGACGTCCTTATTTGTCCTGAATGGAGAAAAGATCGAGATCTCCAACATCTCGTCGCAGCCACCAGTGGTCTTTCCGGACCTGCCGGAACCGCCCGAGCCGATCGACCCCACCGCAAAGACCTCGCTCGACAGGGGGATCATCAAAGCCGATTCGTTTTGTCCCACATGTCCGACCCTGGATTTCGACCGTCCGGACCTGAAGCACGTCGGCGGGATGCTCGACCTGAATGCCGGTACCGCCGTCGCCACCGCCCTCTCACCGTGCACGAAGTGGAACTTCGCTGCCGAAACGGGATATCCGGCACACACGCAGAAGTTGTTCGGGCGAGAGGTCGCCGTCGAGCTGCGGGCTGACGATGGCAGGAAGATCACGTTCAAACTCACGCGAACGAACAAGGATGGGACCCCTGAGACGCGAACGATCGTCCTGAAACCGGATATCGTGGCCGACATCAGGATCGGGAGCGCCACGATCGAAGACATCGTCGGTATCGGCGGTCACAGCGCGGACCGTGTCGATCATCACTTCGAGCTCTTCTACTATCTGCTGGAGCGCTCGAACCGCGCCGGGCATCCGCTGCCGGTCGCCGATCCGGCCTGCGGCGCAACGTTCCACCGTCTCAATGGCGTCGACTGTCCGCCCGTGCAGCAATGAATCGCACTGCGTTCGCCCTGACTTTCGTCGTCTGCCTGACGACCACCCGATCGATCTCGCGGCCGGAGCTCGAGCTCTCGCCGCGAGAGATCAACCAGCAGGCCTACGACGCGGCCAGGAAGGTCGGAGAGCCGGGCAGCGTCGCGTTCACCGTCGCTTTCCGGCGAAACGTGGCGAGGCTCAACGGCGATGAGGTATTCGCGAACGCGCCGTCGCGCGAGATTGAGCTTGGTTTGACATACCGGACGAACGTCCTGAAAGGGCTGGAGAGGTTTGCCGATATCAGAGGGTTCCACGCCAAGGCCATACCGGTGACAGGATTCGAGAGCGTCGTCGCAATTTTCAACACCAGTGGTGAGCTCTCCTGCACTGGCTTCGCGATCGAGAAACGAAAAATCGTTACAGCAGGACACTGCGTCGATGATGCCGACGAGGTCCTCGAGGGGAAGACGACGATCGGTGCCCGACACATTCCCGTCGCCCGCGGCAAAGGCAAAAAATTCGGTCTCGCCGACGTCGGTGTACTTTTCCTGGACGAAGATGTTTCTACGTCGACGTTCTTCCCGCGCGCCACAACGGCGGAACTTGATACGGCGTCGCATTTGCACGCCATGGGCTTCGGTTTGACCGAGAGCGGGACTCAGGGCGAGAACAAATCCATCGACGTGGCAATCGCGACATTGCACTGCGACCAGCCGGGCGACCAGAAGCGATTTGGATGCACGCCTCCGTTCGAGCTCGTCGCCGACGATCCGAAGAACCACAGCGATTCATGTAAGGGAGACAGCGGCGGCCCGGCGTTCGTCGATCCGAAAAAGCCGGACCGCATTGGCGCGATCATTCGAAAAGGTGCCAACGGCAAGGATTGCGTCGACGGCACGATCTATGTGCGCCTCGACTCAAGGGAAGTCGACGACTTCATCAACAACGCTACGCGCTCGACGCCTCCACGATAGCCGCGACTGACGGGCCAGGTTCCCCGGTCGAGGTAGGATTCGCGCGAATTCAGTCACTCCTGAAAAAGAGGGACAGGCGTGCAGAATCCGGCCGTGCGAGGATCAGACAAGACGATGAGCGAAACGCGCGCGGCGACGGTGGCCGCGGCTGCTGCGGCTGGTCAGCTTTACCTCGATTACGCACCGCTTCTCCGGCGCGTGGCTGTACGCAAGTTCAACGTGCCACCGGCTGAAGCGGAAGCTCTCGTGCACGACGTGTTCATCAACTACCTCGTCACGCCGCGCAGGGTGACGGACCGCCATTTGCGCGCGTATCTCGTCGCCTCGATCTGCAATGCATCGAGGAACTACTGGCGCTCACGTCACGCGGAAGCGCGCGTGTTTGCGGCAGGCGCCTGTGACGTCTCGAGTGCCGCATCGCACGATGAGGTGCTGGAAGGTCTCGCTCGAAACCTCACCGTCGCCTCGACGCTGGCAAAGCTCGGCGCGCGGTGCCGCGAGCTGCTGAACCGCTACTACCTGCGCGGCGAAGCGACGCCGGCGGTGGCTGCGGCGATGAAGACGACGGCGAGCAATGTCAACTACCTCATGCATGTGTGCCGCAAGCGCGCGCGTGCGATCTACGAGCAAATCACGCGGGTGGGTGAATGAGCGGCGATCGATCGCATATCGCGGAGGAAGTTCTCTCGGCATACGTGGACGACCCGGAATCGGTTGAGGACCGCGCCGGCGTGGAAGAGCACCTTGCGTCATGCGCAACGTGCCGGGCGACCGCCGACGATCTCCGCGCGGTGATGGCCGCGATCCGCGATGAGGAAACATGGTGGATCGCCGGCGAGATGATCAACGGCAACGGACAGCGCGCGCTGCGCGAGCTCGTCGAGAGGCTCGAGACCGAAGACGCGCAAGCGGAGCGGATGCTCGAACCGATCGTCGAATCACAGTACCTCTTCACGAAGGCGAACATCACGCGGCGCAGGCGCTTCCACACCGGTGGAGTGGTGCGCCGGTTGTGCGAGCGCGCATGGGAGGAATGTCAGCGCGAGCCGCGCTTTGCGTCGGTGCTGGCGGAGACGGCCGCCGCGATCGCCGAGGCGCTGCCGGACGACTACTATCCGGCGGCCGCGGTGAACGAGCTGCGCGGCCGGGCGTGGAAGGAGTACTCGACGGCGTGCCGCTACCGCGGCGACTTCCCGGGCGGCTTTGATGCTCTCGTTCGTGCAGAGCGCGCCTACCGACGCCTGATCGATCCGGATGTGCATCTGGCTGCGGTGGAGCTGGCGCGCGCCGCGATGCTGTTCGAGCAGCAGCGCTACGACGAAGCATTGCGGTGCGCGCGCAAAGCGGCTGACGTGTTCGCCGAGCGGCGCGATCTGAAGCGCTACTTCGATGCCAGGGAATGGGAAGCGATGATCCTCCATCGACTCGGCGATATCGCCGCTGCGCGAGCGACGTATCACGCCGCATACGACATGGCCGATGGGGCCGATGACCTAGAAATGAAAGCGCGCGCGGCGAACAACCTCGGCCTCGCGTACCTCGACAACGGCGATCTCGGCTCCGCGATTAAGTACCTGCGGGTTGCGCTGCAGATCTACGAAGGCCTCGGGCAGACAACGATGGTCGTGCATGTGCGCTGGTGGATCGCGAACGTGTCGCTCGCCGGCGGCAATGCCGTCGACGCTGCACAGCGGCTGCCGTCCATCATCAACGAACTGGAAGCGGGCGGCAGGGCGAGTGGCGCCGCGCGTGCGCGGCTCGATCTCGCCGAAGCACTCGTACAGCTCGGCCGCTTCGATGAAGTGCACGCGATCGCGTCCGCGCTCGTGACGTATTTCCGAAACGCGAAGATGATTACCGGCGCGCTGACGGCCGCCGCGTACCTCAAAGAGGCAGCAATGAATCGCAGTCTCACCGTGGAGGGCGTCCGCCACGTGCGGAAGTACCTCGGCGATCTCGAGCAAACAGCCGATCTGCTGTTCCTGCCGCCGCCGCAATAACAACGACCCAAAGAAAACCACCGCGAGCCGTTTCTCCGGGGCTTTGAAGCGACGCGTTCGATCCGCGTCGCGAGGAGGCTCTCATGCGTGAAGTGCTGGTGCGGTGGAAATATGTGGTTGCGTGTACGGTAGTGCTGTCGGTTGTCGTCACCGCCGACGCGCGCGCTGCTGCAACAGCGAGAACGGCCGATGCCGACGCTCGGCCACGGCTCGCCGCAGCCGAGCGTGAGCCGCCTGAGCGCGTACTACGCCGCCTCATCCGGCGCGTCGTCAAGTCGCTTACGGATGGGCTGATCGGACCGCGTCCATAGAACGCGCATGTTCAAGTCTGCTTCGCGAGGAGGCTCCCATGTGTGAAGTGCTCGTAAGGTGGAGACATGTCGTTGCGTGCGCCGTCGTACTGTCGTTCGTTGTCACGGCCGACGCGCGCGACGCAGCGCCTGCAAGAACGGCCGATGCGTACGCGGGGCCGCGGATTGCCGCGGCCGAGCGTGAGCCGCGCGAGCCCGTGCTGCGGCGCCTCATCCGGCGCGTCGTCAAATCGCTTACGGACGAGCTCACCGGGCCGCGCCCATAGCACGCGGCGCGTGGGTGAGAGCTTCACCCACCCCGCTGCTGCGCCTTGAAAAATCCGCGTCGGCGGGGTAGGCCAATGTGTGCCTCGCGACACCCCTGCACCGAGGGAGTCGTGACGCCGACCAGCAGAGCCTTCGCCGATGCAACCAGGCATGCTGACCGGCGACGCTACAGCCAGATCATCGAGAGGTATCTGAGCGACTGCTACGCGCAGCGAACGGCGGCGCGCGTGTCCGAGCTCGCCCGGTTTTTGGACACTGCGCCGCCTTACCTGAGCCGCGTGATCCCGCAGCTCTTCGGCAAACCGCTGCGCGCGCTGCTTCGCGACAAGCAACTGGAGGAAGCAAAACGACTCCTCAGAACAACACCTCTCACCGGCGACGAGGTTGCCGTGGCCAGCGCGTTCGGCTCGCCCTCGACGTTCTACCGGATCTTCCGCAGGGCATGCGGTATGACCCCCGAGCAGTACCGGCAGCGCAGCGAGGTAACGAAATGACACTCCTCGCTGCCAAAACGTCTCCGCCGATGAACGTGGACACTAGTGCCGATTCAACCTCGATTCCGTGTCATTCCGAGTCGCGCAGACGACGAGGAATCCCCTGCCGAAGCACGACTGCGTTCCGTGGGCGGGGGATCCTTCGGCGCCTTCGCGCCTCAGGATGACACTGGGTTTCAAGGTTGAACGGCGACTAGGTTCCCACCGTCACCCATCCACGGGCGCCCGTGGAGACGACCCTGCGGCACTCCAGGTTCTTCAATTTGATCTGGATGGGAGTGATCCCATCCATCCTGTCGCTGGCGAAAGCACCCTGGATCGTCACGAAATTCGCCAGCACGATCGTTTCGTCCATCCTCTTGATCACATACTCTCGTCCCTGACACCTGCCGGAGGCGGGCAGACGCAGGAGGATGGTGCCCTGCGTCGCACTGGCGACGATGGTGTGATGCCAGGCCTTCAGATCGAAAGGCCCGGCGGTGTTGCGCAGCGTCACCTTCACCGAGTTGCCGCCGATTCTCTTCACGCTCGAATGGTCGTAGTTCTGCAGCGGAACCACGGGCTTCGGCTGGTCGCCGATGTATCCGCGGCTGGTGCAGTTTTGAACGAAGAAACGGGCGTTTTCCTCCTCGGCGTAGGCGGGAAGCTCTTCGAGATTCGGCGGGAGAAACTCGCTGTAGCCATAGATCAACGGATCGCCCAGGTACGTCGAGACGCCGTCGATGTGCGAGTTGACGAGCACGAGACCGCTGACGATGAACTTGTCGTAGCGGATCTGAATCGCCGCCCGTCCCGCTCTCCCCGGTGCTGTTCCGCCGGTGAGGACGCGCAACCCGCGGATGTAGCCCGCCTGGTTCAGATTCCGGATGACGTATCCGACGTCATCGTTCGGCAGGTCCACGGCGAGGATCCCGTCCCAGTAACAGGCGTCGATGTTGAGAGCGCCGAAGCCGGCCGGCGCGCCGTCTCCCTGCACCAGCCGCCGGCTCCCCTCCGAGCCGCAGCCGATGATGTTGACCTGCGCCTGCGGCACGAGAAAGTCCGCCCCGTCATGCCAGTTGGCGCTTTCCGAGCCGTTGGCGGAGAGGTCGCAGCCGATGACGTTCGTGTAGCCGCTCCCCGCCGTCCGGATCCCGTACCGGCAGAACCCGACGTTGCACTCCCCGACCATGTAGTTCTTCATGTTCCCGGCGCTGAAGAAGATGCCGAGGTCGGTCTTCATCGGGAACGGATCGGTCACGGGGCCCAGAGCGCCGGACGCGTACGAACGATGGATCCTCACGTTGGAGATCTGGCGCGTCGCGCCGTCCGTGCTGGCGCTCCCGACCTGAATGGCGATGCCGGGAAGCCACGGATAAAAGTCGGTTCCGAGTTGCGGATTCACGACGTTGGGCGTCAGGACCTGGTTGAATTCTTCGAGCACCGCATAGACGTTGTTCACCTTGCAGGAGTCGATGAGCAGGCCGTTCGAGCCCGAGAACTTGAACGCGGGGTCGATCGTGTCCGTGCCGGGAATGCATCCCGAGTCGTTGGGATCCCATAGATCGTTGAACCAGAGGCCGTCGATCCAGAGTCCCTTGCCCAGCCGGGCGACGCCGCCCTGGTCGCGTCCGGTGATCACAATGCCGCGAAGGACCGAGCCCTCGCCCATCGCGCGGAGACGGATGAGAGGGCGATAGTCGCGATGCTTGTGAACCATGGGATCGGGATCGAACCCGGGAGCCGTCCAGTCCGGCTCGTGCGGATCGGTGAAGGAGTCGTTGAGAGGGCCCGGGCGGCGTACGATCGGAAGGTAATTCGTCCCGAGCTGGACGGTCGGATCGAAGGTCTTATCCGGATGAAAGATCGTGCCGTGGGCGGACCCGACCTCGGCTTCGATGATCACCGTCTGGCCCCTGGCCCGGATCTCCCAGGTGTCGGTCAGGTAATAGTCGCCCGCCGGGATGATCAGTTTGTAGGGAACATCAGGATGGTCATAGATGTCGGCCGAGGCGGCCTGACATGCCACGAGCACATTGCCGCCCGCCTGCGTCAAAAAGATTTCGAAGTTCTGGACGATCATCGCGGCGCTCCTTAACAGGAGGAGAGCCGGAACTACTCACTTCCCTACCACGAGAAATGTCGCATCCCGGCCACGCCGGCGTAACCAATGATCCCCTGCGGGTCACCAAATCGTGACCAGCTCGTCCCGACCGGCCCGCCCTGAATCCTTAGATTCCTCGCAATCGATTGATTGAAGGAGGAATCCATGAAGAGAATGAAGTGGCTGGCCGGCGCGGCTCTCGCGCTACTCATCGTCGCCCCGTTGCACGCGGATCAGGGGCTCATCCCGCTCGGGCAGTTGATGGGACGCGCCGAGGCGATCCTGATCGGCCGCGTCACCGAGACCCGGCCCGCCGGGGGCGGCCAGTACCTGATGACCGTGGCGGTCGAGCAGACGCTCAAAGGCACGCCTCCGGAGAGGGTCGAGATCGTCGCCCGCTCGATCGCTGCGGGGAAGAGGATCCTCGCCTTCCTGGAGCCGCGCACGCTTCAGCCGGTAGCCGGCGAGCAGGGCGTCATGGTCCTCGCCGGCGACGGCTCGGTGCGCGTCGCGAGCGAGATCGTGCGGATGGCGCTCGCCAAAGGCGCCCGACTGCAGTTGCGCGACGTCGCGCCGTACTTCGGCTCGCGCGAACCGCTGCCGCCGGCCCTCATCGGATCGCTGCTCAAAGAGATGTCGGCGCACGTCACGCCTTCGGCCGACGGCGCGCAGCTCGCGCAGTACGCGTGCGACGGCAGCGTGCGGCCGGCCGTCCGGTTCTGGGCCATCGGACAGTCGGGACGGCTGCAGATCGCCGCCGCCCGTCCGTGCCTGGAGTCGCTGGCCAGGGACCCGAAGGACCGCGCCGCACGCATCGCGGCCACGGACGCCCTCGGCGATCTGAAGATAGCCGAGAGTGTGCCGGTCCTGCTGACGCTGATCGAGCCGCTCCCGGGTCATCGGGTCAGCGAGTCGAAGGGCGACGCAGAGCCGCCGCCTGCCCGGCCGGCAGGCGATCCGGAAGACGAGTCGTCGCCGGTTGCCGATCCGGCGGAGCGAGGCAGTGGAATCGCGATCGACGACGAGCGCCCGGGAACGCCTTCGTCCCTCCCCGACGGAGAGGTCGAGCCCGATGACGTTCCGAGCGACGACGTCCTGAGCCGCCGCGCCGACGGCGGCCTTTCCGACGCGGCCGTGCTGGCGCTCGGGAAGATCGGCGATCCCGCCGCCGTGCGCGATCTGGCCCGCGTCGCCGGCGAGGGCGATGACCTCGCGCTCCACTCGACCGTCGTCGTGGCCCTGGGACTGATCGGGGGAAAGCCCGTCCAGGGACCGTTGACGTCCATCAGCAAATCGCATCCGAACGAGCTCGTTCGCGAGCTGGCCAGCCAGACCCTGGCCCGGCTCCGGACGAAGCAGTGAGCAGGAGAGAACGCCATGAAGAGCAAACGATTTCTCGCCACGTCCATTCTGATCGTCCTGCTGTCCGCGGTTCCCGCGTGGGCGGGACATGTCGCCTGGGTCGACTTTTCCAAATTCGACCTCAAACTCTGGAGCTCGGTGAACGGCAACAGTCCACCGAAGGCCTCGGACCTCGAGGCCATCAAGAAGCAGATCATCGCCAAAATGAGCGAGGACTACGCGACGTTCGACCTCACCCTCACGACCTCGAAGCCCGCCAACGGACGATACACGCGGGTCAAGGTCCTCGGTATTGCCGTCGAAGACAACGGCTACATCACGTTCGGCTCCTCAGGGGGGGACGCCGGTACCGGCATCGGCAGCTGGGACAAGGTGACCGAGAGCGCCCTGGAGGTGTACGCCGGCACCCTCTCCCTGTTGCCGGAGTTCACCGGATCGAATGCCACCACCGCCCGCATCTCCAACAGCCTCTCGGGCACGGCCAGCCACGAGCTCGGACACATCCTCGGGCTGGAGCACTGCCGTGCCGCCGACGACTCGTTCACGGTCGGCTGCGACGAAGACCTCACCCCCGTCGACACCGGGGACGAGAACCCGGAGTGGCACATCATGTCCAGCGGCCTCTCGTGGGACCTGACCGACGCACAAAAGGCGACGCTCGACCGCTTCTTCAGCGTTCACTCGGAACGGCGCGTGCTCGCCAGCGCTCTTCAGTTGCGCAATCACTTCGCGCCGCTCGCCAACCTCAACGGAGGCAAGGGCCCTTACGCCGATCTGACCTACGGCCGCCTCTCGTCGCCGAACGTCATGAAGTGGTACGCGCGGCTGTCGAGCGGCTCGGACTTCTTCGGGTGGTCCGAGTGGTCCGCCCACGCCGGAAACGCGGGCGACATCTTCCTCACCGGCGACGTCAACAACGACGATCGCGCCGACCTCGTCTACGGCCGCATCGTGTCCTCGACGCAGGTGGCCTGGTACGCGCGCAAGTCGAACGGCAGCGACTTCGGCGGGTACAACGAATGGAGCGCCGACGCCGGCGACGCGGGCGACATCTTCCGCCTGGCCGATGTGGACAGCGACGGGCGCGCCGATCTGGTCTACGGGCGACCCCTCGACTCGAACACGGTGCGCTGGTTCGTGCGCAAGTCGAACGGCTTCGGCTTCGGGAACGTTTCGATCTGGGCTGAAGACGCGGGCAACGTCGGCGATCTGTTCTTTCTCGCGGATGCCGACGGCGACGGCGACGCCGATCTCGTTTACTCGCGTGCGACCTCCAAGACGAAGGTGCAGTGGTGGGTGCGTCTCTCCGACGGCAGCAAGTTCGGATCGGCCGCGACCTGGCACACCGACGCCGGCGACAAGGGCGATCTGATGTACCTCGGCGATATGACCGGCGACGGGGACGCCGACCTGGTCTACGGCCGCGTGAATGGTAACAAAGAGGTGACCTGGTATTTCCGCTCCTCGAGCGGCTTCGGCTTCGGAAACGTGGCGACCTGGGCGAATGATGCCGGCGACGCCGGCGATCTGTTCCGGCTCGGCGACACGACCGGCGACGGAAAGCTCGACCTGATGTATGGCCGCCCGCTCGGCATGGCCAGCAAGTCCGCCACTCCCGACCTCACCCTGGTCCGCTGGTACGGAAGGGCCTCGCAGGGATCGAGCCTCAGCCCGGTCTCGATCTGGGCCGACGACGCCGGCGACGAAGGAGACTGCTTCCCATAACGTGCTCGCTCGTCGCGCACGTGCGCGACGTCGCGTTGCACATGCGCGACGCCCCGTCGCACGTGCGCGACGCCCCGTCGCACGTGCGCGACGCCCCGTTGCACGTGCGCGACGCCCCGTCGCACGTGCGCGACGCCCCGTCGCACGTGCGCGACGCCCCGTCGCACGTGCGCGACACCCCGTCGCACGTGCGCGACGCCGCGTTGCGCGTGCGCGAAGTCACGTTTCGCGAA
>Ga0134123_10001948_pt1 | contig 13488 bp, 6 predicted proteins | sample KB303_FD_96460 | JGI IMG/M metagenome (GOLD analysis project Ga0134123, IMG submission 96460) | Terrestrial soil microbial communities without Nitrogen fertilizer from Kellogg Biological Station, Michigan, USA - KB3-0-3 | ecosystem: Environmental > Terrestrial > Soil > Unclassified ...
CGCTTATCAAGTTCCGATTGAAGATCCACCGGACTTGTGGCGGCAAACTCGATGAGTTCCACTCCGGCGTCTCGGGCTTGGGGCCTTATTGCATCCAACTGTCCTGGAACGTTCGGATAGCCCTTGAGATATGGAACAAAAATCCGTTTGGCGTTTGGTACGATTTCCAGCAGGATTTGCAGGCGTTTGCTGGCGATATCCACACTGGGGAAGCGTACTCCCGTAATATTGCCGCCGGGTACGCGAATGCTATCGATCAAATTCACGCCTGACACATCCGTGAACGCCAAAGCAAATACAACTGGAATGTTGGTACCCTGTACAGCGCTCTTGGCTTCCATAGCTGCCTCGGTGGGGAAAACGAAAATCAAGTCTACTTTGTCCTCCACAAATTTTTTGGTGATGCTTTTGTAGGCGTTGATATCAACCTCGGTTGATTGAACGTCATAGGAAATGTTTTCACCTTCAACATATCCAAGCTCGGTCATTTTTGCTTTGAAGCCATCAAGTGCCGGGGAAAACGCGCTTAGTCCCTGTAAAACACCGACACGGTACACTTTGGATGGGACGCTGCCGCAACCGCTCAACAGCAGGCTTACAACAACTAGCACGTTGAGTACTATCCAAATAACATATGGCTTGCGCTGTGAAATAACTTGTTCTGACATTATGCGTTCCTCTTTCTTCTCTCTATGAAGACATCTTGCCAATCTTTTTCATGAGTTTGGACGGGTATGCCTGTTCTACAATTCATCTGGTACGGAGCCGGCCTGGATTTGCACCAGAACATCGGAACCGCCGAGAACCCGGCTAAGTTCTTCAGCAGCCGTGCGCAGAATTGTATCGAATTGGGTGGCGGCACCCAGCTTGCCGGAAATATCTGCCGTTATCCGCTCGATTTCCGCTTTACGCTGTGTGGACTTTAGCAACAATGAGGCTTCCAATGCCAGGGATAAACGATCGGCAACCGCTTCGGCGACATCTACTTCGTCGGGATCCCAATCATGCGCCTCATTTTGGACGCGGATATTCATGATGCCAATGACTTCATCGCGCAGACGAATGGGAATGGCGAGTGTCGCGTTTTCTCCGCCTTCTCTGACCGTTTCCCGGCTCGAGATCGCCTTCTTGATCTGGACCGATGTGATCGGTTTTGTTAAGGGATTCAGTTTATTTTCAGATATTTGATAGCCAATGCTTTCATCCTGTGACTGTAAGACTCGCCAGGATTCTCCAAGGTAGGTTCCAGATGTTCTTTGTGCTTCAGCTAAAAGCGTCTGCATCGTTTCATAAGTGCGCGAATTTTGGATCGCGATGGACACCTGGTCTGCGAGGGTTGAAAGCACATCCAGGTCTTCCTCCTGAAAGGCGTTGGGAACGATACTTTGTACATCCAAAACTCCAATGACTTCATCCGCCACGCGGAGGGGGAGTGCCATTTCGGAGCGCGTGTTCGGGAGGTCGGGGTTGTTGAAGAAGGCCGAATCAGCCTCCACATCCAGGGCGATGCGCGGCTTGCCTGTTGCCGAAACGTAACCTACGATGCCGCTCTGCCCAATGCCAAGTTTATGGCCACGTGCCAGCATGTGTTTTCCCTCTTCACTATTTGCGGCCGCCAACTCGGCGAATTCCCTTTGCTCGTCCAAAAGAAAGATACCAACGTGATAATAATCAAACTGATGGCTAATAAGTTCTGCAAGACGGGGTAACAGCGTCTCCAGAACTTGATTGGTTATGGCCGCACGAGCCACTTGTGCGATGGCCTCGAATTGTTGTGCCCGTCTTTCGTTCCGTCGATTGACGATTTCAAGTTCTGAGGTACGTTCCGCAACGCGGGTTTCCAGATTCTTATTCAGATCCTGGAGGATTTGATTGGATGCAAGCAGGCTTTCTTCGCTCTTATTCGCGCGCACAATGGCATCCCTCAAACTGGTCGTGCTGAAATAGATCAGCGCAGAGATTGCCAGGAATATGAGGGAAAGATCTCGCGAATATTGGATGGGATCCTGAAGGCGGGCGATGATGGATCCATTGGCTTCCAGCAAGCCCAGTACCCAAATGGCGGCAAGACTTGTGAGAATGACAGCGCCGCCAGCGCGCCAGCTGATCACAATACTGGCCAGTAAGCCCAGCGCAATATACGCAACGATAATCACATCTTTTACGCCATCGGCGGTGTATGCCTGCAAGCCCAGACCCAGCCAGCCAAGAACAATGACAACAGTCCCGCTGGCGTTGATTTTGCCGCGACGCAACAAAAAGATGGCAAATAACAGAACAATGATCAAAGCCGAAAGTACAACGACTGTAAATCCCGGCTGGCGCCGTATCAGGTATGGGATCATGGCGAACGCCAATAGGAAAGCCCCAACCCACGCGAAGCCGTTAATGAACTTTGCACGGAAGTTGTCTTCGTCTTTTTCGAATATTGGCGCTCTGAAGAGGTTCCTAATCATTCCGCGTCTTCCTTCTTGAGTTGAATGGCGATTTCCATACCGGGCAGGGAGCGGCTAAGCTCCTGGGCTGCAATCTTGAGCAACCCGTCAATATCGCTTTGTGCGCTGATCTTTGTTGAAATATCGCCGATGGTGCGTTCCTTGGCAGCCAGCTTCTGGCTCTCTGCAAGTAATCTTGCATTTTCCATGGCGATGGCTGAACGCTCAATGATGGCAGTCACAATATCCAGCTCGTCCTGATCCCAGTGGCGGTTCTCTTCGGAACGGATATCGACGGAGCCGATTACTTCACCGCGCAGTTTGACCGGGAGCGATAGCACCGCGCCACGTCCCTTGGGCCTCAGTTGGATGCTGTCCATTTCACCATCATCTTGGCCCTTGCCGTTGTGTCTGTAAAGGAGGGTGGCTTTGGCTCCAGTATGTCGGATGCCTTCTAATCTCGAAGTCTGGGTAAAGCGACTCCAACCTGTTTGGATGAATTGTTTTGATAGGGCCTCGGCTTCAGCCAGTGCCTTGCGAGTCTCTTCGTATTGGCGCGAGTTCTGAATGGCAATACTGACCTGGTCAGCCAGCGTTGAAAGGATATTGATATCCTCCTGGTTAAAGGCGTTGGCTTCGGTGCTTTGTACATCCAGCGCGCCAATGATACCTTCGCCGATGCGAAGCGGCAGGGTAATTTCAGAGCGTGTCTCTGGCAGGTCGGGGTTGTTAAAGAAGACAGCATCTGCGCCAGCATCCAACGCCACACGCGGCCGCCCGGTGCTGGTGACGTATCCCACCAAGCCGGTTTCGCCCACTTTTAGGCGATGGCTGCGCTGCAACATCTTTCGGCCTCCATTGCTGTTGGAGGCGCTCAAGACCGCATACTCACGGGCAGTATCCAGAAGGAAGATGCCAATGTGATAGAAGCCAAACTCGCGATTGATTACCTCTGCGATTTGGGTGAGGAGACTATCCAAATCGCGGGTGGTGCTGATGGCACGGGCAACCAGCGAGACGGATTCGAATTGCCGTGCCCGGTTCTCGTTTCTGGCATTCGCAACTTTAAGCTCAGCTGTGCGATCTTCGATGCGTTTTTCCAGCCCTTCCAGGATCTCGCGCAGGCGCGCCGTCATTGTGTTGAAGGCTTGGGCTAAAATACCGATTTCATCCCTTGAATTTACAATGGCTCTTGCCGTGAGATCTCCGCCTACGATCTCGTTGGCGGTTTGGGTTAGCCGTATCACGGGGGCGGATATGACACGCCCGATCGCGAGGCTGATGATCGTCGCTGCGAGAAACAGGCCCGTCAGAATTACGATCGCCTGCAATATCGAAATTCGGATTTGAGTTTGTGATTCGCTCCTGGCGGCTGCAATGGCACCCTGCATTTCGGAGACCGGTACTACCAGGGCAAGATTGTATCCGTTGGCTGCTACAGGGGCATACGAAATATATGTGTCGACGCCATCCACTTGAATGATGTTTAAGCCATTTCCGCCTGCCACCATTCGGTTGGTGATGGATCTGAGTTCAATGGAGCCCTCGCCGAGTATGGTTTGCTTGAAAAAATCCTCCGGCTTTAATTCTTCAGGCTTTATTCCAAACATGGTATAGCCTGCGGGTGGCATGGATATGATGCGGCCCGCATCATCGATCATAAACGCGTAGCCAGTCTGGCCAATCTTGAGGGAGGAAATTTGTTCAGTGATGCGGGATAATTGAATGTCAGCGGCCATCACCCCGTTGAATTCATCCTGAATATAAACCGGCGAGGCTGCTGTTACGACCAGGCCGCCACCAGTTGCATCCACATAAGGTATTGTCCAGCGGGTCAATCGCTTTGGATTAAATAGGGGCGATGTAATTTTGTAGTATGGTCTTTCAGTCGCATCGAAATCAGGCGGAAGCACGGTTGCCAGTTTTATATTGGGGTAATACCGCACAATTGCCTTGGGATCTATGTAATATATGGCAAGAATCGCCGGATTTGCCTTCAATGATTCTGGTATGATGAAATCAAGATACGCTGTTGTGTTCAAATCGGCGAGAATTGAATCATCTAATATGGTCCCCGCCGGGGCGAAGACGGATGCGGCATCCCTGGGTGAATTCCCGTATTGGCCGCCTTCCAACTGGGTGAGGTTTGCGGTTGCATCCCAATAGACGCCCTGACCCAATATCGCCCTCTGAGCCTGAAGCGATACTCGATATTTAGCCAACCTTTCAACTTCATTCTTGATCTCGTTAAAAAATCGATCAGCATTCTTGGATTCCGAGGCGGCCGTATTGCGAAGCTGATCCTCGGCCAGCAGGCTCACGCTGGCTTCCAATCGTTGAGAAATTGAGCTGGTAATGGTTGCGGCTCTATCAACCGCGAAGACTACCAGGATGCCTATGGCAACACCGCCAGTCAGCAAAATTCCCAGCACTACTTTAACTCTCAGATTGAGATTTCCAAAATTTCTGGATAGCACTGCCGTGAAAACAAACAGACCCAGACCAATCAATAGCAGCACGAGCGTTTGATCCAGGTTCACTTTTGCTCCCTCGTCTGGAATCGAATTAGCACTTCAGAGCCGCCCAATACGCGCTCCAGTTCCTGTGCTGTGGTCTGTAAGATATTTTCAATGTTGAGGGCACCGCTGATCTTTGATGTGGCTTCGGAGATCAGGCGTTCCTTTGCCGCGCGCCGGCGCGCATCCTGGAATAAACGCGCATTTTCCAGGGCAAATGCTGCACGTTCAGCAACAGCCTCCACCAGACTGATCTCGTCAGTCTGCCATTTTTTGAAGGTGTCATTCGATTCGATATGCAGAACACCGATTACCTCGCCACGTAATTTCACGGGCACCGTCATCGTCACCGCCGAATTGTTTGAACCATTGCCCGAATTGGTGACAACCTGGCCTTTTTTCACAGCCGAAACGATTCCAGGCGAATTTAACGATCCCTCGATCATTTCGATACGACCCGTGTGGTATCTGAAACCGGTCTGCTCCGTCTTGGCGACCGCGCGACTCCATTCTGCGCGCGTGAACTCATCATAGACCTCCTGTACCTGTGCCAGCGCCGCACGCGTCTCTTTGAAGAGGCGGGCATTTTCAAGCGCAATGGAAACCTGATTGGCAAGCGCTGTTAAGATCTGCAAATCTTCGTGTGAAAATGCTGCGGTTTCGACACTTTGCACGTCCAAAACTCCTATTGTTTCAAATCGAGATTTCAAGGGCAAGGCGACTTCAGAACGAGTATGAGGGAGATCGGGATTATCGAAGAAAACGGCGTCTGTTCCAACGTCCAGCGCGAAGCGGGCCTGGCCCGTTTGGGCGGCATAGCCTACAACGCCAAATCCAAGTTTTAGTTTGTGATTGCGTTCCAGCATTCTTTTTCCACCTTCGCTATTCGTAGCCTGCATAACTGCAAATTCACGATCGTTATCGATAAGGAAAATACCGACGTGATAAAAGCCGAAACGTTCACTTATCAGCTCGGTCGCAGTTTGAAATAGCTGCTCGGGATCCTGCAATTGGGCAATGGATTCAGAAAGTTCGGTAATTGTCTGCAGCTGCGCCGCGCGACGGGAGATTTGTTTGTTGGCGTCTTCAAGTTCTGTTGTACGTTCCGTGACCCGGTTTTCCAAGTTGTCGATTAAGCTGCGTAATTGGGAAGTCATAGTGTTGAATGCTGTGGCGAGGCTGGTAATCTCTTTTGCCTCGCCTCCGGTGGCTTGTAATTGGATTTCGCCATTTGCAATGCGGGTCGCTGTTCCCGTCAAATCAATGATGGGTTTTGCCAACCTGCGGGCAACGATAATCCCTGCCAGGCCCGCGAGCAGCCCCATTACTAAAATGGTTGCCAGTGTGGTTGCGGTTGTTCGAACGATAGGTTCGTAAGCTTCAGCATATGGAAGTTCGGTTAAAACAGCCCATTGTGGGGCACCCAGTGGAACATAGGTCCCCAACACTTGGTCTCCCGACAAGCCAACATAAGACTTAATATCCGGAGTGATATTAGCCACTGCCGATGAATTCAACATAAACTCATTTACTTTTCTAATCTGCTTTACATTCTCGCCCGACAATACACGGGCGGTATCTCTAAATGCAATCAGGTTACCTTCATTGTCCACGAGATACACATAGCCTGTCTTACCCACCTTGAGTTCATCTACCAGCGTCCACATAAACTGCAGGTTCATTTCTGCGGCCAGGGTGCCCTCGAAACCCCAAATATTCATGGGGACCGCCAGGACTATCAGGGGTTCGTCGGTAACATCATCGAAATAGATTGGGCTGATGTATCTTTGGCTTTGTTCATCGCGGTTCGAAATTGCCTTCTGAAACTGGGTAGCGAATTGTCTGGATGTTTCCAGTGAAACACGCGAGGCCTGAGTTACCTCCCCGCCTGCCGAATTTAGCAGAACAATCTGTCGGAAAGACGGCTGGGTGGCAAGCAAACTTTCCAGTGTTAACTTCTTCTGTCTCAGCACGCCTGTGGCTAATTCTACAATTTTCGTGGTAGCTTCCAATGCTTTGTATTTTTCCTCAAAGAATCCACTTACTTCTTGACTGGCATCCTGGGCGATAAGTTGTTGTTGGGCAAGGATCGCCCCCTGTTGCCGATTAATATCTGTGTAAAGTGTGATAGCACCATCCGCCAGTAGTGCTATCACACTTATGGTGAGAAAAGCAACTGCCAGCGTATATATCAGGCTTCGCGCAGGTCGAGGGTTATTTATTTGTATTTTCATCTTTCGGTTCTCTGGGCGGAGCGGAGGGATTCACTAATTGGAAAGAGATCGTCGAGCCTTTCAAGGTTTGCCCGAGTTCCTCCACGGTATCCCGCAGGATTGAATCGATTTGGAACGAGGTTCCAAGTTTTGTCCCTAAATCTGAAAGGAATGCCTCCCGCGTGGCTCGTTTTTGTGCCTCATCTAACAAACGCGCACTTTCTATGGCAATCGCCACCCGTTCTGCAGTTGATTCAATAATGGCCCTTTCGTCATCGGTCCATGTACGGGCTGTCTCCAATGTCTTCATTTTTAACCGGCCAATCGTTTGGCCTCGCAATTGAACAGGCATTTCCAAGTCATGTATTTCCGTGGTGGATTTTGCCGATTCATTCAAGGGTTCAGGTTTGACTCCATCGTAGCGGTAACCCTTGGATTGGATGTCATCCAGGAACTCCCTCCACGCTTCGCCAGAAAGTTGTTTCGTCGCAATTTCTGCTTCTACCAGGGCCCGCTTTGCGTGTTCAGATAAACGCGCATTTTGGATGGCAATGGCTGCCTGATCTGCAAGAATTGTTAGAACTGCCACGTCATCGGCCGTGAATGCATTTTCCAGGGCAGATTGCAGATCTAAAGCTCCAATAATTGAACTCCCGATTTTGAGCGGCAGCGCCAATTCTGAACGTGTATCAGGAAGGTCGGGATTGTTGAAGGACGCGGCATCCTGACCTACATCAAAGGCAAGTCGCGGTTCACCACGCAAGGTTACAAAACCGACGATGCCCTCCTCGCCGATTTTTAGATGGTGGCCGCGCTTGATCATGGCGAGCCCGCCCACGCTGTTGGACGCCCTCAAAATGGCGTTCTGCTTTTGTTCATCCAGGAGGAAGATGCCGACATGATAAATTCTAAATCGTTTACTGATCAATTCAGCAATATGCGGCAGAAGCCGATCAACATCCTGAATTGAAATCGACGATTGGGCAACATCGGCAATGAGTTGAAGTTGTTCAGCCCGATCACTCATCTGTTGATTGGCAAGCACAAGTTCGCCGGTTCTTTCCTTCACGCGCAGTTCGAGTTCTGCCTGGATCATCTCGAGGTCATTTTCACGTTGTTTAAGTTGCTCATATACCTTTTGAAGAACGTCCTGCCGCCGACCGGCGATGGCTGCGAAGATGCCCAAGAACAGAGGGGCGGTATCGATAATCCATAAAAGTGAATCGCTGCGCTGCACAACCGCAAAGCTTGTAAGCTCAAAGGGCAGGTCGGAGTTTGCGATCCTAAGCAGAGAGGCGCCGAGGGGAAACATCAAGCCAAAAAGAACGCCTACGAGGGCATATCTGAGAGTCTCATTGTTGATGAGTAGGCTTTGTCGTTGTGTCATGTCTCGCGTTCCTGCCGATCCTATTGTTCCTCTGGTTCAAGTTCCAGGCTGACTTCTGCAGTGCCGCCGATTCTACGGCCCAATTCCTCGACAGCCGCTTGCATAATTGCATCCACATCGCTGGCGGCACTAATTTTGGCAGATATTTCACCGATCGAGCGTTCACGTGAAGCCCGCCGTTGGGCATTTTCGACCAACCGCGCATTTTCGAGCGCGAAGGCGGCACGCTCGGCCGCTGCCTCCAGTAGCGTAATTTCATCCTGGGTCCACTGACGTATTCCGCTTTTCGATTTGACGTCGAGAAAACCAATGGTTTGTCCGCGGAATTTAATGGGGACGGTAAGTTCAGGCGAACCCGTTTCCAGCGAAAGGCGACCGGTCTTGGAGAGGGACTTAACCTTTTCACGTTTATCTTTTGTGTCCATTGGAACGGTGCGATTTCCATCGAATAAATAACCTGTATTTTTCGCCTGAGTCGCGAAACTGACCCAATCCTTTTTTACGTAGCGCTCAAAGGATTTTTCCGCCTCATCAAGGGCCTGCCTGGCTTCTGTGAATAGCCGCGCATTTTCGATGGCGATCGCGACTTGATCCGCGAGGGTTGTCAGGGTCGCGATATCTTCGTTGGTGAAGGCGTTAGGTTTAAGGCTTTGCACATCCAGCGCGCCGATTACGCGATCCGCCAACCGCAGGGGAAGAGCCATCTCGGACCGGGTCTCAGGTAATTCCGGGTTGTTAAGGAAGGCGGCATCAGCTCCAATATTATCGGCGATGCGAGGTTCGCCCCGCAACGTGGCATACCCCACGATACTGTTTGTGTCCGCTTTCAATTTGTGCTGGCGATCCAGCATGATTTTCCCGCCCTTACTGTTTGCCGCTTTAAGGACTGCATATTCACCAGATTCATCGAGGAGAAAAATCCCTGAGTGATAAAAATTGTATTGTTTCGCAACCAGTTCCGCGATTTCTGGGAGAAGTGTGTGCAGGTCCTGTATGGAAGCAATTTTTCTTGCCACGCTCGAAACCGTTTGCAATTGCGCCGCACGCGCCTCCATTAGGGCTGTGCGTTCTTCAACCCGTCGTTCAAGGGTATTATTCAATTGCTCAAGGTTTTCGGTGAGCCTTCGCAGATCGGCAATATACTTGAAAAGCGGCACAATGGCAAACCGGTATAATATGGGCGCCACGAGGATTGTGAGCGTGGTGGCATCCACGATGGTTTCAACAATATCAGGTAGAGGGGGCGCCAAGAGGAAGACAACCATAATCAATAGCTCGATCCCGAAAATTGAAGCGACCAGAATCGCAAATACGCGAATTGGGCTTAAGGCTTTTTGCCCGGACGACTTGATCGACTCGCTGGTTTGATCCATCGGCATCGAGTTAGAATTACGTTCGCTTAAGTTCATCACTCATCCTGTTAGTCATTCCTCGGCTGTGTTGACAATCTGAATGCTAATTTCGGTATCGTTTAGGGTCTTACCAATCTCCTCGATCGTTGTCCTGAGGATCGCATCAAATTCCGTCGCCGAGGTGATGTTGGAGGTTACCTGAGCGATGGCCTGTTCACGGTCGGCCCGCAGGCGTGCCTCTTCATAAAGCCGTGCACTTTCCAGTGAAAGTGCTAGGCGTTCGATTGCCAGTTCCAGTGTAGAAATGGTGTTTTGGGTGTAACCTTCCTTGAGGTTTGCAGATACGACACCAATGGTCTGGCCGCGTAACTTAATCGGTAGCGCCACTAGGTTCTTATTCGAGTTACTGCCGTTATTGCCGCCAGTTATTCGTCTGCCTGTTTGCATCGCTTCATCGCCAAGTGCTGGAACGTCGCTGATCGGTTGAATGCGGATGTTGTCAAATCGATAGCCCGTTTTACTAAGCAAGCCGCTTTCTCCCAGCGTTTTCCAACCCTCGCGGGTAAACTGACCATAGGCGTGTTCTAGATCGTTAAGGTTTTGCTCCACCTGTTGTAGCAGCCGGGTGCGCTCGATGGCGGTTGCCAATTGGTCTGCCAGGATTTGCATGATTGCGACATCATCCTCATTGAATGCTTGTGGTTGGTTACTCTGAACATCCAGCACGCCGATCATCCGATTTTCCACTTTGAGCGGCAGAGCCATTTCTGACCGGGTGTTGGGCAGATACGGATGATTGGAATGTTCTGCATCCGCACCCGTATCAAGGGTAATCCTCGCTTCTTCGGTAAAGGCCACCCGGCCTACAATTCCAGGCTCTCCGACGCGAACCCGGTGGTTGTCTGCCATCATTTGTTTTCCGGCGCTAGTCGGGGAGGCGGTGAGCACGGCGAACTCCTGGTCATTGTCCAGCAAAAAAATGCCTGTATGATAAAGTGTAAATCGTTCCTGAATTAGAGCAGCCGCCTTCTCAAGCAACTCACTCAAGCTGTGAGACGAAGCTGCATCGCGCGCAATTTCTGCAACAGCACGCAACCGTAACGTCTGATCTTCCAGTTCCTTGGTACGATCGGTAACGCGTTGTTCCAATTTTCCTATGATCTCCTGGAGTTGCTCTGCCATCTGATCGTAGGCTTTGCCCAAAGCGCCGATTTCGTCTTGTCGATCGAGGGAGGCGCGGGCGGAAAATTTGCCCGCGGTGAAGTTTTCCGCAATTTTGGCAAGGGCGCTGATGGGATCGGCGATCGATCCGGCGGAAATTGCCACGGCTGCAATGGCGATGGCAATCGCAAACAAAGCCAGCGTGGCACTGCCGAGAAGGGAATTTATTGACACCCTTAGGATGTAGGCGCGTGGTACCTCAGCGATAAAGACGGCGTTTAGCGAGTCCAGTCTCTCGTAATAACCCAGGACCGTATCACCAGAGTAATTCTCATATGTTCCGGAGCCAGATTCAATGTGCTGGGATAATATGCTTTCCGAGGCGGGGGTATGGACCGCCTCAGTGTTGGAGCGCGTTTTGGTAAGCGGAACGAAATTTTCATCCAGCAAATACGTTTCCAGTTCAGCGAAACTTGGCGTAGTCTCGACGATGTCGACGATTAAATTGGAATATGCACGCAGCACCAAAGTTCCGTCTGTGACCTGTGTCTCGCCGTTATAGATCGGTGTTGAAAAAATCAAATTGGAAGCCCCTAACGCTGCATCCCTGGGAAACCTTACAAAATCACCCGTTTCCGCACCCTGATTGAAAAGCTCCGGGTGAAAGGATTTACCCTCACGGCTGAGGTCTGTAGATACAACAACATTACCCTGGAGATCCAACACCATAAATTCACTGTAGGAATTCTTGTCGGCATTTAGATAATCCAAAAGTTTATTGCGTGCGAAGGTGCGATACAGCTCTGCGGTTATCTGGTCTGATTTGCCTGGGATCAGAAGATTGAGGACACTGCGCGCGAAACCGGGGTCATCGTTTATTTTTGTGGCATCCACGTTGAACTTGTCGACCACACCGTTGATCTGATTTTCCTTAAGTTTCGATACGGTTTGAAGGACATTCAAGACTTGATTTTCATTGTTCACATACGCGCCAATCGCGGAGAGGATGGTTGCCAGCAAGGCGGGGATCGTCACGATAATGATAAATGAGACCAGCAATTGGGCGCGTAAACTTCGCCATGATCTGCTCCTCGAGATTATGGTTACTGTAATGAGTAATAATCCGGTGGTGCCCAGGAACGCCAGGCTGGCTATCGCCGCCGTTGTCGCAGTCTGCATGCGGATGATGGGCGGGTTGGCGTTGATGAACAATATGCCGCCGATACCTGCGACAATCATCAATAAAAGTCGTGAATAATATTTGCGAGGGATACCCGAGAAGACTGCAGTAAGCGGCGTGATCAACATAATGAGAATGGCAATAACGCCGGTGCCTTCCCAAAATGCTGTCAGCAAAATTGCGAAAATAATCACCGATAAACTGCCCAGAAAATTCGCAGCAATTCCTTTTTTGCGTCGTGCAAGATTTATTACCGGAATTTGCAGGATCGCAGCCAAGAAAACCGCGCCGCTTACATAAAGCAACTGCGGTGTGGGTTCCCCCAAGATATGGAACTGTGTCAGGAGGTAAATAATGGCAAAACCAATTCCAGTCACGGCGAGAAAAATTGCGTTGTAGCGGCCGTTAACATAAAATACCGCTCCGAGTTTTTCGTCGGCAAACTGGATTGCGCTGTTCTGGTGGGAGGAGCTTGTCATCAATTCAACCTGTTTTGCGTTTCGCACGTTGTTTTTGAGGAGCCTGCTCCGGCAACTGGCCAATAAAGACCGAGACCTCGGATACATCGGGTAACTGCCCCAATTCGCGGGCGGCCGTTTGCAGCAGACTGTCAATGTCGAAGGATTGGCTGAAACGCGTGGTGAGTTCACCGATGGTCTTTTCCTGCCTGGCGCGTTGCTGGGCATCCTCCAGGAGGCGAAGATTATCGACCGCCAGCCCAACTTGATAGGCAACCTCGTTGATCAATTCTTCATCCAGTTTGTTCCAATTTGCATTGGTCTTTCTGGCGAGGGAAAGGGAACCGATTTTTTGGCCGCGAAGCGAGATCGCCGCATTAAGTCTGTTGTCATCCGTGTTTTCAGAATAGCCCTCCGCGCGCAAGCCCAATGGCGTATAAGTGAAAGCGCGTGATTGTTCCCTAAGTTTTTGCAGCCACGTTTCCCGCGTCCGGATAGTTGAAACTGCTTCCAGCTGCAGGAGTGCCGCCTGAGCCTCTCCCAGTAATCTGGCATTTTCAATTGCCACAGCCACTTGATCAGCGAGGGTTTGCAAAACGTCAACATCGTCCATACGAAAGGCTTGAGGCTGATCTGATTGAATATCCAAAACGCCCAACACCTTGTTTCGAATCAACAATGGCAATGCGACCTCTGAACGCGTCATCGGAAGGTCTGGGTTGTTGAAAAAAACCGCATCAGACCCAATGTCCAGCGCGATGCGAGACTTTTTTTGTAGAACCACAC
>Ga0134123_10001949_pt1 | contig 13484 bp, 13 predicted proteins | sample KB303_FD_96460 | JGI IMG/M metagenome (GOLD analysis project Ga0134123, IMG submission 96460) | Terrestrial soil microbial communities without Nitrogen fertilizer from Kellogg Biological Station, Michigan, USA - KB3-0-3 | ecosystem: Environmental > Terrestrial > Soil > Unclassified ...
CAAGAGCGCGTTCCCCGAGGATCACGCGCTCGCCCTCGGCACCGGCGGGCCCGCGGTGACCGGGCCCACCCTGCAGTATCTCCGCGAGGCCGACGTGGTCCTCGGCATCGGCTGCAGCTTCACCCGACACGGGATGGCCGCCAGCATTCCCGCCGGCAAGACGTTGATCCACGCGACCAACGACGAGCGCGATCTGCACAAGAACTACGTGGCCGATCATCCGCTGCTGGGCGACGCGAAAGCGGTGCTGCGCCAGTTCATCGAGGCGGTGAAGAGCCAGGGCGGCCGTCCGGCCGGGCGCGAGGGCGTGCGGGGCGAGCTCGAGCGCATGCGCGCGGCGTGGATGGGCGAGTGGACGCCGATCCTCGGCTCGGCCGAGGTGCCGATGAGCCCCTACCGGGTGATCGCCGAGTTCATGCGCACGGTGAATCCCCGCGAGGCCATCGTCACGCACGACTCCGGCAGCCCGCGCGATCAGCTGCTGCCGTTCTACAAGGCCGTGGCGCCGCGCGGCTATCTCGGCTGGGGCAAGTCGCACGCGCTCGGCACCGGGCTGGGCCTGATCATCGGCGCCAAGCTGGCCGCCCCCGACAAGTTCTGCGTCAACTTCATGGGTGACGCCGCCTTCGGCATGACCGGACTCGACTTCGAGACGGCGGTGCGCTGCAGCATCCCCATCCTCACCGTCGTGCTGAACAACTCGGCCATGGCCATCGAGATCCCCCACCTCGTCGTCTCGCACGACAAGTACGGCGCGCGCGACATCGGCGGGCGCTATGCCGACATGGCGCGCGCCATGGGCGGCTGGAGCGAGCGCGTGGAGAAACCTGACGATGTCGCCGCGGCCTTCGGCCGCGCGCGCAAGGCCACCGAGAGCGGGCAGGCGGCCCTGCTGGAGTTCATCACCAGCCAGGAGACGCGCTTCTCGCACCGCGGCGCGCTGCGCTAGCGACAGCGCGCGTCGCCGAGGAGGTCGCCGCCGACCAGGCAGCCCGCGAAGTCGCGGTCGCGGGCCATCGGCGTAGGTGGCGATCTCACGGCGCCGTGAAGTCGAGGTCCAGTCGGGGTTCACGGTGCACCGCCATCGGGCGGAAGGCCGTTCGGTGAGCGGGTCGAATGCCCGAGCTCACCGTCCGACGCGCTGTTCTTTCGCGATTCTCCCCGCCGGTCGATGTGGCGACGGCTTTGCACCTCTTCGTGAGCCGACGGATCTTGGCCCGACGCTCGTGAAGAGGAGAAAGACCATGAGCAAGCTCCGCGTGATCCTGAGTGCGTGTGTCGTGGTGGCTCTGCTGAGCCCGGTGTCGGTGCGGGCGGATACCTGGGGCGAACCGATCACCGTCCCCGGCGCGCGCTTCGTCGTCCTGGGCTCCTATCAGAACCTGGGAGTGCTCGACCAGGAGACCGGTCTGGTGTGGGAGCTCTCGCCCAGCGGGAGCTCCTTCACGTTGCAGGACGCGCACATCGCCTGCAACTTCAAGAAACTGGGCAACCGCATGGGGTGGCGCCTGCCCACCATCCAGGAGCTGGCGAGCCTCGTCGATCCCTCGGCGGTCTCGGTGTCGAAGCTGCCGCCCGGAAACCCGTTCGCCATTGATCCGGGCCGGACGTTCTACTGGTCGGCGACGAGCCACATCAACGACACGGCGTGGGTCGTGTCGTTCCGACTGCCGCTGGTGGAGGTCCTCCCCCAGGTGTCGATGAATCACGTGTGGTGCGTGCGCGGCGGGCAGGGAGTCAATCCTCAGTGAGGGGCTGAGGCCGGGGCGGGCTGGTATAGTCACCGGACGATGATCAGCGAGGATCCCGGCCTCTGGCGTCGCCCGACCACGTTCGTCGACAGCGACGCGCCCACGATCAAGGCGTTCGCCCGCGCCGCCGCCGGCGATCGCGCCGACACGCGCGAGCGCGCCGTCGCGCTCTACTATGCGGTGCGCGATCGGGTCACCTACACGCCGTACTGCGACTTCCGCTCGCCCGACACCTACCGGGCCAGCGCCGTGCTGGCCAAGGGGGCCGGGTTCTGTGTGGGCAAGGCGGCCCTGCTGGCGGCGGTCGCCCGCGCCGAGGACATTCCCGCGCGGCTGTGCTTCGCCGACGTGCGCAATCACCTGTGCACGCCGCGGCTGCGCGCCCTGGTCGGCGGTGACGTCTTCTATTACCACGGCTACGTCGAGCTCGAGCTCGAAGGGCGCTGGGTGAAAGCCACGCCGGCGTTCGACCTCGCCCTCTGCGAGCGCTTCGGCGTGCTGCCGCTGGAGTTCGACGGGCGGGAGGATTCGGTCTTCCAGCCCTACGACCGGGCCGGCCGGCGCCACATGGAGTACGTCCTCGAACGCGGCGTGCAGGCTGACGTGCCCATGGCCGACATCGTCTCGATCTTCGAGCGCGAGTACCCGCGGCTCGTCGAGGCCGGCGAATCGGCCGCGACGACACGGTTCCGGGACGAGGCAAGCCAGACCCAGTCGCGGTGACCGGCGCGGCGCCGCTGATGGATGATCGGTCCATCGTCCGCGGCATCGTGGGCCAGGCCCGGCCCATCCTCATCGGCCAGCTCGCCGGAATGGCGTTCGCGGTGACCGATACCGTACTGAGCGGACGCGCCTCGGCCGTGGACCTGGCCACGATGGGCCTCGGGCTCAGTGTCTACTCCACCGTGTTCGTCGGCCTCATGGGCGCGACCAGTGCGCTCAACCCCATCGTGGCCCAGCACTTCGGTGGCGGGCGCCTCGCCGCCATCGGCGCGACCTACGTGCAGGGCCTGTGGATGGCGCTGTTCCTCTCCGTGCTGGGCATGGCGCCGCTGTTGCTCTGCGGCCTCTGGCTGCCGTGGCTCCACGCGCCGTCCGAGGTGGAGGCACACGTGGCGCGCTACCTTCGCGTGCTGGCCCTGGCGCTGCCCGGCGCGCTCATGTTCCGGGCGATCTACGCGGTCAACACCGCCGTGTCGCGTCCCCACGTGGTGATGACGCTGCAACTCACCGGGCTTGCGATCAAGGTGGTGCTCAGCGCGCTGCTGATCCTCGGCGGGTTCGGGTTCGTCGGCCTCGGCGCGGTGGGTGGGGCCGTGGCCTCGGTGGTCGTGTTCTGGGCGCTGTTCCTGCTGGGCTTCGCCTACATGCACCGCAGTCCGTTCTATCACCGCTTCGCGATCCACTGGACATGGCCGCGCTGGCCCGTTCTGCGCGAAATCTTGCACCTTGGCGTGCCGATGAGCCTGTCCTACGCGCTGGAGTCGACGTCGTTCACCGCCATCACGCTGCTGGCCGCGCGCCTGGGCACCACCGTGATGGGCGGGCACCAGGTGGTGGCCAACCTGGCGGCGCTCTGCTTCATGCTGCCGCTCTCGCTCTCGGTGGCCACGGCCACGCTCACTGCCCAGGCCATCGGCGCCGGCGATCCGCGCCGGGCTCGCGCGACCGCGGTGATCGGCCTGCGGATCGCCGCGCTCGTCGCCGGCGCCACCGTGCTCGCCACATGGACGCTGCGCGGCGGCATCGTCGGCCTGTACACGCGGGATCCCGCCGTCGCGGCGATGGCGCTGACGCTGATTCCCTACCTGGCGGCCTTCCACTTCTTCGACGCGCTGCAGACGGTGGCGAGCTTCGTGCTCCGCGCCTACAAGCTCGCCATCGCGCCCACCCTGATCCACGCCATCGCGCTGTGGGGCCTGGGCGTGTGCGGCGGCTACCTCGTCGCCTTCGGCGGGGTCTGGGGGCCGCCGTGGGGAATCACCGGCATGTGGCTGATGCAGTCGGTCGCGCTCGGACTGGCGGCGCTGCTACTGGTCGGCTTCTACTTCGGGCGCCGCCAGTTCCGCGGCTAGCGCCCCGCGCGCCGGCGGTAGTCGGCGACGGCCTTTTTGAGATCCTCGTACTCCTCGCACGGGATCAGACAGATGCGCTGCAGCTCGGCGAGGTGCGCCTCGGCCTTGGCCACGTCGTTGACGAGCAGGTACGCCTCGCCGACGTACTCGTGCGCCCCGCGATGCCGGGGATTGAGCTGGAGCGCGCGCGCGTAATGCTTGAACGCCGGCTCGAGCTGGCCGGACTGCCGATAGGCGTAGCCGAGGTAGTTCTGGATATCCGCGTTGCGCGTGTCCCGCAGCGCGGCGGAGGACAGCGCCTTGATGGCCTTCGGCCAGTCCTTGGCGTCGATGGCCGCCTTGCCCGCCGCGTAGTCTGGATCGACCCGTTCGGTGGCGGGGGGCGGCGTCTCCTCCCGCGCGTCCCCCGCGCTCGTGGCGGGGAGCGCCACGAGCGCGAGGACGACAAGAGCCCCGGCGAGCGCGGCGCCGCGCAGGCACTCGCGCAACCTGTCGCGGTCCCGGCCGGTCATTTGCTGGCGAGACGCTGTTTCAGGTCGCGCAGCTCGGGACGGTCGCCGTCGGCGTTCCGGGTGAGCTTGGACAGCTTCTCGTAGTAGGTGCGCGCCTTCGCCGTGTCGCCGGCGGCCGAGGCCGAGGTGGCCGCGCCGTAGAATCCGCGCAGCCGCATGGGCGCGTTCTGTAGCGACTTCTCGTACTCGGTCAGGGCGGCGCGCGGCTCCCCCTGGAGCATCAGCATGTCGCCCAGCAGCTCGCGCATCGGGTACAGCCGGTTCTCCATGGCCACATGCTTCTCGCTCGCGTCCTCGAGATCGGCCGCCGCTCGCATGAACTTCAGGGCCTCCGCCTTGTCGCCTTTGGCCTGTGCGAGCCAGGCCTGGGCGCCGACGATCTGGACCTCGACCTGACCGGCCCAGTAGCTCTGGTTGGTCTTCTCCAGCGCCGCCCGCTGCTCCTTCAGCTTGTCGATGTCGGCTTGGGCCGCCGCGGTGTCGCCGCTGCGCGCGGTGCCCATCGCCCGCGCGAAGTACGTGATGGCGTCGGCCATGGGGAACCCGGCGGCCGTCGGTTGCAGCTGCGCGGCACCCGCCCAGTCCTGGCGCTCCAGCATGTAGCGCGCAGGCACGGCGGCCCGCCCGGTGGCGCCGCCGATCGGCACACCGATGACCTTCTTGATCGCGGCGGTGTCCTGGATGAGGCTCCGGGCCTTCACGTCCTGCCCCATCTGCAGATATGCGTAGGCCATGAAGTCGTAGGCGTGCGGCACACCGCTCAGCGTGCCGTCGAGCCCGACCTTGGTTGCATACTCGTTGGCCACCACCACCGAGCGCCAGTTCGAGACGACGGACTCTTCCCACATCCCCACCATCGAGTAGATGTGCGAGGGCATGTGCTGGGCGTGGGGCGCCGAGGGCGCGATCTTCGCGTACTTGTTGGCGGCGGGGACCCCGCGCCTGGCGATGGGCGCGAAGTCGTAGCTGTGGATCAGGTAGTGCGTCACGCCGGGATGATCCGGGTATTTCTTGTCGATCGGCTCCAGGATGCTGATGGCCTTGAGCAGCGGATCCATGGACTTGTGATCGAACGTCTCGTTCAGGGCCAGCGCCCAGAAGATTCTTGCCTCGACGTCGTCGGGATATTTCCGGGCGAGCCCTTCCATGGCCTTCGTGTAGTTCCGCGTGCGCGTGTCCTGATCGACCTTGTCGTAGCCTCTGTAGAACTCCTTGAGGGCGGCCAGCCAGTCACGCTCGCGCTGGGTCTTGGCGCCGATGGCCTCGCCTTTCTCGATCGCCTCCAGGCCGCGCTTGAGCGTGGCCGCGTCGAACGGGCCCACCAGCGGGTTGGGGCGCTGGCTGATGGCGATGCCCCAGTAGGCGATGGCACAGCTGGGATCGGTCTGCGGGATGGCGTTGAACGCCTTCACCGTCTCGGGGAAGAAGAACGAGTGCTGCATGGCCAGCGCGCGCTCGAACTGCTTCTGCGCGTCGGCCGAGCACGAGGTCTTGAAGAGCACCCGCCCGAGCTGCTCGGGCGCGCCGGTGCGCGGCTCGTTGTCGGCTGACACCGGACCGACCAGGACCAGGGACGCGATCAGTAGGCCGAGGATCGTGCTGGTGTACGTCATGAGCACCCTCCCACGTCTAGGATCTGCGATGGTTGTCCAGGAACTCCCGGGCCAATTCCCCGACGATTGTAGCGCGTCACCCCGCCGTGCGCTCGGCGATCGCCTCCGCCAGGGCCAGCACCCGGCGCGCATCGTCGACGTGCAGATTCTCGATCAGGCGGCCGTCGAGCACGACGACGCCGCGGCCGTGTGCGACAGCGTCGGCGTGGGCGGCGATCACCCGGCGCGCCCAGTCCACATCGGCGGCGGCCGGCGCGAAGACCTCGTTGGCCATCGCGACCTGTTTCGGATGAATCAGCGTCTTGCCGTCGAAGCCGAAGTCGGCCGCCTGGCGGCAGGCGGCGGCAAAGCCGGCCTCGTCGTCGAGATCCAGGTGGACGCCGTCCAGCGCGGTGATCCCGGCAGCGCGGGCGGCGAGCACGCAGAGCTGCAGGCTGGTCACCAGCGCGCCGCGCCCGGCCATGGTCCGCGCGTGGAGATCTTTCGTCAGGTCGGAGGTGCCCATGACCAGCGCGGCCACGCGCGGGCTGGCGGCGGCGATCGCATTCGCGTTCAGGATTCCGCGCGGCGTCTCCAGCATGCACCACACGGCCGGGCCCGGGCCCAGCACGGCCAGTGCCGCGCTCACGGTCTCCGCCGACTCGACCTTGGGCAGGAGCACGGCGTCCACGCCCGCGGTCGCGGCGGCGGCCAGATCGTCGCGGCCCCACGGCGTGCCGAGCGCGTTCACCCGCACGATGATCTCGCGGCGGCCATACCCGCCCGCACGCACTGCGGTCAGGACCTGGGCCCGCGCCTCTTCCTTCACGTCGGGCGCCACGGCGTCCTCCAGGTCCAGCGCGAGGGCATCGGCGGGGAGCGTGCGGGCCTTGTCCAGCGCCCGCGCGTTGGAGCCGGGCATGAACAGGACGCTGCGACGGGGCTTTTCCACGGAGCGCGGCGCGATCACTCCTCCCGCGATTCGCGGATGCGGCGGGTGCCCCGTACGACCGGGATCTCGACGTCCATCACGAAGCGGATGCGCGGCAGGTCGGTGTCGACGGAGGTCACCGTGGCGGCGATGGGGTTGAGCGGCCGTAGCGGGCCGGCGTTCCACCCCGGAGCCACGAGCGCGCCGATGTGCGGGCGACCCCGCTCGGCCTTCTTGAGCGTGTAGCGCGAATCGACCTGGATCAGCAACGGGCCGGTCTTGCCGTCGAGCGGCGCCTGCGCCAGCGTCACCGAGTGGATGTACTGCACGTCTCCGGGGGAGATCGGGTCGGGATCGATCACTCCGCAGTCGAGAACGGTCACGCCGTCGCGCACCACCGTCGTGGTGACGCGGTCGTGCCGGCGGGTGAAGGTGACCTTGCCCGGCACCACCGGCAGCCCCCAGCGCTCGCGGAGCGCCGTGGCCGCCTCGGGCGTGCTCGCGACCGCGCCGAGCACGAAGCCGCGCGGATGCGCGGCGGCGCGTCCCATGAGCCGCAGCTGCGCGAGCGTGAAGGGACCGACCGGACTCTCGCTGTAGCGCGCCACCCAGATCGTCGCGTACGGCGGGATCGCCGGGTGCATCGCGCGAGGCAGCAGCGTCTCGGTGGCGCGCGGCACCTCGAAGGCGAGCTGCATGATCTCAACGCCGGGCAGCGACCACGCCTGGGTATCCAGATCCGGCATCGTCGCGAGGCGATCGACGACGCCGCTCAGCTCGAGCGTGCCGAAGGTCGGCATCAGGCGCTCGCCACCGGCGCGGGCTTGTCGTCCGCGAACGCCGGCATCACTTCCTTGGCGAACAGCCGCAGGCTGGCCAGCACGTCGGCCTGCGGAATGACTTCCATGGCGTTCATCAGGAAGTTGACGCGATCGACGCCGACCGCCTCCCAGCGCTTGAGCGTGTTCATCACCCGCTGCGGGCCGCCGAGGGCGAGCCCCTCGCCGGCCTGCTCGCTGGCGTCGGGCCCGGTGGCCTGACGCCGGAGCTGCGGCAGCAGGCCGAGCGACTGGTAGGAGCGGCTGGGGAACGCCTCGCGCGCCGAGATGAGCTGCGAGGCCAGATAGTTGAACGTGTCGGCCATCCGCCGCCCGGTGGTCCGGCCGGTGGTGTCGTCCTCGTGGCAGTAGAGGAAGTTCACCGTGCTGACCTGGTCATTGACGAACTCGCCCACCGGCTCGCAGTTGCGGATTCGCCGCCGGTACTCGGCGATGCGCTTCTCCTGCTCGGCAAACTGGCCGAAGGTGAGCCCGAGGCTGCCCAGGCCGCGGTCGGCGGCGTCGAGCTCGGTGCCCGGCGAGGTCACCGCGACCCACATCGGCGGGTGCGGCCGCTGGTAGACCTTGGGCACGATGGTCCGCTCGGGCATCGACCAGAACTCGCCCTCGTAGGAAAACGTCTCCTGCGTCCACATCTTCGGCAGACACCGCACGAACTCGTCCCACGACTTCTTGGTCGTGTCGGGATTGGCGCGGAAGCCCCCGAGCTCCGTCCACGTGGCGGAACGCCCGGTGCCGACCTCCAGCCGGCCGCCGGAGAGGATGTCGAGCACCGCGGTGCGCTCGGCGATCTTGATCGGGTGGTTGAACTCCGGCACGCAGATGACGATGCCGTGGCCCACGCGGATCTTCTTGGTGATCATCGCGCAGGCGGTGAGGAAGAGCTCGGGCGCCGGGCAGTGCGAGTACTCCTCGAGGAAGTGGTGCTCGACCGCCCACACCTGATCGAAGCCCAGCTCGTCGGCCAGCTTCACCTGCTCGAGCGCGTTCTGGTAGACGGTGCGCTCCGACTCGCGCGTCCACGGGCGTGGCACGGACAGCTCGTAGAACAGCCCGAACTTCATCGTCGCCTCCTTGGCTCTAGTTCGGGAACTCGATGCTGGTCGGTTGTTTGAGCTGAGTGGTCACCGGCGCCGGGGCTGCCTTGACTGGCGTGCCGCCTTCCTGGAACAGCGTGTACTTGGTACCTCCCCGGGCGCTCCCGCCTCGTGTCGGCGAGAGGTCCTTCGCGCGAACTCGCTTGGTTCCACGCTTGGCGCTGGCCGGCTTTCCACGCTTCTTCATCATGGCCTCCCTGATCCGAAGCCCTGTGCAGTGTTCGACGCACCGGCCTGATCATAGCGCGGCGTGGGCTGGAGCGACGGGGGTCACGGGGCGGTCGGAACTGACGAGCACGAGGCGACGCTGGTCGTGTCCCAGCGTCGCCTCGCTTCGCTCAGGCGGTCAGGCTGCGAACGGTCGGGGAGTCGAGACGGCCAGTAACCTTCAGACCGCGGTCGCGCTGATAGGCGCGCAGCGCGTTCTCGGTGGCGGGGCCGATCACGCCGTCGACGGGACCGGCGTAGTAGCCGCGCTCCTTCAGCTGGCGCTGCGCGGTGCGGACGTCCGCCGCGGGCATCACGACCGTTGCCGTGGTCGTCTCGCTCAGGGCGCTGGCGGTCTGTGAATCCAGCTGCCCGGTCGCGGTCAGGCCGTGATCACGCTGATAGGCGCGGAGGGCAGCGGCCGTCCTCGGACCCATCACGCCGTCCACGGGCCCGGTGTAGTAGCCGCGATCCTTGAGTCGCTGCTGGGCCGCGGCGATGTCGCCGGTGGGACTCGGCACGGAGACGGCGGGGCTCGCCGAAGGTGAGGCCTCGCTCGCCGCCCGGCTCGTGAGCGACATCGTCATGTTGCCGGCGTTGTCCTGGAAGAGCTTCACGCCGTTCCACGGCACGGCGATCGTGCGCTGCTGGCCCTCGGTCATCAGGATGTCGACGTGGTCGATCCGACCGGAGGCCGGATCGATCATGACGCGCTGCACGTTGCCGACGTTCTTGCCGTTACGCTCGACCTTCGCGTTCATCAGCACCTTCGTATCGACGGCCACGGAGTCGTTCGCCGCCACCGCGATCGCGGGCGTCAGGATCGCGACCGCGGACAGAAGTACAATCGCTATTCGGCGCATGGGGCACCTCCCACGTGAGGAAGGTGCAAGCGTGGTACCCACGGCGGGGCGGATCCGCGACGAGCTACGGCATTCCGTCGAGGGTTGCAAAACGCTGCGCAGGTGCTGACGTCTGCAGGGCTACGATGTGCGCGGAGCTACACACTCCGCGCAGGCCACACCGGCGCGTGATGGCCCAGCGGCACCGTCGTCCGCGCCCAGCGCGGCGGCGTCTCCGAGAGGCGGAGCACCGGCGCCAGGTGATGAAGCCGACCGACCGGCGTCTCGCTCGTCATCGACCAGCGCTCGAGCTCCGCCGGCGTGAACTCCTTCGGCACGTCCTTGAGCTGCGCCTCGGGCACCTGGCCGCGTCCCACGAGCCAGCGCCCGACTTGCGCCAGCGAGATCCGTACGAGCCAGCTGCCGCCCTCGCGGTCGCGGCGCGCCAGGGCCACCATGGCACCGAAGGCCATCAGGTAGCCGGTGAGGTAGTCGATCGCCGACACGGGGTAGAACTGCGGGCCGGGCTCGGCGCCGGGAAACAGCTCGCCCTGGCGGCTCGTGATCCCGCTGACCGTCTGCACCACGGTGTCGAAGCCGCGCCGCGACGCCCACGGGCCGGCGTGGCCGAAGGCCGAGAGCGAGACGCAGACGATGCCGGGCCGCAGCGTGGCCAGCGTCTCCGGCGAGAAGCCGCGGGCGCCGAGCGCGCCCGGCCGGTAGCCCTGCGAGAAGACATCGGCCTGGCGCACGAGTCCGCGGAGGATCTCGACGTCTCGGGCCTCGCGCAGGTCGAGCTGGGCGGAGAGCTTGCCGTGCCCCGTGTCGTATTCCTGGTAGCCGAGGTTTGGCAGGTGCGCCCCGGTGATCTTGAGGACGTCCGCGCCGTGCTCGGCGAGGGTGCGCGCGCACGTCGGGCCGGCGAGGACTCGCGTGAGATCGAGAACGCGAATGCCCGAAAGCGGACGCTGGCCGTCGGGAAGCTTCTCCGGCGCACTCTCGCCGATCTTGACGATCTCCAGCAGCGGCAGCGAGGCGATCGCCACGGCCTGCGGGTGCTTGGCCCACTCGTCCATGGTGCGCACCATGCCGCCCGCGCCCTTGGCGGCGATGATCGCCTCCTCCAGCTCGAGCGCGTCCCAGCCGGCCACCGCCTTGCGCACCGCCTCGCGGTCCTCCGGCACGCCCAGCACGCCGAGCGCGGCCGCGCGATGGTTCGGGAAGTTGCAGTGCAGATAGCTCCAGCGACCGTTCCTGGCCGGATAGACGCCCATCACCGTGTTGCGCTCGGTGGAGACGGGCGCGCCTTCCAGCTTCATGTAGTGGCCGCTGCGGAGCGAGGCGGTGGCCTGCCGCGTGTCGACCGCGACCTTCTGCGACCGCCCGGTGCGCAGCTCCCACAGGTCGGAGGCGGCGAGACCGACGGCGCCGAGCGCGGCGGCGCTGGTCTCGCCGATGCGGAACGGCGTCGGCAGGATCGGATCGGCGTCGCTGCTGATGTCGACGGCACGGGCGCGGTCCTCGCTCAGGCCGGCGAAGGGCAGGATCGTGCGCAGGGCGGCGTTCGTCATGGCGTCAGGGCCTTCTCCGTCGGGTGCGCGGGAGCTTCCAGCTCGTAGGTGTTCATGTTGTACGCCAGCACCGCATAGCAGGCGATCAGGTTGGTCAGCGCCATGACGCCGCGCTGGCCGAACCGGGCGGTGGCGGCCTCGAACGTCGGCCGGCTGACCTTCCGCTGCTGCAGGAGCTCACGCGTGAAATCGACCACCGCCTGCTCGTCGGGCGCGAGATTGGCCGGTGGGCGACGGTCGCGGATGTTGTCCACGATGTCGTCGCGCAGGCCGGCCTGGCGGGCGGGGGCGGCGTGCGCGTACCAGATGAAGGCGCAGCTCATCTCCCGGGCCACGGAGATCATCACCAGCTCCTGGAGCTTCTGCGACAGGCTCGCCTCGTCGCGCAGATAGGTGCGCAGCGCTTCGAGCCGCTGCGCCATCTCGGGCATGTGCAGCAGCAAGGAGTAGGGACCGACGTTGGGCCGACCCTGCCGGCTCGCCATGAAGGCGTCGAAGGCGGGGCGCTCCTTGTCGGTGATCTGATCTCGGCTGACGAGCGGTATGCGGGCCATGAGGCTTCCTCCCAAGGCTGACGGCTCAGCCGAGTGTATCCCGCGCCGCCGGGCGCCGGCTGCGGGATCGGAAGTACGTCAGCTCGGCGCCGAAGAAGAGGATGAGCGAGGCGTAGTACACCCACACCGTCATCACGACGAGCGAGCCGGCCGCGCCGTACGCCGAGCCGATCCCGGCCCGGCCGAGGTACAAGCCGATGACCGCCTTGCCGAGCGTGAAGAGCACCGAGGTGGTGATCGCGCCGAACCAGACGTCGTCCCAGGTGACCCTCGTGTCGGGCAGGACCTTGAAGATGAGCGCGAAGAGCAGCGTGGTCACGACCAGCGAGCTCAGCGTGTTGATTCCGACGAGCAGGAGGAGGCCTTCGCCCACGACGGGGCGCGTTGAATCGGCGAGGGCCGCGAGCCCCGCGCTGACGACCAGCGAGACGAGCAGGAGAAAGCCGATCGCCAGCACCATGGCGATGGACAGCAGCCGCTCCTTGATGAAGCCCCAGACCAACCCGTGGGTCGCATTCGACTCGACCCGCCAGATGCGATTGAGCGTGCCCTGCAGCTGGACGAAGACCGTGGTCGCGCCGACGAGCAGCACGGCCAGCCCGATCACGAGCGACAGCGTCTCCTGCTCGGCGTCTTGCGCCCGCCGCAGCACGGCGCGCGTGACCTCGGCGCCGGCGGCGCCGACCAGATCGCGCATCTCGGCCACCAGCTTCTCTTCCACCGCCGTCCGCTCGAAGACGAGACCCGCGACACCGACAGCCATCAGGACCAGCGGGGCGAGCGACAGGAGGGTGTAGTACGAGAGGGCCGCGGCGAGCTCCATCGGGCGATGATTCCAGTACGCGCGCAGGACCTCCTTGAGCGCCGACGAGCGGAGCAGGGAGGATGGCGCGGCAGAGTCGGGGCCGGGCACGAGAGCTCCGGGTTGCTTACTTCCCGGCGTCGGTTGCCGCCTGCCGCATGGTCTTCAGATAGGCCTCGCTGCTCTGCTGGAGCAGTCGGTTCACGCCGCTGTGGAAGTACTGCACGCCCAGGCCGAGGAACTTGGGGATGAGGTTGTCGGGGCAGCTGCATCCCGCGATGCGTCCGGCGCCGGTGATGGCTCGCACGCCACGCTCCATCACCTTCTGCACCTCGGGATGCGCCTGCTGGCCGGTGTAGCCCATCGACTGCGACAGATCGCCGGAGCCGATGAAGTAGACATCCACGCCCGGGACCTTGACCATCTCCGGGAGGTTCTCGATGGCCTCGACCTCCTCCAGCATCAGGCACACCAGCGTCTGGCCGTTGGCGTCATTGGCATAGTCCGCCGTCGTACCCTTGAAGCCGTAGCCGGCGGGACGCCCGCCGCTGAAAATTCCACGATGACCCTCCGGCGCGTACTTCACCGCGTCCACGGCGGCGCGCGCCTCGTCCGCCGTGTTGACGTGCGGGACCATCACGCCGCTCGCACCGCAGGCGAGCGCGCGCCCGATCAGGCTCGGCTCGTTGTGGTTGACGCGGACCATGTAGC
>Ga0134123_10001950_pt1 | contig 13481 bp, 13 predicted proteins | sample KB303_FD_96460 | JGI IMG/M metagenome (GOLD analysis project Ga0134123, IMG submission 96460) | Terrestrial soil microbial communities without Nitrogen fertilizer from Kellogg Biological Station, Michigan, USA - KB3-0-3 | ecosystem: Environmental > Terrestrial > Soil > Unclassified ...
TATCGCGACCTGGCAGAGAAGGCTCTCGAGCTGGTCGCGGGCATGTCCGTCCGCTATCCCACAGCGTTCGGCAGATGGCTCTCTGCCGCCGACTTCGCTTTGGGAAACACGAAGCAGGTGGCGGTCATGTATGGAGCCGATGGCGCGGATGCATCAGCATTATTGCGAGTAATTCAATCCACATACAGACCAAATCTCATCATGGCCGCGTCTGCTTATCCTCCGCCTCCCGATTCACCAACGCTATTGATGGAACGCCCATTGAAAGAAGGCCAAACCACAGTCTATGTGTGTGAAGGGTTTGTATGCAAAAACCCTGTCACGTCCGCGTTGGAATTGGATAAATTGCTGTAAAAGAAAAGGCTCTCAGAGTGAGAGCCTTTTTCATTATTTGGGTTCTATATTTCCCTTTGAGTCGGTCGACGGCTCATCTTTATCTTCCCCGCTCAAGCCATCTCGAAATGACTTGATACTTTTCCCGATCTCACCCGAAAGCTTGCCAATGCGGCCGGGTCCAAATAAAAGCACGACAATCACAAGCAGGATAATTAATTCCGTGGGTCCAATCCGTCCAAACATTCAGTGCTCCTTTTCAATCTCGTGCTAATCGTACCACAATCACCCTTAATCCACCATTATAGTTCTCGACGATACAGCAAGCCCTCAATAAAGCGGATGGCACGCCGGACGAATGAGCGCAAACGGCCCAAAGTACGATATTGCTCCGGCCTCACATGACCCTTGCTCGGAATGGGACCCGTCCATTCTGCGGCGAGCGCGCCCCAGGTAAGCCCGCCGCCAAAACCGACCATCACGAGCTTATCCCCGCTCTGGATCTGACCCTTTTCAATCGCTTCCACCATCGCAATCGGAATCGAAGCCGTCGACGTATTGCCGTACCGATCCAGATTTACAATAAAGCGATCCATCGGCAATTTGAGTCCGCGCGCTGCCGCCTCAATGATGCGGACATTGGCTTGATGGGGCACGATCCACCGGACCTGCTCCACGTTTAGTCCCGCCGCATCCAGTGCCTCCTGCGTAGCAGAAGCCATCACGCGCGTGGCAAATCTAAAGACCGCCTTGCCATCCATTTGAACATAATGCTTGCCTTCATGGACAGTCGCTTCTGTCGCGGGATGCCGGCTGCCACCACCTGGAAGTGAGAGCGAATCCCCGCCTGAACCGTCGGAGTGCATTACGGCAGATAGGACTCCGCCGGGTCTTTCACTGGCTTGCAGGACAAAAGCGCCCGCCCCATCCCCAAATAAGATACAAGTGCTGCGGTCTTTCCAATCAATAAATCGAGAGAGCGTCTCTGATCCCACCACCAATGCGGTTTTGATGGAACCGCTTCGAATGGCTTGTGCCGCCATATTCATGGCAAAAATGAATCCGGTGCAGGCTGCCAACAAGTCGAAGGCACCCGCCTTGTTTGCGCCAAGCTGGTCTTGTATGAGACATGCTGTTGCGGGGAATATATACTCCGGGGAGGAGGATGTACAAATGATGAGGTCCAGATCCGTCGGCCGGACATTTGCCACCTTCAGGGCTTTGATCGATGCCGCCACGCCCAGCGTGGATGGAAAATCAGTATCTTTTGCGATGTGGCGCTCGCGAATGCCAGTACGTTCACGGATCCAGGCATCGTTCGTATCGACGATCTTCGAAAGATCGTCATTGGTCATGATCGGCTCCGGCACTGCCATCCCCCAACCCGTTATATGTGCATATGGCATAACTTACTCCTAAACTCCATCATCGAGTTGGAATAAAAACACAACGCGATGCGTATATGCTTGATTATTCGAAACGACTGATGACCAAGGTTGCGTTATGCCCGCCAAACCCAAATGAATTGGACATGACATGCCTCGGAGAAAGCTTGCGTGGCGCATTTGGCACATAATCCAGGTCACAGGCCGGGTCGGGCGTATGATAATTGATCGTGGCTGGAATCATTCCCTCACGGATTGCCTGGATGCAAAACACTGCCTCTACAGCGCCTGATGCGCCAAGCAAATGACCCGTCATGGATTTGGTGGAGGAAACAGGTATCTGGTAGGCTTGTTCGCCAAATACCGTTTTGATCGCGGCAGTCTCGCTTTTATCGTTCAGTGGTGTGGAAGTCCCATGCGCATTGATATATTCAATGTCATTCACAGTTAGGTTGGCATTTTCCAACGCCAGCTTCATCGATATTGCTGCGCCGGCGCCATTTTCAGCAGGCGCAGAAATATGATGGGCATCATCACTGGTGCCGTATCCAGTCATTTCGCACAGGATGTTCGCCCCGCGGGCGCGCGCATGTTCAAGTTCTTCGAGAATCAATATCCCCGCGCCTTCACCCATCAGGAATCCATCGCGAGTCTTATCGAAGGGCCTTGAAGCCGTTATCGGATCTTCATTCCGGGTGGAGAGCGCGCCCATCACATTCATCCCTGCCATTGCCAGCGGTAACAATGAGGCTTCCGAGCCGCCAGCGATCATCGCATCCGCCGAACCACGCCGGATCGTTTCCATGGCGTCCCCGATCGCATTGTTACCTGAAGCACAAGCGGTGGCAATCGCCATGTTCGGTCCGCGCGCGCCCACGCGGATCGCCAGCATACCCGCTGCACTATCCGAGATCATCATGGGAATTAGAAACGGGCTGACCCGATCCGCGCCTCGTTCGCGCATGACCTCAGCCTGTTCCATTATGGTTCCCAGCCCGCCGATCCCCGTACCGATCACAATTCCTATTCTGTCCCGGTTTGACTCGTCGATCTTCAAGCCTGATTGTTCCAGTGCCTCCATGGCAGCAGCTGTGGCAAATTGTGTAAAACGATCCATCTTGCGGGCCTCACGCACACCGAATAAAGCCACAGCATCGAATCCTTTTACTTCGGCAGCGAAACGGGTTTTATGCTGGCTGGCATCGAAAGCCGTGATCATGGCTGAACCGGATTTACACGCCAGCAACGCGCCCCACGTATCCCTGACCGTATTTCCAACAGGGCTGATACATCCCATCCCTGTCACTACTACTCGTCTGATCATAAACAAATCTCCTTGATTGGGGCTCAACTACAGGCAGCAAAATAAGGCGTTAAACGCAAAGGGCACTGCACAACATTATGAAAATGTCTGAAGACTGCAACACTTTTCCACGCTGGTGTACTGGGTGTCCTTCATGTCAATGACCCGCCCGCCAGTTAGCAGAGCCGCCAGTCGGAGGCGGAAAAACCGCCTGCCCCGTAATTCTAGGTCTATATAACACGTTCCGGTCGATTAAGACACGGCGGCAATTACCCGTCGCCTGCCAAAATTAGAGATTTCTCATCGTCTCCCAGGCCTGTTGCACATGCATTTGATCGTGATCGGCAGCAAACCCCAATATCTCGAGAAAATTTGTCGGACCAAATATGGCATGCCGCGCCTTGCGGGCCCACAGCGCATTGTCTATCGTTCTCAGCTTATCCAATACCACCAATCGCGCGGATGAAAACTCATCCAATGCCAATGCCCCGTCCACATTCAAATATTCGCGTTCACGCGCCCATACACTTGTATCGGGCCGCGGGATAAACGCGTCGGGGCGGTCGAGCATTAACTTCAATTGCAATTGATGGATCTCGCGTTCGGTATCGCGCAAGTGGCAGATGATTTCATTCATTGCCCAATCCTGCTGGGCAGGTTCGTGCCGCCACTCAGCTTCCGTCAAAGAGGCGGTTAGGCTTTCCAGGACTGCCGGCGTCGAGGCCATAATTCCCAGGATCGCTTCGCGAGATTTATACCATGGCGCCAAGGTGGATAAGTCAATGGACTCCAGCCACGGTCTGAGATCGTCCAATCGCCCGCAACCGGCCTCGAAGCCCGGACTTGTACCTGCTTCGCCGTCGATCAAATAGGTCTTCAGCCCCAGCTGATTCGCGGGAATCAAATCGCGTTGGACATCGTTCCCAACCATTAAGACGGGTCCGTCCGGCCACCCCAGCCTGCCCAACACCTCCGCATAATAAGCGGGATGCGCTTTCGTGAAATGAAAATCCTCAAAAGCCGAAACTAGTTCGAATCGCTCCGGATCAAATCCCGCCCAACGCAATCGATGCTGGGTCACTTTGAACGGAAATAAGGGATCGGTGGCAATGGCGATCCGATACCCGCATGACATCGCCCAATCAATCAATGGCACAGCCTCGGGCCTGGGCCGTGTAAGGGCCCTCAAGGTCGGAAAAACTTGATCGTAAAAGCTGTCCAGTTCCTCGACCAGTTCTGTCTTGGCAATGCCAAGCATTGGATAAAAACCAGCTTCAAATACCTCCTGCAGCGTCCGCCGCGGGTCTTCATTCTCGGTCATCAAGCGCATACCGTGTATCAATGCGCGCAAAACCACCGTGGGCAATAAAAGCTTTTCCAAGTGCTGAGTCAGCGCCTGGAAATATCCCGGTATGAATACCTCTAGGTTTGTATCGAGCAGGGTATCATCAAGGTCAAAAAGCAACGTAAGCGGCATAGATTGTCAGCTTTCCAAAATCAGGTCTGCCCCTTGAAATTGTTCAGGATTTAATATCAATCTTAAATGGCAGGGCATGACATTCCCCACAGCCCACATGCGGTTCGGAAACATTCTTTTGAGTCTTATCACAAAATGGCAAAATCTGCACGCGCCGCTGAAAAGCGGCAGTGACCGGCCTGCCGATCGAGGCATTCAAGCGCAGATGCTCACACGCATTGGCGCGTGCGATGCCGGGGACTGGGCATGACCTGCAAAGGTCGCGAGTCCAATTATGACCCGCGGCTTTAAGCAGGCGGCATTCTTCTATATTCCTTCCGCGGAAATAATCACCGTAAAAATGAGGGCACTCTGTGCCAGCTGGGGTTTTCATGCTTAACTATAAGATAAACGACGAGCGAGCGGCTCACTTTATTACCCAGTCACTGGCCCAATTATTGTCGATCCAGACTTGGAACTGTGTTTCTTGAACGGCAATTCCTGAGGCTATGCCAGCAGGAGCATATACGCTTGAACTACTCGCTTATACACGCGTGACGTACTCACCAGTCTCTGTATTTACCCGGATAATATCGCCTACTTTTACGAACTGTGGACAGTTGACCTCGAGGCCTGTCTCGGTCTTGACCTTCTTCGTCACGCCCGTAGCCGTATCACCGCGAATGGCGGTTTCCGCTTCGATCACCTTCAGGTCCACAGAAGAGGGGAACTCAACATCGAGGGGTGCTCCCCTATAGAAGGTCAATTTCACTTCCATGCCTTCCTTGAGATATAAGGCAGTCTCCCCGAGCATCTCCGCTTTGATGGCTGGCTGCTCGAACGTCACATTATCCATGAAATGATAGAAATCGCCATCCGTGTAAAGATAGGAGACATTGTGGAAATCCAGGCTTACATCCTGCACGGATAAACCTGAATTGAAGGTACGTTCGATATTTGCCCCGGTTTGCAGATTCCGCGCCCTCACACGGATGTTCGCATTGCCGCGGCCGGTCTTGTTGTGGCTGTAATCCAGTACCTTGTAGAGATTACCATCCAATTCGAAGGTAACCCCTTTGCGAAGTTCATTGACATCAATCATTCTTGCGCTTTCCTTATTTGTTGAGATTATTTCAAGCGGCGGGATTATACCAGAGAGTGATGCCTAATGAGACGCCTCGGAAGCCGGATCCTCCCGCAGAAGCTGCACAGCGTGCGGCAAGACCGATAGCACGACCTGTAAATTCTCCACGGCTCCCTTGGGACTTCCTGGGAGGTTGATAATCAGCGTTCTCTTACGGATTCCCGCGATCGCGCGGGACAACATGGCATGCGGCGTGATCTTGAGGCCCGCCGCGCGCATTGCTTCAGTAAGGCCTGGCACATCTCGTTCAATGATGGATCGAGTCGCTTCAGGCGTGACATCTCGAGGTGAAAAACCAGTGCCGCCCGTGGTGAGGATAATATCCACGTCGCCGCCATCCACCCACTCGACCAGGATAGCACGGATCGCTGATACAGTGTCGGGGAGAATGGCTTGTTTGGCGACAGACCAGCCTTCGGCTTGGACGACGCGCGCAAGCTCAACTCCCGATGTGTCCGGGCGCTCGCCACGCGAAGATCGGTCAGAGAGGGTTAGTATCCCAAATCTTATCGTCATTGCAATTCTTTTCCATATAACCGGACATCATCCATATGATGCCAGCCGCGTCGCTCGTAATATTGCGCAGCCTCCTCATTGTCAGGCGTGACCATCAAATAACTTTTGAGACAGCCCTTCGCAAGGAGCCGGGCTTCCACTTCGTGCAGCAATCGCGAGCCAATGCCCTGACCGCGACAGGAGCCTGATATCGCCAGATGATAGATCATTCCGCGGCGACCATCGTAGCCGCCGATCACAGAACCAACAATAGTATTATTCTGCTCGGCTACGAGAAAGAGGTCCGGATCACGGGCAACTTTCTTTTCAATCTCAGCGAGACTGTCCGAACGACCAACCCGGACACCTTTTTCCATCGATTCCCATAACGCGAGAATCTGCTCATAATCTTGAGGGAATCGAAATTCACGAATCGATACGGAAAGGGGAGCCACGAATTCTTTTACTTCAATACTTTGAGCAGATCATCCGGCATAAAGGGCTTTAACAAAAAGTGATTGGCGCCCCGGTGCAGACATTCTTCTTTGACATTTAATCCGGAGGTCATCACGATACGCACGCTTGCCAGCGCCGGATTCTTGCGGATGGTTTGAACAATATCCATGCCGCTTTGTTTTCCCAGGTGCACATCCATCAGAAGGACATCCGGTTTTTCAACTTCGACTGCTTCAGGAACATTGGAATTAACATCGAGCGTGACGACTTCAAAACCCTCCATTCTGAGCAGGGTTTTGAGAAGCGACACCATGGTGTGATCATCTTCGGCGAGTAGTATTTTTGGCATGTAGCTTGGCTTTCTTGGTTGCAGTTTTTTTCCTGGGCGCAGCCTTTGGTTTTTTGGGTTTTCGGACTACTTCGAGTGCGGCGTTGAGGACTTCGTCCACCGTTTCCACGAGGATGAACTTCATCGTTTTTTTGATCTCATCGGGAACATCATCCAGATCCTGACCGTTGCGCTTCGGGAGGATAATGGTCCTCAAGCCGATCCGGTGACCAGCCAGTATTTTTTCCTTTACACCTCCAATGGGTAACACCTGGCCGCGGAGCGTGATCTCGCCGGTCATACCGACTTGTGGTTTCATTTTGCGCCCGGAAGCCAGCGAAACCAGCGCCGTGACGATGGTAACGCCTGCAGACGGCCCATCCTTCGGCTGGGCGCCGGATGGGATGTGGAGATGAATGTCAGACTTGCTGAAGAACTCGTCGCTCAGCCCTAGTGTTTCCGCGCGCGACCGAACATAAGACAGGGCAGCACGCGCCGATTCGTGCATCACGTTTCCGATAGAGCCGGTGACCTGAAAGCCCTTGCCACCGGGCATGCTGGTGGCTTCAACAAATAACACATCTCCACCGTAAGGAGTCCAAGCCAGACCGGGCACAACTCCCGGGATCGAGATGCGTTGATTCAGTTCTTCGGTTGGCAGGAAGATGGGATGGTCCAGATATTCCTCCACAAGTTCCGGCGTGATCTTCACGTTTTTCGATTTGCCTTCGGCGATCCGCGTACCGACCTTGCGGCAAACCGCACCGATCTTGCGTTCCAAATTGCGGACGCCCGCTTCACGCGTATATTCGCGGACGATCTTTTTCAACGCATCGTCGTTGAAGGCTACTTCTTTTTCGCGCAGGCTATTCTCGCGAATTTGACGTGGTATCAAATATCCCCTCGCGATCGATATCTTCTCACTCTCGGTATATCCGGAAAGGAAAATCAATTCCATGCGATCCAGCAAGGGCCCCGGGATGGTCTCCAGCGTGTTCGCAGTCGTGATGAAGAATACTTGCGATAGGTCATAAGCCACTTCAAGATAGTTATCGCGAAATTCCAAATTCTGTTCGGGGTCAAGCACTTCCAGCAGCGCTGAAGCCGGGTCACCGTGAAAATCATTAGTCAATTTATCGATTTCGTCCAGCATGAAGACCGGATTCTTGGTCTCAATACGACGCAGCGACTGCAGGATGCGCCCCGGCATGGATCCAATATAGGTACGGCGATGTCCGCGAATTTCGGCTTCATCCCGCACTCCACCCAGAGAGGCGCGCACAAATTTACGATCCATGGCACGGGCAATGGATTGCCCCAGTGAAGTCTTGCCCACCCCTGGAGGACCCACAAAACATAAAATGACGCCTTCACGTTCGCGGCGGATCAGATCATCGGAAGCTTTCTTCTTATCGTTTTTGCGATCCAGCCTCAATTTGCGAATGGCAAGGAATTCCAAAATACGTTCCTTGACATCTTCCAAGCCAAAATGGTCCTTGTCCAGGATCTTGCGCGCATGCCGAATATCCAGATTGTCGTCGGTGGCTTTTGACCAGGGGATGGAAACCAACCAATCGAGATAGGTGCGGATGACCCCATACTCTGCGGCAGCCGTCGGCAAATGGGACAAGCGCTCCAACTCCCTTTTAGCTTGTTTCTCCGCTTCCCCGGGCATTTTTGCCTCTTCGATCTTTTGCCGAAACTCCTCGGTCTCTGCGGCTTGTTCATCCTTCTCGCCGAGTTCTTTCTGGATGGCTTTCATCTGCTCACGCAAGAAGTACTCGCGTTGGACTTTTTCGATTTCGCCCCGCGCTTCATTTTGGATCTTTTGCCCGATCTGCAACACTTCCGCTTCACGGACCAGGAGACCGATCAGCTTTTTGAGTTTTTCGGACGCCGAATCGATTGTAAGGATTTCCTGCGAATCTTTTAACTCCATGCGCTGAAAATTTGCAATGGTGTACGCGGTCTGGAGAGGGTCTTCAACGGACGTGATCGACCCAGCCAGTTCCTCAGGAAATGAAGGAATCATCTGCGTGATCTGCTGAAATTGGTCGCGGGCATTGCGAGCCAGCGCATCGATCTCAACGCCTTTTTCGATTAACTCAGGCGCAAGTTCAATTTTGGCTCGCAGGTAAGGCTCCTCTGCAGTGAATTCCCCCACACGGAACCGATCCATGCCCTGCACCAGCAGGCGGATGGTGCCATCCGGCGCGCGCAATAAACGATGAACAGTGGCAATCGTGCCAACCTGATAAAGATCTGTAGGACCCGGCGTTTCAAGATCAGGGTTCCGGGACGCGATTAATCCGACCAGTTTATCGCCGCCCACCACTTCATCCACCAGGCGAACCGAACGCGGCTGTCCCACCGTGAGCGGGACCGCCGTCTGCGGGTATACCACCACCCCACGTAAAGGCAGGATCGGCAACACCTCGGGATATTTTGTTGAATTTGAAGCCTGCACTGCATTGGGATCAGAAGTGGCCGAATCGTTTTTACCAAATTGCGAAAACATGGAGGACATCATCATGGAAATGATTTCCTCATCCTCTTCACCAATCCATTGAAATAGATCGTTGATCGTAGAGTGCCAGCGGGAAGCGGGCATATATTATTCCACCTCGATTTGTTTGGGGTTTGCCTTCGGGAGTTGAATTAGCAAGAACCCATCCTTATATTCTGCGACTGATCCATCGGCATCGACCGGGACAGGAATTTCCACTGCAATTTCAAACTTTCCGAATCTGATCTCCATTTGATGATACGCGCGGCGCTCATTCAAATCGGATCGATGCCCGCCGATCATCAGGATATGATTCTCCACTGCGACTTCAAAGTCCTCCTCGTGCATCCCCGCAATTTCCACGCGCACAACAAAACTGTCATTCGTTTCATAGACATCTGTAGGCGGGCTCCAGACACTGGAACGGATATGCCAACTGACCGCATGGAATATCTCACGGCGTGTCTCAAGCATGGTTGGGATTGATTTTCGGACGATCATAGGCATGAGCTTTCTCCTGATGTTCTACTACAACGGATGCAATTGGACAGTCTTCCAAAGACTCACGATGCTAAAACTGGATCGCGAATTTCGATTTTGCGAGCAGCCTGCGCCCCCGGCGGGACTCGAACCCACAACCAACAGCTTAGAAGGCTGGTGCTCTATCCATTGAGCTACGGGGGCAATTTTCACAATTGTATTCCTTCCTTACCAGGAACGCAAATCCATCCCCTTTCCCCCTGCGGTTCAGGCGGAGTAAGGTCTGATCCCCTTGTATACGCGTGCGCCCGCAAGCGTGCGAAGGATTGTTTCGGGAGGGCGGTTCAACTTTGCGCCGAGGTCCTGAGAAGACATGGGCATGTTCCCATTCGTAAGAAATAGGCGAAACACAGCCTCGACCAGCGCGGTCTGGTTGGTGAGAAAATCCGGCTGCTTGACACAATGCATCATCAGCGTGTTTTGAACGCCTTCAACAGGTTTCACCTCGGCGGTCATCGGGTCCACCCAATCGATGGTTTGACCCTCCTCCATGTTTGCAAAAGCCTCTTGATGCTCCGGGCACAGGAGGGTTCGTAAATAGACATGCCAGTCGCGTTCATTTTTTTTCCACCATTCAAAATCCACGTGAAATGGTGTATGGATGCTGGGCTTTACCAGGCTGGGACGTTTGCCTTCCACGATAACCATCTCCTACTCACTCAACCGAAAATGTAGATCCCCAACATGGGCAATCTCAGGCTTGGTCGCCAGCAACGCAAAGAGGGGCGCGGGCGGCACGCGCTTGACGATATTCATGGCGGAATATAATTCCTGCGCATGCACATGACCCTGGGGTGTTAATTTGGATAATTCGCGAATCATGCTCACGACCAGCTGCTCAAAAGACCGCTTCTGATCCTGCACCCAAAGCTGATCCACCGCTTCAAGCGATGGGATCGCGAACACCATACGGTCGTTGAATTCCGCCGAAATGGATTGCTTCAGCATGGCAAAAACGAGCCCACCATCTGCGCCCACGATAACCGTCCGGACCCAATCTTTGGTGGCACGATAGGTTTGCGCTTCGATGACTACTTCGCCCGGAATCTCCGAGCGGCGTATGCGGACCAGGCTGCCGGGCATGAGGTCGTTCGCTTTGTACCAATCGCGCAGACCGAAGACGTATCCATGCTCGCGTACCACCCACCCCGGCATCTTTTGCCTGGTTTTACCATCCACCAAAGTAAATCGCACTCGGGGCGATTCGTAGGCCGTGGGAAACAGGGGCCGGACACGTGCCGACAGTGGCAACGTCCCCGCCCGCAAATGCGGGAAAATCAACGAAACAGTGACCTCTTTTGCGTCGGCATTTCCGACCGTACCAGTTTCACTTAACTCATCATCAAGCAATGCTTCGAGCGCAATCATTTGCGAGGTTAAAGCGCTGCGGTCAAATCCAATTTTCGAATACTGAAGGTACGAAGGGACCTCCCGGACCGCATCCGGTTCAAGCCGCCTTAAACACCACAGCACTTGTCCGGCAGGACCCACCTCATCAAAGCGCTTGTCTTCCTGCAAAGCCAGATTGAGAGAAAACTCTGCAAGCTTGGGATTGATCCCATCTGGCAATGCCACATCCTTCAGTAATGCTGACGTGGGAAGTGGCTCGCCTCCCGACATGTCCAGAACGGCTTCGGCCAAATTAAGATGTCCCACATTGACATCCACCAAGAGCGCCCGCGGGAACCAGCGGCTTGCAATGCGGACAAGGTCATCATCGGACTGGAATGTAGCTTCGATTTTCTTTTCAATCGCAGCGCCATGCACAGTGAGTATGGCGTCAGCCTCAAATCCGGTTTCTTGATCAATGGCAGGTTGTTCATTAAGGGCATGCTGCGCCAGGTTCGATGCAAAAAGCCGCTCGGCACCGTTATCAAATTGAACGGTGAGCACATCGAATGTGCCCAGATCGGGATTCTGCCCCGCGCGGGCGGATGTTATCTTTCCATGTTTCCAGTTTAGCGCGGGAATTATGATATCTTCGCCAACCTGATAAGATTCTTTCGGAAAATAAGTCTTGCCACCTGCCTGCCGGCGTGCTTGTGCCGCAAGCTGCTCAGCGCGCATGCGCTCTTTGACGAGGACGCTGACTAGTTCACGAGTCGTAAGCGGCGTTTCGTGTTCAAAAAGATATGTATGCAGATATTCGACGTCTTGTCGGCTGATTTGAAGGTCGTTCCAATATTCGGTAGATGTGATGGATTCGCTTACCATTCCAATGCCTTGATAGTATGTCACTCGCGTTTCGTTTGCGCGGCGTAATTATTATACCTTAGAGATGTTGATGCTTGAAGATGTATAATCGAAATATGAGTATTTCGCTCTCGCAGGCTCTGCGCTTTTCAAACTCCCCCAGCATCGCATTCATCGGCTCCGGCGGAAAAACGACTGCCATGTTTCTGCTTGCGAAAATCCTGAAAAAAAATTCGCCTGTAATTGTAACTTCATCCACACATCTGGGCGTCTGGCAGGTTTCATTGGCTGACAGTCATCTTGTGATCGAAGCGGATTTTACAATCGGAAGACTCGAAGAAAAGCTACATGGCATCACACTGATCACCGGCAGACTGGATGGGGACCGAATCACACCTCTAGACGAAGAATCACTCGCGTTACTAAATTCTTATTGCAAAAACCACTCCATGCCCCTATTGATCGAGGCAGATGGCTCCCGTCAAAAGCCTCTAAAAGCCTGGGCGGAGCATGAGCCTCCCATCCCGCCATTTGTTGAACAGGTTGTGCAGATAGTGGGACTCACAGGCATTGGAAAACCTCTTGGTCCAGACTTCGTGCACCGGCCTGAAATTTTCTCTGCTCTGGGTGGACTACGAGCTGGCGAGATCATCGCGCCGGACGACATTTCTCAGATACTTACTCACCCACAAGGCGGAAAGAAAAATATTCCACGAGGCGCAAGACACATCGTCATGCTGAATCAGGCAGATACGCCTGAGCTCCAATCCATGGCGCATGGGATGGCACAGCCTTTATTGGCAAGTTTTCATGCCGTCATTGTTTCGAGCTTGAAGCAGGAAAATATTTACGCGGTCCATGAAGCAGCTGCAGGGATACTCCTTGCCGCGGGAGGCTCCACACGGTTTGGAAAGTCAAAACAAATGTTGGACTGGAAGGGCCAACCCTTCGTTCGAGCCGTTGCCAGCAAAGCGTTGGAAGCCGGTCTTTCCCCGGTCATGGTGGTGGTTGGTGCCAATGCCGAACAGGTAGAGGCAGCCCTTGAGGGTCTGGATGTAAGAATCGTCAAGAATCTGAACTGGGCAACTGGGCAGGCGAGTTCGATTCGAGAAGCAATTCGAATCTTCCTCGCAACCCCGACGGCTGATTACGCTCCAGAAAGAGCAGGTTCGGCAATTTTCCTGCTCGTCGACCAACCCCAGATCACAACGTCGATGCTGCATGCCTTAGTTGAAAAACACGCCGAAGGATTGTTCCCAATCGTTGCTCCGATGGTCATCGACCGGCGCGCGAACCCTGTTCTATTTGACCGCATAACCTTTCCCGATTTATTGACGCTTGA
>Ga0134123_10001951_pt1 | contig 13480 bp, 12 predicted proteins | sample KB303_FD_96460 | JGI IMG/M metagenome (GOLD analysis project Ga0134123, IMG submission 96460) | Terrestrial soil microbial communities without Nitrogen fertilizer from Kellogg Biological Station, Michigan, USA - KB3-0-3 | ecosystem: Environmental > Terrestrial > Soil > Unclassified ...
AAGGACACGTCTCCCGCCAGCTCGAGAAGGAGCCGCATCTCCTCGTCGTCGAAGAAGTCGCGGCTGCGCGCGTAAAGGAGGATCACGCCCTGCGCCTCGTCGTTGGCGATCAGCGGCAGGGCGACGTACGCCCCGCTGCCGACGTCGTTCCAGACCAGCGGCTGGGTGCCGAGCTTGAGGCGCTCGAACTCGCGCGCCGCGCTGCCTTGCCCGGCTGCGGCGGCCTGCGTGAGATCCCGGCTTGCCGGGTCGAGGAGGCCCACCGCCGCCAGCCGGAAGCCGCCCTTCTCCACCGCAATGCGACACGCCTCGTCGAGCAGCGCCTGCCGGTCGGTGACCCGGACAATCAGCGCATTGACGGCGCTCAGCACCGCGAGCGTGCGGTTCAGGCGCTCGATGCGCCGCTGCTGGGCTTCCAGGGCGTCGGTCTTGTCGAGCAGCTGGTCGACCATGATGCGCAGGTGGTCGCGGTCGAGGTTCTCCGCGGCCGGGGTCAGGTCCCGATCGGTGGAGAGCAGCTCGTCGACCGCGCGCAGGATGACCGCGTTCTCGGCGGGCTTGACCAGGACACGGGCGACGCCATGCGCCAGGGCGAGCTGGCGCGCCTCTTCCGAGCCGAAGTACGCCGTGTAGAAAAGCACTGCCGTCCCGGACGTCCCGGCATCGTCCCGCAGCCGGCGCGCGAGCTCGTAGCCGTCCATGAGCGGCATCAGCACGTCCGAGATCACCAGCGCCGGCCGCTCGGCGCGCGCTTTCTCCAGCGCCTCGCGGCCGTCGGCCGCGACCAGCACGTTGTGGCCGGCGCTCTCGAGCAATGCGGCGAGCGCGTGGCGGTTGGCGCGGTTATCGTCCGCGATGAGGACCGTGGGCATGGGAGATGGACAATCTTCCCGCAGCGTCGTGCGGCGTCGTAGCGCGGAGTGCAAACTATTTCGTCGTGAAAGTCCGGAAAATAGCGTCGTGATTCGGCTACAGGTCTAAAATGGCCGCATGGGAGACAAGGTGGTCATCTCGCCTTTCGCCAAGTTCGCGGATTTCTACCCGTTCTACCTCTCCGAGCATTCCAGCCGCACCAACCGCCGGCTGCACTTCATCGGCACCAGCCTTGGGGTCGCCGCGATCCTGCATTCCCTGTCGACGCTCGATTTCTGGTGGCTGCTCGCGGGACTGGTCGCGGGCTACGGCTGCGCCTGGATCGGCCACTTCGTCTTCGAGAGGAACCGTCCGGCCACCTTCACCTATCCCCTGTACAGCTTCATGGGCGACTGGGTGATGTGGAAGGACATGCTTACCGGCAAGATCCGGTTCTGAGATGGAAGCGAGCGTGCTCGGGCTGATCGCGGTCGCGCTGGTCCTCGCGGTGCTGCTGCTGCGCACCCGGCCGCAGGAACGCTCGGTCTACCTCAACACGCTGTGGCTGTTCCTGATCGGCATCGGCATCGAGTTGCTCGCCGACTTCTTCGGCTGGCCGACGACGATGACCATCTCGCGCATCGTCGCCGCGATCGCGATGATCCGCCTGACCGGCTTCTTCGCCTTCCGCCTGTTCCTGCCCGCGGTGCGCCAGGCGCTGCCGCGCATCGTCGAGGACCTCGCGATCGTCGGTATCTACATCGTCTACGGCTTCGTGCAGCTGCGCGCCATGGGCGTCGACGTCGGCAGCCTGGTGACCACGTCCGCGATCCTGACCGCCGTGGTCGCCTTCGCCATGCAGGACACGCTCGGCAACGTGCTCTCCGGCCTCGCCATCCAGCTCGACAACTCGGTGCAGGTCGGCGACTGGGTGCAGCTCGACCACACCGGCGGGCGGGTGATCGACATCCGCTGGCGCTCGACCCTGATCGAGACCCGCAACTGGGAGACGGTGGTGGTGCCGAACAGCCTGATGATGAAGGCGAGCGTCGCCATCGTCGGCCGCCGCGAGGGCCAGCCGCTGCAGTGGCGCCGCATCCTGAATTTCATGGTGGACCCGGGCGTGCCCCCGGCGCGCGTCATCTCCACCGTCGAGGACGAGATGCGCGAGCTGGCGATCCCCAACGTCGCGCGCACGCCCACCGCGCGCTGCATCCTGTTCGGCTTTCAGCAGGGCAACCTGCAGTACCAGCTGCGCTACTTCCTCACCGACCTCGCCGAGGACGACGCCACCGACTCGATGGTGCGCGTGCACCTCTTCGTCACGCTGCAGCGCGCCGGCATCCGCGTCGCCGAGCCGCAGCACACCATCCACGCCGTGCAGCGCGACGAAGCGCACGCCGAGACGGTGCGCCGGCGCGAGCTGACGCGCCGCATGCAGGCGCTCGCCAACATCGCCTTTTTCGCCACCCTGCCGGAGGCCGAGCGCGCCGAAGTCGCCGAGCGCCTGCAGTACGCGCCGTTCGCGCGCGGCGACATCATCACCAAGCAGGGCAACACCGCGCACTGGCTCTATATCGTCGGCTACGGCGAGGCCGAGGTGGTCTACGAGCCGCCGCAGGGCACTCCGCGCATCATCGGCAAAGTCCACGCCGGCGAAATCTTCGGCGAGATGGCGCTCCTGTCGGGCGAAGCGCGCAGCGCTACGGTGATCGCCAAGACCGACGTCGAGTGCTACCGGCTGGATCGCGCCTCGTTCCAGGACCTGCTCAACACGCGCCCCGAGCTCGCCGAGGAGGTGAAGCGCGTCATGGGCCCGCGCAATACCGACCTCGAGAACGCGCGCGCCGCGTTCGCCATGTCCGGCAACGGCGAGCCGGATGAGCGCGAGCGCACCCTGATGAACCGCCTGCAGCGCTTCCTGCGCATCCGGCCCTAGCTCACGCTTCTCAGCACCATGTAGCCGCCGAGGGCGATCAGCCCCATGAAGAAGCAGCGGCGGAAGATCTCGGGCTTCAGGCGGCCGCGCACGCGCTGCCCGGCGTACATGCCGGCGAGCGCGGGAAGGAGGGCCATGAGCGAGCTCGCGGCGAGGCCGGCTTCGAAGCGGCCGCGGAGCGCAAGCGCGCAGCCGAGCGCGAGCGGGCAGACGAAGGCGTGGATGCCGATCGCCTGGATGAGCTCCTCCTTGCCGAGCCGCAGGGAGTTCAGGTATGGCACGGACGGAATGACGAACACTCCGCTCGCGCCGCTGATTGCGCCGTTGACGAGGCCGACGATCGGCGAGAGCCAGCGCTCCGTGCGCGGCCCGATTTCGAGCCGGCTCGGGACGAAGCCGAGCAGGCCGTAGGCGGCGAGGACGCCGCCGAGCGCCACGGTGGCAGCCGCGCTCGACTGGGTCAGGAAGCCGATGGTGGCGAAAGTGCCGACGACGACACCGAGCATCATGAGCGCAAATCGCTTCGCCAGCGCGAGCAGCGCCGGCCCGGCGAGTATCTGCCAGATGTTGGTCGCGACCGCGGGAACGACGATCGTCGCCGCCGCCTGCGCGACCGGCATCGCGATCGAAAGCAGGCCCATGACTATCGTCGGCAGGCCCAGTCCGATCACCCCCTTGACGAAGCCGCCGAGGAAGAAGATGCCGCCGATCAGCACCAGGGAGGCGGCGTCGGGCAGGCGCTAGCTCTCTTTCAGCTCGCCGGCGACGACGAACACCGCGCTGGCGCGCACGATGCGCTGCCCGCCGGCGCTGATGTAGCAGTTCGCGAACGCGAGGCGCCCGCCCTTCTTTTGCACGTCGACCTTCGTCTCCAGCCAGTCGCCGATCCTTGCGGTGCCCGCGAAATCGAGGCTGAGGCTCGCGGTGATCAGTCCGGTGGGCGGCTGGGTCGAAAAAGCGATCGTGTAGCCCAGCGCGACGTCGGCGAGCGTGGCAAGGATCCCGCCGTGCAGCGTGCCGCGCATGTTGCAGTGCTTGGCTTCGACCCGCAGGCCGAGCGCCAGGTCGGCGCCCTCGCCCTTGCTGTAGACCGGCCCGATCAGGTCGATGACCGGGCTCGAGCGGAACAGGGGCTTGAAGCCTTCGGCGGGCCCGTTCACCGGGCGCGGAACGCGAGCTCGTCGCGCACGCGCTTCAGGGTTTCGGCATCCGTGCGCAGGTGCTCCGAAGACCAGGAAATTTCTTTTTGAGAAACAAGATACCGCGCGGAGGTGATGTCCATCTTCTCGTGGATCGGCACGACGTGCGCATGCGCGTGCGCGATGTCGGTACCGGTGAAGAAGAACGCGACGCGCTCGACCTTGTAGAGCGCCTTCATGCGCGCCGCGAGCTGCTGGCCGAGGGCCAGGATGCGATTGGCGAGAGCCGCGGGAAGCTGCTCGAAGGTCTCGACGTGGCTCTTCGGCACGATCACCGTGTGTCCCGGACGCATCGGCGCGATGTCGAGGAAGGCGATGACGTCAGCGTCCTCGTGGACCCGCACCGACGGGATCTCGCCCGCCGCGATCCTGCAGAAGATGCAGCCGGGCGCGCTCAGGCGGCGAGGAACTGCTCGTCGGTGAGCCCCATCACGCCCGCGCCGCCCTTGACGACGGTATCGCGCAGCCCGGACGCCTGGACGAGCACGTGCTCGCCATAGAAGCGCACCGTGGCAATCTTCGCTTCGTAGAACGACTTGTCCCCACCCTTCGATTTCAGCTTCTCGGCGGCGACCGCCGCCCGCGCCATCTGCCAGCCTCCCGCCACGATTCCCATCAGCTTCAGGAACGGCACTGCGCCGGCGAAGGTCGCGCGCGGGTCCTTGCTGCCGACGATGAAGTCGACGCAGTCGGAGACGGCCTGCACCCCGATGGCGAGCTGGGAAGAAAGAACATTTTCGGGAACCTTCTGTACCTCGGCGAGCCACGCCTTCGCCGTGCGCCCGCCATCGCGGCCGATCTTGCGGCCGACCAGGTCCATCGCCTGGATGCCGGTGGTGCCTTCGTAGATGGTGGTGATGCGGGCGTCGCGCAGGTACTGGGCGGCGCCGGTTTCCTCGACGAAGCCCATGCCGCCGTGCACCTGCACGCCGAGCGACGCGACGTCGATCCCGGTCTCGGTCGACCAGCCCTTGACGACCGGGATCATGAGATCGACGAACGCCTGCTGCTTCTTGTCCTGGGTCTTGTGCGCGAAATCGAGCGCCGCGGCCGTGGTGTACGCGAGCGCGCGCATCGCCTCGGTCTGCGACTTCATCAGCATCAGCATCCGCCGCACGTCGGGGTGGCGAATGATCGGCACCGTCTTGCCCTCGACCAGGTCGCGGCCCTGCATCCGCTCCTTGGCGAACGCCAGCGCGCGCTGGAAGGCGCGCTCGGCGATCGCCACGCCCTCGAGGCCGACGGCGAAGCGCGCCGCGTTCATCATGATGAACATGTACTCGAGGCCGCGGTTCTCCTCGCCGACCACGTAGCCCACCGCCTTGTCGTAGACCATGACCGCGGTCGGGCTGGCATGGATGCCAAGCTTGTGCTCGATCGAGGCGCAGCGCGCCGTGTTGCGCTTGCCGCCCGCGAGGACCTTGGGCACCACGAAGAGCGAGATGCCCTTCACGCCTTCCGGCGCGTCCGGCGTGCGCGCCAGCACGAGGTGGACGATGTTCTCCGCCAGGTCGTGCTCGCCGTAGGTGATGAAGATCTTCTGGCCGGAGATGAGGTAGTGATCTCCGGATCGTTCTGCTTTTGTTCTGACGAGACTCAGATCGCTTCCAGCCTGCGGCTCGGTCAGGTTCATCGTCCCGGTCCACTTGCCCTCGACCATGGACGGCAGGTAGGCCTTCTTCAGCGCGTCGGACCCCTGGAGCAGCAGCGCTTCGATCGCACCCTGGGTCAGGAGAGGACAAAGCGAGAAGCTCATGTTCGAGCTCTTCCACATCTCCTGGACCGGGGTGGAGACCAGCTTCGGCAGCCCCTGGCCGCCCCACTGCGCGTCGAACGGCAGGGCGTTCCAGCCGCCAGCGCAGAACTGCCGGTAGGCGTCCTTGAAACCCTTGGGGGTGCGCACCTCGCCATCGGCCCACTTCGAGCCTTCTTGATCACCAGAATAGTTAATTGGGTCAAGAACTTCCGATGCAAACTTCGAGGCTTCCTCGAGGATCGCGTCGACCGTATCCGGCGTTGCATCCTGGTATCCCGGGAGCTTGGCGACCTCCGCCAGGCCGGCGAGCTCGTTCAGGACGAAGCGCATGTCCTTGAGGGGGGCCTGGTAGCTCATTTCTTCAGCTCCTCGACCAGCTGGGGAACGATCTGGAACAGGTCGCCGACGATGCCGTAGTCGGCCACCTGGAAGATCGGCGCCTCCTCGTCCTTGTTGATGGCGACGATGACCCGGCTGTCCTTCATGCCGGCGAGGTGCTGGATCGCCCCCGAGATGCCGACCGCGACATAAAGGTCCGGTGCGACGATCTTGCCGGTCTGCCCCACCTGCCAGTCGTTCGGCACGAAGCCCGCGTCGACCGCGGCGCGCGACGCGCCCATGGCCGCGCCGAGCTTGTCGGCGAGCGGCTCGAGCACCTTCTTGAAGTTCTCGCCGTTGGCCATGCCGCGGCCGCCCGAGACGATGATCTTCGCCGCGGTGAGCTCCGGCCTCTCGGATTTCGAGACTTCGCGGCTCACGAATGAGGACAGACCGCTATCAGCCGGTGCGGACACGCTTTCCACAGGAGCATTTCCCCCCATGGATGCCGCATCGAAGGCGGTGGTGCGCACGGTGATCACCTTGATCGCGTCCTTCGACTTCACCGTGGCGAGCGCATTGCCGGCGTAGATCGGCCGCACGAACGTGTCCGCCGACTCGACGGCGGTGATGTCGGAGATCTGCTGCACGTCGAGCAGCGCCGCGACGCGCGGCATGATGTTCTTGCCGTTCGATGTCGACGGCGCGAGCAGGTGCGAATAGTTCTTTGCCATCGAAACCAGGAGGGTAGACACGTTTTCAGCAAGAAAATCGGCAAGGTGCGCGGCATCGGCGTGCAGCACCTTCTTCACGCCGGCGATCTGCCCGGCCGCCTTGGCCGCCTCCCCTGCCTCGTGACCGGCGACCAGCACGTGCACCTCGCCGAGCTTCTGCGCGGCGGTGACGGCGTTCAGGGTCGCCTTCTTGACCGCCTTGTTGTCGTGCTCGGCGAGAACCAGGACGGCCATCAGATGACTTTCGCGTCGTTGCGCAGCTTGTCGACCAGCGCTTTCGCGTCGGCCACCTTGGTCCCCGCCTTGCGCTTGGAGGGCTCGACGACCTTCAGGGTGCTCAATCGCGGCGAAACATCCACGCCGAGCGCATCGGGCTTCAGGTTCTCCAGCGTCTTCTTCTTCGCCTTCATGATGTTCGGCAGCGTGACGTAGCGCGGCTCGTTCAGGCGCAGGTCGGTGGTGACGATCGCCGGCAGCTTGATGGAGAGGGTCTCGAGGCCGCCGTCCACTTCCCGGGTCACGGAAGCCTTGTCATTTTCAAGAGCGAGTTTCGAAGCAAACGTCGCCTGGGGCCAGCCGAGAAGGGCCGCAAGCATCTGCCCGGTCTGGTTCGAGTCGTCGTCGATCGCCTGCTTGCCGAGGATGACCAGCCTCGGGCTTTCCTTCTCGACCAGCTTCCTGAGGAGCTTCGCCACCGCGAGCGGCTGCAGCTCGGCATCGGTCTCGACCAGGATCGCGCGGTCGGCGCCGATCGCCAGCGCGGTCCGCAGCGTCTCCTGGCAGGCCTGCACGCCGCACGAGACGGCGATGATCTCGGTGGCGGCGCCCTTCTCCTTCAGCCGCACCGCTTCTTCGACCGCGATCTCGTCGAACGGATTCATGGACATCTTGACGTTCGCGGTCTCGACCCCGCTGCCGTCGCCCTTCACGCGCACCTTGACGTTGAAGTCGACGACGCGCTTTACGGCAACCAGGATTTTCATCGGGAAATTATAGCGAGGCCTTGGCGAGGAACAGCGGCGCCGCGAGGATACCCTGCACCACCGCCGCGAGGCCGTAGAGCAGGCCGACGAGAAACGCCTGCTCGCCGGGCACGCCCGCCATGCCGAGCACCGCGACCGCCGCCGCTTCGCGCGCGCCGAAGCCGGCGACGCCGATCGGCAGCGCCGCCATGATGAAGATCGGCGCCGCCGCGGCGAGCATCAGGGCGTATGAAACGCCCAGCCCGATCGACTGCGCGCAGACCCAGAGCGTGCCGGCGGCGAGGAGCTGCACGACGCCCGAATACCACGCCGAGCCGAGCAGGATCGGCCTGGCGTTTCTCAGGTTGGAGGCCAGCTCGCGCGCACGGCCCGCACCCGGCAGAGGCACGGGCACGAGCGGAAGGACGAACGCGGCAGCGAGAATCGCCGCATAGCCCCAGTAGCCGAGCGCGAGCGCGGCGAGGGCCGACATGGCGCAGAGGATCCAAAGGCCGCTGAAGCGATCGAGAAACACCGACCAGGCCGACATCGGCAGCGGATTGCCAAGGCGCGAGAGCTGGAAGCTGCGCAGCACGTCGCCGGAGACGAGCGACCCCGGCAGCATCATGTTGGCGGTGATCGCGCGCGCGTACATCAACAGGGTATTTCTCGTCGAAGACGCAAGACCGAGCCGGTGCGCAATCGCACCCCAGCGCAGCGCGGACGCCACGTTGCTGAGGATCGCCACGCCTACCGCGGCGGCGAAGAGCCACGGGTCCACGCCGGCGAGGGACCGCGCGAGGGACCGCGGGTCCACGTACCAGATGACGAGAGCGAGGAGCGCCGCGCCGGCGACGACGCGCAGCGCGATTTTCACAGCATCGGCCGCGGCTGATTCGGACCGCGCAGCACGTAGAGCGGCCTGCCCTGCGGCTCGTGATAGATGCGGATCAGCAGCTCGCCGATGAGACCGGTGGCGATCACCTGCCCGCCCATCAGCGCCAGCAGCACGCCGAGCAGGAGCAGCGGCCGGCCGCCGATGTCGTGACCGAGGCCGAGCTTCTCCCAGGTGAGCCAGGCGAGGATGCCGAAGCCGCCGAGCAGCAGCGCCATGCCGATGCCGCCGAAGACATGCATCGGCCGCAGCAGGAAGCGCATCAGGAACTTCACCCAGAGGAGATCGAGCACCACCCGCAAGGTGCGGCTGATGCCGTACTTGGAAATTCCCCGCGTGCGCGCGTGGTGCTGCACCGGCACTTCCATGATCCGCGCGCCGACTTCCGCGGCGAGCGCCGGGATGAAGCGGTGCATCTCGCCGTAGAGGCGGATGCCCTGGATGATCTTGGCGCGATAGACCTTCAAGGCGCAGCCGTAGTCGTGCAGGTGCACGCCGGTGACCGACGAGATGACCGAGTTCGCGATGCGCGAGGGCAGCCTGCGCGACACCGCCTTGTCCTTGCGGTCCTTGCGCCAGCCCGAGATCAGGTCGACGTGCGGCCGCTCGTGCATCAGGGTGAGCAGGCCCGGGATGTCGGCCGGGTCGTTTTGCAGGTCGCCATCGAGCGTGACGATGAAATCGCCGCCGGCGTGATCGAAGCCGGCCTGCAGCGCGACCGACTGTCCGTAGTTGCGGATCAGCTGCAGCGGCCGCAGCCAGGGCCGCTCGGCAGCGAGCTCGTCGAGGACGCGCCCCGACGCATCGCGCGAGCCGTCGTCGACCAGGATCAGCTCGAAGTCCGCCCCGCTCGGCTCCATCGCTGCCGCCACGCGGTCGACGAGCTCGCGCAGGTTCGCCTCCTCGTTGTAGACGGGGATGACGATCGATACCCGTGCGCCCGCCACGGCGGCGGGGTTCAGCGCGGGCAGCTCGGCGGTTTCCATGGGTGCTCCACGGCGAAAGACGAAGGTTACGGCGAAGCCGAAAAGCGCGCAGGAGCCGATGAGGCGGGCGAGCCAGCCGGCGTCGGGATAGCGGCCGTTGTAGCCGGCGAGGAGCAGGATCGCCGCTGCGAGAAAGACCAAGGTGGCGATCGCCTGCACAGTGGGCCGCAGGCCGAAGCGCCAGCGATCGGCGATGGCGATCCCGAGCGCGGCCGAGCACCAGCCGCCAAAGGCGCCGGCCAGGATGTCGAGCGGCCAGTGCGCACCGACCACCACGCGCGAGAGAGCGACCAGCACCGCTATTCCAGTCAGGAACAATCCCCACGCGAGGCCGAGCCGCAGCCCGAGAATGCAGGCGGCGACGGCGGTAAACGCGGTAGTCGCGTGTCCTGAGGGAAAGGAACCGTAGCGAAGCTCGGGGCCGATGACCTTGACCTCCGAGCGCTCGAGCGTCGCGAGCGGCCGGCGCTCGTCGTAGACGCGCTTCCCGACATGCACCCAGGCGGTGGCGATGATCGCGGCCGGGATGAGCGCCCACAGGAGCCGCGGGAATCGGCGCGCCGCGAAAAGAGCGAGCGCGAGCGCTGCGGCCGCGTCGCCGAGGAACGTGACCGAGGACCAGAACGCGGGATGGTCTGCGGCAAGAGAATTCAGGGTCCGGAACGCCGGCAAGTTGCCTTGCGCCATGACGAGCCACGCCATGCCGGCGAGCGCCACCGCCGGCGGCGCCCAGACCGCCGGATGGTGCAGCGGCAGCTTGCCCCCCTCACCCCCGGATTCGGACCAGCGCAACGCCCTTCCTCATATAGACGGTGTCGTAGGCGGGCAATTCTCCCAGCCGCCTGGATCTCGTGATGACGACGTCCCCGGCACGCGGCGTGCGGATCGCCGCCGGCCGTCCGTAGTAGACGCTGAAGCTCGGCACGTTGATGCCCCACATGACGACGTCGTAGTTGCGCTCGCGGGCGATCTCGGCTGCCCGCTTGATCGGATCCTGCACCGCGCCCGCCGCGGGCACGATGAAGGCCGCCGATATCGCGACGCAAAGGGCGCCCGTCGCGGCGATCTTGTGCGCCGCCTCGATGCGCGGCATCGCGATCAGCCAGAGCAGAAAGACGCCTGCAATCGCGACATAGATGGAGTACGCCGTGCCCATCCGGCTTGCGGCATCGGCGAGCGTCATCTCGTAGTAGGCGTCGGGACTCTTGGCCGCGGCGGTGTCGAGCGCCCATGGCAGCGCCAGCAGGAACGCGAAGAACAGCGCCACCGGCACGGCCAGCCACCACCGCGAGGGCCCTTCCGTGGCCTGCAGACCGATGAGCACGAACATGCCGCTCATGCCGTAGAGAACGTAGTGCGGCAGCTTGGTGCCGGAGAGCGAGAAAAAGACGAACACGAACGCGAACCACAACAGCAGGTAGCACTGCAGATCATCTCGCCATAAGGTTCTCATTTTCGCCAGCACCCGCAAAAACAACCCCGTGTGAGGTAGCGAGACAAGAAGAACGACCGGTAAGTAATAGACGAGGCTGCCGCCATGGCTCTGCAGCGGCTGGCCGAAGCGCTGCACGTTGTGCTTCATGATGAAGCCCTCGACGAACGCCCAGCCTTCCTTGTAGAGGATGACCGCGTACCAGGGCGCTGCGATGAGCAGGAAAAGCGCGATGCCGCGCCAGTCGAACACCATTCGCAGCCACGCCTTGGGCGTTTTTCGCAAGAGGCAGAAAAGCAGCGTCACCGCGCCCGGAACCAGAACCGCCACCGGCCCCTTGGCCAGCACGCCCAGCGCCATCGCCGCGAACATGCCGTAGAGCCATTTCCGCTCGCCGCGCTGCAGATACAGCCAGGCCGAGAACATCGCCGCGGCGATGAGGAGGTTGAGCAGCGCATCGGCGGTCGCGGCGCGGCCGATGATGAAGACGCCGACGCTCGTCGCGGCGCAGGCAGCGGCCGTCAGGCCTGCGGAGGTGTTGTATTGATTGCGGGCGAAAAGGAAAATCAGCCAGCACCAGAGCGTCGCGCAGATCGCCGAGGGCAGCCGGAAGGCCCACTCGCTCGGGCCGAGGACCAGCACGCATGCCGCTTGCAGCCAGTAAACGAGGATCGGCTTGTCGTACCGCGGGACGCCGTTCAGGTAGGTGGAGAGGAAGTCGCCGCGCTGGAACATCTCCATCGTCGCCTGGCTGAACGCGCCTTCGTCGACGTCGAACAGCGGTGCTTTGCCCAGGGCGAGGAAGAAGCTCGCGAGCACGGCGGCAATGGAAAGTGCTGCGAGCGAACGCGTCTGCATCCCGCGGGGTATCGTATCATTCGGGCATGAGCGACCTCTCTCAGCTGCAGGTTCCGTCCATGAGAGACCGGGTCTCCGGCGAGGAATGGCAAACGCGCGTCGACCTCGCGGCGTGCTACCGGCTCGTGCACCACTACCGCATGGACGACCTGGTCTACAACCACATCTCTGCGCAGGTGCCCGGCGAGGAAGGCCACTTCCTCATCAACGCCTACGGCATGACCTACGACGAGATCACCGCCTCGAGCCTGGTGAAGATCGACTTCGAGGGCAAGGTCGTCCAGGACTCCGGCACCGGCTACGGCATCAACCACGCCGGCTTCGTCATCCACAGCGCCATCCACCGCGCGCGCCACGACGTCGCCTGCGTCATCCACACGCACACGCCGGCCGGCATGGCGGTGTCGGCGATGGATTGCGGCCTGCTGCCGCTGACGCAGAACTCCATGTTCTTCTCCAGCGTCGGCATGCATGCCTACGAAGGGCCGGCGGTCGACCTCGACGAGCAGAAGCGCCTGGTCGCCGACCTCGGCGATCGCGTCGCCATGATCCTGAAAAACCACGGCCTGCTCGCGGTCGGCGCGACCGTTCCCGATGCCTTCATCACCATGTACTGGTTCGAGCGCGCCTGCCAGGCGCAGGTCTTCGCCCTCTCGACCAAATGTTCCCTGCCTCCTCCTCAAACAATCAAGACGACCAACGATCGCTACAAGCCGGGCCAGCGCCGCAAGATCGGCGAGCTCGAATGGGCCGGCCTCCTCCGCCTGGTCGAGCGCCGCTACCCAGGCTTCCGCGACTGATGCTCGAAGGAAAGGTCGCGCTCGTCACCGGCGCCGGTGGCGGGATCGGGCGCGATTTCGCGCTCGCCATGGCCGCCGCGGGGGCGAAGGTGGTCGTCAACGACCTCGGCACTTCGGTGAAAGGCGAAGGCAGCGACGCCAGCGCAGCCCAGAAGGTCGTCGACGAAATCAAGGCCAGGGGCGGAACGGCAGTCGCCAGCACCGACAGCGTGTCCGAGTGGCAATCGGCCGGCCGCATCGTCCAATGTGCTTTGGACAATTTCAAGAATATCGATGTTGTCGTGAACAACGCGGGCATTCTTCGCGACCGCTTCTTCTTCAACATGTCGATCGAGGAATGGCGCGCGGTGATCGACGTGCACCTGAACGGCTCCTTCTACGTCGCGCGCGCCGCCGCGCCGCACTTCAAGTCGCAGGAGTCGGGGTGCTACGTGCACATGACCTCGACCTCGGGCCTGGTCGGCAACCTCGGCCAGGCGAACTACTCGGCGGCGAAGCTCGGCATCGTCGGCCTGTCGAAGTCGATCGCGCTCGACATGGCGAAGTACCACGTGCGCTCGAACTGCATCGCGCCCTTCGCCTGGAGCCGCATGATCGGCTCGATCCCGACCGAGACCGAGGACCAGAAGGCGCGCGTCGAGAAGCTGAAGAGCATGGAAACGGCGAAGATCGCTCCGCTGGCGGTTTTTCTCTGCTCGGATGAAGCGAAGGACGTGAGCGGCCAGATTTTTGCCATCCGGGCGAACGAG
>Ga0134123_10001953_pt1 | contig 13474 bp, 9 predicted proteins | sample KB303_FD_96460 | JGI IMG/M metagenome (GOLD analysis project Ga0134123, IMG submission 96460) | Terrestrial soil microbial communities without Nitrogen fertilizer from Kellogg Biological Station, Michigan, USA - KB3-0-3 | ecosystem: Environmental > Terrestrial > Soil > Unclassified ...
CCTCGACGTCGTCGATCACCCCGAGCGCTTCGACGCCTTCCAGGGCCGCCACCGCTTCGACTACGCCGTGTTGCCGACCGGCTACCCCGATCGGTACCTGGGCCTGGTGGCCCACCTTTACCGCAGCCCCGGGTGGAAGCTGCTCTTCACCGACGGCTCGGAGGTACTCTTCGGCCACGAGGGGCCGGCGCTCGAGCTGCGCGATCGCGAGACCACCACCGCGATCCTCGCCGACCTCGAGCGCCGCTACACAGGCGCCCTCCGGGTCGCCGCGCGCCTGCACCTGGCCAAGCTCGAGCTCCTCGTCGGCAACCTCGACGAGGCCAAGCACGTGCTCGGCCCCATGGACGATCCGGGCGCCCGCGCCCTGCGGGCCCGCTGCTTCCTGCTGGCCGGCGATCTGAGCACCGCGGAGACGCTGGCCCGCAGCCTGCTGGCCGAGCACCCCGGCGACGTGCAGAGCATGAACCTGCTCGCGGTCATCGCCTTCTCCCGCGGTGACCAGGCCGGGGGCCGGGAGTGGTTGCGGCGGGCGCTGGACGCCGAGCCCTGGAACGCGGAGTCCCGGGCCCTGCTCGAGCGCCTGGAGCAGCGTTAGGAGGTTGTTGTTGTGGCAGCCGGGTTCGCTCGCTGCGCTCGCGCCCGGCTGGCTGTCACATTCCGCTGGTCTCGACGTACAGGCGGGCAGGACGGAAGCTGCCGAAAGGACTAGCATCGGGGCAATTTGGGCGGCCGGGTGTGCAAAGGTTTTCTGGAATCCCATGTCACAGGGAGGGGACGACGGCGTAATAGACTTCGAAGCTTGGAACGAGCAGGTAGCCAGGGAAGCCTGAGGGCCGCGGCCAGCGACGGTCCCGCCGACGTGAACGAGCTCATCCGGCGGGTGCTCGCGGGCGAGGCCGCGCTCTTCGGGAGCATCGTGCGGACGTACAGCCCCGACGTTCTGCGCATCGTCATCCTCATGCTCGCGGACCGCGTGCTGACGGAGAACATCGTGCAGCAGACCTTCGTGAACGTGTACGAGCACCTCCATGAATTCCGCCAGGGCGAGGACTTCGGCCGCTGGGTGCGGGCCATCGCCCGCAACCTGGTGCGCGACGAGCTGAGGCGTTCGGCGCGCGAGCGCGGGCGCATGGCCCGCTACCGCAGCTACCTGCTCTCGAAGTTCTCATCCGACGACGAGGCCGAGCGGCGCGAGCAGCGACTGGCCGACGTCCTGTCCGGCTGCCGCGGCAAGCTCAGCCCCGTCGCCGCCAAGGCCCTGCGCCTGCGCTACGAGGAGGAGCTGCCCTTCAACGAGGTCGCCGCCGCCCTGGGGCGCAGCCCCGAGGCCACCCGCCAGATCGTCACCCGCGCGCGCATGGCGCTGCGCCAGTGCATGCAGGAACAGATGGACGAGCCATGGAACGAGTCCTCGATCTGACGCTGAAGCTGGCCGACGAGGGGCTGACGGCCGACGAGCAGGGCGAGCTCGAGCGCCTGATCGAGGCCGAGCCGCTGGCCCGCCGCCGCCACCTGCAGATGCTGGAGGTCGAGGCGGCCCTGCGCAGCACCCGGCACGCCCGCGGCAGCGACACGTTGCTGACCACGCCCTCGCCCTCGCTGGAGGAGGAGCGTCGGGTGGCCGCCGTGCTGCAGGCGATCGGCCGGCCGTCGCGTCTGTTCTCCTGGAAGCGAGGGCATCGCCTGCGCACCGGCGCGCTGGCGGCCGGGGCGGCGTTGGCCGTGGCCGCCGCCGTGCTGCTGATCGGACGCCCCGCCCAGCACCGCAGCGACGGCCGCTCGACGGTGATGGCCCGCGCCGCCAGCCGGGGCCCGGCCGCGCGCCGCGAGCAGCCCGGGATCGCCGGGCGGCGGGGCTGGTCGGTGGCGGTGCTACCGATCGAGGCGGCGTCGCCCGCCGACCACGTGAACCTCGACCTGGGCGACAGCGCCAGCCTGGAGGTGCGCGGCCGCGCCGTGCTGGGGATCGAGCGCGCCGCCGTGGCGCCCGACGACGGCATCGCCAGCCGGGTCACCCTCGAGGAGGGGACCGTCGCCTTCCAGCGCCCCGCGGGCAGCCCCGCCCGGACCGCCTTCTCCACCCCGCACGGCGAGGTGTTGCTGCGCTCGGGCCGCGCCCTGGTGCGGGTGACGGCCGAGCAGACCCGGGTGGACGTCGTCGAGGGCGAGGCGCAGATCCCCCTGCGCACCGAGAGTCGCCCCGTCGTCGTCGCCGCTCACCACAGCGCCACCGTTTCGGACGGGCGCGCCGTGGTGGTCGCCCTCCCCTCGGCGCTGTTCATCACCGGTCACGATCCGGGTCGGGTGCCCTCGCGCCTGGTCGACCAGCTGATCTGGCGGCGCCTCGAGACCCTGGGCTTCGGCGTCGACCTCGTCGACGACCGGGACCTTCGCGCCGATCACCTGCAGAACCGCAGCCTGGTGGTGATCTCACCCGCCGTCTCCGGATCGATCCACGGCCGCATCCAGGACCTGGCCCTGTCGAGCGCGCGCGTCCCCATCCTCTGCTCGCGCCCGACCCTGTTTCCGGACCTGGGCATGACCGGCCCCGGCAAGAGCAACGCCGGGTTCACCAACATGAAGACGTACGTCACCATCGCCGACCCCGGCCACCCCCTGGCCACCGGCTTCGAGGGCGAGATCGAGGTGCTGGACGCCGCCATGAACATCGGCTGGGGGGTGCCCGGCCCCGGCGCCACCCGCGTGGCCGTGATCCGCGACCGCGCCGACCACGCCGCCGTCTTCGGCTACGACCGCGACGCCCCCATGCTCCCCCCGGTCGCGAGAGCGCCGGCCCGCCGGGTCGGATTCTTCCTGCACCCCACCGCCATCCACTTCAGCAACGCCCGCGCCTGGCAGCTCTTCGACGCGGCGGTGAAGTGGGCGGTCGAGGAGTAGCAGCCCCTAAGCGGCTCTGACCGTCACCGCTGGAAGAGGGCGGCCAGCTCGATCTCGTGGGTTGGCCTGCGGCGCGATCGGCCATACCTTGGAGCCGCTCGCATGAAGCTCTTCTCCTGCGTCTGCCAGCAGCTCCTCTTCTTCGAGAGCGTCACCTGCACCCGCTGCGGGCGGGCGCTGGCGTTCCTGCCCGACCGGATGCAGGTGGCGGCGCACGATCCGGCCCAGTACCGGCTTTGCCGCAACTACACCGAGCAGGGGGTGTGCAACTGGGCCATCCCTGCCGGCGATCCCGACGAGTACTGCCGCTCCTGTCGCCTGGACAAGGTGATCCCCAACCTCGCCAACGCGGGGGCCAAGGAGGGCTGGCACCGGCTGGAGAGCGCCAAGCGGCGGCTGCTCTACACCCTCATCGACCTGGGGCTGCCGGTCGAGGGGCTGGCCTTCCAGTTCCTGGAGGACGCCCCGGGCGGCAACAAGGTCTTCACCGGGCACGAGGGGGGCGTCATCACCATCAACGTGGCCGAGGCCGATGATCCCTTCCGCGAGAAGATGCGGGTGCAGATGGGCGAGGCCTACCGGACGCTGCTGGGGCACTTCCGCCACGAGGTCGGGCATCACTACTGGGAGCGCCTCGTCTCGCGGAGCGATCGCCTGGAGGCCTTCCGCGAGCGCTTCGGCGACGAGCGCGCCGACTACGATCAGGCCCGGCAGCGGCACTACGAGCAGGGGCCGCCGGCCGACTGGGGCACGCGCTTCGTCAGCGTCTACGCCTCGATGCACCCCTGGGAGGACTGGGCCGAGACCTGGGCCCACTACCTGCACATGACCGACACCCTCGAGACCGCGCGCGCCCACGGGGTGGTGGTGCGCGCGGAGGGGGCGGCGGTGCGGACGCGGCGCCTCGATCTGAGCGACTTCGAGGATCTGGTGGCCGGCTGGTTCCCGCTGACCATGGCGCTCAACAGCCTCAACCGCAGCATGGGGCTGCCCGACCTGTATCCCTTCGTGCTGTCCGAGACCGCCGTCGCCAAGCTGCGCTTCGTGCACGAGGTCATCGCCGCCGCGCGCCCCGATTGAGCGCATTTTCCCGGGCCCGTCATGTGGCGGTCATGTGGCGGCGCTGAGATCGAGCCCGTGAAGCTGCTGCTGGTCGAGGATTCGCGCCGCCTGCAGCGGGCGCTGGGCGCAGGCCTCAAGCGCGCCGGCCACGCCCTGCAACTGGCGGCCGACGGCGAGCTGGCCCTGGCCGCCCTGGATCGCGAGCAGTTCGATCTGGTCATCCTCGATCTGATGCTGCCCAAGATCGACGGGCGGGGCGTGCTGCAGCGGATGCGCGAGCGAGAGGACGACACCCACGTGCTGGTGCTGACTGCGCGCGACCGGGTGCTGGATCGAGTGGGGGTCCTCAACGCCGGCGCCGACGATTTCCTGGCCAAGCCCTTCGCCTTCGACGAGCTCCTGGCCCGGGTGCAGGCGCTGGGGCGGCGGCAGCACGGGCACAAGAACCCGCACCTGCGGGTGGGGCCGCTCGACATCGACACCGCCGCCCGCCGGGTGCTGCGCGACGGCGCCCCGCTGCCGCTGCGCCAGCGCGAGCTGGCCGTGCTGGAGTTCCTGGCCCTGCGGGTGGATCGCTTCGTCTCACGCCAGGAGCTGGAGGAGCACCTCTACGACGGCCGCGACGATCCGTCGAGCAACGTGGTCCCCGCCGCCATCTATGCCCTGCGCCAGCTCATCGACCGTCCCGGCGAGCCTTCGCTCATCGAGACCCGTCGGGGCCTCGGCTACGTGCTCCACTCTCACAGCCCCAGGTAGAGCGGGATGGTCATCCCGCCGGGCTCGACCAGCTGCAGCTGCGTCGAGGCGCTGCCGACCGAGAGCCCCGCCCGGGCGCCGTCGTCGAGGCTGGCGGTGTCCACGAGGATCTCGATGTTGCTGGGGTGGCCGAGGCAGGCCATCACCTGGTCCTTGCCGGGCCGGTCCTTGCACGGGTTCTGCTCGGGGAACCGCACGTAGACATCCGCGGTCACCCGATCCATGGCGGCGTCGTACCGCCAGTGCGCCGTCGAGGGCTTGACGGGGATGTAGACGCAGTAGACGAGCGCGGCGGCGGCCGGGTTGGTCCATTGGTGGTCGGAGCCGCCGTACTCCCAGGCCAGGATCGGGATCACCGGGCGCTGATCGGCCCCGCACACGGACAGGAGCTGCTGCGCCGCTGGATCGGCCGCGATCTGCGCCGGGGTCTTGGCGTTGACGTCCCAGTCCTTGCCGCCGTTCCCCGGGTGCGCCGCCTTGTAGGCCTCGGCCCAGGCCCGCACCTGCGAGGCGGTCAGCGCCGTGCTCCCACCCGTGCCGCTGCCGCCCGTGCCGGCGCTTCCACCCGACCCCGCGTCCGACGAACCGGCGGCGCCACCGGGGGCGGGCTCGCTCGCGTCGGCTGCGACGGCTGCGTCCCCCGAGCCGCCGCCGCTTCCGACCGAGCCGCCCGCCCCACCGGTGGCGCCGCCGGTGGCGCCGATGCTGCTGCCCGAAGAACCGCCCGAACCGCCGGGAACGCCCACGTTCTCGATGCCAGCGTCGTCGCGCTGGCAGGACAGCACGCTCACCAGCGCTGCGCTCACGAAGGCGATCGACTTCTTCATGCTCGTCCTTTCCGTCACGGCTCGACGCCGGACGCACACCAGGTCGCCTCGAAGGTCCCCGCCAGCTTCTCGCCGGCGAAGAGGGCCTCGAAGGACCCGCTCATGCTCTTGCCGGCATCGATCCTCGATAGCGTGACCGTGCCCGCCTCGGCGCTGGGGTTGTACTCGCGGCGCAGGTAAGCGGCGGCGGCCTGGGCTGGCACCGCCAGCGTCTTCACCGCCGGGTCGCGGATCTCGATCTCCAGCACCTGCTCGTCGCCGATGATCTTGTCCCAGTTGGCGGTGGAGATCGCCGCGCAGGTGGTGGGCGATTCGAGCAAGAAGACGAAGGCGGCGGGCGGCGCCGCCGAGGGCATCCCGATCCAGTAGGCCGAGGCGACGTGGTCGAAGCTCACCCCCTGGATCTTCCCGCTCACGGTGTTGGGCCCGCCCGCGCCCTCGCCGCTCGGCGTGCCGCTGCAGCCGAGGACGAAGATCAGCGCCCACCTCATGGCCCCGCCGTCTTCCCGTTGACCGAGACCAGGTCCTCGCTCTTGCCCGAGTCGATGCTCCCCACGTCGACCGAGCGCACCGGCCCGAACACGCCCGGGCAGTAGTACTTGTTCTCGAGGTCACCGGGCGCCAGGCGACTCAGCTCCTTGGTCTTGATGCAGCCCGCGAGGGTGCCGTAGGGGACCGTGATCTTCTCGTCCAGCGCCACCACCTCGGCCTCGTCCTCGGCCTCGCCTTCCAGGTATTCCTGCCGGTACTTGTCGCCCACCTGGGGGCTGGCCTTCATCACGATGCCGGGCCGCGCGCACGCGACGCCCGCCAGCCAGGCCCCCGCCGTGCTGACCTGGCTGCCGACGAAGGCCTTGGTGTCCTCGCCGAAGTACCAGACGTTCCCGGCCTTGTCCTGGGCGTAGTAGTCGTAGGTGTCCTCGAGCAGCTCGCCGGTCTTCGACTTGAGGAAGTCGTGAACCACCCGGCAGGTCACCCCCATCACGACCTTGGTCTCGGACATGACATCCGTCTCCACGACGTCACCGCTCGACTGCACGTACCTGGCCATCGTGCCGGGCAGGTAGCTGAGGTACTTGTTGTCGATCGTCGTCGAGAAGTCGGCCGGATCGATGACGGGCGCGTAACCGGCGGCGTTGGGCTTGCAGGTCTGCGGCTCGTTGCTGCTGCTGCACGAGACCGCGGCCAGGACGACCAGAGCGCGAGCGTTCATGCCCCCAGGCTAGGGGGCGAAGATGACGGCAACCTCACCCGGGCCGGGAAATCTCACAGCGGGGTGACGTCGACCTCGACCCGCAGCTCGTGGGCGCCGCCGCCCAGGATCACCCCGCGCACGGGCGTGACGTCGGCGAAGTCGCGCCCGCAGGCGACCACCACGTGCTGCTCGCCCGGCATCAGCCCGTTGGTGGGATCGAAGTCGACCCAGCCGAAGTCGGGCAGGTGCACGCTGGTCCAGGCGTGCGAGGCGTCGGCCCCCACCAGGCGCGGGCGCCCCGGCGGCGGCCTGGTCTGGAGATAACCGCTGACGTAGCGGGCGGGCAGGCCCAGCGAGCGCAGGCAGCCGAGCTGCAGGTGGGCGAAGTCCTGGCAGACGCCGCGCCGTTGCTCCAGCACCTGCCCCAGCGGCGTGGCGATGGTGGTGGCGCGCGGGTCGTAGACGAACTCGGCGTGGATGCGCCGGGTGAGGTCCATGACCGCGTCCAGGAAGGGCCGCCCCGCCGGGAACGAGGGCTCGGCGTAGGCCGCCAGGGCCCGGCTCGCCTTCACGTGCGGAGAATCGAAGGTGTACGAGCACGCCTCGACGCTGTCGGCGCGGCGGGCCCGGGTGAGGCCATCGCGCACCGACTCCCACGAGGCCGGGATGAGCAGCGGGGGCCGCTCGGCCGGCGGCACCTCCACCTCGCACAGCGCCTCCACCGTCAGCCGCTTGTGCGCCTCCTCGATGCTGAAGTAGGTGACCCGGTTGCCGAAGGCGTCGATGCGCTCGCGCCGGAAGGCAGGCGCGGGGGTGATGATCAGCTCGCGCCGTCCCGCCACCTGTCCGTTGTCGGCGCGCGGAGCCAGGTGCACCAGGTGGTGCGAGAGGCTGACTGGATCGGCGTAGGTGTACTCGGTGAGGTGGCGGACCTGGTACTTCAAGTCTCCTCACCTCCCCAGCCCAGCTGGCGCGACAGCGTGGCATGGCTGAGGTAGCTGGCCGACAGCGAATCGGACAGCTCCGGCAGGGCCTCGGTCCAGCGCTCGAGCAGCGCCAGCAACCGGGAACGCTCTCCGTCGACGGGCGTGGCCAGGACGTCGATGTCGGCCAGCTGCAGCTGGGCCCGCAGCTCCAGCGCCACCCGCTGCTCGGGCGTGCGCACGGCGACGGCCGGATCGCGGGGCAGGCCGGTGATGTGATCGACCAGGCTGTTGACCTGGAAGATGACCGAGCGCGGGTTCCCCTCGTCGGCCAGGAGGAGGTCCAGCACCGGGGCCGCCTCCAGCCGGTTCAGGTAGCGGCGCCGGTAGGTCATGCCGCTGTCGGCCGCCTCCAGCACCGCCTCGAGGAGGGCGGCCTCCCGCTCGACCGGCGCGGCCAGGGTCTCGTGAAGCAGCGTCACCGTGCCCGTGGCGCGCTCGAGGCGGCGGCCCATGTCCAGGAACCGCCAGGCCAGCCCGCGGGTCATGCTGTCGGCGACGATCCCGGACAGCGCCGACAGCATCAGCACCAGGCTGTCCAGCGTCGAGGGCAGCGCCCCCAGCCCCGCCGCCGTCCCCTTGCCCCAGTTGGCCGCGACGCCGCCGGCGGTCTGCGGTTCGATCCCCATCAACATGCGCCAGCTGTCGCCCGAGAGGCGGTCGCGGCACTCGCGGGCCGTCCGCTGCAGCGCCTGCAGCGTCGAGGGCAGGCCGCCCGCCGGCGCCGGATCGCGCAGGGCCGAGAGCACGGCCGCCTCCCAGAGGGCCAGCGCCCCCGGCCCGGCGTCCGGCACGGCAGCGCCCACCTGGATGTTGGCCTGGGTCACCAGCGCGCGGATGAGCGGCGCCAGCTCCGCGGCCGGGCCCCCCTCGGGCGGCGATTCGCCCAGCCGCGCCGTGATCACCCGGCCCAGGCGGGCCAGCCCCTCGGCCCGCTCGGCGTAGCGCCCCAGCCAGAAGAGGTTGTCGGCCACGCGGCTGGGCAGATCGCTGCCCCCGCGCGACAGCGCGATCTTCGCCGCCGGCGGCGGCAGCAGGCTGAAGGTGGCGACCGGGCCGCCGCTCGGCACCCAGGTGTCCTTGCTGCGGCCGCCGCGCTGGATCGACACCTCCAGCGCCTGGCTCGACGGCGCGAAGCGGGTGAGGCCGCCCGGCATCACGGCGTGGCCGTCGCCGGTGCCCACCAGGAAGGTTCGCAGCACCCAGTTCCGCGGCTCCAGGCGCTCACCGGCGATGGCCGGCGTCGTGGACAGGGTCACCTGCTCCTGCGCCACCCAGGCCGAGGGCTCGGCCTCGACGCGCGCCCGCAGCTGGTCGCGCCCGGCGGCGTCCAGCTGGGCCGCGAAGACGGGCTGGTTGTTGCTGACGGTGAAGGCCGGCTTCCAGACCAGCTCGGGCAGGCGCTCGAGGGCGCGGGCCCGCGCCTGGGCGTCGCCGCACCACCAGGTGGCCACCGAGGCCAGCCGCAGCTCCTCGCCGAGGAGGTGCTTGCACAGGGCGGGCAGGTAGGGAAGCAGGGCCGGCGCCGCCGCCAGGCCGCTGCCCAGAGGATTGGCCACCGCCACCGCCCGCTCGCGCACCGCCTGCACCAGCCCCGGGATGCCGGCCATCCCCTCGGGGCGCAGCTCCAGCGGGTCGCACAGCTCGTCGCCGACGCGGCGGAGGATGACGTCGACCGCGTGCAGGCCGCCCAGCGTCTTGAGGTAGACGCGCCCCGAGCGCACCGTCAGGTCCCCGCCGTGCACCAGCGGGTAGCCGAGGTACTGGGCCAGGAAGGACTGCTCGAAGTAGGTGGGATCGGTGGGCCCCTGGCTCAACATCACCACCCGCGGGTTGTCGCGGTTGCGCGGGGCCAGCCGGGCCAGGCCGTCGCGCATGGTGCGGAAGAAGGGCGCCAGCCGCTGCACGTGGCAGGTGCGAAAGGCCTCGGAGAAGGCGCGCGAGACGATGATCCGGTTCTCGAGCGCGTAGCCCGCGCCGGTCGGCACCTGGGTGCGATCGGACAGCACCTGGAAGCGCCCGTCGGGCGCGCGCACCAGATCCACGGCGTAAAAGGGCAGCCAGCGCCCCTCGGGGACCGGTTGCCCCTGGCAGGCGCGCAAGAAGCCGGGGTGGTCGTAGAGCAGCGCCGCCGGCACCAGCCCCTCGTGCACCAGCCGCTGGGCCCCGTACAGATCCTCGAGCAGCTTCTCGAGCACCCGCGCCCGCTGCACCAGCGCCGCCACCAGGTCGCTCCACTCGGAGGGGGCCAGCAGCACCGGCAGCGGCGAGAGCGGCCAGGGCCGATCGAGCCCGCTGGGATCGCCGTGGACGTTGTAGCTGACCCCGTTCTCGTGAATCAGCTGCTGGGCCTGGCTCCAGCGGCGCCCCAGCTCGCCCGGCCCCAGCTGATCGAGGTCGGCCAGGAAGGTCCGCCAGTGCGGCCGCACCACGCCCCGTTCGTCGACGAGCTCGTCGTAGGCGCCCGGCTTGGCGCGGTACTGAGGGACGGCGTCGGCCCCGAAGGGCGGCGCAGACGGAAGCATCTGCCGCCGACGGTAGCACGAACGATGATCGCCCCGCTCCGGAACGCGAAGATGGCCAGAATCTGCGTCGCCTCTCGTGAGGCCCGCGTCCGCATTGAACGGGTGCCCTCTCCGCTCCGCGGAGAGGGTAAGGGTGAGGCCGTCCTCATCCCGAGATGTCTCGTCGGAGATCCGGCAGGATCAACGGCCTCACCCCAACCCTCTCCACTGCGTGGAGAGGGGGCCGTGCAGCGGGGGCTCGGGGCGGCGGTGCCACGGTTGGTGGTTGGTAGCAGGGGAACTCGCGGGCCCTCACCTCACCGGCGGCGCGCGCCGGAGATCCAGGGTCAGCGGGAAATCCGGGTTGTGCTCCTCGGGGGGCACGGCCGTCGGGCCGGGGGTGTGGCCGGAGGCGAAGAAGCGGGCGATGCGGCGGCTCTCGGCCTCCAGGCTGTTGGTGGGGGGGACGTCGTACGAGCGGCCGCCGGGATGGACGACGTGGTACTGGCAGCCGCCCACGGCGCGCCCGCTCCAGGAATCGATGACGTCGAAGACGAGCGGCGTGTGCAAAGGGATGGTGGGGTGCAGCGCCGACGGTGGCTGCCAGGCCCGGTAGCGGATCCCGGCCACGGCTTCCCCGGGCGTGCCGGTGGGGTGCAGCGGCACGCGCCGGCCCCCGCAGGCGACCACGTGGCGGCCGTCGACGATCCCGCGCACCTTGACCTCGACGCGCTCCACCGACGAGTCGACGTAGCGGGCGGTCCCCGATGAGGTGGCCTCCTCGCCGAGAACGTGCCAGGGCTCGATGGCCTGGCGCAGCTCCAGGCGCAGGCCGGCGGCGTCCACGGCGCCGAGCAGCGGGAAGCGGAACTCGTGGTGGGCGCGGAACCACTGCGGGTGGAGGGGATAACCGGCGCCGCGCAGATCCCCGAGCACGTCGGCGAAGTCCTGGGCCACGAAATGGGGCAGGCTGAAGCGATCGACCAGGCCCGTCCCCCAGCGGACCAACCGTTGTTGGTAAGGCCGCTGCCATAGCCAGGCCACCAGCGCGCGCAGCACCAGCTGCTGGGTCAGGCTCATGCGCGCGTGCGGCGGCATCTCGAAGGCACGCAGCTCGACCAGCCCCTGCCGCCCGCTGGCGCTGTCTGGGCTGTAGAGCTTGTCGATGCAGATCTCGGTGCGGTGGGTGTTGCCGGTGACGTCGACCAGCAGGTTGCGGAAGACGCGATCGACCAGCCAGGGCGGCGCCGGGCCCCCTCCTGGCGCCGGGATCTGGGCGAAGGCCACCTCCAGCTCGTGCAGGCTGTCGCCGCGGGCCTCGTCCACGCGCGGAGCCTGGCTGGTCGGCCCCACGAACAGCCCCGAGAACAGGTACGACAGCGAGGGGTGGTTCAGCCAGTAGCCGACCAGGCTCCGCAGCAGATCGGGCCGGCGCAGAAAGGGGCTGTCGGCCGGGGTGGCCCCTCCCAGCACCATATGGTTGCCGCCGCCGGTGCCGGTGTGGCGCCCGTCGACCATGAACTTCTCGGTGCCCAGGCGGCAAAGCCGCGCCTCCTCGTACAGGGTGGTGGTGTTGGCCACCAGCTCGTCCCAGCCGCGGGCGGGGTGGATGTTCACCTCGATCACCCCGGGGTCGGGCGTCACCTGGAGCTTGTTCAGGCGGTGATCCGCGGGCGGCTGGTAGCCCTCGAGGCGCAGCGGCTGGTCCAGCTCGCGGGCCACGTCCTCGATGGCGGTGACCAGCTCCACGAACTGCTCCAGCAGCGACACCGGCGGCAGGAACACATGCAGGAGGCCCTGGCGCGCCTCCACGCACAGGGCCGTGCGCACCAGCGGCACGTCGGCGGGCGCCGGCGCCGCAGGGAGGCCGCGCATCTGCCGCAGCACCGAGGCGGGCGGCAGCGGCGGCCGCGCCGCCAGCGGATCGCGCTCGAAGAGGCGGTCGCGCGCCTCCTCGGTCTCCCAGGGGAGGCTGTCGAGCGGCAGGCGGAAGCCCATGGGCGAATCGCCGGGCATCAGATAGAGGTGCCCGCCCCGCAGCCGCCAGCGGCCGCTCTCCCAGCGAACGGCGCCCACCTCCTCGCCGCGCGGCCGCAGCGGCAGGGCCAGCCCCACCACGCGGCCCAGGCCCTGCGAGAACAGGCGCGCCAGGCGTTCGCGCTCGACCGGATCGTCGAGCCGGCTGTCGAGCGGATCGACGTTGGCGGGCAGGCGGTGCTCGCGCCACAGGTAGTAAAGGACGTCCTCGTGGGCCGGCAGCGCGAAGTCCGGCGATACTCCCAGCCGGTGCGCGAGCAGGCGCATGAAGGCCGCCACGCGCTCGCCGGTCACCGGCGTCGCGCCGGCGTCCTCCTCGGCGAACAGGTCCGGATCGCGCCACAGCGGCTGGCCGTCACGGCGGAAGAAGATCGAGTAGGCCCAGCGGGGCAAGGGCTCGCCCGGGTACCACTTCCCCTGCCCGTGGTGGAGCACGCCGCCCGGCGCGAAGCGATCGCGCAGCCGCCGGGTGAGCCGATCGGCCAGCCCCGCCTTGGTCGGCCCCAGCGCGGCGGTGTTCCACTCGGCGGCGGTCTGGTCGTCGATGGAGACGAAGGTCGGCTCGCCTCCCATGGTCAGCCGCACGTCGAGGCGCTCCAGATCGCGATCGACCTCGTGTCCGAGCGCCAGGATGGCCGCCCACTCGTCCTCGCGGTAGGGCTTGGTCACACGCGGCTGCTCGGCCACGCGGCTCACCGTCATCTCGAAGGCGAACTCCTCGGCCACCTTGTCGTCCTCGCCCCTGGGCGAGAACCGGTACGACCCGGTGATGGGCGCCGCCGTGGTGGGCGAGGCGGTGCAAGCGAGCGGGATGTGCCCCTCCCCCGCCAAGAGGCCGCTGGTGGCGTCGAGGCCGATCCAGCCCGCGCCCGGCAGGTAGACCTCGGCCCAGGCGTGCAGATCGCAGCCGTCCTGGAGGACGCCCGAGGGCCCGTCCAGCGCCTTGACGTCGGCCACGAGCTGGATCGAGTACCCCGACACGAAGCGCGCCGCGAACCCCAGGTGCCGCAGCAGGTGCACCGCCAGCCAGGCGAAGTCGCGGCACGAGCCGTGCCCCCGCTCCAGCGTCTCGTCGGGGGCGAACACCCCCGGCTCCATGCGGATGTCGTAGCGCAGCCGCCGCTGCAGGTCCTGGTTCAGCGCCACCAGCAGATCGACGTTGCGGGGATTCCCCCGCGTCTTGGCCCGCGCCTCCTCGACCAGCGCCCC
>Ga0134123_10001954_pt1 | contig 13473 bp, 9 predicted proteins | sample KB303_FD_96460 | JGI IMG/M metagenome (GOLD analysis project Ga0134123, IMG submission 96460) | Terrestrial soil microbial communities without Nitrogen fertilizer from Kellogg Biological Station, Michigan, USA - KB3-0-3 | ecosystem: Environmental > Terrestrial > Soil > Unclassified ...
GCGACCCCAAGACCTACATCCCGAGCTTCGCCGCGTTCGACCAGGCGCGCGAGCCGTTCCTCTGGGGGCAGCGGACGCCGTGGATCGTGGGCGCCGGCGCGGCCGTGGCCGTCCTGCTCCTGTTCTTTCTGGCGCTCAAGCTGTTCCGGGTGCGCACGGTGGTCGCCGCCGCGGTGGCCCTGACGCTCGCGATCGCGGCGGGCGGCGGCGCGGGAGTGGCGGCGGACCGCCTGCTGCCCCGGGAGAAGCCGGTGGCGAAGAACCGCCAGCGCGGCGCGACCTTCTGGGCCCTCCTCGGCAAGAGCGGCAAACGGGTGCAGGTCATGCGCATCCCGGTGACCTTCCCGCCGGTCCCCTATCCCCACGGCAAGCTGCTGACCGGCCTCGGCACGCCGGACCTCTCCGGCCGCATCGGCAAGCCCTTCTACTTCACGTCCGAGCTGTTCTTTCAGCCCAAGGGGGGCGGCGACTTCTCGGTCGAGGTGGTGGAGCTGGTCGACAACAAGGACGTGATCGACACCGAGATCAAGGGACCGCCGAACGAGCTGTTCCCCAAGCAGAGCGACTACATCAAGATCCCGATGAAGCTCACCGTGCCCGAAGACAGGAAGTCGCTCCAGATCCAGGTCTCGGGCAACGACCTGACGGTGAAGCCCGGGGAGTGGACCGATTGGGTGCGCTTCACGTTCCCGTTCAACCAGCTCATCAAGATCCAGGGCATCGGCCGCTTCCGCCTGCTCTCGGTCGAGCCCGAGGTGCGGCTCTATCTCAGCCCCATCCAGTTCGATCCGGAGAACCTGCCGCCCGGCTTCGCGATCACCACGCCCGACCAGTTCGTCGACGAGCTGACCGGCCATCACGGCCTGTTCAAGACGATCGGCTGGATGATCGACACCTGGTCGCTCACCAACGGCACGATCCCGGAAGAGGTCTTCCTGGAGGACGTGAAGCTGACGGTGGACAAGGAGCGGGAGATCCTGAACGGCGAGCTCGCGGGGGCGGCGGACTGGGACGTCCTGGTCCACTACTTCGAGTTCCCCGACCGCGTCCAGCACATGATGTTCCGCTTCTTCGATCCGAAGCATCCGCAGTGGACCGAGGAGGGGGCGGCGAAGTGGGGGGGCTCGATCCTCCAGTCCTACCAGCAGATGGACCAGATCATCGGCGACGTGATGCAGAAGATGCCGGCGGGCACGCGGCTGATGGTCCTCTCGGACCACGGCTTCGCGTCGTTCCGCCGCAGCATGAACTACAACACCTGGCTGGCGAAGAACGGGTTCATGACGCTGACCGGCGAGGACCCGCACCGCAAGAACCTGGAGGACCTGTTCGACCAGGGGGACTTCTTCGTCAACGTCGACTGGTCGAAGACGAAGGCGTACGCCCTGGGGCTGGGCCAGGTCTACATCAATCTGAAGGGGCGCGAGGCCAAGGGGATCGTCGAGCCGGGCGCCGAGTACCAGCAGGTGGCGCAGGCCATCAAGCAGGGGCTCGAGTCGTTCGTGGACGAGGAGACCGGCGAGAAGCCGGTGGCCCACGTGTTCACGCGCGACGAGGCGTACGGCACCTACGATCCCGAGCTGATCCCGGACCTGATCCCCTCCAACAGCGAGGGGTACCGGGTCGGCTGGCAGGACAGCCTGGGCGGCATCGGCAAGGTGATCGTCGAGCCGAACATGGAGATCTGGAGCGGCGACCACTGCTCGGTCTATCCGCCTCTGGTCGAGGGCATCCTGTTCGCCAACTTCCCGTTGAACGGGCAGGGCGCCTGGATGGGCGACGTGATGCCGACGATCCTCGACCTCTACGGGGTCGAGGCGCCGGTGAAGCTGGATGGGCGGAGTCTGTTGAAATGACCCTCACCCCCTGACCCCCTCTCCCACACGCACTCACACCCGCCCGGGAGAGGGGGAAGCAGGCAGGATGATCAGACCGATCGGTCGGATCCGTCCGATCGGTCGGATGATCGGACCGATCGGCCCCCTACGCCCCCAGCCGCTCCAGCTCCCCACCCAGAACTGCGCGCAGCTTCTTCATGGCGAGCAGGGCGCGGGATTTGATCGTGCCCAGCGGGGCTCCCAGGGCCTCGGCGATCTGGGTCTGGGTGAGGCCTTCCCAGAAGGCCAGCTCGAGGACCCGGCGCTGCTCGGGGGGGAGGCGGTCGAGGGCGGAGCCGATGCGGCGCTGGCTCTCGCCGTGCTCCAGCCGGCGGGTGCCGAGGGGGATCGCGGCCCGCGTGACCGCGCTGCGCGCCGCCTCGTCCTCGCGGCGCCGGCGTGCCGCGGTGCCGCGGTGGCGGTCGAGAGCGCGCGAACGCGCGAGGAGCAGGAGCCAGCCGCGCGGCGACGACCGCTCGGGGTCGTAGCGCCGGGCGTCGCGCCAGACCTGCAGGAAGACCTCCTGGAGAACCTCTTCGGCTTCATTGCGGTCGCTCAGCATGCGGCAGAGGACCCCGAGCACCAGGGGCGCATGCCGGTCGTAGAACAGGCCGAGCGCCTCGCCGGAGCCGGCGGCGATCTCGCGCAGGAGGCCGCGATCGAGATCGGGATCCGCAGGCTTCGCCGCCTCGGCGGGGCCTTGCTTGGGGCAATATCGTGACGCCCCCTGGGAGAAGGAGAGGAGGGGGGCGGACAGCGTCTGGGGCATGGCGAAAGCTCCGGTGATACACTGGATACCCGCGGCCCATCCGCGGATCCCGATGCAGACCCACTCTAGGGCCAGGCTCCCTGCGGAGTCCTCAGAAGGGGTCTCAAACGTAGGTCAAAGAAGTCTCAAAGGGGTCATGCGCGGCGAACAGATCGTCGAGTTCGACGGGTTCACGGTGGACTTCGGCAGTCGCCTGCTCCTGCGCGACGACCGGCCGGTGGCTTTGACTCCGAAGGCCTTCGACACCCTCGCGGCGCTGCTCGAGCGCCCGGGCGAGGTGCTCGGCAAGGAGGACCTCCTGGCACGCGTCTGGCCGGGCGCCTTCGTGGAAGAGGGGATCCTCACCCAGAACATCTACACCCTCCGCAAGGCCCTCCAGGAGGCCGGCGGCGGCCGGACGTACATCGAGACCATCCCGCGCCGGGGGTACCGCTTCGCCGGGGTTGTACGGGGAAGCGCGGCGCGGCCGCAACAGGAGGCGCGGATCGCCTCGCTCGCCGTCCTCCCGTTCGAGCCGCTGGCCGGCAACACCGACGACGCCTATCTCGGGCTCGGCCTGGCCGACTCGCTGATCAACCGGCTGTCCAACCTGCGGCGCATCGCCGTCCGTCCGACCAGCGCGGTGCGGCGGTATCTCGGCATGGAGCGCGAGCCGGCCGAGGTCGGGCGCCTCCTCCAGGTCGACGCGGTGCTCGACGGCACCATCCGCCGGTCGGGCGACTGGCTGCGGATCGGCGTGCAGCTGGTGAGCGTGCGCGACGACGCCCCCGCGTGGGCCACGCAGTTCGACGCGCGGTCGACCGACCTGTTCGCCCTGGAGGACAAGATCTCGCAGGAGCTGGCCGAGGAGCTGCGGCTGCGCCTGTCGCGCCAGGAGCGCGACCGCCTGACCCGCAGCGCCACGCGCCATCCGGAGGCCTACGACGCCTATCTGCGCGGGCGGTATTTCTGGAACCGGCGGACGTTCGAGGGGCTGACCAAGGGGATCGAGTCGTTCCACCGGGCGATCGAGCTCGATCCCGACTTCGCCCTGGCCTACGCCGGCCTGGCCGATTGCCGGGTGCTCCTCCCGCTCCACGGCGCGGTGGCCCCGCGGGACGTCTTTCCGCAGGCGATCGCGGCCGCCGAGCGGGCCCTGGAGCTGGACGACTCGCTCGCCGAGGCGCACACGTCGCTCGCCTATGCGCGCTTCATGTACGAGCGGCGGTGGGAGGAGGCCGAGCGCGGCTTCCGGCGCGCCCTCGAGCTCTCGCCCGGCTATGCCACGGCGCACCAGTGGTACTCCTTCCTGCTCGCCGCGCTCGGCCGGCACGGCGAGGCGATCGCGCAGGCGCGGCAGGCGCGGGAGCTCGATCCGCTCTCGCTGGTCATCAATTCCGACCTGGGAATGGTCCTCTCCTTCGCCCGCGATCCCATGGCGGAGGGCCAGATCCGGCGGACGCTGGAGCTGGACCCCTCCTTCGCCTACGCCCGCTTCGAGCTGGGCATCGCGCTGCAGCAGCAGGGCCGGCTGGACGAGGCGGTCGCCGAGCTGGCGCTGGCGTCGTCGATGGCGCCGGAGAACCCGGTGACCCAGGCGGCGCTCGGGCAGGCGCTGGCGCGGGCCGGCCGGACGGAGGAGGCGCGGAAGATCCTGGCGCTCCTGGAGGAGCGGGCGGCCCGCGAGCCCGTGGAGGCGAGCCTCTTCGCCTTCCTGTGGATCGGTCTGGGAGAGCACGGCCGGGCGATCGACTGCCTGGAGGAGGCCTGCGTCCAGGGCTCCCGGTTCGTCGTCTTCCTGGCGACCTGGTCGATCTACGACCCACTGCGGGACCACCCGCGCTGGCCGGCGCTCCTGCGCCGGGCGGGGCTCGGCGGACAGGTGTAGAATCTCCAGATCAGGTGATTAGCGGAATCTCCGTTGGCCGGAAACGCTCCGGCCTCGCGGCGTTGGCGAGCTGTCCTCCCGCCGCCGGACCGGGAGCACTAGAGTGGTCAGTGAAAACCTTCAGCTACGTACCCCGTGAGGGCTGGTCCCAGTGCCTTCCGGTCGAGCTCGACTCGCCGCGAACACTGATCCTCGCCTTCTGCGCGCCCGGCTACCATGACGAGCGCGGACCGCTCGACGAGCTGCTGGCCGCCTTTCCGCATTCGCACGTGCTGGGATGCTCCAGCGCGGGGGAGATCTTCGGCGCCGAGCTGCGCGACGAGAGCCTCTCCTGCGGGATCGTGCGCTTCGCGGACACCCGTCTGCGGCGGGCCTATGCGCGGGTGGAGGGGAGCGCCGGATCGTTCGCGGCCGGCGCCGCCGTGGCCGCGCAGCTGGCCGCGCCCGACCTGCGCGGCGTCTTCGTGCTCTCCGACGGCCATACGGTCAACGGGACCGCCCTGATCCAGGGAATGGGCTCGACCCTGCCCGAAAAGCTGATCGTGACCGGCGGCCTGGCTGCCGACGGCAACCGCTTCGAGCGCACCTGGGTCATCCACGACCGCGACCTGCGCCAGGGCGAGGTGTCGGCCGTGGGGTTCTACGGCGACCGCATCCGCATCGGCCACGGCTCGCAAGGGGGCTGGGACATCTTCGGGCCGGAGCGTCTGATCACCCGCTCCGACGGCAACGTCCTCTTCGAGCTCGATGGCAGGCCGGCCCTCGAGCTCTACAAGGAATACCTCGGCGAGCTGGCCGCCGGGCTGCCGGCCACCGCCCTGCTCTTTCCCCTCGCCGTGCGCTCGCCGGGCGACGAGAGGCAGACGGTGCGCACGGTCCTGAACGTCGACGAGCGCGACAGCTCCATGGTCTTCGCCGGGGACGTGCCGGCCGGGGCCATGGCCCAGCTGATGAAAGCCAACTTCGACCGCCTGGTGCAGGGGGCGGCCCATGCGGCCCTGGCCACCCGGGCCAACACCCCCGAGGACGTCGACGTGCTCGCCGTGGCGATCAGCTGCTTCGGCCGGCGGCTCGTCCTCAACGAGCGCACCGAGGAGGAGCTGGAGGTCACGGTCGAGACCCTGCCCCGCCGGAGCCATCTCGTCGGCTTCTACTCCTACGGCGAGATCTCCCCGTACGGCGGCGGCCGCTGCGAGCTCCACAACCAGACCATGACGCTGACCACCTTCGCCGAGCCGTAGCTCCTGGCCGTGAGCTCCTCCCACCATCCTCTGCTCGAGCGCCAGCTCAAGCGCCTCGGCCTCACGGCGGAGAGCCTCCCGGCGCCGGTGGCCGCCTTGGTCGAGCTGGTCGACCGCACCTACCGGACCGCCGACCAGGACCGCTACCTGCTCGAGCGGTCGCTGACCATCTCGTCCCAGGAGATGCAATCGCTCTACGAGGCCCTGAGGGCCGCCGCGGAGAGCCGGGTCTCCGAGATGGAGCGGGCCGTCGGCGAGGCCAGGGAGTCGGCGGAGGCGGCGAGCCGCGCCAAGAGCGAGTTCCTGGCCAACATCAGCCACGAGATCCGGACGCCGCTCAACGCCGTGATCGGCATGACCAGCGTGCTCCTGGGCAGCGATCTGTCGGAGGAGCACCAGGACCACGTGCAGACGATCCGCAAGAGCGGCGAGGCCCTGCTCGGCCTGATCAACGAGATCCTGGATTTCTCGCGCCTGGAGGCGGGCCGGATGCCGCTCGAGGAGCACCCCTTCCTCCTGCGCGAGCGGATCGCCATCGCGTTCGAGCTGGTGGCGCCGGACGCCCGGCGCAAGGGGCTGCGCCTGAGCTGGGAGATCGGCCCCGGGTGCCCGGACGTGCTCGTCGGCGACGCGGCGCGCCTGCAGCAGATCCTGCTCAACCTGTTGAGCAATGCCGTGAAGTTCACGCCGGCCGGCGAGGTGCTGCTGACCGCGGAGCTCGCCGGCCCGGAGGGAGACGAGGGAGAGGTGGTGCTCCGTTTCCAGGTCTCCGACACCGGAGTGGGGCTGCCGCCCGACCGCATCGAGGAGCTGTTCAGCCCGTTCCTCCAGGCCGACGCGTCGACGTCCCGGCGCTACGGGGGGAGCGGGCTGGGGCTGGCGATCAGCCGCCGTCTGGTGGAGAGGATGGGAGGGCGGATCACGGCCGAGGCGGGAACGGGCGGGGGCTCGATCTTCACCTTCACCATCCGGTTCCACCGGGGCAGCGAGGCGGACCTGACCTCGGCCGCCCTGTTGTCTCCGGCGCCCGTCGCGATCGCGAGCGGTGACCGGGAGCCCTTGCGCATCCTGCTCGCCGAGGACAACCCGCTCAACCAGAAAGTCGCCCGGCTCCTGCTCGGGAAGCTCGGCTACTCCGCCGATCTGGCCGCCAACGGTCTGGAGGTCCTGGCCGCGCTCGAGCGGCAGGACTACGACGTGGTGCTGATGGACGTGATGATGCCCGAGCTCGACGGCCTGGAAGCCACGCGCCGGATCGTGGGGCGCTGGCCGCGGGAGCAGCGGCCGCGGATCGTGGCGCTGACCGCGAGCGCCATGCGCGAGGACCGGGAGCGCTGCCTGGCGGCGGGCATGGACGAATACCTGAGCAAGCCGATCGACCTGCAGGCGCTGGCCGAGGCCCTCCAGCACGCGAGGCGGGAGGCGAAGGGGGAGCCGCGGGAGCCGGAAGCTCCTTCCCTTCCGATGATCGACGAGCTGTGGCGCCTGGATCCGCAGGAGACCACGCGCCTGGTGGAGAGCTTCCTGGTCCATCTGGACCTCCAGCTCGGGTCGTTGCGCGAGGCCGTGGAGCAGGGAGACGCCCCGGCCATCGAGCAGGTGGCCCATTCGCTGCGGGGAGCGAGCGCGACCCTGGGGCTCCCCCGGCTCCCCGACTCCCTGGGCGACCTCATCCGCCTCGTCCGCAAGGGCGAGGCCCAGCAGGCCGGGGCCGTCCTGGTCGCGGTCGACGAGGACGCCGACCGCGAGCGCGCGCTGCTGAGGAGCGTGCTGGCCCGGCGGGCGGGGGGGTTGGCATCGGACCGATCGGACGGACCCGACCGATCCGGCGGATGATCGGACGGATCGGTCCTATCCGACGGATCCGTCCGATGCTACGGCCTCAGAACTGCCAGTTCTCGTTGCGGCTCCCCGACCCGCTGGACGGCACCGTGTACGACCGGTTCGAGCCGTTCTCCCAGGTGGTCGAGCCGCCCTGGCGCATGATGTATTTGTACTGGATCGACTGGCCCTTGCTGGTCGAGAAGAAGACCGGGCCGCTCCAGGTGTCGCTGTCGACCCAGTTGAGCTTGACGGCCTTCGTGACGTCCCAGTTGCCGAGCTCGGCGACGTTCCCTACGACGTACAGATCCTGCCCCGGCGAGGTCACGAAGCCGTTCACGGTGAAGTCGACCCGCACCGCCTCGGTGGCGTTGCACGGCCGGGCGGCGAGCATCAGGACCGACCGCGCCTGCACGCCGTAGGTCGTGCTGTTGATTTTCGGCAGCGCCTGCGAATTCCAGACGCTCACGGCCGGGTTGTAATACATGTTCCCGGTCCCCTCCGCCCAGTCGGCCGTGTCGGCCAGCAGCCACCAGCACTTGCTGTTCGGGGCCGTGGGGATCGTGAAGGTCAGGTTCGTCCAGTAGTGATTGTAGGCGACGTAGAGATCCGGCGCGTCGGTCGAGCCGCCGGTCTCGTCGGTCGAGCCGTCGATCAGGAAGGCGAGCGTGCGCGAGGACGAGCTCCAGTCGGGGGTGTCCGGCGTGGTGCCGTGCCAGGCGAGGTCCTTGTAGCCGTCGCCGTCGTGGTCGGCACTGCCCACGGGTACGGTGCGGCGCAGGCCGGGGTGGGCCTTGCGGAAGGCGATCATCTTCTTGAAGAAGTCGTACGTCTTCGGGTTGTCCGTCTTCTTCTGCCAGTTGATCCAGCCGCAGGAGTTGTCCGCCATGTAGGCGTTGTTGTTGCCGTCCTGGGTCTGCCGGAACTCGTCGCCGGCGAGGAGCATGGGCACGCCGTGGTGGACGAACAGGTGGGTGGCGAAGTTGCGGATCTGCCGCCGCCGCAGCACCTCGTCGCCGCCGCTGTCCCAGCTGTCGTTGTCGTTGCTGCCGCTCCCGGGGTCGGCTCCCGTCGGGTTGCAGGCGCCGGTGCCGTTCTGCTTCGTGTTGTAGGTGACCAGGTCGTTCAGCGTGAAGCCGTCGTGGGCGGTGACGAAGCTCACGCTGTCATCCGGCTGGCCGAAGCCGCTCCAGGTGGCGGTGACCGAGGCGCCGAGGCTCCCCACCTGCGAGGCGTCGCTCTTCACCAGCTTGCGCACGTTGTCGCGCCACTTGCCGTTCCACTCGCTCCAGTCGACCGGGAACTCGCCGACGCCGTAGCCGCCGGTGTCCCAGGCCTCGGCCACGACCTTGAAGTCGTTGTCCTCTGCCGACTGTGCGATGTCGAGCAGGGTCTGCGCGTTCGGGTTGAACACCCGGCCGTCGCTCCCCTCGCGGCCCAGCTCATAGGCGAGGTCGAAGCGGAAGCCGTCGACTCCCATCTTGTCGTGCCAGTACTTCAGGCTGTCGAGGATCAGCCGGCGCACCGCGGGGCGGCTGGCGTTCAGGTTGTTGCCGGTGCCGGTGGAGTCCCAGTAGCAGGTCTTGTCGTCCGCCAGGGTGTAATACGTGGCGTTGTCGAGGCCGCGCAGGTTGAAATAGCGGACCGGGTTGCCCGAGCAGGCTCCCCCCTCGAAGGTGTGGTTGAACACCACGTCCAGGAACACCTCGATCCCGCTCGCGTGGAGGGCCTTGACCATCTCCTTGAGCTCGTTGACCTGCTGCCCGGCGGTATAGGTGCAGCTCGCCATGTCCGGACAGAGATACTCGCGGTTCGGCGCGAAGAACTGGGTCGTCATGTACCCCCAGTAGTTGACCCGGTCGGCGGTGGCGCCGCCCACGGGATCGTCCCACTGCGGATACTCGTGGACCGGCAGCAGCTCGACCGCGGTGACGCCGAGGTCGGTGAAATAGGAGGCCTTCGCCTTGAAGCCGTCGTAGGTGCCGCGGAGAGTCGAGGTGACCGACGAGTCGTTCTTCGTGAAGCCGCGCAGGTGGACCTCGTAGACCACCGAGTCCTTCATCGGCGTGTCCGGCCGCACGTCGCCGGTCCAGTCGAAGGAGCTGTCGTCGATGACGATCGACTTGGGCATGGCGCCGGCGCTGTCGACGAAGCCGTAGGTGTCGGTGCCGCCGAGGATGGCGGTGGAGTAGTGGTAGTTGCCGCCGGAGAGGACGCGCTGCGGCTCGCCGGTGACCGCCTTGGCGTAGGGATCGGTCAGCAGCTTGTTGGGATTGAAGCGGTTGCCGTTGGAGTCGGCGTGGGAGATGAAGCCGAGGTTGCTGCCGGCCGTCCAGCTCGCGTTGTACGGCCAGTTCGGGCCCCACGCCCGGTAGCCGTAGAGCGTGCCGGCGCCGAGGCCGGAGACGGTGACGGTCCAGATGTGGTTGACCGTGTCGGTCTTGGTGAGCGTGTACCGGTTGAGCGGGGTCGAGGACGTGGGCGTGGAGAAGGTCCACACCTCGATCCGCGTGGCGTTTTGCGAGAACACGGCGAACTGGACGCCGCCGGAGACCAGGGTGGCGCCGAGCGGGGTCTGCGCCGCGGCGGTCTGGGTGCCCCCCAGGACGACGGCCAGGACGAGCGCCAGTAGGATGAACGAGCGACGGAGCCGCCGCGGGAAGACGTCGGGGACCGAAGACATGCAATGCTCTCCTCGAGATGGGGTGGGATGGCGAGCCCCCCGCCCGGACGCCGGGGCGGGCCGAGCCGGCAGTGAAGATTGTACGGGAAGGCTGGCGCGAAAAAGCCCGTCTCAAAGGGTGGGGCGCAGCGATTCGAGGAAGATGCGGTCCCAGCCAGGATCGACGGAGGAGATGGCGGCGAGCAGGGCGAGGCCGATGCCGGCCGCGCCTTCGAGCACTCCGGGATCGTCGCGCCAGTCGAGCTCCTGGTCGACACCGGACGACCAGGAGCGGAAGCCGCCGAAGCCGAGCCCGGGATTGCGGAAGCGCAGGATCCGTTCGTACCAGGCGCGCGCGGCACCGGCGAGCCTCTCGTCTCCTGTGCTGGCGTGCATGCGGTGGAAGATGTGCGCGACGCCGGCCGCGCCGTGGCAGAGGCCGGCGTCCATGACGCGCGCGGCCGCTTCCGGCCGGCCGGCCGCGGCGCCGGCCACCTCCAGGGCGACGCGCTCCCAGGCGGGCTCGCCGGCCCCGCGCCCCGCCACCAGGAAGGCGGCGGCCATGCCGGGATCGCCGTAGCACCAGGCGAGGCGGCTGCCGCGGGAGTCGATTCCCTTGAGATAGAAGTGAGGGAAGGCGCAGCCCTGGTCCGCGGGAAGCTGGCGGGCCAGGAGCCAGGACATCGCACGCTCGAGGAGCGGCCGCGCGGCGGCGACCCCGGCCTGGCACGCCGCGCCGAGCAACGCGACCACGCCGGCCATCCCGTGGGAGGCGCCGAGGTTGTAGAGACCCTCCGGGTATTCTTGCAGCTGGTGCTCCGGCAGGGTCTCGGGCGGGCTGAACCAGGCGGCCCCCTCGGGCTCGTCGCGGGCGCGCTCGCCGAGGCGGTCCACGATCCGCTCCAGACAGGCCGCCGCGGACGGGCGCGGCAGCCCTTCGAGGGCGTAGATCCCGAGCCCCACGAGGCCGTTGATCAGGTCGTACTCCCGCGGCCAGCCGGGGTGCTCCAGGGCGGAGAGGAGGGCTTCGTCCACCTCCCGGTTTTCGTCCGGATCGCCTTCGAAGAGACGGTCGCGGAGGTGGTCGCCCACCCAGGCGATGCCGGTGAATCCGGAGTAGAGGCTCTCGCTCATCGGATACTCCGCGACCGCTTCGCCCGCCTGCTCCAGGAGCCCGAGCGCCTGGTCGGTCCAGCGCTCCTCGCCGGTGTGCAGGGCGAGATATCCATAGAAGAGCGCCTGTCCCGCGATGCCGGAGGCGAGGCCCGCGGTCCAGGCCGGCGAGACCGGTTCGGCCATCCGCGGACGGACCCACCCGGGGCGGGCCGGGATGTCCTCCGCGATCGCGAGGACCGTTTCGAGAGCGCGGTCCGCCAGCTCGCCGTGGAGCAGGGGGCGCCAGGAGTCGTTGGTTCCGTTCATCAGATCTCCACTTCAGTCATCCAGCTCGCGTGCCATTGGGTACGGGGCTCTCCGGGACGGCAAGCGCCGGCTTGACCCCGTCGGCATACCCGAGGTCGAAGAGCATCCCTTCAGAGACCTCGCCCATCATCTTCCGGGGTGCCAGGTTGACCACGAAGAGAGCCTGCTTTCCTTCCACTTCTCCGGGGTCGGCCCGTTCCTGCTTGATGCCGGCCAGGATCGTCCGCTTGAAGTCGCCGAAGTCCACGACGAGCTTGACCAGCTTGTCGGACCTGGGAACGTCCAGGACGCGCTCGATCGTGCCGACGCGGACGTCGATCTGGTTGAGCACGTCGATGGTGACGGTGGGTTTGACGGGTGCCGGCATGGTGAGGCTCCCGATCAGGCCGATGGCGTCCAATCCGCCCGCATCAGCTCGAAGCAGATCGCGCCTTCCTCGCTGCCTTCGCCGATGAACCTGAAGCTGCACTTCTCCAGGACCCCGATCGAGGGCAGCAGCTCGGGCAGAGTCTGCGCGATCACGCGGGTGACCTCGGGGTAGGCAAAGGCGTGGGCCACGAGGCCCTGCGTTGCTTCCGCAGCGTAGCCCTGGCGCCGGTGCTCCGGGAGCACGGAATAGCCAACTTCGACGGTTCCCTCCTGGGGAGGACCCTTGTACCCACCCGCGCCGATGACGACGGCGGGCGAGGTGGGGGTCGCCTTCCGGATGAAGTAGTGGAGCCACCAGGCCGCGGGCTCGACCTGCTCCTCCAGGCGGGCGATCGTGAACTGGATGGCGTCCGCGTCGAAGAGATCCGGCGGCCAGGTGCCGGGGACCTCCACGCCGAGGACGGCCTGCAGCTCGACCGGGCCGCGGAGCTCCGCCCGCAGCATCTCGATCGTCGCGGGGATGAGCTCCAGCCGGGCGGTGTGGATCGGCATGCGCCTGATCATAAACGGGAAAGCGCTTCAAGGGCCGGATCCGAGCGCCCGCTTCCACCGCACTACCCGCGCCCCCTGCGGGGTCCGCCACACCTCCGCCTCGACGGTCCGCCGCTGCTTCGCGTAGATGCCCGTGGCCTGCACGCGGTACTGGTTGAGCCCCAGCTTCTCGACCTCGCTCGCGATAGTTCCCGATCCAAACGGGTGCTTTTCGCTTCCTGGAAAGTCCTGGTTGTATGTGAGGCCGTACAGGGCCTCGGCGAGGGCGGCGTCGGAGAGGGCGCCGAGCTGCAAGGCCTCGGCCTCCTCGCGGACGAGCCGCATCCGGATCTGGAGCGCCGCGGCGAGGAGCGCGAGCGAGATCGAGACCAGCACCAGCACCACGAGCGCGGTGAGCAGCGCGTATCCCTGCTCTCCCCGCCGGGCTCTCACCACCCCGCCCCCAGCCCGCCGCCGCGCGGCGCCACCAGCAGCGACTCCTGACGGGTCTCGGCAAGCGGTCCGCGGGCGCCCGGCTCGACGATCAGAGGCGTGCGGCGCACGGCGCGCCGCCGGAAGGTGAGCTGCATCCAGAGCAGCCCGCCGCCGTCCAGGCAGCTCCAGCTCTCGACGCCGCGGAGCACCGGGCCTTCTCCCAGCAGCTGGTGGTGGTCGTCCTCCACCCGCCGCACGAGCACCTCGTCGTCGACGCGATAGATCACGGTTCCCGCCGGATGTCCGATGAGGCGCGCCTCCTCCGGCGTCCCGTCCAGCCGGAGGACGCAGTCAGCTTCGTGGGCCGCCTGGATGTCGGCCCGCAGCCGAGCCCGCACCAGAGGCATCGGGGCCTCCACCTGCTCGGCCGCCGCGTCGGTGAGCTGCTGCGACGTCTCCATGAGGAGCTGCGCCACGAA